>Ga0335078_10001592_pt1 | contig 34190 bp, 22 predicted proteins | sample Lox_Sample_32_FD_206711 | JGI IMG/M metagenome (GOLD analysis project Ga0335078, IMG submission 206711) | Soil microbial communities from Loxahatchee National Wildlife Refuge, Florida, United States - Lox_Sample_3.2 | ecosystem: Environmental > Terrestrial > Soil > Wetlands | place: USA...
CATGGCGACACCCTGGCTGTCAACTGCTAACTATGAACCGCTAACTGAGATTGATGAGGTGAAGCAGAAGTCTAGGCGGCCGAAGCCGCCGCGGCCGCGCGCGCGATAGCGAGATAGAGGGGGTGGGGCATGTACTGATTATAGCGCGTGCGAGGACAACGGGGAATGCTGTTGGTCCTTCGTCTCCGGGTTCGAAGAGATCCTGGACAGAAGACGATTGATCGCGGAGTTGACCATCACCACGCCGACAATGATGATGACAACGCCAATGATGGTATAGGAGATTTCCAGGGGCAGGTTGTAGGCTGCTCCAGCCGTCTGGGAGCTGCGAATAAAGAGAAAACCCCCGGTAGAGAATTTCAACCCCAAAGATGATCCAAAATATCCGCGCGAAAATATTGAGCTTGGGATGCTTATCGAAGTTGTTCCAGCGGTCGCGTTCCATGACCGCAAGGATTGCGCCGAATCGGGACTGGCTGCGCGGAATTTATACTGGAAAGACTCATGAGCACATTTTTGCCAGTAGACGAACAGTTGGATTTGCTGCAGAAAGGCGCGGCAGAGATCATCCGCGTGAGCGATTTGCGGGAGCGCCTGGAGGAGAGCCGCAAAACGGGGCGGCCGCTGCGCATCAAGGCGGGGTTCGACCCGACTGCGCCCGACCTGCACCTGGGGCACACCGTGCTGATGCGCAAGCTGCGCCACTTTCAGCAACTCGGGCACACGGTAATTTTTCTTATCGGCGATTTCACTTCGCTGATCGGCGATCCGACGGGGCGCAACGTGACGCGCAAGCCGCTGACGCGCGAGCAAATCGACGAGAACGCAAAGACCTACAAGCAGCAGGTGTTTCGCATTTTGTGCGAGGACGACACCGAGGTGCGCTACAACTCGGAGTGGCTCGGCAAGCTCGGCTACGAAGACACGGTGCGGCTGACGGCGCATTTCACGGTGAGCCAGATGCTGGAGCGCGACGAGTTTCATCAGCGCTTTCAGGCGGAGCAGCCCATCAGCTTGCACGAGTTGCTGTATCCCGTGATGCAAGGCTACGATTCGGTGGCGCTCGCGTGCGACGTGGAGTTGGGCGGGACCGATCAAAAGTTTAATCTCCTGTGCGGGCGCGAGTTGCAGCGGCACTACGGACAGAAGCCGCAGATCGTCCTCATGACGCCGATTCTCGAGGGGTTGGACGGCGTACAGAAGATGAGCAAGTCACTCAATAACGCAATCGGGATCAACGAACCGCCGGGCGAGATGTACGGCAAGCTCATGAGCATCTCCGATGAATTGATGTGGAAGTATTTTCTTCTCCTCACCGACTTGCGCGGCTCCGAGATCGATGCGATGAAAGCCGACGTGGCCGCCGGCAAGCTGCACCCGATGGAGACCAAGAAAAAACTGGCGCGGACCATCGTGGCGGGCTTCCACGGCGAGGCGGCGGCCAAGAGCGCGGACGAGAACTGGGCGCGGATGTTCCAGGCTGGTGAGACGGCCGAGGACCTGGAAGAGGCGGCGGTGGCGTTTGCGGATGTGGCCGGGCCCTTTCCCGATCAGATGCGCGTGCCAAAGCTTCTTCTTGCCCTTGGACTAGCGGCATCGGTGGCTGAGGCTACGCGGAAGATCGCCGAAAAGGCCGTTAAGCTCGACGGTGAAGTTTGCGTCAGCATCTTCATCAAGGCGCCCGCACTTCCGGCCCGCATCGTGGTTCGCCTGGGCAAACGAGCGAAAATCGCATTAATTTCGTAAATTTGGCGTTTCTCAAGTAGCCAAATGGCGTATACTGGCAATGGAGGCTTGCTATGGCGACCCATTCCGTGCCGGAAGTGCTTGGCGGAGAACATGTTCTGGGCAGGCCAGTGAGCAAAGGCGGTGCCCTAGCGGAGCTGGTGCGCGAGGGGCTGCCAGTGAAGGCGCTTCTGCTGTTGGCCGAGCGGCTGGACATTCGCCAGGCGGAAATCTCCGAAAAGATTGGCATTCCCAAGCGCACGCTGACCCGGCGGCTGCAGCAGCACGCGCGGCTGACGGCCGCGGAGAGCGACCGGGCGGTGCGGCTGGCGCAGGTCTTTGCCGACGCTGCAGAGAATCTGGGCAGCGAAGAGAAAGCCGCGGCCTGGCTCAAGACGCCGAATCGCGCGCTGCGCGGCGGGCGGCCGCTGGATCAGCTCGACACCGATCCCGGCGTGCGCGAGGTCGAGGACGTGCTGGGCCGCATCGCGTACGGCGTTTATAGCTGATGCAAATCTGGCGCATCTGCCGGGCGCGGTTTGCCGGCGAAGCTTTCTCCGGCGAAGGCGCGCGTCGCTTCGGCGGCAGATGGAACTCGCGCGGCGTGCCGATGGTCTACGCGTCGAGTTCGCTGGCGCTGGCCGCGATCGAGTTGTTTGTTCATCTGGAACCGAATCAGCAGCCGGACGACCTGGTTTCGGTTGCGGCCACGCTGCCCGCAGGAGAGCCTGCAGAGCGTCAGGAACCGGACCAATTGCCGGCGGGCTGGTGGACGGACGACTTCGGGCCGCTGCGAGCGATCGGCGACAAGTGGATTCGCGAGAAAACTTCACTGGCGCTCGCAGTCCCTTCGGCCGCGCTGCGCGCAGGGTGGAATGTGCTGGTGAATCCGTTGCACCCGGCCATCGCCGAGATCAAGATCGCCGAGCCGCAGGCGTTCCGGTTCGATGCGCGGATGTTTCGGTGAGGTGGGGTGTATCGATTTGTGGTTTCCCACATCTCAAAATCGAGATATGGGGCACCGACGCACGGCCGCGTTGAAAACACATAACTTACTGATTCTACATGGTGCTCTTGGTGCAGATGGTGCTCAATGTGCAGCCCGTTAGCACAATTTAGCACAAAATCTGCCGGACGATCTGACCAGCGTGGTCCCCACCCAGGCAGAGAGGGCCATTAGCCAAGTTATGACTGAAGCATATCCGGTCACTCGCTCAATATGTCGCAAAAAGCGCACAAGCCCTTGGTCACTCTTCAGTCCCGCCCTTCACTGCCTTCGAAACCCCAGCTAACTCATCGGCAGTGAGCCTTCGATGCACAAGGGTGAATGAGCTTGCTATCTCTCGAACCACTGCGTCGGTTTCCGAACTGGCCGGTGACACGGCCAGAACAAACACGCCGTCTGTCGAGGCCAACGCAATCTCGCAGATATCTAGTTGTTTGCCGTCATTCCGATGGAGCCTTATCTCTGTTACGCGGAGATCACCTCTTGCGCCGCTTAAATCCTTACGCGTCACAGCCTCGGCTCGATCTGCGTTCGACTGCCAATACTCAAGCTCCCATCTTGCGTGATTCTCTAAGATATTGGCTCCGCCACCGAACTCTACTTTGTCTGCGAAGGTCACCATCATCCCCAAGCCAGGTCTCAACAGGACGTGGTATGCATCTTGTAGTTTGACGTCCTTGCCCGTCATTGAGAATTCTGCGTATTCGTCGCCGTGTCCAAACAGCCCCATCCAGCCGTTTGAGATCGCAACATACACTGGATCAGCGGTCGTTTGGGCTGGAAGACAATTGCTCGATGGGAGCCAAACAGCAGTCAACAAGAGCACGAGGACAGCTCGGAATCTGTTTGGAATTCGCATAAATTCACCTCTGGCGCATGGCAGGCGATTAATGACGCGCGCGGGCCACTAATCCAACCAATTCTTCCGGAAATCTCGCTAAGATGATAACTCCCCGATCATCGCCCGTGCTGTTTTGGGCTTGTCGTCACCTACTCGGAAGTTACTTCGCGGTAAACAAAACCTCCGCAGACGGTGAAGCACAAAATTAGCACAAGAATCTGAGCGCGTTTTTCAATGCGCTCATCTTATTGGGCTTGGGGCACGTTCGAGACCTGGGGCACCCAATTCTCTGCTGACTTGATGAACTAATTGCCCAAGGCAAACGCGCGCGCCGATTCGAGCAGCTTCGCCACCGATTCCTTCGAGCACGACTCCGTGTAAATCCGCATCAGCGGCTCGGTGCCGCTGGCGCGCAGCAGCAGCCAGGTTTCGGCGGCATTTTTTTTCTGCTTGGCTTCGGGATTGTCGAGGTAGAGCTTGACGCCGTCGAGCGTTTCCGTGCGCAGGATAGGCATGCCGGCGAAGCTGGTGTCGCAGACGGGGAGTGCTGTCGCTCGCGCGAGAACCGCGTGCTTAACCTCGTCGGGAATGTGGAGATCGATGCGACCGTACTGATGCTCGCCGTACCCTGCCTGAAGATCGGCGACAAGTTGGCCGAGGGTCTTGCCCTCTTCAGCCATGACGTTGGCGAGGAGCAGACTGTTGAGCAATCCGTCGCGCTCGGGCAGATGGCGCTGGAAGCCGATGCCGCCCGACTCCTCGCCGCCCATCACGATCTCGCGCTCCAGCATGTAATCGCAGACGAATTTGAAGCCTATGCCGTGTTCGATCAGCTCGCGGCCGTGCTTGTTGCAGATCCGGTCGAGCATCTTGGTGGTGTTGAAAGCGCGCGTCACCGCTCCCGGCCATCCCTTACGCTTGAGCACCCACTGGAGCAGAACCGAGTAAATCTTGTGCGGGTCGACGAAGTTGCCGTGCTCGTCGGATGCGCCGATGCGGTCGGCGTCGCCGTCGGTGCAGACGCCGGCCTGGCAATGGTTGGCAACGGTGGCTTCTTCAAGTGCGCGGATGTGCGGCTCGATAGGCTCGGGGTTGATGCCGGGAAAGAGCGGATCGGGATTGGAGCGAATCGCGACGTTGGCCACGCCGATGCGGCTGAAGATGTCCGAGAGAATCGTGCCGCCGGCGCCGTACATCGAGTCGATGCAGAACTTCATCCCCGACTTTGCGATCAGGTCGAGGTCCGCGAAGCTCTCGATGGCTTTGAGGTAGGGGGGCAGGAAGTCGGCCTCGTCAATCCGTGCGGGTTGCGAGGCGTGCGCGACGGGCTTGCCGAGATAGGACTCGATGGCGGCGATCATGCTGGGCTTGCCCGAGCCGCCGTACCAGCCCTTATACTTCACGCCGTTCCATTGCGCGGGGTTGTGCGAAGAGGTGATCATAATACCGCCGGCAGCGCCCCGCTCACGCACGCCGAAACTCAAGGCAGGCGTCGGTGTAATGGCGCGCGCCAGTTCGACGCCAATGCCGGTGGCCGCGACAACTTCAGCGCAGACACGTGCAAAAGACTTGGACCCGAAACGCGTGTCGTAGGCGATGCAAATGCCCTTCTTCGGATCTTCCTGGGCGTGAATGTAGGCGGCGATGGCCTCGGCGGCAACGCGCACATTGGCGAAGGTGAAGTCATCGGCGATGACGCCGCGCCAGCCGTCGGTGCCGAACTTGATCACTTGATGAGGCATGGATGCGCGCGCATTCTCCTTACGAAACAAAAAACTACGATAGCAGGCGAAGCGGGGTGGGCGCACGGGGCGATGCCACCGCACTCTTCTTTTTGCCGAATCAAACGAAGCAATTAGAAGGTCGTGCTTCCCCTCGTTACAAAATCGGGCCCCTTCGACTCCGCTCTGGACAGGCTATCGGGCACTCGAAAGCGTAGGATGGTTGGCATGACAAGACATCAGGTTGCATTGCTACTGATCAAGATCGGAGTGGGCCTAATTGCGCTTGAGGCTGGCATGCTCCTGATCATTGTGGGCTTCTTCGCATTTTCAAGGTTGTTCGGCGGAGGGTTCAGCGGCGGCATACAGTTGAATCCCCTTTCGTTGTTGCTTTTGCTTCCCTTTCTGTTTGCGTTTGTTGGAGCGCTCCTTCGCGCCGGCAGCGGGAACGGGCGACGATCGGAATAACAGAATTCCTATCGCCGATACCGGTTATTAGCGCGGAATTGGCGTTTTGCGAAAGCCACGGCAGATCCTTCGACTCTGGCCGCTCGCCGCGGCGGCCGGCCTACGCTCCGGATGAAAGATCAATTATGCGGTGAGAAGATTCACGTGAGCGGTGGGAACATCAACGGCAAAGTTGGTCTTTGCTCGCTGCTAGAGCCACGGCGCTACAATGAACGTCACTACTGGACAGCTTGCAGTCGTTTTTCCCAGACCTTTCGAACAAGGATCCTCCTATGTCGATTTGCCGGAGAGTGGTGGGTAGTTTGTTGCTCGCAGCGGCGGCCGCGATCGAGGCGCAGGAAGCGGGTGGAACGCAGCGCGGATTTCAGCCGATGGCGGAAGAGCCGGCGGTGAAGAGCGGCCACCAATACGTGGTGGCGATCGGCATCGATCACTACGCAAACTGGCCCATTCTGAGCACGGCAGTGAGCGATGCAACGGGATTCGCCAAGCTACTAACCGGCAAATTCGGTTTTGAATATGCCGTGGAGCCGCTGACAGAGAAAAACGCGACCCGGGAGGCTATTCTTTCACTCATTGACGACGACCTGCGCAGCCGGTTGAAGCCCGAAGATTCGCTGGTGATATTTTTTGCCGGCCACGGGACGACACGCAGCGACAAGATTGGCGATCAAACGCGATCGGTGGGGTTCATCGTGCCGGTGGATGCGCGAGCTTCGGGCGCAAACGAACACTGGAGCGACTATCTCAACGTGGAAGAATTGCTGCGCACGATCAGTTCGCTACCGGCTGCGCACATTCTGGTAATCCTCGACAGTTGCCACAGCGGCATGGCGCTGGGAAGCAAGTTTTCCACGAGCCGCGACGACACGCGGTTCCAGAAGGACATGCTGGTGAAGGTGAGCCGCAAGGTGATTGCGAGCGCACAGGGCGATCAGCTTGCAGCCGACAGCGGGCCGTTGCCCGATCACTCGCTGTTTACAGGGCTAATGATCCAGGGGCTCACGTCGGGCAAGGCGGACAACTTCGGCGAGGGCTTTGTGACGTCGAGCCAACTGGGAGCGTACGCGCAGCACGAGGTGGCAGTGGCGGCGGGATCGAAACAGACGCCGTCGTTCGGATCGTTCGATTTGGACGAGGGTGGCGAGCTGGTGATTCACATGGGCGCGGGGTCGCAGCCAGCCACGGCGGACAGCGGAAACCCGGCCGTGATGCTGACGAACTACGAGAGCTTGGAAATCGACAAGCTGAGAAAGCAAGGACGGCAATACTGGCAAAATGACGATCCGTTGAAGAATTTTCCGGCGGCGCGCAGCGCAGCCCTGAAACTTTGCGACGCGGGGGACAACTGGGGATGCGACCAGGCTGCAAGGAGTTTTCGCACGGGGCTAGGCGGCGGAACGGACCTAGCGCGCGCGGCAACGCTGGCGCAGCGGGCGTGCGACGCCAAGGTAACGGATTCCTGCGTTCAACTGGGGGTCATCTATCAAATGGGTGAGACGGTTGAGCCGGATCTGGATAGCGCGGTGCGCTTATATCAGAGCGCGTGTGCGCAAGGAAATCTGAACGGCTGCGCGTTGTTGGGCAATCTCTATTTGAGCGGCCATGGTGTGACGCAGGACCACGCGAAGGCAAAGGATTTGTTTTCCAGTTCGTGCGACGGCGGAGAAATCAACGGCTGCCTCGCGCTCGGACGCCTCTACTATGAAGGGCTGGGCGTAAAGCAGGACTATGGCCGCTCGCTGAACTTGTGGCAGAAGGGCTGCGACGCGGGCGATTCGGTTGCCTGCTACTACATGGGCGATATGTACGTGGACGGCACTGGCGTGAGCAGAGACTTGGCTCAAGCGGTGAGCTTTTACAGGAAAGCGTGCGTCAGCGGCGAAATGAACGCCTGCACCCGGATGGCAATTGCTTACGAACAGGGCGCGGGCGTCACCAAAGACCAGGCCGAGGCAATCAAGCTTTTCGGCACGGCGTGCGACGGCGGGTCGGCCAGCGGATGTAACGAGCTGGGGATCAGGTATCAATGGGGCACCGGTGTCGCGCAGGACACGGCACGATCCGTAAATTATTACCGCGAGGCGTGCGACGTGAGTAACGGCGCTTTCGGATGCAACAATCTGGGACTGATGTACGAGTATGGTCAGGGAGTGACGAAGGATCTGGCTGAAGCCGTGAAACTCTTCAGAAGTGCCTGTGAGACGGGCCAACCCATCGGCTGCAACAACGCGGGCGACTTGTACCGGCTGGGAGTGGGCGTAACCAAGGACGAAGAAGAGGCGGTGCACCTGTATCGGCTGGCGTGCAAAGGCGACAACCTGGCGGGGTGCGTGCAGCTAGGTTTCATGATGGCGAATGGACGGGGCGTAGCGAAGAACGAACCCGCGGCGATTGGGTTGTTCCGCAAGGGCTGCGAAGGCAACCAGCCGCGAGGATGCCTGGGGCTGGGCATCATGTTCGAGGGCGGCTTTGGCGTGGCCAAGAGCGAATCGGAAGCGTCGCGGTATTACGGCATGGCTTGCGACGGCGGGACGATGGACGGATGCGTGGCGCAAGGCTATCTGCTGGCGAGCGGACGAGGCGTTCCCAAAGACGAGGCACACGCATTGGCGCTCTACAAAAGGGCTTGCAACGGTGGCGACAAGAACGGATGCTTCAACGCCGCGCTTGCCTATGAGAACGGTCAAGGCGTGGCCAAGGATGAAACGGCAGCAGCGGGCATGTTCCGCGACAACTGCAATGCCGGCGACGCAAGAAGCTGCGGGCAGCTCGGCTATATGTATTTTGCGGGCATCGGCGTAAAGAAGGACGATAGGCAGGTTTTCGCGCTTACGCGCAAGTCGTGCGACGGCGGGATCATGCAGGCCTGCTCGAACCTCGGCTTTACCTACTATGCGGGCGTGGGAACGGGAAAGGATGAAGCGAAGGCGATCGAGGTTTCGCGCCAGGCCTGCGATGGCGGCGAACCGAGAGCGTGCGTGGGGATTGCCTGGTTCAACTTGATGGACCAGGCAGGCATGAACGCGGCGCCGAGCTTTGGCGACGCAACGAATGGCTACCGCAAAACGTGCGATAGCGGCGATCTGAAAGGCTGTACCGAATACGGATTCATGGTGCGGAACGGGTTGGGAACGGCCAAGGACGACGCCGCGGCGGCAGAGATCTTCCGCAAAGCCTGTGAGGGCGGAGAGATGACCGCGTGCATGTCCTACGGGCTCCTGCTGCACATGGGCGAGGGATTGCCGCGCGACGATGTGCGGGCCTTGAGCTATGAGCGCAAGGCCTGCGACAGCGGTATCATGGCCAGCTGCACGTGGACGGCGTACGCCTATCAATATGGTTGGGGCACAGAGAGAGACGTGGTGCAGTCGGCCAATCTCTTTGAGAAGTCGTGCGACGGCAGCGAATGGTCGGCGTGCCGCTTTCTCGGTTACCTCTACCGCAATGGCTTGGGCGTGGAGCTGGACGAAACCAAGGCGTTGAGTTTCTATCGCAAGTCATGCGATGGGGGCGACACGGGAGCGTGCGCGGATACGAAGGTCGAGCCGTAGACGAAGGCTGAGACGCCAGATATTAATGAGAGCCGGCGTAGTTTCCCGCCTCAACAAGGTGCATATGCAATGGCTATGAAAGTGGCAATCATCGGTGGCGGAATTGTGGGGCTGGCGACAGCGCACCAGCTTCTCAAGCGGCATCCAGCGACGAAAGTGCTGGTGTTGGAGAAGGAGAAAAGTGCAGGGCAGCACCAAACAGGGCACAATAGCGGCGTGCTGCACTGCGGGCTCTACTACAGGCCGGGATCGGCGAAGGCGCGGCTAGCGGTGGAGGGAATCCGGCGCATGGGGGCCTTCTGCCAGGAACACGGCGTGCCGCACGAGATCTGCGGCAAGACGGTTGTGGCCACGGCGGCAGAGCAGATTCCGCGGCTGCACGCGTTGCTGGAGCGCGGCACCGCCAACGGAGTCGGAGGATTGCAACTGCTTACGCCCGAGCAGATTCGCGACTATGAGCCGCACGCGCGGGGAGTGGCGGGACTTCGCGTTCCCCAGGAAGGCATTGTGGATTACGCGGCGGTGTGCGCAGCGCTGGTTGCGCAGATTGGCGCGCGAGGCGGCGAGATCCGGTTCCAGTCGGAGGTGATGCGGTTGCGCCGAAATGTCTGTTGGCGCATCGGCACGCGGGGCGGAGAATACGAAGCCGATTTTCTGATCAACTGCGCGGGTCTGCAATGCGACCGCGTGGGGCGGCTGGCAGGGGTGCGTGACGGCGCTAAGATTGTGCCCTTCCGCGGGGAGTTCTATTTGCTGAAGCCGGAGCGGCAGCACCTGGTGAAGAACTTGATCTACCCCGTGCCCGACCCGAAATTTCCCTTCCTGGGCGTGCATTTCATGCGGCTGATTCGCGGCGGCGTGGAATGCGGGCCGAACGCGTCGATGGCGCTGGCGCGCGAAGGCTACCGGCGTGGTGACTTCTCGCTCCGCGACACGGTGGAGTCGCTTACCTACCGCGGGTTCTGGAAGTTCCTGCTGCGGCATCGCGCCATGTGCTGGGAGGAACTCAAACACCGCTATATCAAGAAGATTTTCTGCCGGTCGCTGCAACGGCTCGTGCCTGAGGTGCAGATGGAGGACCTGATGGAAGGAGGCTGCGGCGTGCGCGCACAAGCGTTATCGCCTGAGGGTGAACTTCTGCAGGATTTCGAGTTCGCGCGGCAGCCGGGAGCGCTCCACGTGCTGAACGCGCCCAGCCCGGCGGCCACCGCTGCTCTCTCCATTGCCGATGAAATTGTGACCATGGCGGAAGAGGCTATTACATCGTGACGGCCCAAACGGGCAGGGAGGATTGTTCAACGCCGCCGGCTAGCCTATCACGGTCCTCCGCTTTGCTCTTGCCAATCCGCTCCGGTGCAGCATAATTCTCGCTGATTCACCACTGAGAAGGAACGTTGTTCCTCCAAAAACGCCGGGGCAGCGAAAACCTTCGGTGGAGTTGCCGTCTGTAATCTGCGTGATGCAGAGAATAAAGGCGTCATGGACGCCGGCTAATGGAATTCAAGCATGCCCACACCGGCGATGCAGGAATTGACGAGCCGATACGGGTTTATTTGGGTTTCATGCGCCGTGCCGGGCGGGAAGAACGGTTCGCCGAACACCCAACCGCTCTTCGTGAGATCTATGAGCCGCGAACCTGCCAGAAATCTCGCCGCACCCATTCGCAATCGACAAAACTCGCCTTGGCGGCTCGGGCAATGCGTTTCCGACCGGGCCACCTGCGTGGGAGTCTCGCCCAGCTTGTCGGATCCCCTCCGTTCCCCTTACCTGGGACTATCCAGGCCCCACAGAGAGGGGCCTTTGGCGTGCAGCATCGTTTCCGCCTCGAGCACACCCTTCTCATTCATTGTGCCGTTTACAACCACATGGCGACCCACCACTGGGACGGTGCTGCTTTCATTCTTCAAGGCTTGAGTAAGATCGACGGCCAGGATCTCGCCGGTGCGCAGCACCAGACCGATACGATCGCCATCGACGCTGCGAATGGTTCCCCAGAACTGCGTCCCAAAAGGCCTGGGCGCGGGCGGAGCCTCTTGAATGAACGCTTCGCTTTGTGGGAATAGGCGCGGAGCAAACTTGCCCTTGCGCGTCTCCGGCCTGAGTCCGAATATCGCCAGCGACTTGTAGCTGGCGACATATACCCGGCCGTTGGCAACCGTAGGCACCAGATTCGCGTTGCCACTGGTATTGGGCCAGGTGCCGGCAGTGCCCGTCCACAGCAGTGGAAGCGAGGAACCGGAAGCAGTGCCGTTGAACGCATAAAGTGTCAGCGCGTTCTGACTGCCGGTGGGACGTCCCAGAGCCCAGATAATCTGTGTAGCGGCATTCGTGCCATCGGAGGAGATGCTGGTAAAAAAGCCACCGTCTTCGCCGCCAATGCTCCAGGCCGGGTTAAGGGTGGCGGTGGCCTCGCTCATCAAAGCCGGATTCTTGGTTGTGTCCACTTTCCAGGTCTGAAGGAGATTATCACCGCTGCTCACCACCCGGCCTATCTTGTCCGAACCCTCGTAATAAGAGGGCCCGCAGTGGCAGTCACTGCCGGTATTCGAGCCGGCCCCTCCCCTGATGTCGACGAAATTGGGGATGTCAGGGTTGTGAAGCTTGCCCATATTGTCGCGGTTGATGATGAACATCTGGCCGACTTTTCCGGCAGCAACCGTTAGATGAGGAACGGGGCCTGGTTGGTCGGGCAACACGAGAGCCCCGCCTGAACCATAGTCCAGGTCATCCGGATCGAGTTTCGCAGAAGTGAAGGCGCCGCACATGTTGAAGACATTGCAAGGCGTAAATAGGTCCTTGATCGTCGTAAGGTCGGGCGACAGTTTAACCACGCTCTCCTGAATGTTCGTGCTGCCCGTATAGGTGTCCTTGTTTGGATCGGAGTTCCCCGTAACAAAAAACAAGTCGCCGTTGCCATCGGCGGCAACGCCGTATCCCGACATCCAGATCGATGACAGATAGAACGGAGAGGGGGTCACGTCGCGATCGTTCAGTTGGTTGGCAGGGAGTCCGGCAAGAGAACTTCGGTTCCATCCCAGCAGCCAGCCGCGAGACAGGTCCGCTTTGATATCGCAGAAGCTTGCAAATCCGGCGTAGATGTTTCCATTGGCCTCGAGCAGCGCCGATCGCTGGCGATGATTGCTGGCCGCGAACGTGTAAGACGTACCGTCCGTGAGAGTTTGTGATGCGGAAATCGTAACCGGCGAACCCGGCTTGTCTTTCAGGGTGCTTAAGTCGAGTGCGTGCAGCCGGTGCGTAGGAGTACCGCCCAACATAACGAAGTCAATCACGTACAACGTTTGAGCGCGTACGTCGATGGTCGGCGTGCTGTTGATGCCAACGTTGGGAGCATTGTTGTTGCAGCTGCCGGGCAATGCGGACTCGGGTACCGGCGTGCCCAGATTGACGTGCTTCAATACCTGCCCCGACCAGGAGTCGATGGCATAGACGCTGTTGTTCTCCGTAGCCACATAGACAACGGTGTGCACCCCCTGGCCTTCGATATTCTGGCCGGTTACTATCAGGGGCTGGGCATCTACTTGATCGTCGAGCGGGACGGGATTCTGCGCCAGGGGGACCAGGCCGAAGTCGGCGGCGTTCACGTTCGCGGGAGTGAGCGTGTTTTCGTGTTGATTCCAGCCGGTCCGCTGATTGTCGTTGTGATAGGTCGTGACACTGGTGCACCCCACGGTGACTTCATTCGAGAGCGCGACCAAAGTACCGATGTACTCGACCACCTGCACTTTGTCGTTTTCCGCGAACACCGCCGGGGGAGCAATATCCAGAGGTACATCGCCGGGCGCGGCGCCTCCGTATCCGCTGATAACCCCATTCTTGAGCAGGACGAGAGTCGCGTTGATCGTGGTATCGCGAACCGTGGCCGCCACGGCGTTCGGGCAAATCGGTCCCACCAGCACCGGCGCGGGAATGGTCGTCGTGGGGGTCTTCGGCGGCGACTTCGGACTTGCGGTACACAAGTCCTGGCGCGCAGAGATCGAGGCGCTCGCCGCAATCGGAAGCACCTTCATCCAGTTGGTCTCAGCCGTCGACAATCCCGAGCCGATCAGGGTCGCGTGATCGTATGCCTGGAACAGAGACCCGATGTCGAGGTCGTGCGCCGTGATAGCATCGTTGCCGACGATAGGCGTGTCCAGCACCGGCGCCGGTATGGGAGCGGGGTCCGCCTTGACGGGCACGATAGGAGCGTTCGGGCTGATGTGGCCGGTGCAGGAAGTTTGCCTGGCGGTGATGTGGTGAGCGGCCACCAGCGACGAGGTTGCCACCGGGTCCCAGTCGCTTCCCCAGAGATTGGGGGTGGCTCCGGCGCCGATTGGGGTGCCGGTGGTGGCGTCGGTTACCTCCACGTTGACACCCGAAACCAGGTTATGCACGGGAACGATACGCCCGCAGGCAAAGATGTTGGGATCGATCGTGGGCGCGGGCAGCGTGCTTGGCATAGTGCCCACAATCATCGGCAGCGACGGCGCGCTGGTAACGCCATTCACTGTTTGTTTCGCGGTGATGCTTTCGCCCGTCGCCAGAGTGACCGTGAGCGGCACGGCAGCGAAGCCGAATTGCGTCGCAAACGGTCCCCCGATCAGCGTACTGCCCCCTTTGAATACGGTGATTTCGGCGCCTGGAACGAAAGAGTCCACCCAAACGGCTTTGGCGCATTCGTTCGTCTGCTCCACCTGAGGCGGCGAAAGATTGACGCCGTTATCGCCCCTGATCGGGTATTTGGGGTTGATGATGACCTTCCCATCCTGTGCCGATGCAGAGGCGGTAAGCGCCAAAATGCAACACGACAGTAGTAATGTATCTAGAAGAGTTGCAACAATAGCTCGCGAATGACCAATGCGAGTGAACGGCATCCAGTTCATGGCAAACCTCCTTTTCGGCTGATCGGGCGCCCTATTTGTTTTGGGGATCGAGGCGCCCATTCGAGGCGTTCCGGGTTACGACTCGTCGAAATTCACGCCCCATTATGAAGTGAGAGATAGGGTCGATTCGTTACAAAGATTGGCAGATCCTTTGGTTCCGCTTCACTATACATTAACTGACTCGAGCGTGTTTTATAAATCGTTTTGTGAAAGGGCACGACTTCAGTCGTGCCGAAAAGGGTGGAAAAGTTGAGGGGTTTTAACCCCTGAGGGATTCGGACAGGCCGATCCGACCTGGGCATTGCGCAACAACGGCGAGCGCTTCGTCGAGCGGTTCCCTTTGACCGATCCGCTGGCGACGGCGTCGATCCTGTCGCTGCTTGAAGACCGCGAGGGCAATCTTTGGGTAGGGACCGGGAGCATGGGACTGCACATCTTGCGCGTGGATCGAAGTTTATACGCCGGCAAACGGACTAGGCAGCGATCTGGTGAGTCGGCTGCCGAATCTGCGGCGGGACATTTTGAATTGACCGGGATGCGGGAACGCGCAGCGGCGATGGGCAGATCGCTCGAAGTAACGAGCCATTCGGGCGCAGGAACCACGGTGCGGCTGCGTGCTCCAGTGTCCATCGAGATGCGCATGCCATCGGGAGAGTCATGATGACCAAAGCTATGAAAGTCGCGTTTCCGTTAGGAGCCGCGCTGAAACTGGGCGTTCGCCAGCGTGCTAGTCGACGGGGACATGAGGCCGCGATGCCGGCGTGTCGGCGTAGTAGCCGGTTTTGGTGCGGACGTTGAACTGGTCGGAGGCGGCGCGGGGAACAGTCACCGTGATGCGGTGAAAGTTTGTGCCAGGCTGCTGATGGTGCGGGTAGTAGCCAATCAGGTATTGCGTGCGCAGGTCGTCGCTCACCTTGGCGAAGGCTTTGTCGAGGCCACCTTCGTTCACATAAAAGTACTTGCCGCCCGTCTGCTCGGAAAGGGTGATGAGCGCGTGTTCGCCGCCCAGATCGCGGCCGGCGCTGGCCTCGATGGGCACGTCGATAAGCGAATAGATCATCACTTCGTTGCGCAGGGCGGCTTCGAGGGCTTGGGCGTAGGTGGAGCTTTGGGCCGTGTCGTCGCCATCAGAGATGACGACCAGAACCTTGCGTCCTTGTTTTCCCCCCAGCTTCTCCGAGCCGAAACAGATGGCGTCGTACAGCGCAGTAGCCCAATCGCTGCGCAGCTCACCCAAACCGCGGTCGATGGCGGAGAGCTTGTTGGTGAAGGGACTGAGCTCGTGCACCGTAGTGGCAAACTGGAGCACGCTCATCTGGTCCGGGGGGCGCACAATAGCGTGCGCGAAGCGCCGGGCCGCGGCCGCCTCCTCGCTCATGTCCTTACGTACGCTTCCCGATGTGTCGATGGCCAGCGTCAGGTTCAAGGGCAGTTCCGACTGCCGCTCGAAGACAGCGATCTGCTGCGGACGCCCGTCCTCGTACACTGCGAAGTCGTCCTGTGTCAGGCCGCCCACCAAGGCGCCGCTCTTGTCGGTCACGTTGACGAAGATGCTCACCAGCTTCACGTCCACGTGAAAGGTACCCATGGGGTCTTGCGCGGCGACGGCGGCGGGCACAAGCGCGAGCGGCAGAACACCAAGAAGCACTGAGATCCGCTTCCATTCTCTGCGCAAGAAGCGCAGCAGGGATCGGGCTCCGCGAATACTGGCTGCATTATCCTTCATGCGCCGCCTCCGCAGACTCGATGGCAATCTCCTTCGGGAACGGCTCACCCGGCGTCCACACCGCGCCATCGGCGAAGGTCTCCTTCTTCCATATGGGCACAGTCTGCTTGAGCGTATCGATGACCCAGCGGCAGGCGTCGAAAGCGGCGCTGCGATGCGCCGAAGCTACGACAATCAACACGCTGGTTTCGCCGATCTCGATACGGCCCAGCCGATGCACGATCGTCACCTGCCTCAGCGCGAAGCGCTCACGCGCCTTCAAAGCAAGCTCGCGCATTTGCCGCAGGGCCATCTCTTCGTAGGCTTCGTAGTCGAGGTGCAAGGTGCGGCGGCCCCGCGTGTGGTTGCGCACAATGCCATCGAAAATCACCACCGCGCCGTCCTCGCCGCTCTTGGCTTCGGCGACGATCTTCTCTGCGTCGATGCGCTCATGCGTCAATGCGACAGCGACATTTTTCTGGTCACAACTCCCGTCCGACGGTCCCGCCGGACGCGCGGCCCCGCCGGAGACCGGGGGCAACAGGCCCACCTCGTCGCCGTCGCGCAGGACGTGCGCGGCCCGCGCGTACTCGGCGTTGACGCTGACCGCGATGCTGCCCAGTATTGCGGCGGCGGCCGAAGGCAGTGCTGCGCGCAGACGTTCCAGCAGCACGGCCACGGAGGCGCCCTCGGGCAGCTCAACCGAGGCGGGTGCGGGACCGAGGCAGTCCTTCAACACACCAAACGGAATTATCTGCACACGCATCTCTTGTAGAAGAATACCGTCAATAGTTAGACGCGGCCGGCCGGAATCTGGACGGTCAAAGGGGTGTGGAGCCGTTCAGCTTATAAAGAAATCCCGTCGGCGTTCCCCAGAGGTTGCGGGCGCGGTCTTCGTAGAAGATGCTGAACTCGATCCCGGCGAGATCGAAGTCGAAGAGCGGAACGCGGTCAAAGGTGTAATCGGCCCGCGGAGAGTACTCATCGCCACCGCAATCGATCATCAAGGCATCGCCGGACGACAGACGCTCAGGATGGGTGAGCAGGATGCACGCCACAGCAAAGACGCCCAGGCAGAACTCGTTGCCCGCGAGAGAGGAGCGAGTGCGCCGGGCGGAGCAGCCGCGATGCAACATCCCGGCCTGCACAGCCACGACCAGGATGTCGCTTCCCTGCTGCTGATCGATAAGAATCGACTCGGCAAGGCGTGAGCGCTCGGTCTGGCGCAGATATTCCTTGCCCAGACGCCCGGCAATGCGGTTGGAAAACCGGCGCTTTGTGCCTAAGACCTCAAGAATCCTTTCCACCGCTTCGTTGTAGGTGGGCGCCACGACCTCCCAGCGGGGGATGGCAAACCAGGCTTCCGGTTCTTCGGGAAGGGGAAGCCTTCCCAGCTTCTCCTGGCAAAAGCCGAGCGATGGGAAGGCCTTTCTGAGTTCGGTCACCTGCGCTTCCACAGGCCGCACACGGTAGCCGGGCGGATAACCCCGGTCCGAGCCCACTTCTTCGTCCTCGTATTTGCTGCTTACCGTGTGGCTGTAGACGATTTCCGTTACTGCCTTGGTGATCTCGGACTTGAGTTTGCCTCGCGCTTCGAGCACAGCCTGCGCGCATTGCCGGTCGAGTTGCTCGATGGCCGTGAGATACGCACTGTGCACGGCGTCGCCGAGGCAATCCTGCAGCTGTTGATTCTGCTGTTCGGTCGTGTTTCCCGAGAGATGCAACGGAACGATCATGTGAGTGGCAGCCATGTTCCTGCTCTCCGCGTAGTTCTCGAGCGCGATATCCCTTTCTTGCAGCACCGCGCCGTGGTAAGCACTAGAAGAAGCCACTCCTGCGAGAAAAAATGCTCGCCGGAAGACCGATCTATCAGCTCACGGACCAAAACCCATCCGTGAGGGTCTCGATCGACAGTAGCAATCCTAGCTTGCAGCGCTTCAAAAGCCGCGATGGGTCAAAAAGCGCCACATCCTATCCCGGCTATCGGCTCGTATCTGTCAATCTCCACATCTACCAGCCCATTGCCAGCGGTGCAAAGCCAGAATGAAATCCGCTCCCAAGTGGTGCCCAATTCAGGAATGCAGTGCCCAAATCGGAGGAGCATTTGTATTTGCTCATAGAAATGAAAGACCGGCAGGTTCGCCGGTCCTTTGCGATAGAGAAGCAGCGTTCACGCCGCGACATCCACCGGAAGCTCGGTTGCGACAGGCTGCAGCTGCGGCCGCATGGCCAACTTCGGCAGGGCCACGGTCAGCACGTCTTCAATCTGGCCGGCGTACTGCACGGTCACGCCTGCCATCATCTCCGGTGTCAGGTCTTCTTCCGTATTCTGGCGGTTTTCCGCGGGCAAGATGATAGTTTCCACCCCGGCGCGGCGAGCCGCCAAAAACTTTTCTTTGATGCCACCCACGGGCAGCACATTGCCGCTGAGGGTGATCTCACCTGTCATCGCGGTTCGAGGCCGCACTGGAGTATCGGTGAGCAGGGAAACCAGCACCGTGGCCATGGTGACGCCCGCCGAGGGGCCATCCTTAGGGATGGCGCCCGCCGGCACGTGGATATGGATGTCGAGATCCTTGGTGAAGTCCTCTGCCAGGCCGAGCTGCGCGGCGTTGGAACGTACCCAGGTGAGAGCGGCCTGCATCGATTCCTGCATCACCTCGCCGATCTGACCGGTCATCGTGAAGCTGCCCTTGCCTTTCATCTTGTTGGCCTCGATGAAGAGGATGTCGCCGCCTGCCGGTGTCCACGCTAAACCAACGGCCACGCCGGGACGCTTCACGCGCTCTGCAACCTCTGTTTCAACGCGCACCTGGATGCCGCCGAGGAACTCCTTCAGCAATTCGCGCGTCACCGCGAGTTTCTCCGTGTGCCCCTCCACCACGCGCCGCGCTTGCTTGCGGCACACCGTCCCGATGGTCTGCTCCAGCTTTCTCACGCCGGCCTCGCGCGTGTAATGGCGGATGATGTGGCGCACAGCCTCTTCCGGGAACTCAATCTGCTCCGCCGTGATGCCATTCTCCTTGATCTGGCGCGGAATCAAGTAGCGGTTGGCGATGTGTACCTTCTCTTCTTCGCTATAGCCCTGCAAGGGAATAATCTCCATGCGGTCCTGGAGAGGAGCCGGCACCGTGTCGAGCATGTTGGCTGTGCAGATGAAGAGCACCTTCGAGAGATCGAACGGCACGTCGAGGTAGTTGTCGCGGAAGGTGTTGTTTTGCTCCGGATCCAGCGTCTCCAGCAGCGCCGAAGCGGGATCGCCGCGGAAGTCACGGCCCAGCTTGTCCACCTCGTCGAGCATGATCACGGGATCGTTGGTTTCAGCGCGGCGAATGCTCTGGATGATCTGCCCGGGCAAAGCGCCAATGTAGGTCCGGCGGTGGCCGCGGATCTCTGCCTCGTCGTGCATGCCGCCCAGCGATATGCGCTGGAATTTGCGGCCAAGCGCCCGCGCAATCGACCGGCCCAGGCTGGTCTTGCCCACGCCCGGAGGGCCGACAAAACACAGGATCGGCCCCTTCATGTCGGGCTTCAGCTCGAGCACGCTCAGGTAGTCGAGGATGCGGTCCTTTACCTTCTTCAGCTCGTAGTGATCCTCGTCCAGAATCTCGCGGGCCTTGGCGATATCGACCTTCGAACCGGAACTCCTGCTCCAGGGCAGCAACGCGAGCCACTCGATGTAGTTGCGCGTGAGTCCATAATCGGCCGCCATGGGCGACATGCGACCGAGCCGCGCCAGCTCCTTGAGCGCCTCTTTCTTCACGTCATCGGGCATGCCTGCCGCTTCAATCTTCTGGCGCAGATCCTCGACGTCGCGCTGGCCCTCGTCCTGCTCGCCCAACTCCTTTTGGATAGCCTTGAGCTGTTCGCGCAAGTAGTAGTCGCGCTGCGACTGCTGCACCTGGTCCTGGACCTCTGTCTGGATCTTGGCGCGCAACTGCTGCACCTCGATCTCCTTGGCCAGCAGCTTGTTCAGATGTTCAAGCCGGTCCACGACGCCGGCGGTCTGCAGCAATTGCTGCTTATCGTCGGTGGTCAGAAAGGGGAGGGAAGAGGCCACAAAATCGACCAGACGGGTTGGCTCTTCAATGTTCGCGGCGATGGTTCGCAGTTCATCGGAGAGCGTGGGCGACTCCGAGACGATCTGCTGGAACTGGCCGATCACGTTGCGCACCAGTGCCTCGAACTCCGGCGAGGTCGCAGGCACAACATCCTCCAACGTCTCTACTTCGGCCATCATGAATGGCTCGGATTGGACAAAACGCACCAGCCGCACACGATTGACGCCTTCGGTGAAGACAAAGCGGCTCTGGTTGGGCATACGCACAACCTTGTGCACCGTGGCCAGAGTGCCGACGCTGTGCAGGTCAGAGGGTTTGGGCGTGTCCAGGCGCGCATCGAGCTGCGCCGCGACCACAATCGAGCGCTCCTCGCCCAGCGATTCGATCAGTTGAATGGAGCTTTCGCGTCCCACCGTGAGCGGCAGCACAGCATGAGGAAACAAGACCGTATCGCGAACCGGCAAAACGGGAATGAGACGCGTTCCGGATCCGGTCTTGGGTGCGGGCTCGTTAAGGGGCGAAATCGGCTGATTTGGCATTGAGTGTCCCTGTGTCAACTTTTGTACTATTAGATAGTTCAGAAAGGGAAAAGTTGCAAGTCAAACCCTTCCCGACCCATCTCTCTTGTCTGCTGTCACCTTGTACTACGTTGCTGCCTAAACCGTTGTTCCACTCGCACTAACTGGTTTCTGAGAAACGACTTATTGGCCTTCCCCAACTCCGGCTGCAATTTTCCATTGGCCTCAGATAGTTTCCCCGGCCTAGGCCTCCCGTGGCCATTCCCCCGCTCTATCGGCTGAAAAATGGCGAAGGTGAGGATTCGGAACTGGAGCGGAATCAACGCAGCGACAAGGTGAACCCGAAAGTATGGGGTTTGAGAGCCCAACCGGGCCTAGATCACCCTACAGACCCTAGGCCTTTGACGGCGCCTTGTCTTCTCGCCTGATGGCGGACTCAATGTGTTCCCACACTTCGTCTGGCGGCTCCACGCTAGGAAACAGTTGGCGCGCCGCTTCGGCGATGGTCTTCAGATCGGCCAGAAGGGCGCTGCAACGCGCGCAGCCCTGAACGTGCGGATGCGCAGCCGGATCTTCACCGGAGCCGATCAGCTCAGATAGTTGAGCCTGGAACTCGACACAGCTCATTTTGCCGGGGTCGCCGTTCATGGCTGCGCCTCCTGGCGGCCTTGTGCGCGCAATGCGTCGCGCAACTTCAGACGCGCTTTGTGCAACTGCGACTTGCTGTTGCCAAGCGAACAGTCGAGCATGGATGCAATCTCATTATGCTCGAAACCCTCCACGTCGTGAAGGATAAATATCAGGCGGTAGCCGGCCGGGAGATCGGCAATGGCACGCTCCAGCGCCAGGCGGTCGATAGCTCCGGTAAGCGCCAGATCGGGGGCGCCAAAGCTGCGGCTGGGGCCCTCCTCCGGGTTTGGCTCCATGGCTTCGTCGAGAGAAATCAGCGACAGCCCCTTCTTGCGCAGTTGCATCAGGACCACGTTGATGGCCAACCGGTGCAGCCAGGTCGAAAAGGCCGAGTCGCCGCGGAAGGTGGAGATCTTGCGGTGCAGCTGAAGGAATGCTTCCTGCGTTAAGTCCTCCGCTTCGGCCACGTTGCCCACCATGCGCAGACAAAGTGAGTAGATGCGCCGCTTGTGCAGGCTATAGAGTTGCGAGAAGGCCTGGTGATCGCCGGCCTGCGCCCGCGCCAGAACATCGGTATCGCTCGAATTCGGCGTCGCCCCTATTTCCAACGTAGCAGACTTGCCGGTGGCGATTCCGCGCGATGTCTCCCCGCTGTTGTTTGCACGGGGGCGACTGGGTGTTTGCATTGGGGTGGTGGGATCGGCCATGCGATTCCTTGGAGCGAACTGAAACCTAGGTGGTTAGATGCACGATTGCGATGCCGGAGATTGCTGTGCCCGAAACATGTCCCTCATCACAACACGTCGCCGAGAAACTGGCGCTCCAGCGGCCTGAGCTGCCGGAGACGATTCACGTTTCCGGAAACGAAGTTCGCCTGGGAAGGAGTACGATCCCATACCATCGCTTTTGGGGTAGCTGTTCAGGGTTTTGCCCAAGCTTCCTTCCTCGTTAGTATAAGGGGAAGCAACTGGATCGGTTGAACGTAGACAAGACTCGACAGTAGCCGATACCTGCAACAGCGCGTGGTGAGTCAATTTGCGCAGGGCTTCGCATTTAGGCGCCCTCCGCTTTTTTTGAGATATGGTTCTGCGGACAAAGCCGGAAGAAATGCACAGCGCCCGAGCTTCTCAATTCAGGCTCTGTCCCACTGCAATGAAACGGCGAGGTTTGGCACCTCGGCTGGCGCACGCCGCAGCGTGGTTCGCGCTTGCGCTTCTGGTTTCCGGCGGCGGATCGGGCGGCGGGTGGTGCCAGGGGTCTCAAACTGATCCCGCGTCGTTGCAGTCATTGCCAGTTGCCGGCATCGAACAAGACACGGCGTCTGCCGGGCCCGTGAGCAACCCCGCTCAACCGGCCAGTTCCGTTCTCCAGTGGGAGGGCCTGCCCGTGCGGAGCATTGGGTTCGAGGGCGTTTCTGCGGATCAACTGCAACCGCTCGCCGGCCGCCTGCCCCAGGCTGAAGGAGCACCGTTGACCGAGGAGAACCTGAAACGCAGTTTGCGCCAGCTCTATGAAACCGGCCTCTACGACACCATCGAGGCGCGTGGCACGCGACTGGCCGGTGGAGCGGCGCTGGTTTTTGCCGGCGTCCCGCGCACGTTTATCGGAACGGTGGGTGTAGATGGAGCTACGGGCGCCACCATGAACGTGCAACTGCAGCGCGCGAGCCAGCTCCAAACCGGAAGCCGCCTGACGCCGGAGAAAGTGATCCGGGCTCAGGAGCAAATGCGTTCCACGCTCGAGCAGAACGGTTATTACGAATCGGTGATCGCGCAGAAAATCACTACGCGTCCCCAGCAGCAGCTAGCGGACATCTCGTTTCACGTGGTGTCGGGACCGCGCGCACGCGTAGGCAAGGTGACGGTCACGGGCGATTCCGGCATGAGCGTCGACGAATTCCGCCTTCATGCCCATCTATCGAAGATCGCGCGCGTCGATCACGACACCGTGAATCGCGCTCTCGACGGTGTGTCGCGCGCCTACCAGAAAGAGGATCGCCTTGAGGCTGATGTGAAACTCGAGGCGGCTACCTACGATCGCACGGCGAAGGCGGTCGATTATCGCTTTTCCGCCAATCGCGGACCTGTGGTGCGTGTCGAAGTGCACGGCGCCAGCATCGATCCCGAGCGCATCAAGCGGATTATTCCTATCTTTCAGGAAGGGAGCGTCGACGAAGACCTACTCAATGAAGGCAATCGCCGCTTGCGCGATTACTATCAGCGCCTGGGATACTTTGATGCGCGCGCCGAACACTCTCTTCGATCCGTGGGCAGCCAGGAAGTGGCCATTCTTTACACTGTGCAGCTGGGGTCGCGCCGGCGCGTGGAGCAGGTTTCCATCGTGGGCAACCATTATTTCTCAACGTCCACGCTTATGGGGCTCGTCAACGTCCATGCCGCCGACGTGCTGGATCGTCACGGCCTCTACAGTCAAGCACTGGTTTCCGCCGACGTGAGCGCGATCGAGAACATGTACCGCGACAACGGCTTTTCTCAGGTCAAGGTCACGCCCGAAACCAGCACTCCGGAAACTGCGGAGGATGGGCAGTTCCCTGCCGCGCTTTCGCAAGCAGGCGCCACGCGCACCGCGCCGCTCAAAGTGATCTACCGCATAGTAGAGGGCCAGCAACTTCGTGTTGGCGATATGCGGATTGAGGGCAACAATCACATCCCCTCTGCGACCTTGATCGCGTTGCTGAACACCGCGCCCGGCCAGATGCTTTCGCCGCACAACCTGGCAGGCGATCACGACGCCCTGGTGACGGAGTATTTGAGCCGCGGCTTTGAGCAGGCGGCCGTGAACGTGGCGCAGCACACCGAACCCGCCGATCCCGGCAAGATAGACGTTATTTTCCATATCGAGGAAGGACCGCAGACTTTCGTTCGCAACGTGCTGTTGACGGGACTCGAAAACACGCGTCCGCAAACGGTGGCACGGGCTATCACGGTGCATGCCGGCGATCCGCTCAACCAGGACGCGCTGGAAACGACGCAAAGCAACCTCTACGCATTCGGGCTGTTCAATGAGGTGAATACCGCAGTGATCAATCCCAGCGGCGATGCGCCCCAGAAAACTGTGCTGATCCAGGCCGTAGAGGCGCGGCGCTGGGCCTTAACCTACGGCTTCGGCCTTGAGACGCAGACCGGCCAGCCGCAGAACAACTGTTCGGGCGCGTTCGCAGCCGGAGTGGCCTGCAGTCCCAATGGAAAAACCGGCGTCAGCCCGCGCGTGCTGATCGACGTCACGCGCAATGCGCTCTTCGGCCGGGAACAGTCGGCCTCGTTACGCGGCACCTACGGCTTGCTCGAGCAAAGCATCGGAATTCAGTATCAAGTTCCGCATATCGAGGGCAACCCGAACTTCGGCCTCACGTTCTCCGGCGGCTATGCCAACAGCGAGGACGTTTCGACGTACGTTGCGTCGCGGCTCGAGGGCGCATTCCGCTTGACTGAAAACTTCAATCATCCCGGCTCACGGCTGTCTCGCGCGAACAACTTCATCTACGAGATCGATTTTCGCAGGGTGAAGGTATCGGCCTCCAGCCTGCAGGTTTATCCTGGCGAAATCTCGGAGCTTTCGACTGCGACACGTGTTGGCGGGCCGGCCTTCACGTGGATTCGCGACACCCGCGACGTGCCCCTGGATGCGCACCGCGGCACCTATACCACGTTTCAGGAGTTCCTCTCCGACAGGCTCTTTGGCGCGCAGGCCGAGTTTAATCGCATCGATACATCGAACTCCAGCTATTTGAGCTTCGATAAGAGGCGCTTTGTGGTAGCGCGCGAAACGCGCTACGGCCAGATTCGCTCCTTCGGCAGCGGTTCGAGCGGCTTGATTCCGCTGCCCGAGCGGCTCTATGCCGGCGGTCCGGTCTCGCTGCGCGGTTTTTCGCAGAACGCCGCCGGCCCGCGCGATCCTGAAACCGGCTACCAAATCGGAGGCTCCGGAGCGTTGATCAACAGCACAGAATTGCGCTTGCCGCCGCCCACCCTGCCATGGGTCGGTAACACCGTGAGCTTCGTCATCTTTCACGATATGGGCAACGTGTTTACCAATGCCGGCGATGCTTGGGCCAGCGCCCTGCGCGTGCGTCAGCCTGACAGTGCGGCCTGCGGAGGATCCCTCGCCAACCCGGCTGAATATCTCCAACAAGGCTACACCGGTTACTTGCCCAACGGTTCGTATTCCTCGACTGGCCATCAGGGTCTGTGCAGCTTCAACGATTTCTCGCACGCCCTCGGAGCGGGTTTGCGCTACCATACGCCGGTCGGACCCATTCGCTTCGACTTCAGCTATAACCTGAATCCACCGATCTATCCGGTAAATATCAACTACTCAATCCCCACGGCGCAGGGAGCCTCGATTCCGGGTTTCGCAACGGATCCGTACCTCGGCCAGGCGCCGCACATCAATTTCTTTTTCAGCCTGGGGCAGGCTTTTTGATGAGCAAACAGGCCTCAATTCGAGCTGAGTGCCCACGCGGCGCATGCCGGTGGCTGCTAACCGGCTTGCTGGTTGCGGCCGCAGCGGCGCCGGGCTTTGCCCAAGCACCGCACGCCAAGCCGCCGCAGTATCAGGAACCTTCCTCTGGTTCCTTCATGGTCCTCGACCGTGCCGTCGCAGTCGTCAATAAGCACGTCATCCTGGCCAGCGACCTCGAAGACGAGATTCGCCTCGCTGTTCTCGATCCGGACAGCGACGGCCACGGCCAACTGACCGAGCCGCAGGCGCTTGAAAAACTCATCACCCGCGCTCTCATCGAACAGCAGATCCGCCAGGAAGACATGGTGGCAATCGAGCCGTCACAGGAAGAAGTAAAGGCGCGCCTCCACGAAATCCGCACGGAGTTGCCCGTGTGTGTGCGGCAAGATTGCGCTTCGGACGCGGGTTGGACGGCGTTTCTCGTAGCCCATGGGCTTACGGCGGGGCGCGTCGAGGCCTATCTGCGCGACCGGCTGGAGATATTGCGCTTCATCGAGCAGCGATTCCGGCAGGGCATTCAGATCTCACCGCAGCAGATCGATGCCTATTACCACGACACGTTGCTCCCGCAGTACGCGCCGGGCCAAACCATTCCTCCGCTGGAGAAGGTGGCGCCGCGCATTCAAGAGATTTTGCTGCAGCAGCAGGTGAACGTTCTGTTCGACAATTGGCTCACCAGTTTGCGCCAGCAAGGCGATGTGGAGATTCTGGACCCAAGTCTTGCTCCGGACATACCTCCGGCACCGTCAAACGTTGCAAGCCCGAACGGCGCGGAAAGGAGGAGTCCATGAGCAAGCGCACCCCCGGCATGACTGATGAGCTGCCCGATCCACAGCCGCCACGGCGCCGCATGCGCAGCCGTCTGCGCCGCTTTTTCCTGCGTCATCTCCCGCTCGCGGTTGCAGGCTTGGTGGCCATTGTGGCGCTTTTGGCCGCCGGCCTCTATTTCATTGCCAGCTCTTCCGTCTTTGAAAACGCGGTGCGCAAGCGTTTCATCGTGTTGGTTGAAAAAACGACCGGCGGCCGGGCCGAGATCGCGTCCTTCCACTGGCGCCTGCTTCATCTCGAGGCCGAAGCCGACGGACTGGTGATTCACGGCCTGGAAGATCCCGGAGATGCACCCTACACGCGAATCGAACGCCTGCGCGTGGTTTTCAGCCTGCGTAATCTTTTCAGCCCCAGCGTTCGGCTGCGCAGTCTAGAGATCGACCGGCCCAGTGTGCACTTTATCGTCTATCCCGACGGATCGACGAACCAGCCGCATCCGCGCGGACAGCGAAGGCCGTCAAAACCGGCAATCGACACTTTGTTCGAGCTTCACACCAACCGCATTGCGGTCGAACGGGGCAGTTTCGACTATGACTGCCGCGCCGCCAGCCTCGATTATCAGAACCGCTACATGCCGCTCGACTTCGCAGCCAACGACGCGTCGCTCGTCTTGCGTTACGTTCCTGCGACGTTCCATGCGCCCGCGTCCTATCGCGTCGAGGCGGGGGTCGCCGATCTCAATCTCGCCCGCACCGTTCCCCACAAGAACTTACAGGTGCACGGCGCCCTTCAGGCCACGCTAGACCTGGAGCACGCGCGTATGTTTCTGCGCTCCTTGCGGATGACAACTGAGGGGCGCGGCGGCGAGAGGCACGCTCTCGACGTTACGGGCGAAATTGACGACTTCACGCATCCCCACTGGCAGGCGCGCCTGTTCGGCGATCTCGATATGCGGCTCATCGATCCCATCACCGGCTATGCCGATGCACCCGAGGGCCTGGCTCACCTCGATCTCGAAGCTGCAGGCCTCGAGGGTGCGTTCCAGATCGATGGGAACATTCACATTGACAAAGGATCGTACATCGGCGAAGGAATCAACGCCAGGGGCCTCACTCTCGACACCCACGTTCACGCCGATCGGAAACAACTATTGATTACGCAGATCGTGGTCGGTCTGCTTCAGGGAGGCCAGATTGAGGGAACGCTTTCGCTCGATCCGTGGATTCCCGGCGATCCCCGCGCGCACCTGCAGGAAACGCCGCCCAGAGCCGCAGAGTCTCCGGCCGACCGTAATGTTCTTGTCCGGACTCCAAACTGGATCATTCCCGTCGACGGCAAGGTGACCGCCAATTTCAAGGATGTAGCGCTCGACACGGTGCTCGATATGGTGTGCCCGCGGGCCCTCCGGCGCCTGGGGATGGACGCGCGCTTGAACGGTTCCGCGATTGCCGTATGGACACGCGGCGACGGCCGCAGCGTTTCGGTCGACGCACAGTTGGGATTGAGCCCGTCGCGCCAGACACCGAACGGCGAAGTACCCACGACGGGAGCGATCGACGCCACCTATTCGCATCGCAATGGGTCGGTGAATTTGCGCAAGCTTGAGCTGCGCACGCCGGCGAGCGATCTTGAAGCTCATGGCGCCCTCGGCGCATATCCTATTGCAGGTCCTTCCTCGCTCACCGTCGATTTCCACTCGCACAATCTCAGCGAATTCGATACGGCGCTGCGCAGCCTTGGCTTGAAACGCAACGGCAAAACCGGGACTGCGGCACTGCCCGTGTCGTTGGCGGGGCAAGCCGATTTTCATGGCACATGGACCGGCTCGCTCGTCCGGCCGCACATTGTGGGCGCCCTGGAAGCTACGCAACTGGCCTTCGAGATGCCGGCCGCAGCCGGGGACTCAGAAACGCAGCGGTTCCTACGCTTCGATGCCGTCTCAGCCGCGGGAGGTTATTCGCCGACGCAAATCGTCCTCCAACGAGCGCAACTCCAGCGTGGCAACACGCGCATTACCTTCAATGGCTCGCTCGACGCAACACCTGGCCGTGGGGCGGTATTCGACGCCAACGCAGTACTTCATGGACGTTTCGACGCGGCCAACCTCGAGGTCGGCGACTTGCAACCGCTCCTTGCTGCGGCGGGCGGCGCGAACCTTCCACTCGCCGGCACGTTGAACGCGCGCATTGAGGCCAATGGGCCGGTTCATGCGCCGTTTGTTTCCGGTTCCGTGCAGATGGAGCGAGGTACTCTGTATGGCGAGCCGGTCGCGGGTCTTCGCGTGCAAGGCGTTCTTGACGGTCAGGTGCTCAAGGTCGCGTCTGCTACGCTCAACGAGGCCGGAGGCACTCTTTCCGCGTCGGGAAGTTATGACTTCCAGACCAAACATTTTCAGGTGGACGCGCGCGCCGAAAACGTCGATCTCGCGCACCTCGGCGTGGTCCGCAGCCGCAGTCTCGATGCAACCGGTAAGCTCGCCTTGGCCGTTACCGGCTCAGGCATGTTGAACGACCCCCGTCTAGACGGCCACGCAACGGTCACGGCGCTCACCTTCAGCGGCCAACGATTCGGGACACTTGAAGCTGCCGCGCATTCTGCGGGGCCGGTGCTCGAATACAACGCCACCACACAATTGGAACAGGCAGTGCTCAAGCTGCATGGACAAACCGAGCTCCGCGGCGACTACGCGACGCATGTCCAGCTCGAATTTTCTCGATTCAATCTTGGCACTTTGCTCCGTATGGAGAACGTGAGCGGATTCAGCGGCGAGTCGGCGCTGGCCGGCATGGTTTCAATCGACGGTCCGCTTGCGCATCCCAAACAGCTTCAGGGCGCAGCGCAACTCCGCGAATTGGCGTTCACCGTCTCCGGCGTCCAGCTGCAGGGCGAAAACGGCCTTCATGCCACACTGGCAAACGGCCGCATTCACCTCGATCCGCTGCACGTGACCGGCGAAGATACCAATCTGCGCATGCAGGGAGATCTTGCGATCGAGGGCTCCCGGCAACTCGATCTCGCTGCCAGCGGCGCGATCAACCTGAAACTGGCAGAGACCATCGACCCCGATTTGACCGCCAGCGGTTCAACGACTTTTCAGGTTGAAGCGCACGGACCCTTGGCACATCCCAGTCTGCAGGGCCGCATTGATTTCCAGAATGCCGCGCTCTCGCTCGAGGATCTGCCCAACGGTCTAAGCCAATTACATGGCACGCTTGAGTTCAACCAGAACCGGCTCGAAGTGCGCAGCCTGACGGCGATGAGCGGCGGCGGCCTGCTGAGCGTGGGCGGCTATCTGGCTTACCAGCACGGCATCTACGCCGATCTCTCGGTCACCGGCAAACAGGTGCACATTCGTTACCCTGAGGGCGTCAGCTCTCTCGCGGACGCGACCCTCCATCTGCAAGGCCCTCAGGACAATCTATTCCTGAGCGGCGACGTGCTTATCACGCGTTTCTCTGTCAGTCCCGATCTCGACCTGGCGGCGCTCGCCATCCAAGCCAGCGCCTCGGCACAAACCATCGCGCCGCCCGAGGCTCCGTCGAATCACGTGCGCCTCGACGTGCACATCGTTTCGTCGCCGCAGTTGAGCTTTCAGAATGCCTTCGCCAAACTCGCCGGCGATGTGGATTTGCGTCTGCGCGGCACGCTTGCTTCGCCGTCGCTTCTGGGCCGCGTTTCTATTACTGAAGGCAGCGCCCTAATCGCCGGAACCCGTTACGAACTGGAGCACGGCGACATCACCTTTACCAACCCGGTGCGCATCGAACCCATCATCGACCTCAGCGCCACAGCGCACGTTGAAGACTACGACATCTCCCTCGGCCTGCACGGCTCGCCGCAAAAGCCCCTCGTTAGTTATCGCAGCGATCCTCCGCTCCCTGAGGCCGACGTGGTTTCGCTGCTGGCCCTCGGCCACACCGCCAACCAGGAGCGCCTTTACACGCAGCAACAGGAACAGTCCCTCGCCAATCCCACCGATGCGCTGCTCGGCGGAGCCCTCAACGCCACCGTCAGCAACCGCGTGCAGAAGCTTTTCGGCGCCGGCTCTGTGAGAATCGATCCTAATTACCTGGGCGCCTTTGGCAACTCTACCTCGCGTATCACTGTGCAGGAGCAGTTCGGCCGCATCGTGACACTCACCTACGCGACCGATGTGAATACGACAAGCCAGCAGTTGCTCCAGGCTGAAGTGGCCATCAACCGGCACGTTTCGCTCGTCGTCGCGCGCGATGAGTCCGGCGTGTTTTCGGTGGTCGTCAAGGCCACGCGGCGCTATCGCTGAAATCGCGGCCGGTCGAGGACAGGTAAGCGGGGATGCATCGGCTTAAGGTGGAATCGGGAAGATCCGCGCCAAAGTTGTAGGAATTTCAATAGGCCCATATTTTCGAATCGCTCCACTCCGGCTTCATTCTCGATTCAAGTGTCAGGAAGGGATGATTTCCTAGCAACCAAATTGCCGTTTGCCGTGTCTATACATGCGCATGCCGGGGCCGCGCCCTTTGCCGGTCCCCAAAGTCCGCGGATGTGCCCGGCAAATGCAAAGAACGTCAACATGGAGGATTCCCCAAATGACAAGAACAATGGGTTCTCGCAAGCTTCTTGGATTGGCTGCCGTTTTGGTTGCTGCCATGGTCGTTGTTTCTCCTTGCGCCTTGACGGCCGAACCGCTGAATCCGGCCGCTGCGATACGCGCCAAGCTCGACAAGTCACAGTACAAGGACGTGCAGGTCGCCGTGGACGTGAACGGCATTGCCACACTGACGGGCACCGTCAGCCTGTATGAGTTCAAGGCCGATGCCGACAGGACCGTGCACCAGGTCAAAAGCGTCATGGGGGTGCGCAACGAAATTGAAGTCGCCGGCCCCTCGGTGCCCGACAGCCAGTTGCAGCAGAGCTTGGCGGAAAAACTCGCCTACGATCGCGTCGGATACGGCAATGTCTTCGACGCCATCACTGTGCAAGTGCAGAACGGCGTGGTCACGCTGGGCGGTCACGCGCACGATTACCCGAACCGCGACTCTGCGGTGGGCCTGGTGTCCACGACCCCCGGTGTCAAAGACGTAGTCGACAACATCAGCGTCGATCCGCTTTCGCCGATGGATTGGCAAATCCGGATCGCAGTTGCGCGCGCGATCTACAGCTTTCCCTCGCTCAACCGCTACGCCCTCAATCCCGCCATGCCCATTCGCATCTCGGTCGAGAACGGCAACGTGGCGCTCTACGGCATGGTGGACTCTGAGGCCGACAAGGATGCCGCGTTCCTTCGCGCCAATGGGGTCCCCGGCGTCTTCGGCGTGAAGAACTACCTGCAGGTGGCCAACCAGCCCGGCGAAAAATCGCAGAAATAGGGCTTCGCTTCGTCAGTCGTGCTTCGTGATTCGTGATTCGTGACACGTGATTCGTGCTTCGTGGGTTGTGATAAGCCATTGCTGTTCCGGTCACGTATCACGATGCCCGAATCGCGATTCACGTGTCACGAAGCACGAATCATGGATCACTATTCAAATCCGATTCCTGCCAAACCAAACATCCCCGGCCTGCGTAGAATGTCAATATAAGCCCTGTAGAACAACGCCGCATTCGAGATCCCTTGATTCAAGGAGACTCCATGGAGCCGGAGAACCAATCCCCGCCCTCGGCAACGACCGGCACAAACAACATCGAACCGATTCGGTCCCCTGGCCTCGCGGAACTCGCTTCTGCCGGAGGGCCCAATCGCGGCCTGCGTTGGATTCTAATCGGCAGCCATGGACTACGCGCCGGCTGGTCGGCGCTCTTGTTCATTGTGCTTTTCACTACGCTCAATCTCGCCATTGACCTCGCGATGTTTCATCTCCACCTGATCAGCAGTGTGGAAGAACCTGCGCCCGTGCCCGTGTTTTTTGCCGAAGCGGGAAGCCTGCTCGCGCTGCTCATCGCAGTCGTAACCGTTGGCCTGATCGAAGGCCGGCGCATTTTGGCGTACAATCTCACCGGGCAGCGCCGCCGGCAACATTTTTTCTTCGGCCTGGCAGCCGGATTCTTGGCGCTCTCTGCACTGGTGGGAACGCTTGCGGCGGGAGGATGGCTGCACTTCGGTCGCGTGGCGCTTTCGGGCACCGCTATCTTTCGCTATGGGCTGCTGTGGGGCTGCACTTTTCTCGTGGTGGGCTGCGTTGAAGAGGGAATGTTTCGCTGCTATGGGCTTTTCACCCTCGCCCGCGGCCTCAACTTCTGGTGGGCGCTTGGCGCCGTCGGACTAACCTGCGCCTACCTGGCAATCTTTGTTGGGGGAAGCGCCTCGTGGGGCGTCTATGCCGCCGCTTTGCTGGGCCTCATCCCCTGCCTCGTACTTCACCAAAAGTCTGCCTCACACAGTGGCGGTGGTGGATTCTGGTACGCCGCGTGGGTTACTTCAACCCTGTTCGGCTATGTGCATGTCAGCAACCCGAACGAGGCCTGGATCGGTATTTTTGCTGCCGCATTCATTGGATTCGTTTTCTGCGTGAGCGTGCGCGTCACTGGCTCGGCCTGGTGGGCCATTGGTTGCCATGCCGGCTGGGACTGGGGCGAAACTTATTTGTACGGAACTGCGGACAGCGGGCTCACTCCGCATGGCTGCTACCTCTCCAGCAGTCCCGCGGGCAATGCCTTATGGAGCGGCGGCGCCGTCGGCCCGGAAGGCAGCTTGCTGGTGCTGGCAGCGATTCTGCTGCTCCTGGCACTGGTTCTCCTCTACGGACGATGGACCACGCGCTACCAAGGTACGCCGGCCGCGCTGGCGGCCGCGGATTGAGATGGCACGATGCGCCTTTGGCTCAATCGCAGCGCCGAGGTCCCCCTTCGAGAGCAGTTGAATACCCAGGTTGTGCTCGGCATTCTCACGCGCGAGATTCTTCCCGGCCAAAAGCTGCCTAGCACACGGGAACTGGCGCGCCGTTTCGGAATCCACCCCAACACGGCCAGCGCCTGCTATCGCGAGCTCGAGCGCGATGGATGGCTCGAGTTCCGCCACGGCAGCGGCGTTTTCGTGGCCAACGTGCGGCCTTCCGCTCCTCTCAGCTCGGAGATGGCGGTCGACCAACTCATTGGCGAGTTGGCAGCCAAAGCGCGCAAGATCGGCGCGTCGGATGCGATGCTGCGGGCGCGGCTTCGGCGCTGGCTCTCGTTCGAGCCGTTGGCGCGCTGGCTGGTCATCGAGCCCGATCCCGAGCTGCGCAAGATCGTCACCGTCGAGATGGAATCGAGCCTGGCGCTGCCGGTGGCCGCTTGCACACCGGACAAGTGCAGCAGCACGAGCCTTCTTGACCGGTCAATTCCTGTGGTACTGCCCAGCAAGGCCGCCATGGTGCGCAAACTGCTTCCCACCGGAACCGTGCTGACCGTGCTCCAGGTGAACCCAGTGGCCTCCGCGCTCCAAGCCAATTTGCAACGCTACCTGCCCGAGCACGCCACCGATCTCCTCGGCATTGCCTCGCGCTGGAGCGAGTTCCAGCGCATCGGCCGCACCATGATCGTGGCCGCGGGACTGAAGCCCGAAAACCTGCTGGTGCGCGACGCTACACAGCCCGGATGGAAGCGCGGCCTGGAATCCACCTCGGCCGTCATCTGCGATATCGTGACCGCGCAGCAATTGCCGAAGAAGTGTTTCCCCATCGTTTTCCGCCTGCTCGACGAGGCATCGATCACACAACTCCGCGCCGTGGAAGCCGAAGCGACGGAAAGGCCCGCCGCATCGAATGCCAAGCCGGCATTGTGACACTCGCGAAAGTGTCCTAGGCGGTATCGACATATACACTTTGCAGTTTGGTTTCTAGGTGTTGAAGTGGGAGTATGTCACCTAGCCGATATG
>Ga0335078_10001593_pt1 | contig 34178 bp, 29 predicted proteins | sample Lox_Sample_32_FD_206711 | JGI IMG/M metagenome (GOLD analysis project Ga0335078, IMG submission 206711) | Soil microbial communities from Loxahatchee National Wildlife Refuge, Florida, United States - Lox_Sample_3.2 | ecosystem: Environmental > Terrestrial > Soil > Wetlands | place: USA...
CCATGATGATGAATCCGAATACCAACCGCCGCTACAACTTGACCCTCAGCGTCTCGGCCCGGAATGCGCTTAACCGGCTGAACCTCGCGCCTCCGGTAGCGGATATCGATTCTCCACTGGTCGGAAGGTACAACTCGATTGCTGGAGGGCCGTTCAGCTTTTCCGGAAATGCCAGCCGCCGGATTGACCTGCAGGCGACCTTCTCGTTCTAACGCCTGCGCCGTCAGGAACCGCGTACCCCCGGACGTCGTCTGGGCGGCCGGCACACAAAGCTCGGCAAAGCACTCGCACTGCTTGCAGGTCTAGATCGTCGTGATTCCCCCAGCCTTGAATCCGTCAGTGGCTTCGCGATAAATTTCCCGTACCACCCCGCATTTAGTTGGTGGGAGCGTCGCACAGCGGCATTTGCTAACCTTACGGCGCTGTATCATCGCGAGGCCACACTGCGACACTAGGCCAGCAGAATGACACTTTGCACAGTACCCGTTTTGGCTTCAGATAACCGGACGCATCGAGAGTCGGAATCGGCGCGGACGTTGTCAGGGTCTCCTCATTTGTGGATCATCCTCACCAGCGCCAGAACAAAGGCGAACAACCCGAACGAAAAGAGAAGGACTCGCTCGGTATCCGTTATAGGCCGCAACGGTTTACCACCGAACGGTGCGTTCTTTGTTTTTGAAAAACGGGAAGCAAGCATGAGGATCGCACCAACGCAAGCCATGACAGGGTTCTCAGGCAACATTGTTGCTCCGAAATCTCGCCACCACCGCCGACAGCGCGTTCAGGAGTTCGATCCTTGGCCGCCGAAAAAATTTTACCGGCGAAGCCTGGACTATACAATTCACGCGCCCTTCCTGCCTCTGGCGACCGCTTCCCTTGCCTCGCGATCGGCGGTTCGCCTCCGCTCGGTCTCGCGTTTGTCCCAAAGCTGCTTTCCCTTTGCCAGCGCAAGCTCAACTTTCACTTTGCCGTTCTTGAAATACATCCGGGTGGGGATGAGCGTCAGGCCCCGCTGCTGCGTCTTGCCGATCAACTTGCGAATTTCGTCTTTACGCATCAGGAGCTTGCGGGTCCGCAAGGGAGCGTGATTGAAGATGTTGCCGTGCTCGTACGGCCCGATATGGCAATTGAGCAGCCACAGTTCGCCATCTTTGATCAGCCCATATGAGTCTTTGAGATTCACATGGCCCGCGCGCACCGACTTCACCTCCGTGCCAGTCAGAACCACCCCCGCCTCGAATTTTTCCAGCAAGAAGTAGTTGTGAGCAGCGATCCTGTTAACAGAGGCATCCCGCTGCCCCGCCGCGGTAGGGTCGCGCCGAGGGTTTTTCTCCGGATTGGGTCGGGTCGGCAGCGTGGGCTGGCGTGGCATGGCAAAAACTAGGTTAGCAGGTTCGAAAAACCTCTGTTTCCTTTGGCAAGGAGCCGACCGGCGCGGCTTTAGGATTAAGACTTACGAGTGCAAGTGCTACCAGAACAGTAACTTTGGCGATCTCAGGGCGATGCTATAATCACTGCACTTACGTACTCTTCAATCGCTATTGAAAGCTCCTGGACGGGGTCTGAAACGGCTCAGGGGAGGAGACTGTCTGTGAGGAACCTGTGATGAAGCGTCTGACTTGGCCGACAGCCCTGCTGATGCTGCTGCTGGCCGTAACCGTGGCACTTGCTGCCGATAAAGCCAAGAACCTCTACAAGAAGGGCAAGGACGCAGAGGCACGCGAGAATTATGAGCAGGCCTATGACCTGTACAAGCAGGCTTTCGATCTTAAACCTACGGATCTGAATTACCGCTCGGCTTTTGAACGGCTCAGGTTTCTGGCCGGTGCTTCTCACGTTCACCGCGGCCAACTGTTGCGAGATGCCGGCAAACTGGAAGAAGCTTTGGCCGAGTTCCAGCGCGCGGCGGAAATTGATCCTTCCAGTTTCATCGCCCAGCAGGAAATAAAGCGCACCAGGGAGATGATTGAGGTTACCAAGGCGCCCCAGCCTAAAGCCGCTGCTCCCGCGCAAGAGCCCTTGCAGAAAATGGTGGAACAAGCCGGCGGTCCGGTTGAGCTTGCTCCCATTTCCAATGTTCCAATTACCCTCAAGCTGACCGAGGACAGCAAGATCATCTATGAGACGGTCGGCAAGCTGGCCGGTATCAACGTGCTCTTTGATCCCGATTACACCTCGCGCCGCATCAAGGTCGAGCTCAACGGGGTGACGCTGGAAGAGGCTCTCGAGATTGTCGCGCTCGAATCGAAGACGTTCTGGCGTCCGGTCACTCCGAATACGATCTTCGTTGCCGCGGACAATCCAGCCAAGCGCAAGGATCTTGAGCAAAGCGTAGTGAAGACTTTCTATTTGGCGAACCTGTCTCAGCCAACCGAATTACAGGACGTGGTCAACGCGCTGCGCCAGATTCTTGAAATTTCCCGCATTCAGCCGCTTCCCTCGCAGGCAGCGATCGTGGTTCGCGGAACCCCGGATCAGGTTGCCCTGGCAGAGAAACTGGTCTCCGATCTCGATAAATCGAAGGCCGAAGTCATCGTTGATGTCGCTGTACTGCAAATCAATAAAGATAAATCGAAAACCTACGGCATTAATCCTCCTACCAGCGCAAGTGTTGCATTGCAGAACAACCTCTCGACCACGACGACTACTGGCGTGACCAGCACCACGACGGGAGCGACTAACACCACCTCGGGCACACCCAATCAGATCAACCTGAACGCTCTCGGTAATCTCACTGCGACCGACTTTACCGCCACTATAAGCCAGATGAGCGCAACCGCTTTGTTCAGTGACAGCACGACCAAGCTCATTCAAAAGCCGCAGATCAGGGCGATAGATGGGCAAAAGGCATCCTTGAAGATCGGTGAACGGGTGCCGGTTGCAACCGGCTCGTTTCAGCCCGGCATTGGTGGAGTCGGCATTAACCCTCTCGTTAACACGCAGTTTCAATACCTCGATGTGGGCGTAAACATCGATATCACTCCGAAAGTTCATAACGACGGCAGTGTCACCCTGAAGATCGCGATGGACGTGTCCTCTGTAACCGGACAGTCGAACATCGGCGGCATCAGTCAGCCGATCATTGGTCAGAAGAAAATTGAGCACGAAGTCCGACTCAAAGAAGGCGAAGCCAACCTGCTCGGCGGCATGCTTGAAGATCAGCAGACCCGCGCTATTACTGGCATTCCTGGGCTGGGACAGATTCCCATCCTGAAGTATCTTTTCGGCCAGACGACAACCGACCACAGCGAAACTGAAACCGTATTTGTTCTCATTCCCCACATCGTGCGTGAGCACATCGTCGACGAAATGAATGACCGCGCGATCGCGGTTGGTACCGGCAGCGCGATTGAACTGCGCCGTGTCATGAATTCCCCCGCCACAACACAGCCTGGCCCGGGCGCCGGCACACCTCCAGCTTCCGCCTCTGCGCAGGTGCCGCCCTCCATGAATGCGGGCGCAAATGGTGCCGTCACGCCGGTTGCCTCGGTAGCGACTGTCAGCTCTACGGGTGCGATTTCTGCGGTTCCGGCGAGTTTCACCTTCGATCCGCCGCAACTCACGGAACATGCCGGCGCAACTTTTGCCGTTAACGTGATATTGAACGGGGCGCAAAACGCGTACTCGGTTCCTCTGCAGGTCAGTTATGATCCGAAACTTTTGCAGGTTATAAACGTCTCGAACGGAAACTTTCTGTCGAGAGACGGCCAGGCCGTGGCAGTCGTGCATCGTAACGATGAGACGACCGGCACATTGCAGATCACGGCAACTCGCCCGCCCGGCGCTAATGGTGTGTCAGGTAAGGGAACAGTCGTAACTGTTACCTTCATGGCCAAGGCCGCGGGCCAGGGTACGTTGACGATTGCCAAGGGTGGGGCGCGCGATCCGGCCATGCAGGCGCTGCCGGTTGCCGGAACCGCCGCGGCAGTAACGATTCAATAGTCCGGCCCGCGGGCTTATCCCCGTGCGCCGGGTTGATCGGGCAGTTTTCTCCCCTGTGGTTTTTTCCATAGAAAAACTGCTCGTTTCGGTAGTCCGATGAACCAGGTGGTTGCGAAAAAATCGAGCGGATTCACGCTGATCGAGTTGATCGTGGCGACCGCGTTACTCATGATTCTGACCACGCTCGCTTTGCCGCTGGCCCGCGTGACCATCAAGCGGGAAAAAGAAAAGGAACTGCGCCGGGATTTATGGGAGATGCGCGACGCCATTGACCGCTATAAAGACGCCGCTGATCGTGGCGCGTTTCAGATTAAAGTAGGCAGCGAAGGCTATCCTCCCGATCTCGATACGCTCGTAAAAGGAGTAGATGTGCAGGGCAAGAAATTGAAGTTCCTGCGCAAGATTCCAGTCGATCCCATGACCGGCAATACCGATTGGGGCGAGCGCGCCATGCAGGATGATCCTACCAGTGATTCCTGGGGCGGTCAGAATGTCTTCGACGTGTTTACAAAATCCGACGGCACCGCGCTCGATGGCACTAAATACAAGGACTGGTAATGGCAACAGGGATGAGAAATCGGCACCGCGGGTTCACCATCATCGAGCTGATGATTGTCATCAGCATCATCCTGATTCTGGTGTCCGTCGCTCTGCCCGCTTATCATCAATCGATCTTGCGGGCGAAGGAATCGGTGCTCAAGCAGAATCTCTTCACTCTCCGTTCAGTGATCTCCCAGTACACGCTCGATAAGCAGAAAGCGCCACAATCTCTGGACGACCTGGTTACCGCGGGATATTTGAAGCAGCTTCCGACCGATCCCATGACCGGCCGCAACGATTCGTGGACTCCGGATGAAGAAGATTCGATAATGTCAGTGGACCAGCAGGAAACCGGAATCTACGACGTCCACAGCGGATCGAGCGGCGTCGGCAGCGACGGCACGGCGTATAACACCTGGTAATCTCCGGTGCCGTGCGGACGTGTGAGGAAGCTTACAGCAAAGAACGCGACGTGATTCTACCGGAAATACCCTAAACTCCCACCAGTTTTTCCGCGTGGTTATTCGCCGGCGCCGAAACCGGCACTCTTGTCTGTCTTACTCGTTCATAGACGCGCACATATTCTTTCGCCGAAGCGTTCCAGGAGAAATCTTTGCCCATGCCGTTGCGCATAAGTGTCTGCCATGAGGTTCGGTCACGAAAGGCGCGCAACGCTTCCTTGATGGTCAGCAACAACGATTCGCCGCTATATTCGGAGAACTTGAAGCCCGTACCCTTGCCGGTGCGCGCGTCCCAGGGCTCAATTGTGTCATCGAGCCCACCGGTGGCGCGAACGACAGGCACTGTGCCGTACTTCAGGCTATAGATCTGATTCAGTCCGCAAGGCTCATATCGCGAAGGCATCAGGAACATGTCGCTCCCCGCTTCAATCTTGTGCGCCACGGCATTGTCATAGGCAATTTTGACCGCGATCTTCTGTGGAAATTGCTTATGCAGGCGGGCGAACATCTCCTCGTACTGTTTATCGCCATTGCCAAGGGCGACAACGATCATCTCTTCCCTGGCCAGCCGGTCCATGATTTGCGCAATCAGATCGAATCCCTTTTGCGCGGCAAATCTCGAAACAATTCCAATCACCGGCAGCTTCGGATCGGCATTTTCCACGCCAAAGGTCGCAAGCAGATCCTGTTTACATTTCGCTTTTCCCGTCAAATCCTTTGGCGAATATTTGGCAATGATGAATTTATCGCTTTCCGGGCTCCACTCGTCGTAATCCACGCCATTCAGAATTCCGGTCACCGTTGCGGCGCGATTCCTCAGCACCCCCTCAAGGCCAAAGCCGAACTCCGTTGTCTGAATTTCCTGGCTGTATTTCTTGCTCACTGTGGTGATGAAATCCGAGTACACCAGTGCGCCCTTCAGGAAATTCACCTGCCCGAAAAATTCCATCTTGGAGATCGTAAACAGATCCCAGGGCAATGTCAGCAAAGGTAAAGTGTCAGGCGAAAACAGGCCCTGATATCCCATGTTATGGATAGTGAAGACTGTGCCTGCCTCGCGAAACGCCGGATCCTCCTCATACTGGGTCCGTAACAGCACGGGGATCAGCGCCGATTGCCAGTCATGACAATGAAAAATCTGCGGCACTCCAATCACTTTCGAACCTTCCAGCACGGCGCGCGAGAACAGCGCAAAGCGCTCGGCATTGTCGGGGTAATCTCCGGCTGAGGTTCCATACAAGGCATCGCGGTCAAAAAATGGCGGGTAATCAACAAAATAAAAATGAATGCCGGAGTGGTTTCCTCCCGTGACAATCGAGCAAAAGCGGTAATGATCATCAAAGGGCACAGTGATGCTGCGTACCACAGTCTCAGCATTGTTCAGCTTTGTCTGCCGGTAGCGCGGAAGGTAAACGCTGACCTGGTGGCCGAGAGTGGCCAAAGCGCGCGGCAGCGCGCCCACCACGTCGGCTAATCCTCCGGTTTTAGAAAACGGTACGCACTCGGATGCCGCAAACGCTATATGCATGAAGAGAAACCCTCCAGATTGACCACGCTCCTTGGGCGCGGGATATCATGATGGTTGTTCCGCGCCGCTCCTCACCAGGCTCCGGCACCAGGCTCCGGCCTGGAGCCTAACGTTTCAGCGCGGATTTGTTGAGCGCGAAATTCAAGTCTAAATGGCGCAAAGAAAGAGGGCAACGTGGCGAAGGTTGTAGCCGCAAGGCCACATCGAAAGCCGAAGTTAGGCCAGCATTTTCTGATAGACCAATCTGCGGCAGTACGGATTGTCGAACTCCTGGGCAACTTTGAGCAAAGGGCGATTCTCGAAATCGGTCCGGGTCGCGGCGCGCTTACCTCTCTGCTCGCCAAGCATGCCCGCCGAGTCATCGCCATTGAAACTGACCGCGTTCTCGCCGCCCAGCTTCGCATGAAGTTTGCTTTGCAGCCGAATGTCGAAGTGATCGAAGGAGACATCCTCGCCATTGACTTCGATTCCCTATTCGGACCAAAACCGGGCAGCACGCGTCCAGGAATGAACCACAATCCGGAGACCGTTCAGGTCATCGGCAATATCCCGTATTTCATCACCTCGGATATCCTTCTTCGCCTGTTCGCATACCGAAAGTTCTTCGATGAGATCGTCTTAATGGTGCAGCGCGAAGTTGCGGATCGCCTCGCCGCGCGCCCGGGAAAAAGTGAATACGGCCTGCTCTCTGCCACGGCGCAACTTTATGCTCAGGTCGAGAAGGTATTTACGCTTCCCCCGGGCGCGTTCTCACCCCCTCCCAAAGTCCATTCGTCGGTGGTTCGCCTCACGCTCTTCTCTCGTCTCGAGAAGCTGGGCGTGCCTGAAGAACCATTTATAAATTTCCTGAAGCTCTCGTTCGGACAAAAGCGAAAAACCCTTTGGAACAATCTGAAATCTGCGTACAAGCCAGACACATTACGCACGGCCTTTGATGAAAACAGCATCAAGCTGACCGCCCGAGCCGAGGAATTAACTCTGGAAAAGGCAGCCTCCTTGTTCCGGGCCCTGGCAACCCTGGACCATCGGCCGAACCAACGGCAATGAAATGCTAAACTTGATGTATCTCCTCCCAATCGGATGCAAACATGAAATTTGGGGTGATTATTTTTCCGGGTTCGAATTGCGATCACGACGCCTACTGGACGATCCAGCACGTCTCCAAGCAGCCGGTCACATTTCTCTGGCACGAATCGTCTGACCTGCAGGATTGCGACGCCATCATTGTGCCTGGAGGCTTCGCCTACGGTGACTATCTGCGCACCGGCGCAATCGCCAAGTTCTCGCCCGTCATGTCTTCGGTGCGCAGGTTCGCCGAAAGCGGCGGGTTGGTGCTCGGAATTTGCAATGGCTTTCAGATTCTCTGTGAGTCGGGTCTGCTTCCCGGCGCCCTCATGCGCAATGCCGGCCTTAAGTATCTCTGCAAACCCGTTCACATTCGTGTCGAGAGCTCAAACACCCCGTTCACCAATCTTTGCCGGGAAGGCGAAGTATTGACCATTCCGATCGGCCACATGGAGGGCAACTATTTCTGTGACGATGCCACGCTCACGGAACTGAATCGCGAAAAACGCATCATCTTTCGCTATTCAACTCCCGATGGCGAAATCACGCCTGAGGCCAATCCGAACGGCTCTCTGGAAAACATCGCCGGCATTTGCAATGCGGGAAGAAATGTTCTCGGCATGATGCCCCATCCCGAGCGCGCCAGCGAACCGGAACTCGGTGGCACGGACGGCGGGAAGATATTCGAATCTCTGGTGGGTGCAATGGCGGTAAAGTAGCCGCCTAGCGCGGCGTGGTTTCAGTCGCGCCCAGGCTCTTCTCCGGCACATTCGACTTAATCAGTTCGAACCTCCCATCGCGATGCAAGCGATAGCGCCTTCCCCGCCACGCAACGGTATTGCCGAAGAAGCCTGCAATCCACGTGCAGAAGGCGATCACATCCTCGACTGGCAGCAAAGCCCAATTGAGCTTGGTGCGCAGGACGCGAGCCGAGAGTACGTATGCGGCAATACCTCTTATCAGCATTGTTAACGGTATGACCGGCCACCACGCCGGTCGCGCAGCAAGAACAAGCAATGCCAACGGCAGTGGCATCGTGAACAACTGCCCGAAGTAGCCAGCAGGACGCGACCGTCGTGTGCTCCTCACCCAGCGCAAGCGATGCGTGAGGCTCTGCCTGAAAGTAGCGTTGCCAATGTGGTGCTCGATCACATAAGAAGAAAGAATCACCCCGTGCCCTTGCTCGGCGGCAAACTGCCCGAGCACAAAATCTTCCGCCAGATAATCCTTTAACCGGTCAAAACCAACAGAATGCAGCACACTTCGCCGCGCCGCAATCGTTGGTCCGACCGCAAAACGCATCCCTTGCATCATTCTCGCCACAACGATTCCGCCTATGAAATCCGTGTTCATGCCCGTCGCTTCCAGCCGCGACCACAAGCTCGCTCGAGCCACCGCGCGATAGGGACACGTTGCGACGCCCAGTTTGGGATCCTGAAATTCGGCAGCCACGATCTGCAGTAGTTGCGGAGTAACTCGCGTATCGCTGTCGCTCATGACAACAAGATCGTTCGCCGCCTGCACCAACATGCTTTTCAGGCTGAACACCTTTGCATTCGGATATGGTGCGAGGCCGGTCACCACGAGCTTTGACGCGATGTTCGGATATTCGCCCTGAAGCTTCTGAATTACCGGGACTGCGGGATCGTCAGCGTCGTGGACGGCAAACAGAATCTCGAATGCTGGATAATCCTGCTGGAAGAATGTGCGCAGGTTGGATTCAAGCTCCAGATCGAGGCCCGCAAGCGGTTTTAGAATGCTGATCGGCTGGGGAGAACTCAGAGCCGGCGCCCGGACGGAAAGATAGCGGTATGCCGCAACAATCGATAGCAAGCTATAGACGAGGCTGCCAAGGAGCAGAACCAGCAGTAGCGCAGGCAATAAATTCCTCTAAGAACAACTTACTACCCGCAGCAATTATACGTGGGGTCATTTCGTGCTGGCAGCAATTGCCGATTCCTGCTCCGCCGCCAGAACCTCGCGAATCTTGCGGGCCAGCATCTTCAAGGAAAAAGGCTTTTGCAGAAACCGCGTGGTCACATCAATCGCCCCGTGGCGCAGGACAGTGCGCTCCGCATACCCCGAAACAAACAGCACTTTCATCTCTGGGCGCGTGATTGCAAGTTGAGCGGCCAAATGCGCCCCACCCATCTTTGGCATGATGACATCGCTGACCATCAGGTGAATTGGACCGTGATAGCTGCCTGCGATACGAATAGCATCCTCGCCATCCACAGCTTCTAGCACCGTATAACCTGCCAAAACCAGAAACTCACGCGCGGAATGCCGCACCGCAGTCTCGTCCTCGACCAATAGCAAGGTTTCGGACCCTGCGAAGGAACTTTCGGCTTTCTGTTGCTGCGCAGGCTCTGCAACTCCCTGCTCAACTCGCGGCAAATAAACTTTAAACGTGGTTCCAAGCCTCGGTTCGCTGTAAACCCAAACGAATCCGCCACTTTGCTTCACAATCCCATAAACTGTTGCCAGTCCCAGTCCAGTGCCTTTGCCTTCCTCTTTGGTTGTATAGAATGGCTCAAAGATGTGAGGCATATCCTCCGGGTCAATGCCACAGCCTGAATCGGTCACCGCCAGCAGGACGTAATCCCCGGCCGGGACCATAGTATGCCGCTGCACGTACGTGTCATCCAGCCGCACGCTTGCAGTCTCAATCGTTAACTTCCCTCCGCCGGGCATGGCGTCGCGCGCATTCGCAGCAAGATTCATCAGAATTTGCTCGATCTGTACAGGGTCCGCCTTCACCTTGCCCAGGTCCTTGCCTGCGGTTGAAACGATCTCGATGTCCTCGCCAATCAGCCGCGGCAGCATTTTTGAGATCTCCCGGATTATGTGATTCAAATCGAGCAGCTGAAGTCTCTGCACCTGCTGGCGTCCGAAGGCCAGCAGTTGCCGGGTCAGATCGGAGGCACGGCGGGATGCGGTAAGGATCTCAAGTACGTTGCGCCGCAAGGGGTGCTCTGCCGCCAGCGCATCGAGCATCAGCTCGGCGTAAGAACTGATGACCATCAACAAATTATTGAAATCGTGCGCCACGCCGCCTGCCAGCCGCCCGATTGCGTCCATTTTCTGCGCCTGTCGCAGCTGCGCTTCCAGGCGATGGCGTTCAGTCACATCGCGATCGGTGGAAATAAGGTTCGTGATCCGTCCTTCGCTGTCGCGCAGCGGGGTTATGGTCTTTTCGCACAAAAACACCTGACCTGTTTTTCTGCGATTCTCCATTACTCCCCTGTACCTCTGACCGGAGTAAACCGTGCTCCAAATATCGCGGCAGGCGTTCGCCCCGCTCTCGTTACAGAACATCAGCATGTTCTTGCCCGCCGTTTCAGCGCGGCCGTAACCTGTGAGCGCCTCACATGCCGGGTTCACATATTCAATCACTCCGGTTTCATCGGCGATCATGATGATGTCCTGGGATTGTTCGACCGCGCGGAAAAGCTTCTTCAGCATCTGCTCGGCTTTGCGATGCTGGCGGTCGGTCGCATAGTGTTGGACCGCGCTCCGAATGAGCTGTGGAAGTACTTTGATTTGTGACGAAGCAGGACCGGGCTCGGCCTGGATCACGGTCTGAACCGAGGCATCGGTCATGTGATCGCTCAGGAACACGATGGGCATATTGTGTTTCTGCTGCCGAATCTCGCGCACTAATCTCAACGCCAAACCGTCGCCCGGGTTGTAATCACACAGGATCACGTCGAAGCGTGAACTCGAGAGCTTCGCCAGCGCCTCCGGGAGGGAGCGGCTGTGGGTCAGCATTACCGTTTGGTCATCGCACACCCTCATGACCTCTTGCAGAGATGACACCTCTTCATCCGCATTGGTGACGGCCAGGATATGCAATTGCCGGTCACAAGATTTGATGGGGGCGCTCACAGCTGCTCAACTCCCACATCGGGAGAAGAGGTGCCGAACATTGCGAGGCCGACAGGCACAGGCAACGCGAAAAAGGCAGGAAATTCCCAATTAAGCAAGAGACAGAATCAGGAATATGCGCGGAAAGTTTCTGAAACGTCATGTCTGAACTCTGGTCGCGCAGATCTGGACCGGCTGGCTCAGTCCTTCATCTTCTCTTTGACGTTGTGAGCCAGCTTTTCAATCTCTTCGGCTTTCTTGATCACATCGAGCGACAGGGTGTTCTCGTTTGACTTATCGACATACGCCTTCAGCTCGGTTGCCAGCTTCAGCAGTTTGTCGGTGTCGCTTCTGATCTGCTCCTGCCGCTCTTTATTTGCCTTCTTCTCCATATCGCGGCGTATCTCCGCCCGGGCCTCGTCGTCGGCGTCGGACGGCGGCTGGCCTGGCAACGGATGTTGCGGCGGCCCGCCTGTTTGTGCCCCACATGTTGCCAATCCAATCCACATTGAGAGCAATAAGCCAAGAGCTTTTACGCGCACACTCACCTCGACGGCATGAACTCGAATCGATTATACGAAGCTGGGAAACGCAGCGGGCTCTGCTTGTTATAATCGCGCCCGTGGCCTGGATTTCCACAACTCTGTCGGCTGTGCCCGAAGCCTCGAGCCTTCCCGAACTGCTCCACGGCTGGGCAGACGATGCCCGCACATTTCTCCGCCACGATGTCCCGAAAATCGTCTTGGTCCTGGTGGTTGCATTTGTATTCGTTCGAGTGTTGCGGCTGGTCACGGGTAAGTTTGCCTCGCTGCAGAGCAAGAAACTGCCGCCTGGGGTTCATGTTCAGCAGATCCGAACCCTGGCGAGCGTCATTACCAGCATCGGAGTCTTTCTCATTGGCTTTGTCGCGGCGCTGGAAATTCTGCCGCTTATCGGCCTGAATCTCGGCCCGCTACTGGCGAGTGCCGGTGTGGCAGGGTTGGCCATCGGTTTCGGCGCGCAGACGCTGGTACATGATTTCATCAACGGATTTTTTATTCTTTTTGAAAATCAGTATGACCTGGGCGATACGATTCGCGCTGCGGGCGTTAAGGGCACGGTCGAAGAGATGACGCTTCGGCACACCGTTTTGCGCGATGATGACGGCACGCTGCACACCATCCCCAACAGCCAGATCACGATCGTTTCCAACATGACGCGCGACTGGTCCCAGATCACCATGCGCGTGGTGGTTGCCTACAGCGAGCCAAGCGATAGGATCGTGAACCTGCTCAAGCAGATTGGGGAAGAAGTCCGGCACGATCCAGCCTACGAGAAGGACATCGTCAGCGACATAGATGTTCCCGGCATTGACCGCGTGGGAAACGGTGAAGCCGAATACCTGATGCTGGTGAAGACCGAGCCCAATAAGCAATGGCCCATCAGCCGCGAGCTCCGCCGCCGGATCAAACAATCATTCGAAGACAACAAGATTCAAACCGCAGGCCCCGCGAAGGTATATGTAATGGACCAGGGGAAGTAAGCCCGCTTGCCCACTCATTGGCGTGTTCGTGGGAAGCATACAGTTCGCTTTCTTGACCGAAACCATCAACTGAGCTCAAAACGGAACGCGAGGCCTCTGCGGACGCAAGCTCCAGGTTGCCAAGTCTCCTCTAATAAAGCCCACACTCATCGCGCCGATAACAACAGGGTATGCGAACTCCGTCATTCTTCCTTCGCCTCGGCCTGGGTCTAGCCGTCATTCTGCTTTTCGTCACCTCAGCTGCCTTTCCACAAACCGTTGACTTTCTCGGCATTCCGAGCATGCTCAATACGGGAAATAGCTTTCCTGCCCCGGTGGGTATAGCGGTTGATGTCTCGGGGAATGTCTTTGTCTGGGACCACAACAATCGCGCTCTCAGCAAGATAGTGGCGGTGAACGGCAGCATTCCGGCCTCGCCGGCCATCCAAACTCTCAGCCCAACCTACAGCGGGAACCCATTTTCCCCTTCCAGCGTAACTGGCATGGGCATGGATAGCAGCGGAAACCTTTTCCTCGCCAGTAACTTGGGAGTATTCGAGATCGCTGCCGCGGGAGGATACGCCACCGCCACCTTACTTCTCGCCAACGGGAACATCGGGGGCGTGGCGATGGACGCGAATGGCGACGTGTATCTCTGCGACGAAGGAGCCCGGGAAATTCTGGAACTGGTGGCGTCGAGCAGCTATGCTCCCACAACCGTGATTGACAATACCCACCTGGCCTCGCCCGTAGCCGTGGCCGTAGACGCCGCGGGAGATGTATTTGTCAGCGACAACAATGGTACCAGCGTGAAAGAGTTTACGGCCGGGAACTATACCAGCGCGCCGGCGACGCTCGCCATGCTCATCAGTGTTGTCAACATGGCGGTTGATGCGGGCGGAAACCTCATTGTTCCCGACAGCGCCCACGGCATATACGAGTTCACCGCCTCCAGCGGCTATTTGACGAAAATTCAGCTTAACAGCTCGATTACCAAGGGAACGGATGTTGCCGTCGCCCCCAATGGAAACCTGTTCTTTTCCAGTGAAGTCCTGTCGGGACCAGGCGTGTATGAGATCGCCATGAATATGAATTTTGGTTCGCTGAATTTGGGAACGACTACGGCAGCCAAGTTGACGCTCCCTTTTCTGGTGGCCAACGGCATCACCATCAGCTCAATCAGCCTGTTGACCCTGGGAACACCCAATCTGGATTTTAAAAACGACGCCACTTCGACCTGCAACAACACCAGCACCAACACGACCTGCAACGTTGTAGTGGATTTCAAGCCCGTTGCTCCCGGCCTGCGGCGCGGAGCGATAGTCATCAACTCGACCGATGCACTCAGCGAGACCTTTACCACCACGGTGCCCATCTATGGCGTGGGCGATGCGCCGCAGCTCGCGACATTCCCGGGCACATCCACCGTGCTCTCCACAGGAACGTCCACCGTGGCGGCCAATGATCCAGGACAGATCGCATTCGATGGTGCGGGAAACCTTTACCTCGCCAACTGCTCAAACGGCTTGGTCTACAAGATTCCCGCCGGCGGTGGTACGCCAACCACTATCGATTTCAGCGCCCTGAGCGGATTGGGGCCGAATAATTGTGTCAACGGCGTGGTTTTGGACGGCGCGGGCAACATGTACGTCTCCGACCACTCTAATCAGAGAATCGTTGTAGTGAACGGTGCAACGGGTTCGTCACCCTCACCTGCGCTCGTCCTGCCTTTGAGCAGCCCTTCTTTGGGCAGCATTTCGTTTGACGACCCTTACACCCTGGCTATGGATCCGCAGGGCAATCTCTACATTGCGGACTCGGCGAACGTCAGGATCCTCAAGGTTGGGCTGACCGGCGCGGGCACTGACGGGGTCGCAGGCCAAGTCACTCTATTGACCCCGAACTACGCCTATGACGGTGGCGACGAAGACCAACTGTATGGGGTAGCTGTCGACAAACAGGGCAACGTCTACATTCCCGACTACTACGCCGGAAACCTCGTCGAGGCCACTCCGGCGGGAGCTATCACCACCATCAACCTCACGTACGATTCAAACACTTTTTATCCGACAGGTATCGGCCTGGACGCATTTGGCAACGTTTACTTGGTGGACGGATATGACAACTGGTTCGCGAAGTTAACCACCTCCGGCACATTGCAGCCCATCCTAACGCCCGGGCTTGCGCTTGGTTTAAACGGACCTTGGAACCTCTCCGTCGATCCCGCGGGCAAGTTCTACATCAGCGATTACAGCAATAATCGGGTCGTCATTCTCGACCCAACCAATCCATATGTGGCCTCGTTCGCCACGACGGGTGTCGGAGCTACCAGTGAAGACAGTCCGCAGACGTTTACGCTTTTCAATATCGGCGACCAGAATCTGACTTTCACCGGGATCACTTATCCCGCTAGTTTTCCCTCAAACGTGGTCAGAGGTCCGTGCTCGATCAGTTCTCCGCTTCCGCCTACCGAGCAATGCGACGTGTCGGTGAATTTTATCCCCCAGGTGGCGGGCGACCCCGTCACTGGCAATCTTCAGCTCAAGGACAACAATCTCAATGTCGCCAATAGTACGCAGAACATTGCGTTGAGCGGACCGTCGACGGCGACGGGAACGTCGATCACTTTCGTGGTTGAGCCCGACCCGCCGTTCGCGGGCAAGTCCACCACCTTCACCGCGACCATTTCTCCGCCGCCGGGCAGCCCATACGGTTCAGTCAGCTTCAAGAACGGAAGCGCGCTGCTCGGGACCGGCACGGTGAACTCCGAGGGAGTTGCGGTTTTCACTACCACCAGACTGACTGCCGGCGCGATGAGCGTGACTGCAGTGTACCCGGGAAACGGCGGCTATAACGGCTCAACTTCTGCGGCGCAGAGCATCACGGTGAAGTCGGGGCAGACTTCGACGCACATTGTCCTGGCCACTTCACCGAACCCGGTCACTGCGGGATTTGCGGTCACGCTCACCGCCACGGTGACTCCGGCGCCGACAGGTTCGTCGCCTGGGACGGTGAAGTTTTACGACGGCGAGACCTTGCTGGCGACCGTGACCCTTGTCTCAGGAGTGGCGACGTATACCGCGGACAATCTGCCGGGCGGTTCCGACACGCTCACTGCGGTTTATTCGGGGAATGCGAGTTTTGCCGGGGCAACTTCCTCGGCGGTGACGCAGAAGGTGAACGCTTCGTACACCGTTTCTGCTCCGCAAACTCCGTACGCGCTCACGTCGGGCGGGTCGGTGCGAGTGAATGTGACTGTGCCGCCACTGGGAGGCGCGTTCAACAGTCCGGTGACGCTGTCGGCGTCGGGACTGCCGCCGGGGGCGACGGCTACGTTCAACCCGCCAGCGGTAACTCCGGGAGCGAACGGGGAATCGACGGTGATGACCATCAGCCTGGGGACCCTGGCGAGCGGACTCGTGCCGAACGGCAGCTCCGGCGCGAAAGAAAGGTTGGCGCTGACGTTCGCGCTGTGCCTGGGAGCATGCGGCTTATCTCTGCGGCGGAGAAAGCTATCGTTGCGCAACTTCCTCTTCGGAGTGTTTGGTTTTGTGCTCGCGCTAACGGTGCTCTTGTCGCCTGGCTGCGCTGGAGGATTTTCAAATCAATCGCAGAGCGCGGCGGGACGCTATGTGGTGACCATCACCGGCACCAGCGGAGCGCTGCATGTTTCGACTACGGTCACGGTGGTGGTGCAATGAGAGCGCTCGCGAGGATGGAAAAGACGCTGCGAACTCTATCGGCCGTTGTGGTGTTCCTGGCCCTGCTCATCGGCAAAACACAGGCGCAAGACGTCCCGCGCATGGAACTCGGCGCTAACTACAACTACGTTCGAACCAATGCTCCACCGGGAGATTGCGGCTGCTTCTCGATGAACGGCGGCGCAGGCTGGTTTGCCTTCAATTTCACGCATTCCTTGAGCTTGGTCGGCGAGGTCGGCAGTGTTCACGCTTCAGACATTGAGGCCACCACTGCGGATCTCACACTCACCTCTTACCTCGTCGGCCCGAGATATTCCCTCAAGCATGTTGGGCCGGTCACCCCTTTTGCTCAAATTCTTATCGGCGGAGCGCATGCCAGCGGAGATTCGACGACCGCTGGGCCAGCGCTCACGCAGTCACAGAATTCGTTTGCTCTCACCGCCGGCGGCGGAGTCGATATCCGGCTGACGCAGCATTGGGCATTGCGCGCTGCACAGGTCGACTACTACCTGACCCGCTTCAGCAACGGCGTGAACGACCATCAGAATAACTTGCGCATCAGTGCCGGAATCGTGCTCCGCTTCGGGGGAAAGTAGACGCAATGACGCAATCGTAAGCTGCAGCTTGAGCCAGCGGCTTATAATTCGCGCACGGGCGAGCGACCCCTAAGCCACTCCGCGAGATTGGACACCTACACTATCGCGTACTTCCCTCTCTCAATCACCTTCCCCGCTATCTGCTGGCGCAATTCAATTGTATTGAACGGATCGTACCTTGCCAGCCGCCGCAGAATTGCAAGCTGCGTCCTGAGCATGTCGCCTTCGGCCACCGCGGCAATAACTTTCTTTGCAGCCGCTTCGACCTTTTCCATGCCCTGCGACATATAGACCCGCGTCATCGCAATCGGCAGCGCCGCTGCCGCTTCGCCCTTTGTTTCCGTGATCTTTTGCGCGCGCAACACCGCCGACTCCATCGCATAGGTCTCAATCACCATATCGGCGATCGCTCCCATCACTTCCTGCTGGTCCTGAATTGCCTGCATGTACTTCTGCGTGGCTGCGCCTGCCGCGAAGAGTCCAAGCTTCTTGGCCTGCGCTACCAGCTTACGTTCCTCCGCCAGCGGACCTTCGATGTCTTCTCCGCCCGACGGCCCTGAAAGCACTTCATCCATCAGCTTCTTGATCGCCGGCATCAGCGGCAACTGGCCCGACATGGCCCGCTTCAGCAAAAAGCCGGTGATGATCAGCCGGTTGATTTCGTTCGTTCCCTCGAAGATGCGGTTGATTCTCGCATCGCGATAAGCACGCTCGGCAGGATACTCTTCGACAAATCCATAGCCGCCATAGATCTGCACGGTCTCGTCGACGACGTAGTTCACCATCTCTGAGCCCCACACTTTAATAATGGAGCACTCGACCGCATACTCCTCGATGGCTTTGCGCAGCTCCTTCGCGGCGTCCGGGCTGGATTTGTCCACTTCGGAGAGCGCGACATCCATCATGCCCACCGTGCGATAAATCAACGATTCGCCGGTATAGATGCCGACTGCCATGTTGGCCAGCTTTTCGCGCACCAGGCCGAAATCGGCGATGGTCTTGCCGAACGCCTTGCGCTGCTTGGCATAGGCAATGGAATTTTCGAGAGCTACGCGCGCTCCTCCTACGCACATCGCACCCAGCTTGAAGCGCCCGACGTTCAGGATATTGAACGCGATGACGTGTCCCTTCCCGATGTCGCCCAGCACGTTCTCAACCGGCACTTTGCAATCATTAAGAATGATTGGGCACGTTGACGACCCGCGAATGCCCATCTTGTGCTCTTCCGCCCCGACTGAAAACCCGGGAAAGTTCCGCTCCACCAGGAATGCCGTGAACTTTTCGCCATCAACCTTCGCGAAAACCGTAAACAGATCGGCGAACCCGGCATTGGTAATCCACATCTTTTCGCCGTTGAGCAAGTAATGCTTGCCATCGCTCGAAAGCACCGCCCGGGCGCGACAATTCAGCGCGTCAGAGCCGGAGGAAGCTTCCGACAACGCGTACGCCCCCACAATTTCTCCCGCTGCCAGCTTCGGAAGATATTTCTTCTTCTGCTCTTCCGTCCCGAAGTAGACAATCGGCAGCGTGCCAATGCCGCTGTGCCCACCCCACGTAGTCGCAAAACCGGCGTACTTCGCGATGTGCTCGGCGATGACGGCGGCTGTAACTTTATCCAGATCGAGTCCGCCGTAGGCTTCCGGAATTTCCGCTCCGCTCAGGCCGAGGTCGCCGGCCTTCTTCAACAGTTCGCGCGTGACCAAAAAATCCTTGTGCTCAATTTTTTCAACGTTAGGGATGATTTCGTTATTGGCAAACTCCTCCGCCGTTTGTCCTATGAGTTGGTGCTGCTCGGTAAAATCTTCAGGAGTGAAAACTTCGTCAGGTTGACGATTTTCCAGAAGAAACGAACCGCCAGAGACCCTGCTGCCGGGAATTGCTGCTGTAGTCGCCATAACTCCCCTCCTGCGCAAGAACAGAACTGGTTATTTTATCGCTGTAATGCGACGACTGACCTTCTGCTTTCAGTTACTGAAGATTCTCGAAAATCCCTGCCGCTCCCATGCCTCCGCCAACGCACATGGTTACCATGCCGTACTTCGCGTTTCGGCGCTTGAGTTCTCGGATGATGGTGGCCGTCAGCTTTGCCCCTGTGCAGCCCAACGGATGGCCAAGCGCAATCGCCCCGCCATTTGGATTTATTTTCCCCAGATCGAGACCAGCCTCTTTGATCACAGCCAGCGACTGCGCCGCGAAAGCCTCGTTGAGCTCGATTACGTCGATGTCCCCTGACTTCAGGCCAGCGAGCTTCAAAGCTTTTGGAATCGCGAACAACGGGCCAAGTCCCATTTCTTCGGGTTTATACCCTGCTGTTGCGAATGATACGTACCGAACCAGCGGCTTTACGCCAAGTTGCTTCGCCCGCTCAGCTGACATCACTACAGCGGCCGCCGCACCATCCGACATTTGCGACGAATTTCCGGCCGTGACTGTTCCCTTGGCGTGGAATGCCGGTTTAAGCGCGAGCAAAGCTTCCAGGGAGGTTTCAGCCCTCGGCCCTTCATCAATCTTGAACGTAATCTCCTGGGTTTTAGGCTTGGAACCATTCGGAGTTGTGAACTTCACGGGCACCGGAACTGTTTCGTCAGTGAACTTGCCCAACTGAATTGCCGCGAGCGCCTTCTGATGACTGCGCAGCGAAAATTCATCCGCCTGCTCGCGAGTTATGCCAAAGCGCTGCGCCAGACGCTCTGCCGTCAGCCCCATCGTCAAATAGGCATCGGGGTAATGATCCACAAGCCAGGGGTTAGGCGAAATCTTGTGCCCTCCCATCGGGATCATGGACATCGACTCCGTTCCGCCTGCAATCACGATTTCCGCTCCGCCCGCCATGATCCGTTCCGCTGCCAGGGCAATCGCCTGCAGCCCGGACGAGCAAAACCTGTTGATCGTGAGCGCCGAAACTTCGACTGGAAGTCCCGCCCGTAACGAGGCGATCCGCGCCACGTTCATCCCCTGCTCGGCTTCCGGCATCGCGCAGCCAAAAATCACATCCTCTATTTCCTTCGGATCGGCTTCCGGCACACGCTCCAGCACGCCCCTGATGGCAACGGCCGCAAGCTCATCCGGGCGCGTTGAGCGCAGCGTTCCTTTAAATGCCCGGCCGACCGGGGTACGCACACACGACGCAATCACCGCTTCCCGCATAACCGCTCCTATCCCGACTATGATCCGCCTTTCAAATTTCCGATTCTGTGCGTAGGAACACACATGAGCGCCTGTCGCTCTTATGCAGCCAGTTTCTCCAGCATGGCTGAGGTCACCAGCTTCTTTTCGATGTGCCGTTGCAAGGTTTGGATCAGGAATTTCCTCAGGTCAGCTGCGAAGAATTTTTCTCCATTGTCCGCGCAGCGGTCGACTGGAGTGCGAAACATCTCAGCCGCAAGGCTGCGTGAAGCCGGCAGGAGTTCCGATGAAGCCAGCCGTTTATCCTCCGCGCACATTAGCCCATCGGATAAAGCATGAAAAAACGCCCGGCTGCCGTTCAACCCTCGCCCACACGCGACACATTCTGAAAGATCCGGCAAATAGCCCATCAGCCGCGTCATCCAGAGCTCGAAATATGTCAAGGGCATCCAGATATTGCTGCCACGCAAGGCAGCCAACACCGACAAAGTCAGGCGAAAGGCGTCGTCGTTTTGTTCGCGTTCCGGAAGTAGTTCATCGAGTAGTTCCGCTACATGGGCCAGGGCAACCGCCCGGGGATAAGTAATCTCGCTGGCCAGTGGAGATTCCAGCACCTCGCACGAATCCAAATTCGCGAGGTCCCGCCCCTCCCGCTCTGCATAATAAGCCCGGACATAGGTCAGCGGCTCGAGCGCGCCGCCGAACCGCCGCTTCGATTTCTTTGCCGAACGCGCCACGCCGTGCAGCTTGCCATCAAGCCTCGTGAAAAAGGTGACCAGCAAGTCGGCTTCGCGCAGCGGATAGGTGCGCAGGATGATCGCTTCGGATTCTTTCAGCGGCATAGAAAATCACTGGGCCAATCCGATTCTAAATGCGATGCACTCTCAACCAGCCCAAAGGCAAAAGGCGCATGTCAAGCATGCGCCTCTGGAGCTTGCGTATAGTGCTGACTATCGTCCAAAGTACTTGGCGTTACGCTCGGTGAAACTTTTCCATTTTTCCGGAAGGTCATCGAGCGCAAAGATGGCGGATACCGGACACACCGGCACGCAGGCACCGCAGTCGATGCATTCGACCGGATCGATGTAAAGCATCTCTTCTTCTGCGTGCTTTGGGTCATCCTTCTTGGGGTGAATGCAGTCCACTGGGCACGCATCCACGCAGGCAGTGTCCTTCGTCCCAATGCACGGTTCAGCAATTACATAGGCCATTTTAAAAGTCTCCAGAATGTCGCTGATGCTTTACGAACCGCACATTGTAGCAAGAATGCAGTTCGGGCGTACAGCATTTCATAGCGGACCTGCCCCGCTGTTGGCGCACAGGGTAGAATTAGCGCAGTCGCCCTCGCACCAGGATTGACTTTCCCTTTGACTCTTTCTGCGTTCTTTTCACGTGCACTCCCCGTCAGCCGATGTGTATTTACCCTATAAAACTAAGCATCGGCAAGCCTCCTTGTACACGTTTTCCACAACAGGAACCTCTACGCCCCCACTAACTCCGTTTTCTCACTCGGCTCATATTCCACGATGTACCCCGCCACCGCGCTCGCTGCTACCGTCAGGGGCGATGCCAGATACATCTGCCCCGGCCCGCTGCGTCCAGGGAAGTTCCGGTTCTGGGCGCTGATCACCACCTGCTCGGGACGTGTCGTCACTCCCGGTCCGGCATTGATGCACGCCCCGCAACTCGGTTCAATCACATGCGCTCCAGCTTTTTGAAAAATGTCCAAATAGCCTTTTCGTACGCAATAATCCCGTGTGTCTTGCGAGCCGAACTGAATGTAAAACTGCACCGAATCGGCGACCTTCCTGCCCTGCTTCAGCGCATCGGCAAGTACCGCGGCGTACATATCCATATCTTCATTCTTGCCCGCAGTGCACGTCCCGCCGTACGCCAGTTCCACAGGCACCGGCGTATTAAGATCGCGAACGTATTTGCCATTTCCCGGATCACCCGGCGTCGCCACCATCGGCGTGATCTCGGCGGCATCCAGTTCGATCACGTGTGCATACTGCGCCCCCGGATCGCTGTAAAGGCCCTCGATCATGGCGTCAGCCCTGTCCCGATCCATGCCCCGGCGCTGCACCAGGAATTCAATCGCCTTCTGGTCCGGCGCAACAATACCCGTAAACCCGCCGATTTCCGCCGCCATGTTGGTCATGGTCGCGCGCTCATCCACGCTGAGCTCTTCAATCGCCTCGCCCGCGTATTCCATGACCTTCGCCAGAGCCTTACCGCTGCGCACGTAATCGAGGCTGAGAATCTTTAGAATGAAGTCCTTGGCGGTAACGTTGGGATGCCGTCTGCCGCGAACGACGACCTTCACCGACTCCGGCACCTTTACTCGAACATCTTTCGTAATCCAGCCGTTGAAGACGTCGGTCGTTCCAATGCCGAAGGCCACACACCCGATCGCGCCCACGTGAGGCGTATGCGAATCGGAACCTATGTTTAACTGCCCGGGCAGCGCATAGCTCTCGAGCACGATGGAATGACAAATGCCCTCCGAGCCTTTGCGGTCTTTCAACTCCCCGTGCAGCTTGATTCCCTGCTTCTGCGCAAACTCCTGCTGCTTCAGCTTCAACTGCGTCGCCAGGTCCAACAGGCCCAGTTTCTTCTTTTCCTCCGAGATCACCTCATCAAGAAATGTCAGATGATCGCGGAAAAACAAAATCGTCGAGGGATCGTTCACCTTCGCATCTTTTCCAACATAATGTTCGAAAAAGATCGCCGCCATCGGCGTGACATATTCGTGGCTGAATCGCAGATCAGCCCGCGCAAAGCCAGTGTCTCCAGGCTTGACAGCCGTTACTCCAACTTGCCCCTTTTCATTGATCATGTGCCGGGCGAAAATCTTCTCTGCCAGCGTCATCGGACGCTTTTCAGTCTTGATCGGCGGCAGAAACACTTTCTTCTGCATGCGCGCCACATTGAACGGGAACAGCCCCCCGTATTCGATCACCTGCCGCGTAATCTCATCTTCCCCGGCTGTAAATTCGCTCAGCGCAGTCTCTTCTTCCGCGCGAATCTTATCGATCAAGGAGAAATTCGTGGACGTAAGCAACCCCAGGTTTTGGCAATTTTGTTTGTAGATTCGTTCGATGTTCTCCGCAATCACGACTTGGATACCGGCGCACATCTCAGCATACGGAGATTGCTCGCGGCTCGACCCTTTGCCGCGCCGCTTGCCGCTCACCGCGCACACGAATCCGCCCTTTTTTACATCGCTTCGCCCGATTGGCAAAATCCCCCCGCACTTCAGCCCCATGTACGGAATTTCCCCAAGCGTCTGGTCGAAATAAAAGCAATAATGCGCTGGCGTGATTTCATCCGTCGAGATATCGTCACGCAGCTTGGGATTGTTCGCTGGGTTTTTCGTGTCCCACGGCAAGTCCTCACCTGCGAGCTGCCGCTTGATGAGTTCCGGATCTTCAGTCAGGAAAAGAACGCGGCCCTGCAGCCGCACCTTATCAGGACGTTTTTCGATTTTGCGTTCGAGCAACGAATCGATCAAGAGGGTCTCCTCCGCGGAATCAGCAAGAATGCTGCGCCCCACATCTGGTCACTACTTTCATTGTACCCCTGCAACAACTCGACGTAATTCGCCCGGCGGGAGTGCACGCAGGGAAAAACCGTGAAAACAAAACGCGCTAGCTGACGCCCTTCGAGGCCGTCCTTTACAATCATGGATTACCCTATAGCAGCCGCGTTCGTCACACGAATCTAAGACCGTGAACTCTCACGCAAAAACGTCGCTCAGCTTTCAGGATCTTATCCTTCGCCTGCAAACTTTCTGGGCCGACCGTGGATGCGTGCTCCAGCAGCCTTACGACGTCGAAGTCGGCGCTGGGACCATGGCACCCGAAACTTTTCTCCGCGTGCTCGGACCCAATTCCTACAAAGTAGCGTATGTTCAGCCCTCGCGCCGGCCCGCTGACGGCCGCTATGGCGACAATCCCAATCGTCTTTTTAAACACACACAGTTACAAGTCATCCTCAAGCCCCCGCCGGAGAACGTTCAGGACCTCTATCTCGAATCGCTTTCGGCGATCGGCATCGATTTGCGCCAGCACGACATCAAGTTTGAAGAAGACAATTGGGAGGCGCCTACTCTGAGCGCGTGGGGAGTCGGCTGGCAGGTCATGCTCGATGGCCTCGAAATCACCCAGTTCACCTACTTTCAGCAGTGCGGCGGACTCGATCTCGATCCCATTTCCGCCGAGCTCACCTATGGTCTCGAACGGATTGCTGCCTTTCTGCAGGATGTCGACAGCATCTACGACATCATCTGGAGCCGCGATCCGCAAACTGGGGCAGCAGTGACCTACGGCGACGTGCGCCTTGCCGACGAACTCCAGTTTTCCGTTTACAACTTCGAAGCCGCCGATGTCGAAAAGACCTGGAAGCACTTCGAACTGTACGAAGCAGAATGCAAAGAAATGCTTCAACAGCTGAGCCACTGCAGCGAAGAATCGTCGGAACAAACCCGCCGCCTGCCCATATTGGCGGCCTACGATCTCTGCTTGAAGTGCTCCCATCTGTTCAACATTCTCGATGCCCGAGGCGCAATTTCAGTGACTGAGCGAGTCGGTGTGATCGCACGCGTTCGCAACCTGGCCGTCGGCATCGCTAAAGCCTGGGTTGAGCAACAATTCGGGGGCGAACAGAAAGACGAAGAGGAACAAGACCACCGCGATCGCGGTGAAAAGATTAAACCAAAGCCCAAAGCAGAGGTTGCGCCCGCGGTTTCGTAAATGTGAAAGCTATGGCAGATTTTCTGCTCGAGATCGGCTGCGAAGAAATTCCCGCGCGGATGATCGATGACGCTTCGGAACAACTGCGCCAGCGGGTAAGTGACCTTGTGCAGCGCGAGCGCCTTTCCGGTTCTGGCTTTCTAACGTTCACTACGCCTCGCCGTTTGGCCATTATCGCGAGTGGCGTTGCCGCGCAGCAGGCCGATATCACCGAGCAAATCACCGGCCCATCGGTCAACATCGCCTTCAAGAACGGCGACCCTACCCCCGCCGCACATGCGTTCGCCAAGAAGACCGGGGTAAGCGTCGAGCAGCTTCAGCGCACCACAACCGCCAAGGGCGAATACGTCACCGCGATGGTGACAAAAAGAGGAAAGAGCGCCGCCGAAATTTTTTCTTCCGCTCTTCCCGCCGAGATCGCTTCTATTTACTGGCCCAAGAGCATGTACTGGCGCAAGTCCACGGAGAAGTTCGTTCGTCCGGTGCGCTGGCTGGTTGCCATGCTCGATAGCGACGTAGTCCCGCTCGAGTTCGCCGGAATCAAAGCTTCAGACGAATCTCGCGGCCATCGCATTCTCGCCAACCATGCCGTGAGAGTCGCCCACGCCGGCAAACCCTATATCGAGGCGCTGCACAATGCAAAAGTCCTGAACCAAGAGGATCGGGAGAAGCAAACGCGCAAGGCGCTCGACTCCGCAACTCGCTCCATCCAGGGAGCACGCTGGCGCGAAGACAAAGCCCTGCTCGACACTGTCGTCAATCTCACCGAGTGGCCGTCGGTAGTGCTCGGCAACTTCGATCCTGAGTTCTTGCAGCTTGCCGAAGAGGTGCTGGTCACGGTTATGCGTGATCATCAGAAGTATTTTGCAATGGAGGGCGGCGATGGCAGGCTGCTGCCTCACTTCCTGGCCGTGCTCAACACCGATGGCGATCACGAAGGCACTATCCGTCACGGCCATGAGCGCGTTCTCCGTGCCCGTTTCAATGACGCGCGCTTTTTCTGGCAGACCGATCAGAAGCATCCGTTGCGCGAGCGCACTTTGTGGCTCAAGAACGTTACCTTTCAAAAAGATCTCGGCAGCTATTACGAAAAAACTCTGCGCGTTCAACGGCTTTGCAGTTGGATTTCTGAGAGTATTCGCCAAAGCGGAGTCGCCATTCGCCCCGGCGTCGTGCACAAAGCTGCGCACCTCGCCAAGGCCGATCTCACCACCGAACTGGTCAAGGAATTTACCGAACTGCAGGGAATCATCGGCGGCTTGTACGCGCGCGTGCAGGAACTTGACGCGGACATGCCCGACAGCACCCGCCAGTTGATTGCGCAGGCAATTTACGAGCACTACAAGCCCGAGTCTATGGAGGATTCGGTCCCCTCAACCACCGAAGGTGCAGTGCTGTCAATCGCAGATAAAGCCGACAGCATTGCCGGCATGTTTTCTCTCGGGATGGTTCCGAGCGGCTCGAAAGATCCCTTCGCGCTGCGTCGCCAGGCGAACGGAATTGTGAAGATTCTCGCCGAGCACAACCTGCCGCTCACCGTAACTCAGTTGATGAAAGATGCTCGCACCGCTTATCAGGGAACCCCGGCGGAGCACCGTTTCAAAAACAATCTTCCATATTCTGAAACTGTCCACCAGTTTTTCCGTGAGCGGATCGAGTTTTACCTGCGCGACGTGAAGGGTTATAGATACGACGTGGTCAACGCTGTCCTCGCCGCAGAGGACAACGACCTGGTTGATGCGATCGCGCGCGCCCAAGCGGTCACCGACGTTCGCCCCTCGGATGACTTCAGGTCCATTTCAATTGCCTTGAAGCGAATCAAGAACATTCTTCGCCAGGCGGAGGAAACCGGAAAGCAGGTTGCCGCTGACATGGACCCAAGCTTGTTCGATCAACCCGCCGAACGTGAATTAGCTTTGCGCATCCCGGCGACTATGGCCGCTGTTCAATCGCTTCGATCAGAGAAGAATTACACGCAGGCGCTCATCGAAATTTCCACACTGCGTCCGCTGGTTGACGCCTTCTTCGACAAAGTCATGGTCATGGTCGATGACGAGCGCATCCGCGCCAACCGGCTGCGGCTGCTGCAGACTCTGCTGAAAGAGTTCTCCACCATCGCGGACTTTTCGGAAATCGTTACTGAAGGCTGATCACTGCACTTTCTGCAGTCTCGCGATGAGTTTCTGCGCTAAATTCTCTTCCGATTCTGACCACAGCAACCGGCTCGCCGCGCCGGATGCCTTCTCTGCATTCGTCGTAAACTCGACGAGCTTCTGCACATTCGCTCGCGCCCGGCTTTGTGTTTCTTCGGTAAGCGCAACATCCTCCTGCAGGAAGGGCGAGTCAAGCCCTAAATCCACTTCAATGTTCCCTTCCTGCTCGAAAACTCCGTCTTCGAACTCCGTGCCATGGACTAGAAACCGCACTCTCCCCGGCTTCAACTCCGACTCATTTTCTTTTTCGGCGCTCGTCCACAGGTCCCAGTAGCCCTCAAAAACGTAGGCGTAATCTTCATGGAGTTGCTCGGAGGCAAGCAGCACCGCCTGCTCCGGCGGAACTCCCGGCCGAAAACGCTGCTCCAACACCGTCGCCTCGTTCCACGAAACCGGATGCAGAGCCAGATACATGATTCCCGGCTGCACCTTCGAGAACGGAAACTGCCTCATCACTGACAAAGTCCGCGCCAGGCTCTCCTGGATTTCAGAGTTCGGCAACCATAAGCTCAGATATAGAGGATCAGCCATAACTCCCTTTCGATGCGCAGCCTGAATTTTAGACTCTTTCAGAGTTCTGTTGATCTCTGCCCTCAGCGCCGGTAATCTCCATCCGGTCGCAGGTTCCCCCTTCGGTGCTGGACCTACGTAATCTAAAGTTCTTGCCCATTTTCTGTCATAAACAAAGCTAGCGACGGCCTTCCGTCACTTTATTTTCTTTATTACAGCGGGACTTCCCCCCATGTCCACTCATCGGCTTTCAGAACTGGGCTGCGTCATTCTTCTGGTCCTCTCGTTAATCAACTGTGGCGCACAACAACCTGCGGTTAGCCCCCTTAGCGCCGGAAACAATCTGATCTCAAATCCCGCACGCGGCGGCTCCGGCCCGGGAGATCCAGGCTCTGGAAATTCTGGCTCGGGAAACTCTGGCTCAGGAAGCTCCGGCTCAGGAAGCTCGGGTGGCTCATCCGGTGGCAGTTCCGGCTCCGGCAGCGGCTCGGGAAGTGGCTCCGGCAGCGGCTCGGGCGGCGGCACGCAAGGCACGGTCATTCAGAATCTGCAATCACAAAATGGATGGACCGGTTATGCCTTATTACCGCCTTCTTATGACATTTGCTCCTCCTGCACGCCCGACGGACCGCAGGCCGAGTGGTCCCTGACTCAAGGCATCACTTCACCCTCGCTCAGCGGCGACTCCACTCAATTCGACATTTCCGGCGGCCAGACCGATTTCGGCGATATCCTGTGGAACAATCACCTGATCGGCGACTTTTCATCGCAAGGTCTGCCCGATAGCGGGCACACCCTTAACCCCGCCACCCACAACTTCATTTACGACGTTTATTTTTACGGCACGAACATCGCCGCCTCCCAGGCGCTCGAGTTTGATATCAACCAGTTCGTCAATGGGCAATCGTTCATCTGGGGTCACGAATGCCGCATTGCTGGCGGCAAGGAATGGGACATTTGGGACAACGTTTCCGCCCACTGGCATCCGACGGGTGTAGCCTGCAACCCGCTAGCCGATTCCTGGAATCATCTCACCATTCAGGCGCAGCGAACTTCCGATAATCAACTGCTCTTCGAATCCATAACTCTGAACGACAACACCGCCACGCTGAACTACACGGAGCCTCCTACCTCGAATCACCCCACCTGGTATGGCATCACCATCAACTACCAGCAGGATGGCGACGCAAATCAGCAGGCGTATTCGATCTGGCTTGACCAGTTGAATTTCACGTACTGGTAAAACCCGGCAGCACTGGCGATTTAACATTGTGATGTGGAACGCAAGAACCATCGCCAAGTCGGCTTGGCCCGGGCTTTGTCGAAATTAGGTTATTGCGCACGCTCCGCGGCGGGCGAGCTGATCCGTTACGGCCACGTCAGTTTGAATGGCAGAGTTCGCCGCGATCCTGAACATCCCGTTCATCTCGGAAAGGATCGCATTGCAGTTCGCGGTCTGAGGATCTCCGCGTCGCAGAAAGTCTATCTCGCCTTGAACAAGCCGCGCGGCGTGGTTACGACCGCCGCGGATGAAAAAGGCCGCCGCACCGTTTATGACCTGCTCGACCCCGGCCTGCCCTGGCTGGCCCCGGTCGGACGCCTGGATCAGGCGAGTGAAGGCTTGCTCCTGCTCACCAATGATTCTGAGTGGGGAGCGCGCATTGCCGATCCTGGCACTCATCTCGACAAGACTTATCACGTCCAGATTCGTGCGATCAGTCCTGCCCAGATAATCCCGCAGCTGCTGCAAGGCGTCACTTGCGGTGGAGTCTTCCTCTCGGCGAAACACGCCCGGCTTCTGCGCCAGGGCAAACGCAATGCCTGGCTTGAAATTGTGCTCGATGAGGGCAAGAACCGCCAGATCAGGCGCATCCTGGCATCGTTGGGAATAGAGGTATTGCGGCTGGTTCGCGTCTCTGTGGGACCACTCACCCTGGGTGAACTGAAGAAGGGCGCCTCCCGCCCCCTTACCCCGGCGGAAAAAGCGGCAATTGACCGGGAAACAACTCGCTGACTACTTCGCAGCCTTCATGAATGGCGTCTTCGCAAGGATTTCCGCAGCCGTTTCGAGTTGGCGCACATCATCCTGCGTGAAGTCGGGGCCCGCGGTCGCGGCATCGCAACCTTTGCGGCATATTTGGACGACTCCCAAAACCTTCTTGTTGGGATCCACCACCGGCGCCGACATAAGCTTCTGGATGGTCGCGTATTCCGGCTCTTCGCTGGCCTCCGGGTTAGTCAACTTTACGGTTTCGAAGACGCTGGCATGCTTCACTTTTGCGAAGCCGTTAAAGACCTCCACTTTCTTGGTCGACGCGGTGTGCGCCGCGATTGCGTTCGAACTCGAAATTGGGATCGCGCCTGCGGTTTTCAACTCCGCCGGGCATAGAAAGCGCAACAATCCCTTTTCCAGTTGCAATAACGCGACCTCATTGCGCCGGACGGCAAACAATTTCGCCAGGGCCTGGCAGAACTTTTCCGCCGTCTCCGCCTGCTTAAGAACATATTCGACTGAGGAAATCGGAGCAACAGCGGCTGCCATGGCAGCGCCCGAACCTGATGCAGATTTTTGTTTTTGCATTCTCTTGCCTGTTTAAAGCTGAATGGCCGTCCGGAGGATCACGGACGTAACGATAGTGACGGGTTTAGTACCGTGGAGGCAAGTTACCGTGGTGTTCGACACTTACACACTGGTTGGTGAGCCATCGTAATCCGCGGAGGTTAGTTCAAAATGCGGAATGTTCGGTCAAGCCTCACGATCTGTGACCCGAAGAGGACGCTTCTCTCATTTCCCCCGTTTGCGCTACCTGACTATAACCGCTCAGTTTTCGCCGGATAATGGTCTTCAGCTCAACCAGAGTCGGGTCATCCGGGGGAATGGTCTTGCTCTGCTCCAATGCGCTCAGAGTCTCACGCAAAGCCCTGATCATCTGTGGCTCATAAAACCTTTGCATAAGCACGTCCCCACCCGTCACCCAGGATGACACACGCTGCCACTAAGGTTCTATCGGGTGTATTCCTGATGACATCCGGGATATTGACACTTCGTGTGCACGTCGTATGCAGCAGGTTAGGGGGTCCCATCGCCTTTTGAGACCTGGCGAGGAATCCGCAGCTACTGTCCGTTTCGGGCCGCGGCAGCGCCTTCAAGTAACACATTCACTTCGGTGCCTTTTCCGCTTCCCACCAGCTGGGCAGCTGGGGCGCGGTTGGCGGTAATTTCGAGATATCCCATGCTCCCGAGAATCCCGAAAACCTCGTTGGGTGCGCCATCCGCGAAATTAGCACGGATCTCCGTAACCTCGCGCTTCCCAACCAGAATTTTGAATCCAGGCGGCTGGGCCTGAAATAGCATGGGAGCATCTTCGGCTGTTATATTGGTCACGAGATTGCCGAAACGATCCACCTTCAACACCACGCCGCGGATTGTCTTGGCATCGATCTGCTTCGGCTTGGGGGCGTGGAAGCGGACAAAATCGGTAATCTCGTCCCCGAACTTGACCGGATCGACCAGTTTCGCCAGATATGCCGCCACCGGAGAAAAAATGTCCCGTCCATGGAACGTGTTGCTGACCGGCTGAAGAAAATAGTGCTCCGCGGTGATGTGGCGCACATGTAGGCGCTCCTCGCGGTTATAAATCAATGAGAGCACGCCATTATCCGGGGCCACGAAATTGTGCGCCTCGGTCGAGGCAATAATCGGCCGCCGGGTTGTCCCCACCCCCGGATCCACCACCACCATGTGCACCGTCCCGGCAGGAAAATAGGAATATGCCTGCGCCAGCGTCAGTGCACCATCAAGCACATCAAAAGGCTGCACAAAGTGGCAGATGTCCACGATGTCAGCCTCGGGGACGATATTCAGGATTACGCCCTTCATCGTCCCAACGAAATGATCGTTGAGTCCAAAATCGGTAGTCAGGGTAATGATGGGCCGATTCGACAAGGTTGCCTCACTTTAGACATAGGAATGCCTGGCAAAACCGAAAGTAACCTGCACGGAACGCGAGCGTCAAGGCACGGAAGTAATTCAGGAGACTCTTAGCGGGCCAGCCTGTGCCATACCACCGCAACCGCGAGGATGGCAAAACCGATCGTGGTCAGAATGACTCTTGTGCGGCCAAATTTGAAGCCGTAACCGTTCATGGGGGTAATCATACGCTTCTCACCGCAACTCGCAGCAGGACAATCCGAGCTCAAGGGCCAGACTCAGCGCGCCGTTATCCGACTCCGCGTGGCCAGCGTAACTGGTTGACGGCTTAACCCACAGCCCGTAGCATAGTCAGATAGGGACCTGCCGAGGCGCTCCCAGCACAGAGGGCAGAAAAGCTTACAGCTGACCGGCAGTATTTCAGACTAAGCGAACTAAAAATGATTACGCTGATTACCATCATTCACATCATTGTGTCTTTCTTCTTGATTGTCGTGGTTCTGCTGCAGAGCGGGCAGAGCGGCGACATCGCGGCGGCTTTCGGTGGAATGGGCAGCCAGACCGCTTTCGGCCCGCGCGGCGCAGCCACGGCATTGTCGAAAGCTACGACGTGGTCGGCGATTATTTTCATGTTGACCTCGATTACGTTATCAATCTCGGCATCGCGACACACCGGCCCGCGCTCGGTATTGCAGGGAGTGAGCACCAGCAAGACGGCGCCGAAAACCGCGCCGCAGCCACCGCTCACTCCGGCCCAACCTGCGCCGCAACAGAAGTAGTCCTGGTTCCCTTCAGCTATAGTTAATTTCGATGCGCACGGTAATCGTGCCCTCGTTATTCATATGATCCACGAAATCCTTGCCGTTGGCCCGCTGCAGTGCAATTGCTCGATCATTGGCGATGAGACTTCGCGCGAGGCCATGGTCATCGATCCCGGCGATGACATCGAAGACGTTCTGGCGATCATCCGCAAGCACAATCTTCAGGTCAAGCAGATCGTCATTACCCATGCGCACATTGATCATGTGGGCGGCGCGATGAAGCTGCGGTCCGCGACCGGCGCGCCCATTCTGCTCAACCAGAACGACTATGCTTTATTAAAGATGCTCGATGCCCAGGCCGCGTGGATTGGGGTTGCGCCGCCGGGAAATGTTGACATTGATAGCAGCCTCGGCCAGGCGGACAAGGTCAAAACGGGATCTCTCGAGGCCAACGTGCTGCACACTCCTGGGCACACGGAGGGCAGCATCTGCCTCTACTTCCCTGCCCAGCAGAAATTGATTGCCGGCGATACGTTGTTTGCGGGGAGCATCGGCCGCACTGATCTGCCGGGAGGCTCGTTCGACAAGATTATCAATTCACTTCATGAAAAGCTGCTTGCATTACCCGATGAAACAGTTGTGGTTCCCGGGCATGGCCCGCTGACCACGATCGGCGAAGAGCGGGAGAGTAACCCGTTTCTGGTGCGCCGCTAGTTGCGCAGACCTGAAGAATGCGACAGAGGTGAGGCACCCACGAGTTGTCGCGGATTTCGTTTGTTGCGAATTGTCATCCTGAGCGAAGGAAGCATCGTGCTGGGCACGATGCTCCCGAGTCGAAGGACCTCGTGCCCGCCGAAGGTCAGCAAGGCCCCGAAAGGGTGTTCGCTGCACGAAATTCGCAGTCGCAGGTCCGGGGTAAGGACGCCTTGACGCGTCCATCCAGAACGAAGCAAATGCAAGGTCTTTCGACTCCGCGACTAGGACGCGCAAGCGCGTCCACTCACTCCGCTCAAGATGACACGCACGTGGTGTAAGTAGAGATCTGCAACTACTTCCGCGCGGATTTGAAAATCGCGAACGCCGCTCCCTGCGGATCGGCGAGCACCGCGAGACGACCGACATTCTCCATGCTCATGGGTTCGAGATAAAATTTCGCGCCCGATTGTTTGGCCTTCCCGGCAGTCGCGTCAACCTCAGAGACCTGGAAATATAAGAGCCAATGAGGCGGCGCGCCAGGTTTGTTGAATTTTGCCGGCGGAACGCCGCCGATGAAGTCGTCCCCGTTCTGAATGTGAATGTAACCTGACGGATCATCGTTGTCCTTGTGCATCTTCCAGCCAAACAGATCTGAATAAAAGCGCCGGGCCTTCTCCGGATCGGGCGTGTTCAGGTCGGCCCAGCAGAGCGCATTGTCAACGTTGAAAATCGGATTATTGTGCGAGGCCTTCTCCTGCCATATCGAGAAATGCGCACCGGTAGGATCCTGTACGACGGCCATGCGGCCGAAATCCATCACGTCGAACGGTCCGGCTTCGATTTTGCCGCCGAGTTCTTTGACGCGGGCGGCTTTTTGGTCGGCGCTCTCGGCGGCTATATAGAGCATCCAGTGCGGAGGCACGCCGTGCTGCTGCATCTCTGGGTTCAGCTTGTATCCGGCTGCCACTTCCCTGCTGTTCAACTTG
>Ga0335078_10001594_pt1 | contig 34172 bp, 29 predicted proteins | sample Lox_Sample_32_FD_206711 | JGI IMG/M metagenome (GOLD analysis project Ga0335078, IMG submission 206711) | Soil microbial communities from Loxahatchee National Wildlife Refuge, Florida, United States - Lox_Sample_3.2 | ecosystem: Environmental > Terrestrial > Soil > Wetlands | place: USA...
CGGAGATCACGGTGTAGTTGCCGGGCGAGATCGAGTATGTCCCCTGCGTGCTCAGCGGGTCGGTCGAGAGGTTGGGCGGTCCGCTCAGCTCCGCCGAGACGATCGCGTAGGCGAGCCCCGCGATCACAACCACGATGACGAGCGTCCGGAACGCTCCCGTGAGGCGGAGCCAGCGGCGGACTTTGGGCGGCGGGTGGGCCGCCTCGGCGGCCGAGAGCGGGTGCTCCGCGCCGCAGATCCCGCAGTTGGTCGCCCCGGGAGCGACCGCGACGCCGCAGAAGCGGCAGATGCCCCAGTCCTCCGGTGTCGGGTCGTTCGCGGCCACGGTCGGTCGCATCGACCCTCCCGGGCCCCTTTTGGGGTTTCGTACGAACCCGGGGGCTCTTTTCGAGGGAGCGGGAGCCTCACGCCTTCTTGCGGGACGTCCCGACGTTGACGAGGACGTTCTTGCGTCGCGTGAACGTATCGAGGGCGCGGATCCCCTGTTCGAAGCCGACCCCGCTCGACTTGACCCCGGCGAACGGGGTCTGGGGGTACGTGGTGGGCGAATCGTTCACGACCACCATGCCGCTCTCGAGGCGGCGGGCGACCGAATGCGCGGTCGCGAGGTCGCGGGTCCACAACGCGGCGAGCAGACCGAACGGCGTGTCGTTCGCCCGGCGCACGGCTTCCTCCGTGTCCGCGAAGGAAAAGACCGTGAGCACCGGGCCGAAGATCTCCTCCCGGACCGCGCGCGAGCTCGTCGGAACGTCCGCCAGGATCGTCGGGCGGACAAAGTTCCCGGCCGAGAGCGCCGGCTCGTCGGCCTTCTCGCCACCGGTGACGACCTTCCCTCCGCTCTCCCGGGCGTCCCGAACGTAATCGAGGACCCGCTCGGCCTGTTCCTTCGAGACGAGCGGTCCCATCTCAACGCCCTCGAGCACGCCCGGACCGAGCTTGAGGCTCTCCGCGATCCCGCGGATCTTCTCCAGGAAGGGCGCCCGGATGCTCTCGTGAACGAGCAGCCGGGAGGCCGCCCAGCACATCTGCCCGGCGTTCCCGAAGATTCCGTAGCCGACCGCCTTCGCGGCCCGGTCGAGGTCGGCGTCCGGAAACACGATGACGGGCCCCTTCCCACCGAGCTCGAGCGTGAGGGGGAGGAACCGGCGGGCCGCGAGCTCGGCGATACGACGGCCCACATCGCCGCTGCCCGTGAACGTGACGGAGGCGCACCGCGGGTCATCGACGAGCGCTTCGCCGACCTCGCCGCCGCTCCCCGATACCACGTTGAGGATCCCGTCCGGGATTCCCGCCTCCTTCGCGAGGCGCGCGAACGCGATCGCCGTGAGGGGGGTCAGGCTGGCGGGTTTGAGGACGACCGCATTACCGGCCGCGAGCGCGGGGGCGACCGACCGGACGGAGAGGAGCAGCGGGTAGTTCCACGGGGCGATGTGGACCGTTACTCCGAGCGGCTCGCGTACCGTGTAGTCGAACCGCGGGCCGGGAACGGGGATCGTCTCGCCCTCCACCTTGTCGGCGGCGCCCGCGAAGTACTCGAGCGTCCGGACGACGTAGGCGATATCGCCCCGCGATTCGCGGAGCGGTTTTCCCATGTTGAGGGTCTCGAGGCGGGCGAACGCCTCCGCCTGGCCCTCGAGGAGACCGGCGAGACGGTAGAGCGCCTTTCCCCGGCGGGCGCCGTCGTCACCGGCCCAGTTCGACTCGCGGAACGACTTGTCGGCGACCTCCATCGCCCGGCGAGCGTCGTCCCGCGAGGCGACCGCGACCTCGGCCATGGGTTGGTTCGTCGCGGGGTCGAGGACCGGACGGTGCTCCCCGCGATTTCCCGGGAGCTCGTGTCCGCCGATGACGAGCTCGAACTTCGTTCCGATCGACGCGGCCATGCTCGTCCGCGGCCACGGCCGGACGACCACTTAGCCGTTCGGGGCACTACGGACCCATCGGATACGAGCGCCCCTTCCACGCGACCGGCTTTCGTCGCAACCCGCGGCCGAGCGACGTGACGAGCAGGACGAGGTAGTACACGACCGCGGCGGGGTAGAGCAGGCCGTACGCCCCGGGCGCGCCGAGCACCCGGGCGAAGACCACGTGCTTTCCGAAGAGGGCGAAGTAGAGGATACCGCCCATCAGAGTCAGGGCGAGGGTCCCGGTGAGGAGGCCCAGCGGGAGCAAGGCGAGCGGGAGGAGGAACAGACCGATGAGCCCCGCGATCGACCCCGTCAGGCGGGCGGCCGAGAACTCGGTGCCGTGAACGTTCTTCAGCAGGCCCTCGAACATTTCGTTCCGGTTGCGGTACATCCGGGTCTGCCCGAGCTCGGGGGCCCAGGCGACCCGCAGCGATCGGCCCGCGGCCCGGTACCGACGTGCCATCGCGATGTCCTCGAGGACGATCGAGCGGATCGCCGCATGTCCGCCCAGCGCGTCGTAGACCGGGCGCGGGGTGAGCCAGTACTGGCCGTTGGCCATCGCGGCCTTGGACCCCGGGCGGTTCACGTGCGGGGTCCGAAAGTAGGTCAGGACCACCTGGACGTAGAACGGGAGCACGAGCCGCTCCCAGAAGCTCTGCATCTCGACCCGGGGCGCGATCGTCGCGAGGTCGGCGTGCTCGCGAACCGCCCACTCGTAGGTCGTCCGCACGGCCGCGGGGTGGGTGCGCACGTCCGCGTCGAGGAAGAGGAGCCAGTCACCGGTCGCGGCCCGAGCTCCGTTCCAGCAGGCCCAACTCTTCCCCACCCAACCGTCGGGCAGCGGCGGGGGATTCACGCGGTGAACCCGCGGTGCGCGGGCGTCGATGACGTCCCGGGTCCGGTCGGTCGAGCTGTCCTCCACGACGAGGATCTCGAGGTTCGGATAGTCCTGGGCGAGCAGATCGTCGAGGGTGTTGGGGAGGTCGAGTTCCTCGTTCCGGGCGGCGATCACCACGCTGATGCGGGGTCGGGGCTCCGCGGTGGCGGGAGGGGGTGGCGCCGGATCGAGTCGCGGCATCTGCGCCGCGAGCAGGAGCGCGAACCCCTGGTACAGCAGCACGACGACCCCGGCCGCGAGCAACAAGAGCTCGGCCCAGAACGGGACCATCGCCCGGCGTAGCCCGGGTCTAATAAAGCCCCGACAGTTGGACGCGCGGAGCGCTCCCAAGATGGCCACGGTCGAGCATCCCCGGGTCCGCCCCGGCCTCCTCGAGGAGCGGGCCTACCAGGAAGCGATCGCCCGGGCCGCGCTCGAGCGCAACACCCTCGTGGTCCTGCCGACCGGCCTCGGAAAGACCGCGATCGCGCTCCGGGTGATCGCCGAGTTCCTGCTGCGCCGGCCCACGGACTCCGTGCTCTTCCTCGCCCCCACCCGACCGCTCGTCGTGCAGCACGCGGCGAGCGTGGCCCGTACGCTGCTCGCGCCCGAGCCGCTCACCCTCACGGGCGCGATCGCGCCGGAACGCCGCGCGGCGCTGCTGCATCCCCCGCAGGTCGTGGCGGCCACGCCGCAGGTGGTCGGGAACGACCTCGAGGCCGGGGAGTTCCCGCTCGACACGTTCTCCCTGATCGTGTTCGACGAGGCGCACCGGGCGGTCGGGGACTACCCGTACGTGGCCATCGCGAAGGCGAACCGGGAGGGACCCCGCGCGCGGGTGCTCGCGATGACCGCCTCGCCCGGCGGGAGCCGACGGCGCATCCGCGAGGTCTGGGCCAACCTCGGGATCGAACGGTTCGAGTACCGCACCGAGCTCAGTCCGGACGTCGCTCCGTACATCCACGGGATCGGGGTCGAGACGGTCGAGCTCCCGGTGCCTCCCGAGGTCCGCCATCTCGCAATCCTCCTGCGGGCGGCGGTCCAACGGCAGGTCGATGTGCTGCGCAAACTCGATTTGCTTCCGTCCGGCGAGGCCGGCCGTCGGGTGCTCCTCGATGTCGGCAAGCGTCTTCAGCGGCAGATCCACGCGGAGGAGTCCCAGTCGGGCTCGGCGTCAGGGATCCTCTGGAAGGCACGGACCGCCCAGGCGGCGGCGATGAAGGGTCTCCACGGACTCGAACTCATCGAGACCCAAGGCGTCGATTCGTTCCGGGAGTACCTGGCCCGCCAGCGCCCCGGCGAGGGGCGTCGCTGGACCCCCGCCCTGCGGGCGTTCCTCGGGGACCCGGACGTGGAGGAGGTGGTCCGCCGCCTCGAAACCCTGACGATCGAACTCCCGAAGCTCGCGAAGGCCGTCGAGATCGTTCGCGACGAGCTCCACCGCAATCCGAACGCGCGGGTCATCGTCTTCTCGCAGTACCGCGACACCGTCGACCGGATCGTGGGAGAGGTCGAACGCCTCCACGACCCCGGCGTGCGGGCGGCCCGGTTCGTCGGGCAGGCGAGCCACGGGGACGACGTCGGGATCTCGCAGCGCGAGCAGGGGTCAATCCTGGACCGGTTCCGCGCGGGCGAAGTGAACTGCCTCGTGGCGACGTCGGTGGCGGAAGAGGGTCTCGATATCCCCGCGACCGACCTCGTCGTCTTCTACGAGCCGGTCCCGGACGTCATCCGAACGATCCAGCGTCGCGGTCGCACCGGCCGGGCTCGGACGGGGCGCGCGGTCGTTCTCGTCGCTCAGGGGACCCGGGACGTGGGGCTTCACCGCTCCGCCTTCTCGCGGGAACGCCGGATGCACGAGATGCTCGTGGACATCCAAGAAGAGGTCGAGCACGGCCACGCTCCGTCGCCGCCGGAACCGAAGCGGGTCCAGCGGCTCCTCTCCGAGTTCCCCTAGCGGCCCGTGCTGCCAAAGCCCCCATTGCGGGAGACCCGGTTGGCGACCTTGCCCGGTCGGAACACCGCGGGCTCGTCGGACACGAGACGCATCTGTCCGATGCGGTCCCCGACCTCGATCCGGTAGGTCCCCTCGAAGAGGAACGTGAGCGGCACCCGGACCTCGCCGGAGTAATCCGAGTCGATCGTGCCGGGCGCATTCACCATGAGCACGCCGCGGCTGCTGAGACCGCTCCTCGGACGGACCTCGAGGAACGTACCGGCCGGGCAACGCATCTTGAGACCGGTACGCACGAGCGTCACGCGGCCGCGGGCGAGCTCGACCGACTCCGCGCTCGCGAGGTCGAAGCAGGCCGACCCGCGCGTCGCGCGCGCGGGGAGGGGAACCTCCGCGACCCCCGGCACCCGCTCGACCCGGACCGTGCGCGCGCGGCGAGGCACGCGCGCCGGGAGCGTTCTCCTCTCTTTACGGTTCCCGCGCCGGGGTTTCGCCGGCGGTCTCGGAGTCGGGAACGTTGCCTTCGGCGGCGAGCCACCGGGCCACGATCCGACCCTCGGCCCGCCGAAGGATCTTCCCGAGCGCGGGGGCGCTGCGGCCGGTCTGCTGCGCGAGGCGGGTGAGCGTGATCCGCCGGGGCACGGCGTAGTAGCCCATCACCCAGGCGCGGGCGAGCAGCTTCGACTGGAGCGGCGTGAGCGGCGTCGCCCCTTCGTCCGGCGCGTAGGGGCGTCCGGAGGCGCGCACGACGCGGTAGGGGAACTCTTCGCGGTCGAGCCGTTTGAGCACCCGCCGCAACGCGCCCTCCTGGCCGTGGAACGTGGCGATGACCTTCTCGGGAGTGATGCGGAACGGCGCGGTCGGCGAGATCTCCCCGCTCGCGAGCGAGAGGAGGCGGCGCAGGCGCTCGGGGTTGCGCTGGCGCACGAGCAGGATGTAGTCGTGCGTCCGCGGCCGCCGCTCGACGAGCTCGAAGCTCTCGAGCCCGTAGAGCGCGCGAATTCGGCGAGACTCGCGTTCGAGCTCGGACGCCGTCTTGAGCGGACCTTTCCGCCGCACGCGCACGAGCTGGAGGCGCCAGCCCTGCTCGAGCCGCAGCGTCTCGAGGAGCTCGACCTCCTCGTATTTCTCGAACAATCCCTCGGGGATGAGCCCGAGGAGGGCGAGGTCCTCCGTCTTGACCTCGAGAGTGACCGTCTGCATTGACCGGGCGACCCGAGGTTCCGATATGAACCTTGACCTTCGCCCCCTCGCTTAATATCCCGGGCGTTTCGCCGGGGTCCGTGACGTTCCACTCGCTGGGGGAGTTCCTCACCGCCCTCGAGTCGCGCGGCGACCTCGTCCGCGTCCGCCGCCCGGTCTCGCGGGACCTCGAGGTCACCGAGGTCACCCAGCGGGTGCTCCGAGCGGACGGCCCCGCCCTCCTGTTCGAGAACGTGACCGGCGCGACGATGCCGGTCGTCACGAACCTGCTCGGCTCGCCCCGACGGATCGCGTTCGCGCTGGGCGCCGAGACCGTCGAAGAAGTGGCGAACCGGGTCGAGCGGCTCGTCCACCTGCGCCCGCCCGCGGGCGTCCTCGGGGCGATGCGCGACCTCTCCGGCACGATCGAGACGCTGACGACCGTGCGCTCGCTCGCCCCGAAGCACGTCCGCACCGCGCCCTGCCAGGAGGTCGAAGAGAGCTCGGTCGACCTCGACCGCCTCCCGATCCTCAAGTGCTGGCCGAAGGACGGCGGCCGGACCGTCACGTTCCCGGTCGTCATCACGAAGGACCCCGATACCGGCGAATCCCACACCGGGATCTACCGGCTCCAGCAGTACGGTCCGGACACCCTCGGCTTCCACGTCCAGGTCCATCGCGTGGGGGCGAACAACCTCCGCAAGTGGGCCGCCCGCGGCGAGAAGATGCCGGTGGCGGCGGTGATCGGGGCGGACCCCGCGACGGTCTTTTCGGGCCTCGCGCCGGTGCCCGAAGGGATCTCGAACTTCGTCTTCGCCGGGTTCCTGCGGTCGGAGTCGGTCGAGCTCGTTCCGGCGCGCTCCGTCGACCTCGAGGTTCCGGCGAACGCCGAGGTCGTGCTCGAAGGGTACGTCGACCCGAAGGAGCGGGCGGTCGAGGGCCCGTTCGGGGACCACACCGGCTACTACTCCGCCGCGGAACCGTTCCCGGTCCTCCACGTCGCCCGGGTCACTCACCGGGCCCGGCCCGTCTATCTGACGACGGTCACCGGAAAGCCCCCGACCGAGGACGCCGTGATCGGCAAGGCGGTCGAGCGGATCTTCCGACCGGTCGTCCGGATGGTCCTCCCCGAGATCGTGGACATGAACCTCCCGATGGAGGGGCTGTTCATCAACGTCGGGATCGTCTCGATCCGCAAGAGCTACCCCGACCACCCGCGCAAGGTGATGCACGCCCTCTGGGGCCTGGGCCAGCTCATGTTCACGCGCTACCTCATCGTCGTCGACGAGGACGTGGACGTCCACGACCTCTCCGAGGTCCTCTACCGGGTCGGGCTGCAGGCCGACCCCGGCCGCGACTTCGAGATTTCGCACGGACCGGTCGACCAGCTCTCGATCTCGAACCCCGTACCGAACCTCGGCGCGAAGGTCGGCATCGACGCGACCCGCAAACGCCCCGAGGACGGCTTCCCGCGGCCCTGGCCCGAGGAGATACGCTCGGACCCGAACGCGGTGGCCGCGGCGGAGCGCCTCCTCAAAGAAGATCCGGTCCTCGCCCGGGCGCTCGGTCGTCCCCGACCGTGACGGCGAACCCGCCGCCGCGGGGCCCGGCCCGGGAGCTCGGGCGGTTCCTCGAGATCCAGAACCTCGGACTCAACCTGCCGTTCGCGCTCGCCTTCTTCCTGCTCGCCACGAACGGGCGGCCGAACCTCTGGACGCTCTTCCTGATCGTCGTCGCCTTCGTCGCCGCCCGCAACGCCGGCCACTCGTTCAACCGATGGGCGGACCGACACCTCGACGCCGCGAATCCCCGGACCCAGGGGCGTGCACTCGTCACGGGACGGACGAGCGCGGGGTTCGCGATCGGTTTCTGCGCGGCCAACGCCGTCGTCCTGGTCATCGCCGCCTACTTGCTGAACCCGCTCGCCTTCCTCCTCGCACCGGTCGCCCTCGTCCTCGTTCTCGGCTACAGCTACACGAAGCGCGTGACCTCGTTCACCACCGCGTTCCTCGGTCTCGTCCAGGCGATCACTCCCGCGGCGGTCTACATCGCGGTCACGGGAACGCTCCCCGTCGCGGTCCTGTTCGCCGTCGTGGGGTTCCTCGCGTGGGGGACCGCGTTCGAGACGATCCACAGCCTCGGGGACCTCGAAAGCGACCGCGCGCTCGGACTCTTCTCGATCCCCGTCCGCTGGGGCGTGACTCCGTCCGTCCGTCTCGTCCCCGCCCTGCATGCGGCCGCGCTCGCCCTGCTCGCCCTTTTTGGACTCGAGCTGCACCTCACGGGCGCCTACTTTGCCGCCCTGCTTGCGATGGCCGTCGTGGTCGCCCTCACCGACCGGGAGCTCGCGAGGAACCCCCTGCACGCGAAGGTCCCGTTCCAGCGGCACTTCACGCTCAGCGCGCTCTACCTGGTGGGAGTGGCGCTCGCCGTGTTCGTTCCGATCGGCCCGGCATGGGTTTGGTGACCGGAACCGAAGATTGGGACGAGGGAACTAGCTCAATACTCCCCCCGAGTCCACGCTGTTCGATCGGTATGCCCCAGGTGATGATCGGCCTCTCCGCGCGCGACTACCGGACGACGAACGAGGTCTGGCGACTCGCGAAACGCCACCTGAACCCCGCCGTGCGCCGGCGCATCGGCTGGCGGGGCCGGTCGTCGTTCCTGCGCCAGTTGATCCTTTACGGGTTCGAAAAGGCGAGCGCGAACCCCGCCGAATTCTTGCGGGAGGTGCGGGATACTCACGACCCGCTCTTCGGCCGGCGGGGACGCTCCGAAGCGGGAGCCGACCGTCGGGAAGCGATGGTGTCGAGCTGGGAGAGCTTCTTCCCGAATCCCGCCCCGTCATCGCGGGGCCGGCACAAGTCGACCCAGGCGGACGGCTAGACCGTCTTGCCCTCGTCCCCGATCGGAAGGCGGTGCGCGAATGGCTCGATCGGTCGAGCGGCTCGAGGGATTGGCCCTGCTCGGGGCGGCCACGCTCGGGCCCGTCCGCCTCTCGGTCCCGTCGCTGCTCGAAGGTCGGGGCGAGGACGCGACGGGTCCCGGGCTAACGTTGCACGCGCTGCCCGCGGGCGTGGGCCGGCGCCGGTTTGAGATCGCCGACGAGCTCGCTCGCTTCGAGGTCGATGTACCGATCCTCGCGCCCGAGATCTCCGGCGAGGGCCCGGGGGTGTACCCGGCCGGGTCCGGCGCGTTCCTGGTCCACCCGCCGTTCGCTGCGGATGCGGCCGCGAAGGCGCGGGCGGAGCGGCCCGAGCTCATCGTGCTCGGCAACGCTCGAGCCCTCTGGGCCGAGGGGGCGCCGTTCGTTCGTGCCGTGCGGGACGTGCGCGCGGCCTTCGGCGCCGCTCCGCTCCTTTGGACCCCCCGGCTCGCGCTCCCGCATCGGATCCCGCTCCTCCTCTACTTCGGAGTCGACCTCATCGACACCACGGAAGCGCACCTCGCCGCGTCCCGCGGTGTCTTCCTCGACCCCGTGCTCGGGCCCCGCTCCCCCGCGCCGCCGCGCGCCGAGCGTTCGTGCGACTGCCCGGCTTGTACTTCCGACCCGGCCGGTACGCTCCAGGACCATGCGGTGGCGGGCTCCCGTCGGTCCATGGCCGAGGCGATCGCCGCGGCCCGGGCGGGGCGATTGCGCGAACTCGTCGAGTCGCGCCTCGTCAGCGAACCGGCGCTCGCCGAGATGCTTCGGTACGCCGACCGGGAGCTGCGCGAGCTCCTCGATGAACGGACCCCGGTGGCCTACTCCGGTTCCCGGGACTATGTGCTGCTCGAGTCCCACCGGCGGCCCGAGATGGTCCGGTTCCGCTCCCGTCTGCTCGAACGGTACCGACCTCCCCCGTCGAAAACCGTCCTCCTGCTCGTCCCGTGCTCGAAGACCAAACCGTACCGGCGTTCGCGCAGCCACCGTCGATTCTGGGGCGCGCTCGAGGGCCTCTCGCCTCTCGAACGGGTCCACCTCGTCTCGGTAAGCTCCCCGATCGGTCTCGTGCCACGGGAGCTCGAGGACCTCCCGCCCGCGCGGCACTACGATATTCCGGTCACCGGTGACTGGGAGGAGAGCGAACGGGGGTTCGTCCGCGCCGGGCTCGCCCACCTCCGGGCGACCGGGAACTATCGGGCCGTCGTCGTTCATCTCGACCCCCGGGAGTACTCGTTCCTGGCCGCCGACCTCGCGCCTTCAGACTCGGTCCAGTGGACCTTGCGCGACGATCGGACCGCGACGAACGAAGCGACGTCGGCGTTGCGGCACGCCGTCGGGCGGGCGCTCGCGGGCGACGCGCCCGTCTCCGGTGGTCCGCTCACGGTGGTCCGCGAGGAGCTCGAAGCGCTCGCCGGCGTTCAGTTCGGGCCCGACGCGGCCCGCCGCCTGTTCGTCGCTCCGGCCCGGTTGAGCGGACGACCCTGGTTCCAGCGGGTCACCGACGGGCGCGCCGACCTTGCCACCTGGCGGGAAGAGCGCGGGCTCTTCCAGCTCACGGTAGCGGGCGCGCGCCGGCTCTGGCCCGACCCTCCGCTCTCGGTCGAGGTGGACCCCGCGGTCACGCTCGAGGGCGACCTGTTCGTTCCCGGCGTGCGCCGGGCGGACGATCGAATTCGGACCGGGGATGCGGTGGTTCTCATTCGGGACGGTCGGCTCGCCGGGGTCGGCGAAGCGGCCCTTCCCGGTCGATTGATGAACGAGCTTCCTCGGGGCCTCGCGGTGCACGTCCGACATCGGGAGCACGCTTCGACCGACAGCCCCATGACCGAGGAGCGGTCTCCTTCGGACGCGGGGCCGGTGGTCTAGCGGTGATGACGCCGCGCTTACAACGCGGATATCGACGGTTCGAATCCGTCCCGGCCCACTATCGTCCGTGGTCGGAGTGCGGGACGGTGGTCAGTGGGTAGGCGTTGGCCCACGTCGACCCGTACCGACCGGTAGGCCGTATTGACGGAGCAACGCGACAAAGCGCGGGTCCTCGCGGATCGGATCGAAAAACAGCCCTCGATAGTACAGCCACAGGGTCTGATCGCCCTCCCGAAAGTCCCGTTCCAAGAGGTCGAGTGCCTTCTCCTTCTCTCCGAGAGCGCCGTAGAGCATCGCGAGGTCGGTCGCGCTGAGATACACCTTCGCCTCTCCCCGTTCGGCTTCGGCGAGCAGGGCCCGTGCCGGTTCCGGGCGTCCGACGAGCGCGTACAGGAGGGCACGGTCGAACCGTTCCACGGCGGTCGCGCCGGTCATCGGAGTCTCCGCTTCCCGAAGAGCATCGGCGCGACGCCCGGCGGTCATGTAGGAAAGCCCGAGCGCCGTGCGTACGTTCACCGAAGAGGGGTCCCGGTCTCGGCTCTCTTCCGCGGAATGTATCGCATCCTCCACGTTCCCGTTCTCGAGCTGCGCCCAGGCGAGCATTTGTCGGAACCCTCCTCCCGGATCGAGACGTATTCCTCGTCGCATGACCGCCAGGGCCTCGTCGAATCGTTCCTGGGCGATGAGGAGCATCCCGTAGAAGACGTGCGCCGTGACATTGCTCGCATTGAGAGCGATGGCCGTCTGGAATTCGGCCTCCGCGGTGGTCCAGTCGTGATCAAACTGCAAGGCGATGTTCCCGAGCGTTGCATGGGCCTCGGAGGATTCCGGGTCCAGCTCGAGAGCGCGCGCGGCGAGTTCTCGGGCTCGCGGCATCACGTCGCGCATCCGAAGGTAATCGCCGGCCGCGAGCACGTAGAGGTTCCCCCAAGCGGCGAACGCTTCCGCGAACGCCGGGTCCAGCTTCGTTGCTCCTTCGAAGCACCGTACGGCTTCGACGATGTTCTTCTCGTTCACGTCATGCGCGGCCACGAGCCCCCTCAGGTACAGGTCGTACGCTTGGGCGTTCGTCGTCGGTCCGGGGTTAGGCCCGACCCGCCGCGCCTTCCCGAGCTCCAGTTGCAGGGCGCCCGCGGTTCGGCCCGCAATGTCGCTCTGAACAGCGAACACGTCGTCGATCTCCCGGTTGTACGAGGTGGCCCACAGATGCCGCTGGGTGGCCACATCGATCAGTTGGAGCGTGATGCGGACACGATTGCCCATTTTGCGAACGCTCCCCTCCAGGATGGTTTCCACACCGAGATCCGCCCCCGCCTGGGAGATGGACTTGGGTGCGGTCTTGTACGGAGTCACGGACGTACGGGCGACCACGCTCAGGTCGCGGACCTGGGAGAGAACGGAGATCAGTTCCTCGGTAAGGCCATCCGCAAAATACTCGTCGCGCGGGTCGGGGCTGATGTTCACGAGCGGGAGGACCGCCAACGTGCGGCCAACGGAAAGTCCTGCCCCCGCACTCGACCCCGACGTTCCCTCCCCCGGTGGAATCACCTTGTAGACCGTCGCGGGAAGGCGGATGTTCTTCAGGAGTACCGGGGGCATCTTCACGATCTGCGCTGTAATCTTGTTCTGCACCTGGTCGTAGGTTTGCTGGCTGAGGCATATCCCCCCGGGGTCGGCCAGCGGCTCGATACGCGAGGCGATGTTGACCGCGTCACCCAGCACATCGCCCCCGGTCTGCACCACGTCCCCTACATGGATCCCGATCCGGATCTGGGTCTTCCATCCGCCCGGCGACGATCGGTTGTCCTCACGGAGGGAACGCTGGAGCTCGAGGGCGCAGCGGGTCGCGTCGAGCGCGCTGTCGAACTCGACGAGGAACGCATCGCCCACCGTCTTCACTTCCCGCCCGTGGAATTTCGCGAAGACGGGGCGCAGCAGCCGGTTGTGATGGGCGAGCGCCGACAGCGCCGCGGCCTCGTCGGTCTGGGCGAGGGCGGAATATCCCACCATGTCAGTGAACATGATGGCGGCGAGCCGACGGTGCGACTCCGTCGATTCGCCCGCGCCGTTTCCCTGCATGTCCGGGGCCTCCCCCGAGGGGGTCCGGACCCAGACGTACGGCGGGATAACCTTTCAAGATTACACCGACGGCGCGGTCGCTCGCCCGGGGTGCCCCGGTCCGCGGAGAGGTAATCGTAAGCGGGGCCGGGCCTTGGCGCGGAACATGAAGATGCGCCAGCTGGGGCGCGATGGACCCCGCGTATCGGCGGTCGGGCTCGGCTGCATGGTCATCTCCGGCTCCTACGGAACCCCCGACGAAGCCGCGGGAATCCGGACGATCCATCGGGCCCTCGAGCTGGGAGTGAACTTCCTCGACACTGCCGACGTCTACGGCCCGTACACGAACGAGGCGCTCGTCGGCCGCGCGATTCGCGGCCGGCGCGAGGAGGTCGTGCTCGCGACCAAGTGCGGGTTCGTCTCCTCCGGGGCCACGGGGGCCAACGCCGTGGACGGCTCGCCCGAACATATCCGCGCCGCCTGCGAGGCGAGCCTCGAACGTCTCGGGACCTCGTTCATCGACCTGTACTACCTCCACCGGGTCGACCCGAAAGTGCCGATCGAAACGAGCGTGCGGGCGATGGCCGAGCTCGTCGCCGAAGGAAAGGTCCGCCACCTCGGGCTGTCCGAAGTGCATCCGAACACCCTGCGTCGCGCCCACCGGGTCCACCCGATCACGGCTGTGCAGAGCGAGTACTCGCTCTGGACCCGGGACCCCGAGGGAGGGGTCCTCGACACCTGCCGCGAGCTCGGAATCGGCTTCGTCCCGTTCAGCCCACTCGGTCGGGGGTTCCTCTCGGGGACGGTGCGGAATCTGGACGGCCTACCCTCGCAGGATTTCCGACGCGACCTTCCGAGGTTCCAGGGCGAGAACCTCACGCGCAACCTCGCCCTGGTCGACCGCCTCGCGGGGGTCGCCCGAGCGCGGGGGTGCACGTCGGCCCAGCTCGCCCTTGCCTGGCTGCTCTCCCGCGGCCCCGAGATCGTCCCGATCCCCGGAACGAAACACCCCCGATACCTCGAGGAGAACGTGGCGGCGGCCGACCTCGAACTTAGTTCCAAGGACCTCGAAGCGGTCGAATCCGCGGTGCGTCCGGACTCGGTCGCCGGGCCGAGATACAGCCCGGCTCGGCTCGCCCTCGTCGACCGCGGCTAGACTCGTCGATTCCGCGCCCGGCACCGCGGGTGCCGAGCCGGAAAACATTAGGCGGGCCCGGGGTCTGGAACCGCCGTGGTGAAGGTCGAGCCCTCCGTCGGGCGATCGCAGGAGGAGAGCTCGGAGCCGCCCGGGGCGGTGCTCGCGATTCGGGGAGCCCGCGTTTACCCGACCCCGGACGCGGCTCCGCTCGAGGCAACTACCGTGCTGATCCGCGGGGGCCGGATCGCGGACGTGGGAGCGCGGGTGCGAATCCCGCCCGACGCCGAAGTCATTCCGGGCGAGGGCCGCGTCGTCACGGCGGGCTTCTGGAACGCGCACGTGCATTTTACCGAGGCCAAATGGCGGTCGGCGGCCCACGGTTCCCGCGACCTCCTCGAAGCCCATCTTCACGACATGTTCACGAGCCGCGGGTTCACCACGGTCGTCGACGTCGGGTCCGACCCGCGACGTACGATGCCGCTGCGCCGCCGCATCGAGTCGAACGAGATGCTCGGCCCGCGGATCTACACCTCGGGCCCCGGCCTGTACCCTCCGCGAGGGCTCCCGTACTACCTGCGCGGCAGCATCCCGTTCTGGTTGCGACCGTTCATCCCGCAGCCCCGGACCTCCTCTGCTGCGGCCCGGAGCGCGCGCCGCTCCCTCGCGCACGGGGCCGACCTCGTGAAACTGTTCACCGGCTCCTACGTCGAACGGGGGAAGGTCGCGACCATGCCGGAGCCGATCGCCCGGGCGGCGGCCGAGGTCGCGCACGCCCGGGGCCGGCTCGTCTACAGCCACCCATCGAACCTCGAAGGAACGCGCGTCGCGATCCGGGCCGGGGTCGATGTGCTCGCCCACCCGCCGGACACCACGTCGGGCGTCGACCGGGCCGTGCTGACGGAGCTGGCCGACCGGAAGATGGCGATGATCCCGACCCTCAAGATGTTCGCGACGACCGCGAGCGCGAACCCGTCGTACCTCGACCCGATCTACGCGGTCGTTCGGGAATTCGCGGAGATGGGCGGAGAGCTCCTCTTCGGGACGGACGTCGGCTACATGACCGACTACGACACCGAGGATGAGTTTCGGGCCCTGGCGCGCGCGGGGATCGAGGCACGCCACATGCTCCGGATGTTGACCAGCGCGCCCGCGGCGCGTTTCGGCGTGGCATCGGACGTGGGGTCCGTCGTCCCCGGTCGACGGGGCGACCTCGTCGTGCTGGACGCGGACCCGATCGAGAACCTGCTCGGGTTCGTGCAGGTCCGGGCGACGATCCGGGACGGCCGCGTGCTCTCCTGGCGCCGCTAGGGACGGCTCCGCGGCGACCCCTTCTCGGGGGACGGCGAAGCCGGATCGAGGAGCAGCTCGTAGTGGAGGAACTCCCGATCGAGGGCCCATTCGCTCGCTTCGTAGAGCCGTTGCGCGGGGTTGTCGACCGCGGTCGATAGCTCGAGATAGTGGGCGCCGGCGGATGCCCCGATCTCGCGGGCCGCCGCGAGGAGACGCCTCCCGACCCCGCGCTTGCGGGCCCCCGGGACGACGAAAAGGTCGTTGAGGACGTAGATCGGCCCGAGGGAGACCGACGAGAACATCGGATACAGCTGAACGAACCCGAGCGGGGCGCCGGCTTCCTCCGCGACCAGGACCACCGATTCCTTCCGGGAGAGCCGGTCGTGCAGGAACTCTTGGGACCGCGCTAGGTCGGTCGGTTGTTCGTAGAACTGCCGGTAGGCATCGAAGAGCGGGGCCACGCGGGCGAGGTCCTCGAGCGATGCCCGACGCACCGTGATCCGGCGGTCCGGGGACAAGGGTACCGGGGGCGGCCCGTCGCGCGCAAGGCGCGATCTCGGGCGGCGGACGAGCTCCCCGCCGCAGTTCGGGCAAGCATACTTGAGGTGCCGATAGCAGGTGGCGCAGAACGTGCAGTCGTGGATGCAAAGGTAGGCCGGGCCGTCCGCGTTCAGAGGGCTATGGCATCGGCCGCATTCGGGTCGGATCTCCATGGCCGCCCATCCGCGCCCCGGTGCTTAACGATTCGATGCGCTCGCCCCGGAAGAGCGCGGCGCACCCCACGCTCACGTGATTCGCGCGCCGAGCGGGTATCCGGCGAGGATCAGGATGTCCCCGTGACCCCGGCCCAAGTTCGGGGCGGCGACAAGGCGGGTGTCGATGAGGCGGAGCTCCTTGAACGCGGTCGAATGGAGCTCCCGGCCCCGCGGCCAGTCGGCGCGGAAAAGGAAGTCGAGGTCCCAGTGGTTGCCGCTCTCGGGGTCGAGCCGCGACGGATACGTTTCCGAGAAGACCTCGGGGCCGCGCAGTTCGACCTGGTCGAGCGCGAGCTGCTCGCGGGCGACCCTCTCGGCCCCCGATCGGGGGCTTTCGAACTCGAGCAAGTGGCTGGCGGGTAGGAGCCAGCGGTCCTGCAACGACTCGAGATGCGCGGGCTCAAGATTGCCGATCTCCTGCCACGCCGCCGCGGGGGCCGGCCGGCCCAAGACCACTAGATTGGGGTTCTTGGGGTCGCCGACCAGGAGAAAGACCGAGAGGCAGAGCCCGGCGCGCGGCGGCGTCCACATCCGGCGGTTCGCGACTTCGCCCTCCGACGGTCGGTACCGCGCGAAGCGCCGGGGGGTCACCGCGGACACATCGAGGGGATGACCCCCCCTCTTATGGACTCTACTTCGGCCGAAAGACAGCGCGGAGGACCCGAAAAGGCCCCGAACGTGCCCGAGAAGGGTCGACGCTCCGCTCCGGACCCCGCGGCCGGCCGGTGCCCCAGCCGGTGGAAGGACGCCCTCGACTCGGGTGGGAGGCCTCGTTCGGACCTCGAAGGTGTAGCCGAACGCCACTCCGTCCTCGCCCGCGGCCCGGGGGCGGCGAGGAACGGCCGGCCGGAGGCCCCGAACCACGCGGCCCCGGTCGGCCGAACCTCCCCCATATACCTATAGTAGAAACTATAGTCTAAATTCAAACTCTATATATGGAGCGGCAGCGCTCTTCGGTACGATGAAGACACGAAACCCCCCGGGGACCGACACGGGGACGGGAGGATCACCCTCGGTGCTCCCTCCCCGACCGCCTTCGCCGAAAAGCGCCTCTGCCTCCCCGGTCGCGACCGTGCAGCTCGCGGCGGGTGCACGAAACTCGATCGCCCCACGGCTCGACCCGTACGAGCTCGCGACGTTGAACGTTGGACGGGGGGAGCCGCCCGAACATCTCTTCCGCCGGCTGCTCGGTGCTTACCTCGCGGGAGCTCGCGAGTTCGCGGTCCGGGAACGCCCTACGGTGAGCTCGGGCACGCGGGAGGTCGTTCGCACCTTCTGCCGTCGCACCCGACAGCCCGAGATCATCTCGGACGAGTCGGGGGTCCTCCACCTGCGCGACCTTGCTTTCGAGAGCCCGATCCCGCTCGACCAGCGGCTCGCCCGGATGGGCCGCCTCGTGGTCGAGTTCCACCGGGAAGCCGTCGAAAGCTGGGCGCACCTGCCCTTCGGCGCGGACGGCTACTGGGAACGCCGGGACGACGAGATCGACCGGGAGGCCTGGTACGTCGAGCGGGTCGCGGCCATCCGCCTCGACACCGTCGGCCGCCGGGCCGAGTGGCTCGGCCTCTGGACGGCCGCGCGCAGCCTCGAACGGATCGCGGACCACGCGGTCGGCCTCGGCGAGGTCGGCCGTCGGCTCGTCGACCTTCCGAACGGGACCGGTCCGGTCACCTCCCTCCGGCAGTTCCACAGCCAGGCGATGGAACATCTCGAAGGAGTCCTCAACGCCGCCGACGGCGCCGCCGCGAACGACCTCCTCGACCTCGGCGAGGCGCTCCTCTCTTCGGGCCGGTCCCTCGCCGACCGGATGCTGCCGGCCGTCGGGGACGGAACGATGCCTCCGGCGACCGCGGCGGCGGTCGCCCGCATCCTTGAATCGATCGGCCGAACGGTCGCCTATACCCAGGATATCGCCCAGGTCACCCTCGACCGGTCCGTCCCGGCGGCGGAAGCCGACGGGAGGGCCTCTCCCCGCCGCGTTGCGGTATATCCGGCGCCAACTCCATAGCTGGCGGAGGGGTTTTCTACCTCGACGCCTGCCTCCGGACCCCTTAACTTCCCGTGCCGCGAAAGCACGACCCCTCGAAGAATATCCGCGTGATCGCGGTTCGTCACGGTCCGGCCGAGGTCCGGGACCCGGCCCGTTGGCCCGACGACGACCAGCGTCCGCTCACCCGTAAGGGGGAGACCGAGACCCGACGCGCCGCCCGGGGCCTCGCGCACGTCGTGCGTTCCGCCGACCGCCTCGCGACCAGCAACGCCGACCGCGCGCTCCGCACCGCCGAGCTCATCCGCAAGGAGCTCGAGGAGGCGCCCGTCCCCGAGACCTGGGAGGAGCTGGCCCCGGGGAACCTTTCGACCCCGATCTTCGACCGGATCCGCCGCTCCGCGCGGGCGCACGAGACCGTGCTCCTGGTCGGCCACGAACCGACCCTCGCGGAGTTCGTGGGCGAGGCGCTGACCGGCGAGGGACTCTCGGTCGTCCACCTGACGAAGGGGGGCGCCGTTTGCCTCGAGTTCTCGAACTCGGTGCGCCCGGGCGCCGGCCGGCTCGTCTGGTTGCTTACGCGGAAGCAGCTCGCCGCGAAGAAGCGGCGCGGCTGACGGGGCCGCTCGGCCCGACCGGGGGACGCCGCGGCGCAACGAAGCGTCGGCCGTAGAGCGGCGCGACGAGCCGTTGGATGTCCTCGTGGACCTGCTCGGGCGCCCGGTTCGCGTCGATCGGATGGAACCCGTACTCCTTCGCCATCCAGTCGAACTCCCGCGAGAGGAGCGCCTGGTAGAGGAAGAAGCTCTCAAAGAGGTCCCGGGAAAGGCAGAGGTCCATCCCCGACTCCCAGTAGTCGAGCGACCCGTACTTCCCGATCGCCCGGTGCAACAGGATCTCGGGCCGGGCATCGAGGAAGACGACGAGGTCGGGGCGCAACGCGAACCCGTAGAGGTGGCGCGCGTAGTCCCGGGACGCGCCCCGGGCCACCGCCCGCGCCATCAGCGTGTAGATGTACCGGTCCGCGAGGACGGTGCTCCCCGCGGAGAGCGCCGGGACGATCTTGTTCTCGAGCTGGTCCGCGAAATCCGCCGCGTAGAGAAGGGCCATCGTCGTGGCGGCGAGCGTGTGGCCCTGCTTCGCCCGGTCGATCTCCCCGCTCACGAGGTCCGAGCGGCGAAGTCCGGTGTCGACGACGGCGTGGCCCTCGATCTCGAGCCACTCGCGCAGCGCCGCCACTTCGGTCGTCCGGCCTGAACCGTCCGCCCCTTCCACGACGATGAGCTTGCCGGTCGGCGCCTCCTTCGGCAACCCGGGCAACCGGGTCCCGTACGTCCTATCCGTCATGCATGAGACGCTCCCCCGTCGGGAAGTTCGTGAGCATGGGCTGAAGGTCCTTCCGAAGCTCGGCCTGGATCGACTCGACGGAGCGCTGCGCATCGACCACGCGAAAGCCGTCGATCGCCGAGATGCGGTCGTACTCCCGCTTGAGCCGACCCTGGAACCGCTCGTAGCTCGTCTCGAGGTCGTCCGAGAGCCCGAGGTCCATGCCGGCTTCGTAGTAGTTCATCTTGAGGCGGGAGGCGAGCTTGCGCTTCAGGGTCACGGCGACCGGGACCCGGAAGTAGTAGACCCGGTCCGGCCGCGGGGCGAACGAGTAGATTGTCCGGACCCACGCGGGGTCGCACCCGCGGGCGGCGTCCCGGACGAACGCGGTGTAGGCGTAGCGGTCGCAGACGACGAGGTAACCGGCCCGCAGCGGCGGAAGGATCTTCCGCTCGAAGCGGTCGGCAAAGTCGGTGGCGTGCAGGAGCGAGAAGGTCGTCGGGGTCAGGAGCCCCTTCTTCTTGCCGCGGCGGATCGTGCTCGAGACGAGCTCCGAGGAGTTCCACTCGGTGAAGAAGACCCGGTAGCCGTTCGACTGGAGCCATTTCCCGAGCAGCGCGGCCTGCGTCGACTTGCCGCTGCCGTCCAGCCCCTCGAAGACGAACAGGCGGCCGGGAAAGCCGTGGTTGGGGGAGGGGGTCTCAGGCATCACGGTACTTCACCTCGACCTCGAAGACCCGTTCCATCAGCTTGCGTACCTTCTCGGCCCAGCGGGGGGGGAGGGTCGTATCCCTCGTAGAAGAAAAAGTCACCGCGAGCGCCTTCCCGTCCGTCCCGAGCGAGAACCGGGGGCGGACCCCCGCGAGGTACTCCGCGGCGCCGAGGATGGCGCCGAGTCGGGTCGCGTTCTCGAGGTCGGGCGGGCGGATGATCGGCAGGTACGCCTTCCGCCACTCGGACGGCGGGTCGTTCCCTTCGTGCAGGTACGCCGCCATCGACGCGAGCAGTACTTCGCGCTGGTCGAGGCCCCGGATCGGGTAGTTCTGGATCAGGTACGACGAGTGGCGGGCATGGTTCCATAGGTCGATCGCGACCCCGGCGTCATGCATCCAGGCGGCCACCCGCAGGGCGAGCGTGTCGCTCGCCGTCCCGTCGAAGAGCGGAGCGAGGGCGCGGAAAAGGCTCGTCGCGGTCTCCGCGACGTCGCGGCCGTGCTCGAAGTCGAACGCGAACGACCCCGCGGCGGCCGCGGCCGAGCGCTCCGCGAGGGTCTCCGCCGGGACCGGCAGCTTCACGGCGAGCGACTCGAGGGCGATCCCCTCCCGGATCCCCGTCCCCGAGACGACGATCCGTTCGGCGTTCACGGCGCGCAGGAGCTCGGAGAAGACAACGATCCCCGCGAGCACGACGTCCGAACGGTCGTTGCCGATGCCCGGGACGGCGCGCCGACGGGCGGTCGGCATCTCCCCGAGCAGCTCGCGCAGGGCGTCGATGTCGTTCTCGTAGAGCGGGTAGCCGTGCACGCGACGGACCGGGTAGTCCCGGAACTCGATCGCGGCGCGGGCGAGCGAACGGACCGTGCCCCCGACCCCGAAGAGACGGTAGGGCCCGCCGCCGAACGCTTCGAGCACCGAGGAGATCGCCTCTCGGACGTGCTCGCGCAGCGCGTCGTACTCGCGCCGCTTCGGCGGGTCATGGTCGAAGAACCGCTGGGAGAGCCGGAGCACGCCGAGCGGAAGGCTCACCGAATTGCGAAGGGCGCCGTCGCGCACCTCGGCGAGCTGCAACGAGCCGCCCCCCAGGTCGCAGACGAGGTCGTTCGCGAGCTGCCAGGCGCTCGCGATGCCGAGGTAGGCGTAGCGGGCCTCCTGGGTGCCCGAAATGATCCGCAGCGTGACGCCGGTGGTCCGCTCGACCTCCCGGATGAAATCGGGGCCGTTGGGAGCGTCGCGGACCGCACTGGTGGCGACCGACAGGGTCTTCGGGACCTTGAGGGCGCGCACGGTGCGCGCGAACCGACGCACGGTCGCGACCCCCCGGACCATCGCCTCGGGCGAGAGACTCCCGTCGGGCCCGGTGCCCGACCCGAGCCGGGGCGCATCCTTCGTCTCGAAGACCGGGCGGACGCACCCGCTCGGCGAGGACTCGAACACCACGCAACGCGCCGTGTTCGAGCCGATGTCGATGACCCCGATCGTCGCCAACGCCCGGGCCACCGCTCCCTCCCTCTCGAGGTCGGAGAGGCGGGCCCGATGCATGTTCCCCGAGACCCGCTCCTTCCTAATAGGCCTCGGGTCAAATCGCCCAAACCGGGGCGCGCTCCGAATGATTTACGTGCGGGTCCCGGTCTGCCCGGGGCGGGGAGCGACCCGTGGCCCGACCCGGTAGAACCGTCACCATCCGCCCCGAGCGCGTCGCGCGCGAGGTCGGAGAGATCCTCGACGAGGTCACGCGCGCCGTCGACCAGGTCGTCGCCTCCGCGCACCCGTCGGTCGCGAGCCTGCACCGCCTGCATCGGCAGATGCGACGTCTGCGAACCGGGCTCGCGCTCTGGGAGAGCCTCTTGCCGAACGCCGAGCGCGAGATCCTCCACCCGCTCGACGTCCGGATCAAGCGCCTCTCGCGGCTCGTCGGCCGCATCCGGGACCGGGATATCGCGCTCTACCTGCTCCAGCGGTTCGACGCCCGCCGGGCGGATCACCGCGACCTGCTGCGCGTGACGCGCTACCGGATCCGCGTCCAGGACGACGCACGGACGGGTCGCGAGCTCTTGCGCGCCTTCCTCCGGTCGGAGCGGCAGGCCCGGCTCCTCGATGATGTCGGCGAGCGGTTGCGGAGCCTACCTCGCGCGGGGACGTTCCGGGACCCCCATCGGGCGGTCGTGCTCGCGCACGCGCGCACCTACGACAAGCTGCGTCGGGCCCACCGCCAAGCCCGCCGCCGCCCGTCGATGGAGCGATTGCACCGACTGCGGATCCAGATCCGGCGGGCCCGCCAGTTCTCCGACCTGGCCGCGGCGCTCGACCCGAAGCACGAACGCGCGTTCGCGACCTCGCTTTCCCGCCTGCAAAAGAAGCTCGGCGACCTCCACGATTTCGACATGGTGCTCGTCGGCCTCGACGACGAGGTCCGCAGGACGGCGTGGGCCGACGCGCTGCGGGACGAGCGGCGTCGCCGGCGCCGGGAGATCCTCAAGGTCCTCGAGGCCCCGATCCCCGTTCCCGCCCACGAGCTCCGGCCCGCGGCGCGGGTCCACTGACGAGCGGCCCTCCGTCGTTATTACCCCGGGAAGGTCTCGGTCGTTCGTGCCGACCAGCTCCGGTGGGACCGATCTGTCCGGGGCCGTCCGGGCGGTCCTCGGCGAGACCGGGGCGATCGGGGCGACGGTGCGGCAGATCGCGACCCGGCTCGACGACCGGCCGGATCGCGTCGCCGTGGTCCTCGACAACCTGCGCAGCCGCGGCGACGTGCTGCGGATGGGGCGCGGCCTGTTCGTTCTGCGCGCGTTCGAGCGGCTCGCCGAGCGGGACGACTTCGTCGACCCGGCGGCGTTCGTGGAACGGTTCGCCCGTGAGAACGGCGTCGTGCTCGGTCGCTACGCGGGTCCGATCACCTTCCGTTCGAACGAGTCGCTTCCGGTCCATCGCTGGTGGCCGTACGTGCAGGGGTACTCCGCGGAGTTCGTGGCGGGCGTCCTCGCTTCCGCGGAGCTGCCGCACTCGGCGACCGTGCTCGACCCGTTCGCGGGCAGCGGTACGACCCTGGTCGAGGCCCGCCGCGCCGGCGCCCGGGCGGTCGGGACGGAGCTCCTTGCTCCGGCGGCGCTCGCCGCGCGCGTGAAAACGGACTTCGGGCTCGACCCGCTCGCGTTCGCGCGCGCCGCGGACCGGCTCGTTCGACGCGCCGAACGCCGACGTCCCGGCGCGCTTCCGTTCCTCCGTGAGACCCGCCGCCAGTTCGCGCCGGCCGCGCTCGGCGAGCTCACGCGGTTGCGGGACGCGCTGCCCGACGAGGGCGAGGGGGTCGCGAACGCCTTGCGGCTCGCGTTCGGACGGATCCTCATCCCGTCGAGCCGACTGCATCGCTCGCCCTGCCTCGGTTACGGAAAGCCCCATTCCGACGGCGGACTCTCCCCGTTCGAACGGTTCCGCCGGGCCGCTTCCGAGATGGAGGCGGACCTTCGGGAGCTCGCCGCGACCCGTTCGCGCTGGGGGCCGCCGGCGGCCGTCGTCGCGCGGGACGCCCGGTCGGGCGGCTGGCCGGCCCGGTCGGTCCATCTCGCGGTGACGAGCCCACCGTACGTGAACGGGATGGACTACGTGATGAACTACAAGGTCGATCTTGCCTGGCTCGGCTACGCCCGCTCCTACGCGGACCTCATCGCCCTTCGGCGCGCGCAGGTCGCGTGCGATAACCTTCCCCGGCGGGAGACCGCCCCCTATCTCGACACGAGCGCGGTCGCCGACCCGTGGCTCTCCGAAATCCTTCACCAGATCCGGGAGAATCTCGCGAGGAAGCCGACGTATCGACGCGACGACGTGCACGCGGTCGTGCATCGGTACTTCGCCGACCTCGCGCCGGTGCTGGCGGGCGTTTTCCGCGCGCTCGTGCCGGGGGGCCGTTTCGTGGTGGTCGTGGGGGATTCGCTGCTCGCGGGCGTCTACGTGCCGGGGGACCTCTTGCTCGCGCGGCTCGCGGCGGCCCGCGGGTTCCGCATCGTCTCGGTCGAGGTCGCGCGACCGCGTCGCAGCGGGCAACGGCGCAGCTTCGAGCTGCGCGAGTCGATCGTCACGCTCGAGCGTCCGCGGGCCGCGGCGTGACGCACGGTAGCTTCTTCGCTCGGGCCGGCGCTACCGGTAGCGCATGTACTGCCCGATCTGCGGCCGGGTGATGCGCGGGCCGGCCTCGCCGACGGTACCGTTCCCGATGTTCGTCTGCGGGTACGACGGCGTCGTCTACGACCGACGGCGCGACAGCTGGAACGGCCTGCCCGAGATCGGAACGAAGCTCTGCTGCCCGGTCTGCGGGGGGCCGATGGAGGTCGAGCCGAAGGAGCCCCCGCATCGGGTCTTCTTCTGCTTCCAGTGCGGGACGACCTTCGACCGGGAGCAGAGCACGTGGTACGGCCTCGCCTACCACCTCGCTCCCTGACCCGAGCGGATCCGCCCTGCCGCTCGAAGCAAATGCTTAACGTATCCCGAAGCGCGTTTTCCTCCCAACCAGGGAGGGGAAATGCCGCCCCCAGGGACCCAGCCGAAATTCTTGGAGCCGTTGCTCGGTATCGTGTTCGACCTCGACGGAACGCTCGTGCTCTCCCACCACGACTTCGGGCGGATGCGCGCCGAGGTCATCCGCCTCGCGGAGCATTACGGCGTGCCGCCGGGACACCTCTCGGTCCAGGAGCCGATCCACCGGATCGTCGAGGCCGCACGGGAGGAGCTGAGGAACTCGGGCGCGCCCGATGGGATCTACTACCGCTTCGAGGCGGACTACCAGAAGAAGATCGACGCGATCGAGCTCGAGGCCCTGCCGCGGACGATCCCGCGACCGGGCGCGAAGGAGCTCCTGCAGATCCTCTCCCTGAAAGGGTTCCGGATCGGTCTGCTCACCCGCAGCTCGGAGATCTTCGCGCGTCAGGCGCTCGTGCGGACCGAGCTCGCTCCGTACTTCTCGTACCTCCGCAGCCGCAGCAGCGCCGGGCCGGCGAAACCGTCGCCCGAGGCCCTGCTCGCATTGCTCAAGGAGATGGGCACGCCGATCGACCGCGCCCTCTTCGTCGGTGACCACCTGCTCGACGCGGAATGCGCGCGGGCAGCGCACGTGCGCTTCTACGCGCTCATGCCCGACCCGAGCGAGGCCGCGAACGCCCACTCGACGATGACCGAGGACCGGTTCCTCGCGGCGGGCGCCGACGCGATCGCGAAGGACCTCCCGCAGCTCGCCCACCACCTCACCGCGGCCACGGCGCCGGCGGCCGGGTAACGTACCGCTCAGAGGTACGACGCCCAGGCGTGCACGACCGCCCGCTCGGCGGTCGCCCACGCTTCGGGGATCTGGTTCCACCCGTTGCGCTGGTCGCCGATGCAATAAAGGCCGGGGATCGGTTCGCCCGAGGACTCCGCGAGGGCGCGGCAATCCTCGTCCGTGACCACGAACCCGTCCCGGTCGAACCGGCAGCCGAGCGACCGGGGGATCGTGTCGTGCATGTCGTACCACCCGAGCCCGCTGAACCCGCGTTCGTAGGTTCGATGGCTGCCGTCCGCGAACCGGACGCCGAAGACCTTCTCCCGGATCCCGTCGAAGCCGACCATCTCCGCGGTCACCACCGGGACCCGGTGCTCGGTGAGCGCGGCCGCGAGCGCGGAACGGTCGGGCTCGCTCACGCCGTCGAGCAGCGGTCGACCGTGGGTGAGCAGCTCGACCGATTTCGGGTGAAAGGTGAGGATGTCGAGGGCGGTGCGGACGGCGAACGCGTCGTGGCCGATCACCGCGACGCTCTTCCCGACCAGGTCCCAGCCGTCGCAGAGCAGGCAGAAATCGACGATCGCCTGGTTCGCCCACGGAAAGATGGTGTCGATCTTCCCGTCGACGACGGGGATCCGGTCGACGACCCCCATCGCGAGGATGACGACGCGGCTGCGGGCCACCTGTTTCTGCTTCAGCCATTCGAAGGCGATGGCAAAACCGTCCTCGGTCCGCTCGACCGACGTCACCGTGGCCGGCGTGAAGTACCCCACTTTCTCCTCGAACTTTCGCACGTGGGCGACCTGCTGGTCCAGGAGGCGGTGGCCGGACACGCCGTCGGGAAAGCCGGGGATGTTGGCCATGTGGGGCGCGTAGTACGAGCGCGAGTACTTCGGCCCCCGGTCCAGCAGCGCGACCGAATACTGGAGGAGCGCGGCCTTCACCGCCGCCTGGAGACCGGCGTGGCCGCCCCCGACGACGACGAAGTCGTATCGCTCCTTCAGGCGGGGAAACCCCGGCATCGGCGCGAGCAGCCGGCACGGGGATTTGATGGCTCCCCGACGGCGCCGGCCGTCCGCGCCGCGATTTCCGGGCCGTCGCGACGGTAAAAGTTAAGGCCGAACCGTTTTCTCGAGCCCGTTCGGGTTGCTCACGCCCGTGCCGAATCGCCCCGAGGGGACCGACCTTCGGGGGACTCTATTTCTCGAGGACGGGACCCGCTTCGACGGCGAGGGGTTCGGAGCCCCGACCCGTCACGTCGGCGAGGTCGTCTTCACGACCGGGATGGTGGGCTATCCCGAATCGCTCACGGACCCGTCGTTCCGCGGCCAGATCCTCACGTTCTCCTACCCGCTCCTCGGCAACTACGGCGTCCCGCGCGCCGGGGCGCGGGACCGCTGGGGCCTCCCGACCCTCGAGAGCGAGGAGATCCAGGTCCGCGGAGTGGTGGTGCGGGGAACGACCCGACCCCACCACTGGACGAGCGGGCGCTCGCTCGAGGAGTGGCTCGCGGAGGAGGGCGTCCCCGGGCTCCGCGGGGTCGACACCCGACGGCTCACCGAGCACCTGCGCTCGGGCGGCGTTCGGCGCGGGGTCCTCCACGTCGCGGCCGCGGACGACCTTCCGAGCAACGCCGAGCTCGCGCGCGCGATCGCGAACGCCCCCGGTTACGCGGAGGAGAACTACATGGCCGAGGTCGCTCCGAAGCGCGCGACCCTGCTCGGCCCGCACCGCGGACCCCTCGTTGCGGTCCTCGACTGCGGTGTGAAGGCGAGCATCGTGCGCGCCCTGCTCGACCGGGGGGTCGACGTCCTCCGCCTCCCGTACGATGCGACCGTGCCGGCGCGCTGGGAGGGACGTCGCGTCGCGGGGCTCGTCGTGGGCAACGGCCCCGGGGACCCCGCCCAGCTGGACGCGACCGTCGGCGAGCTGCGCCGACCGTCGACGCGAGCGATCCCGACCCTCGGGATCTGCCTCGGCCACCAGCTGCTCGCCCTCGCGCGCGGTGGGACGACGTTCAAGCTCAAGTACGGCCACCGCGGGCAGAACAAGACGATCTGTTTCCCGGACGGCCGCGCGCTCATCGTGAGCGAGAACCACGGCTACGCGGTCGACCCGCGCTCCCTGAAGGGCACGGGGCTCGACCTGTGGGCGACCAACCCCGATGACGGCACGCTCGAAGGTTTCCGGGACCGCGCGGGGAACGTGCTCGCCCTGCAGGGACACCCCGAGGGCCACCCGGGGCCGCAGGAAGCCGGCTTCGTCTTCGACCGGTTCGTGGGCAAGGTGAAGCGACGCGCATGACGCCCCCGATGCCCCGAAAGGTCGTCCTGCTCGGCAGCGGGGCGCTCAAGATCGGCGAGGCGGGCGAGTTCGATTACTCGGGCAGTCAGTGCTTGAAGGCGCTCGAGGAGGACGGCGTCTACGCCGTCGTCGTCAACCCGAACATCGCGACGCTGCAGACCGACCCACCGAAGCACGGCCGCGTCTACTTCCAGCCCCTGACCCCGGAGTTCGTGGCGCCGATCCTCGAGGCGGAGCGGGCCGACGGGCTGCTCCTCTCCTTCGGCGGGCAGACCGCGCTCAACTGCGGCGTCCAGCTCTCCGACCAGGGGGTGTTGCGCCGCACCGCGACGCGGGTCCTCGGAACCCCGCTCGCGGGGATCCGCGCGACCGAGGACCGGGCGAAGTTCGTCCGCACGATGACGAAGGCGCGGGTGCCGACGCTCCCGAGCCGGGCGGTCTACTCGTACGAGGAGGCGCTCGAGGCCGCGACGAGCCTCGGCTTCCCCGCGATGGTCCGCGTCGCGTTCACGCTCGGCGGGAAGGGCGGCGGGGTCGCCCGGACGAAGGAGGAACTGCGCGAGGTCGTCGCCCGCGGACTGCGGGCCAGCCCCGTCGGGCAGGTGCTGCTCGAGCGGTACGTCGGCGAGTTCAAGCAGCTCGAGTACGAGGTCGTCCGGGACGCGAAGGGGAACACGCTCACCGTGTGCAACATGGAGAACGTGCTCGGGATGCGCGTCCACACGGGCGACAACATCGTCATCGCCCCGAGCCAGACCCTCACCGACTTCGAGTACCAGATGCTCCGCCAGGCCGCGCTGCGGGCCGCGGACGCGTGCGGCATCGTCGGCGAGTGCAACATCCAGTTCTGCCTCGACCCCGCGAGCGAGGAGTACTACGCGATCGAGGTGAACGCGCGGCTCTCGCGCTCGAGCGCGCTCGCGAGCAAGGCGACCGGCTACCCGCTCGCCTACGTCGCGGCGAAGCTCGCGCTCGGCTACACCCTGCCCGAGCTCAAGAACCGGATCACGGGCGTCACCACCGCCGCGTTCGAGCCGTCGCTCGACTACGTGGTGGTGAAGCTGCCGCGCTGGGACCTGGAGAAGTTCGAGCGGGCGGACCGCCGCCTCGGACCGGCCATGAAGTCGGTCGGCGAGGTCATGGGGATCGGCGCCTGCTTCCCCGAAGCGATCTCGAAGGCGGTCCGCATGGGCGACCCGCGGGCGGACCTCGTCCCGCCGGCCCAGCCCCGTTCGCGCGAGGAGATCTGCGCGGACCTCGCCGCTCCGACGCCCGAGATCCTCTTCCGGGTCCTCGAGGCCCTGCGCGCGGGGATCCCGACCCCGGAGATCTGCCGCCTCTCCTGGATCGACCGGTGGTTCGTCGACGCCCTCGCCGAGATCGAGGCGGTCGACCGGGCGATCGGGAGCGCGGGCGCGCGCCTCGCCGCTCCCACGCTGCGCCGCGCGAAGGAGCTCGGGCTGTCGGACCGAGCGGTCGCGCGCACCGCGCGCCTCGACGAGGAGGAGGTCCGCCGTCGTCGGCTGGACGCGGGGATCCGGCCGCGGGTGCGGATGATCGATACCCTCGCCGGCGAGTGGCCCGCGCGCACGAACTACCTCTACCTCACGTACCGGGCGGACGCGGACGACGTGGCCCCGATGCCGAAGGGCTCGGTGCTCGTGGTCGGCGCCGGCCCCTACCGCATCGGCTCGAGCGTCGAGTTCGACTGGTCGACCATGAACCTCGTGGACGGTCTCAAGGCCGAGGGGGTCCCCGGGGTCGCCGTCCTGAATTCGAACCCGGAGACCGTCTCGACCGACTACGACCGCTCGGACCGGCTCTACTTCGAGGAGATCACGCTCGAACGGGTCCGCGACCTCCACGACTTCGAGCGGTTCGGCGGCGTGGTGACGTGCGTCGGGAGCCAGCTCGCCCAGAACCTGACGCCGCTGCTCAGCATGTGCGGCATCCCGATCCTCGGGACCGCCTCCGAGTCGATCGACACCGCCGAGGACCGGGCCCGCTTCGCCCGGTTGCTCGAGACCCTGCGCATCCCGCAGCCGGCGTGGCGCGCCTTCACGACCGTCGACGAGGCGAGCGGCTTCGCGGACGAGGTCGGCTACCCGGTGCTCGTGCGCCCCTCGTACGTCCTGAGCGGGCAGGCGATGCGGGTGATCGAGGGGCGCGCCGACCTCGGTCGGTTCCTTTCGGAGGCCGCGCGGGTGTCGCCCGAGCACCCGGTCGTGATCACGAAGTTCGTGGAAGGGGCCGACGAGGTGGAGCTCGACGGCATCTCGGACGGAAAGCGCGTCCTCATCGGCGGCATCCTCGAGCACGTCGAGCGGGCGGGCGTCCATTCGGGGGACGCGATCTTCTGCCTGCCGCCGCGCCACACCCCGCTCGGCGTCCAGGAGCAGCTGCTCGGCGCCGCCCGCGAGCTCGCGCGCAAGCTCGCGATCCGCGGGCCGTTCAACGTGCAGTTCCTCGTGAAGGACCGGGCCTTCCAGATCATCGAGCTCAACCTGCGGGCGAGCCGCTCGCTGCCGTTCCTCACGAAGGCGACCGGCGTGCCGCTCCTGCGGGAAGCCGCGCGCGCGATGCTCGGAAAGCCGCTCTCCCGGGAAGGGGTCGCGCCGCTGCCGCCGGGCCGCTACGGCGTCAAGGTGCCGCAGTTCTCGTTCCTCCAGCTCGCGGGCTCCGACCCGTTGCTCGGGGTCGAGATGCAGTCGACCGGCGAGGTCGCCTGCTTCGGACCGACGTTCTCGGACGCGCTCGTGAAGGCGCTCGTCGCGACCGGCGTGAAGCTCGTGCCGAAGCGGGGGACCGCGTTCCTCTCGGTCGGCGGCCCGCTCCTCAAGGAGCAGCTCCTGCCGACCGCGGAGCGCCTGCGCGCGCTCGGTCTCGGGATCTCGGCGACCGAGGACACGCAAGCGTTCCTCACCGACCGGGGGGTCCGCGGGGTCCGGGTCCTCCACAAGGTCTCCGAACCCGACCGGCATCCGAACGTCCTCGAGGCGCTCGACCGCGGCCAGATCGACCTCCTGTTGAACGTCCCGCTCTCGCTCACCCAGGAGAAGCTCGAGCGGATGCTCGAGGACGAGTACGTCCTTCGGCGGCGCGCGGTCGAGCTCGGGGTCCCGCTCTTCACGAGCCTCGAAGCGTTCGCGGCGTACGTGGAGGGGGTCGCCTGGCTCGAGGAGCACCCGCTCACCGTGGACGCCCTCTACGGGACGCCCGAGCCCGGCGTGGCGGCGGGCGAAGGGCGCCCGGGGATCCCGGTCGTGCCGCGCCGGCAGCGCGGACGGCGTCGGCGGGCGCGGAAAGCGCGGTGACCCGCGGACCGTCCTACAGCGGGAACTTCGTGAGCGAGTACTCCGGCACGATCGTCGAGGTGTCGAGGACCTCGGGGATGCCGCGGATCCGGTCGGTGACGAAGTCGAGCACCCGCCGCTTGTTCGCGGCGCTCGGCTCGAAGTCGAGTACGACCAGGATGTCCCAGTCCCCCGTCAGGAAGTGGAGCTCCTTCACCTCGGGGAGCGTCTCGAGGATGCGCTTGATCTTGTCGAGGTCGCCCCCGCGGACCTTGAGGTAGGAGAACGCGCGCACGCTCTTCAGGTCGGTCGGCATGATCGCGGCGAGCGCCTCGTCCGTGAACGAATCCACGCCTTCGAGCCGGCGACCGAGCGGAGAGATCAGGACCGGGAACTTCTGGACCCCCCGCAGGTGCTCGGCGATGAGCCGCTCGATGCGACCGACCTTCTCGACGTCGATCACCTTGAGCCGGTAGCCGCGCTGCGCGGCCGCCTCCTCGACGAGCGCCTGGCAGCGCGCTTGGTCGTCCGAGAGGAAGAAGACGGGGTTTCCGCCGAGCGCATCGCCGGTCGACGAGGAGGCCGACTCAACCCGACCCACCGCGGCCATGGTCGCCTCGGGGTTTCCCTGGGCTACAGCCTGCGCCGGAGGGCGGAAGAACGTAGTGACCGCCTTTCTCGATTGGACGTAGAGCGTCAGTTCGCGAGGATCGTCCGCCATGGGTTCGGGCGGAAGGAGCCGGCCGCCCTATTTAATCAAATAGCGAGGTCGGTCCCCGCCCTTTCGGGCGGGGGAAGGGGTTCGCTCGCAGAGTCGGACCGGTCGTCCGGGGGGACTCTAGTAGCGCTTGTAGGAGTCGGAGCGCTCGCGCCCTCCGCCCCCACCGCCGCCACCGCCGCCGCCACCGTACCGGCCGCCGCCGCCGTAGCCGCCGCCGCCACCGCCACCGCGGTCACGGTAGCCGCCGCCACCGCCGCCCCCGAAGGAACGGCGCTCGCTCTCGAACTCCTGCTGGCTCATGTCGAGCGACGTGTTGACCTCCGCGATCGCCTCCGTCGACTTCGACAGGTTCCCGTACCGGCCCACGTTGAGGCGCATGTGGCCGCGCACGAGGGAAACGTATCCGTTGTCGACGAGGATGACCTCGTCCTTCGCAATGGAACCGATCTGCTCGTTCCACAACGAGAGGATGATCGTGGCCGTGTCGTCGCCGACGACGGCCTCGCAGACCTTCCTCGGGTCGCCGAACTTGCCCATGACCTCTTTGGGTTCCCCCACGTTGATCACTTTGGCCAGCACGTTCACTTGCTTCGAGTTCGGCGTCAGGTCTCGCACTTTGGTCAGGGGTTTGTCTACCATCTCGGGTCGCCTTCTTTCGCGTTTCGCGTTTTCTTCGAGGAGCCGGGGCTCGGCCCATCTCGAGAGAACACTCGTCGCAAAAGTAGGACGGGCGGGACGCTCGAATCGGGCTGGGCTCTGGGATTCCTCGGAGCGAGTTACTCCGGGTGTAGGATATAAAGGCGCGCCCGTGCGGGGGTTTCGCTCGGGGAGGAGCAGAATCCTCCCCTGCGGTTCGGACGGCAGGCTTTTCCGTTCGGCCCGTTGTTCGCCGACCGGGTACCGGGTGTGACCCAACGCTTCGATATCGCCGTTCACTACTTCCTGCGTCGCGAGTACGAGAGCGCCGCCGCGGCGTTCCGGGAGGTCGTCGCGGCCAATCCCGCCGACCCGGCCGGCTGGGCGTACTACGGCATCGCGCTCGCTCATCTCGGCCGCGCCGCCGAGGCGGAAGGCGCGCTCAGCCGCGCGATCGCGCTCTCCCCCGAGAACTCGGAGGCCTGGTTCCATCTCGGCGTGGCCCGCTCCCTGCGGGACGAGTGGGTCTCCGCCGCGCAGGCGTACCAGCATACGGTGGCGCTCACCCCGAACGATATGGTCGCCTGGCACCGGCTGGGGGTCGCCCTCGCGGAATCGGGCGACGAGCCGTCCGCCGCTGCCGCGTTCGAGCGGGCGCTCGTCCTCTCCCGCGAGGTCTCCCCGTCCCCCGACCTCCCCGAGCCGGAAGCTCCGGTCCCCCCGCCGCCGCGCACCCCCCCGTCCGTCCGCAGTTCGAGCGACGACCACCTCGAGGAGACCGGCGAACGCGAGGGCGCCCGGGAGGCGAAGAGCTGGCTCGACCTCGCGCTCTCGCTCCTCAGCCTGGGGGACGAGGACGAGGCGATCGCCGCCTACGAGCGCGCCTACACGCTCGACCCCGAGCGGGCCCGCCGTTCGCTGTTCCGGCCGATGCTGCGGCTCGTCACCGCGGTCCAGGAGGGGACGGGGGAGACCGAGGCCCCGTCCCCGGTCCCGAACGACCCGCGCCGACCCGACGAGGGACCCCGACGCTCCCCGCCCCGGCCCGAGATCTGGTAGACCCGCTCAGACCGGCTTGGGCGCGGTGGTCAGGATCGTCGATTCGGCCCAGCCTTTGACCCTCTCGCGGGCCTCGGCGTGCCGTTCGTAGAAGGCGTGCACGCGCTCGAGCAGCTGGGATTTGCATTCGCCGCACAGGAGCGTGCCCGACCGGCACCCCGCCGTCACCTCACGGAACTTGTCGTCGGATTCCGCGAACCGGGTCCGCCAGAGCGCCCAGACCGAGCAGACCTCGGGCGTCGCGCCGAGCCGCCGCTGCTCCTCGACGGTCGCGCGGCCCCCCGTGAAGGCGTTGCGGACCTTCCGGTCGACCGCTTCCGGCGGGTCGTTCAGGAAGAGGGCGTTGTCGGGCCGGTCGCCCGAGGTCGACATCGCGGCGTCGCCGAGCAGGCCGGGGATCATCTGGCTGTGAAGGAGCGCCGGTTTCGGGTAGCCCAGCCCTTCCGCGATGTCCCGGGTGACCCGGAAGTGCGGGTCCTGGTCGATCCCGCACGGGATGAGGCAGGGGACCGACCGGCCCTCGGCCCACGACGGCCAGAAGCAGGGCACGGTCTGGAGCGCCGTGTAGAAGACGAGCCCGATGTTCGTGCTCGGCTCGAAGCCGAAGACCGCCTTCACGGTCGAGTACGGGATCTTCCGGGCGACGCGGATCGCGAGCGGATAGAGGGCCGCGATCGAGCGCGAGTCGAAGAAGACGTGCGTTCGCTTCGGGTCGAAGCCGAGGGCGAGGATGTCGTAGAGGTTCTCGAGCCCCCAGTGGGCGGTCTCCTCCCGCGTGAGCCCCGCGCGCGCCCAGAACTTCTCGTCGTCCGTGATCTGGATGTACATCGGGACGCCGAGCCGCTTCTGGAGCCACTGGCAGAGGTCGAACGGGACGAGGTGCGACGTGTGGAGCGGGCCCGAGGGGCCGCGGCCCGAGTAGAGGAAGA
>Ga0335078_10001595_pt1 | contig 34152 bp, 28 predicted proteins | sample Lox_Sample_32_FD_206711 | JGI IMG/M metagenome (GOLD analysis project Ga0335078, IMG submission 206711) | Soil microbial communities from Loxahatchee National Wildlife Refuge, Florida, United States - Lox_Sample_3.2 | ecosystem: Environmental > Terrestrial > Soil > Wetlands | place: USA...
AACAGTAGGAACCAAGCAATCGACAGGACAGCACGATGAAGGAGAACAGATGGGTACCCCAGCCGAGGCGTCCGACCTGAGCCTGACTTCTTCCGGCGCGCCGCCCAACACGCAGCCGACAGACGAGGCACGTTCGCCGTCCCGGCCACGGCACGCGCCCACCGGTAGCGGAGGGAGGACCGCCGAAGCCATGGCTGCTCAAGGGAACAACATCAGCGGTACCGTCAACGGCGACGGCAGTTGGACCACCGGCTCGGTGACCCGGCACAAGACCACCCGTGGCGACATCTACCTCGACCTGACCGACAATGTGGACGGAGGTCTATGCGTCCGGTTGGTCAGCTTGCGGAACGGCAGCACCTTTGGGGGCAACTGCTGGAACGCCGGTGAGTATGGTGTCAAGACGCTGGCCACCGACGTACTAGCCGACACTGTCTTCCGAGTCGACGCCCGCAAGCGGGTTGCCGGCGGCAGCAACAACCAGTGGGGTGGCGGCCCGCCCCCGTCGCGGATCTACTACTGACCATCTATTGATAATCGCCGCGACGCCGACCAAGCGAGCGATCCTGCAAGACCATTGAAGGTAACCACGCCGGGCCGATTACGTAGGCCCTGGCTCGCGCGGCCATCTGCACCTCACGAACCGGAAGCAAACGGGTCCCCCTTCGCCCGCGAGCGCCGGACTGGGGGTTGCCCCCGGTCAGGCACCCGCAACTGCTGCTGGACGCGATCCGGGTCAACCAGACCAGTCCGCGTAACCGAGTGAGTTCCAGCCTCTCGGTACACGCACGCCAGCAGTACCTAACTTTTGAACAAGGGAACGTCTAGTCGTCGCAACCAAGGAGCGCAATGTGACTATATTGTACCCTGACGTCTCTAGCTACCAGGCGGGACTGAGGATCCAGCCCAACACCGTCGCGGTATGTGCAAAGGCGTCGGAGGGCACTACCTTCCATGACCCGTACTATGCCGACTTCCAGGCGCAGAGCGCACAACAAGGTGCCTTGTTCTTCGCCTACCACTGGTTGCACCGTGGCGAAGCCAAAGGCCAAGCCGACTTCTGTCACCAGATCGTGGGAAGCACGCCAGTGATGGTCGACTGGGAGGGCGACGACAACCCGACCATGGATGACTGTGTCACGTTCGCTACCGAGCTGCGAGCTCGCGGGGGGACGTGTGCGTTGTTGTACCTACCGCACTGGTACTGGGATGGTCACCTCGGTCGACCTGACCTGGCGCCGCTTGTCCAGGCAGGCCTCAGCCTGGTCTCGTCGAACTACACCACCTACAGCGATACGGGACCGGGCTGGGCCTCCTACGGGGGGATGACTCCCGTAATCTGGCAGTACACCAACAGCTTCCCTTACGGCGGCAGCAAGGTTGACTTCAACGCCTACCGCGGCACCGCCGAGCAGCTCGCGGCGCTCCTCCGGACCGGGGGCGGACCGGTTAGGCATCGTGTCTGTGCCTATCAACGCGCGAACGTGCGCAGCCGTCCGACTACGAACGCGCAGATCCTCAGCTACGTCGTGGCAGGCGAGTGCTACCCCGCCAACTGCTGGACGCACGGTCAAACGATTACTGACAATGGCGTCACCAACGACATATGGGTCCAGCTGCCGCTGCGAGCGGGCGGCGTGGGGTACGTGAGCGCGGTATACCTCAACGGTGATGAACACGGCGGACTGCCTGAGAGCGCGCTGCTAGGAGGCTGCTGAAATAGGCCGTTTCCGGGGGCTCCGTACAGTCGCCCAGGCCCCCACCGCAGTACGGCCGGGCCGCTTGCCGCGGTTGTGGGCCCCGTAACCGTCACGACCTGGCCAATGAAGGCGCACAGCTGCGTGGCCGGATGCGTGTGGTCCGGCCTGCCGGACGGGCTGACCCGCCGTGCGGTCAGGTGGCGGCCAGTACCCAGGCGCCGTCGCGGCGGGCCAGGCCCCGGCCGGCCAGGTTCCGCAGGTTGACCGCGGCGGTGCGCCGCTTGAACCAGGCGTTGTTCTTGGCTACCCCGCGGTAGCGGAGCTTGAGCCGACGGCCCCGCCAGGTGGCGACCTGGGCGATGGCGCGTTCCACGTTGGGCCGGTGCTTCATGTAGTCCTCACGCGGCCCGGTGGGGGCGGTCCAGCCGGCCCGGGCGGCGCGCAGCAGGTCGTCGCGTTCGTGCAGGACGAGCTTGCGGCCGGTCTTGGATTTGGTGCAGCGCTTGCGCAGCGGGCAGCCACGGCACAGCGCGCCGAAGGTGGCGATCCGGGTCCGGCTGAGTGCCACGGTGTTCCCGGCCGGGCAGGTGACCGTGCCCTGCTGTTCGCCGACGGAGAAGTCATCGACGGTGAACCCGCCCTCGACCGGGGCCCGCAGCGGCTTGGGCTTGATCACTGCCTGGTGACCGGCCTTTTCTATCGCATCCCGCAGGTCCCCGGTCCCATACGCCGAGTCGCCGTACCAGGCAAGCTGGTCGCCGTCGCCGTCGCCGTCGCCGTCACTGTCACTGTCACGGTCGCCGTCGCTGTCCTGGCTGCCCGCGGCATCCGGGCCGGCCTGCCCGGCGGGACCCGCTGCATCGGTGTGGTCCCCGGCGGCCTCGCGGGCCAGGAACTCCGCCGCCACCGCCGGGTCGGAGTTGTCCTGGCCGGCGGCTTTGGTCAGCTGCTCATCGGTGATGATCCCGGTGTCCGGGTCGGCGGCCACGTGCGCCCGGTAGCCGTCCCGGCGGGCTTCGGGGGATTTGCGGGTGTGCCGGGCGTCGGGGTCTACGGTCGAGACCACGCGGTCCTCGGCGACCTTGCGGGCGATCCGCCACCGCCCGTCGGTCCCGTCCGACCCCTCGGCCGGCTCCACGTCCTGCCCGGCGACCAGCGCCAGCAACGCCAGCGCGGAAGCAGCCTCCTCGTCGAGCTTCGCGTCCTTCAGCGCATCGACCAGGGCATTCGCATCGTTAACCAGCGCGGACACCAGGGCGTCCTTCGCGGCGGGGTCGTCCCAGTCGATCTTCGGCTTGCCCGGCTTCGAGTAGTCGTGCCCGGTACACACCTGCGCGATCTCCTCCGCGGCACCGGGCACCTCGCGGGCCACCTTGCGGACCGCGGAGACCAACTGGGTGACCGTGTCCTGGGTCGCCACCCCGTCGGCCAGAATCGTGGAGTCCACCGCGCGGCGCCGCCGGCCCTTCAGGACACCGGTCTCCTCGATCACCTTCTTGACCGCGTCGTTGACCCGGTGCGGCCGCTTGGACTTGGCGATCCGGCCCCGCCAGTACACCAGCGTGGAGGGATCAAAACCCGCATCCTCCAGCGACGCGCCGATCGCCACCTTCCACCGGACATCGAAGCGGACCGCCTCGGCGGCCTCCCGGTCGGACAAGTCATGCAGGGTCTGCAGGGTCATCACCGCGGCCATCTGCGTAGCCGGGATCGACGGCCGGCCCCGGTCCGGGCAGAACAGGTCCGCATAATCGGCGTCCGGGAACACCTCGGCCCGGTGCCGCGCCAGGAATGCGAACATGCTGCCCTCCGGCACCAGGTGCCCGACCAGGCCCGCCGCGTCCAGCAGCTCCCGGTCCATCCGCTCGAAACCCTGCATGAGAAGATCATCCCAGATGTTCGAACACATGGCCGGCAAACACGCCGATGGAGGCCCGGCCCTTTTTCAGCAGCCTCCTAGCCGGAGCTTCCGGTGATCTTGCTGGTTGGTAGGGGTTTCCACTGATTAGAGGCGCGCGGAGGCTTGTTTTCGCGTATGACCTAACCTTACTTAGGTTTCGCAAAGAAATAACTTAGACCGAACTTACGTGATCTTGTCTTGGTCTCTTGTGGGGTGCCAGAAGTCTGCCTGGCCTGTGAGCTGCAGCGATGCACCGGGGCCAGCGGTCGGCCATGATGATCAGCCGTGTCCCTCCGCCTGCTCTATCTGATCTTCACCCGGCTGTGCGGCTGGCTGGTCCTGCTCGGCCACTCGCCCGCCTCCAAGAACGCGGAGTTGCTGGTGCTCCGGCACGAGGTCGCCGTGCTGCGCCGCACCAATCCGCGGCCCCGCCTGGACTGGGCCGACCGCGCTGTGCTCGCCGCGCTCATCCGGCTCCTGCCGCCAAGGCTGCGGATGCATCGGCTGGTCACCCCAGGTACCGTCCTGCGGTGGCACCACCGCCTGGTCACCCGGAAATGGACCTACCCAAACCGGACAGGCCGGCCGCCGGTCAGCGCCGAGATCGCAGCGCTGATCGAGCGACTCGCCACCGAGAACCACAGCTGGGGCTACAAGCGGATCCAAGGCGAACTGCTTAAGCTCGGCCACCGGGTCGGCGCATCCACGATCCGGCGGGTCCTCAAGGCGCTGAAGATACCCCCGGCGCCGAAGCGGCACACCGATACAACCTGGCGGCAGTTCCTGCGCGCGCAAGCCACGACGATGCTTGCCGCCGACTTCTTCCACGTGGACTGCGCAATGACGCTCCAGCGGCTGTACTGCTTGTTCGTGATCGAAGTCGGCAGCCGCTACGTCCACATCCTCGGGGTCACCGCGCACCCGGACGGGCCGTGGACCACGCAGCAGATCCGCAATCTCCTGATGGACCTCGGCGACCGCGCCGCGGACTTCCGGTTCCTGGTCCGCGACCGGGCCGGGCAGTTCACCGCATCGTTCGACGCGGCCCTGGCCGGCGCCGGTATCGAAGCCGTGAAGATCCCGCCCCGAAGCCCCAGGGCGAACGCCTATGCCGAACGGTTCGTGCTTACCGCCCGGACGGAGGTCACCGGCCGGATGCTGATCTCCGGCGAACGACACCTGCGGCTGGTCCTAGCCGAGTACGAAGCGCACTACAACGGGCGGCGACCTCATCGCAGCCGCCAGCTCCGCCCGCCCCGGCCGGACCACCCCGCCGCCGACCTGTCCCAGAAGCGGATCAAGCGCAGGCCCGTCCTCGGCGGCCTCATCAACGAATACGAGCGAGCCGCATAGAAGCCCAGGTCAAGACCGGTGGCCGAGTTCCGGAACCCCACACGTCTTGGCGCAGATCAGGTCAGGTTTCGGCAAGACCTCGGAAGCTCAAGATCCACTTATCCCGGAAACTCGGGCTAGCAAGCTCCCCGGCGCCCACCGCCGAAATGATCAGGGTCGACACCGCCAACCGCCTACAAGGCGCCGAATTCGACGTCACCATCGTCTTGCACCCGCTATCCGGGCGGAGCGACGCCACCGCCTTCCACCTGGAAGCCGGCCGCCTGTGCGTACTGGCCTCCCGTCACCGGCACGCCTGCATCATCGTCGCCCGCGCCGGAATCGCTGACATTCTCGACGCCCACCCCTCCGACGAGCCCATCCACCTGGGTGTCCGAGCCAAATTCCCCGACGGATGGGAAGCCAACCATGCACTTCTCGCCCACCTGTCCAACCACCGCATACCGGCACCATGAACCTCACACGACATTACGGCCGCCACCCCTTCCCGGGAAGCTACGCGCATGACACGAGCAGCGCGCAGATCCCCGGCAGATTGTCGGTGCCCCCGCCTACATTGTTGGCGAGCATTGCCGCGTCGGTGCCGCGGGGAGGTCTGAGACCGTGAGCGACATTGCCGGCCACCTGGGCCGAGTACATGACGCATTCAAGCGACCCACCCTGTCATTGCTGGGTCAGAAGTGGGCCCCGATCGTGCTGGCGATCCTGATGGCGTCGTTCTCCCGTGATCAAGAACCGATCGCCGCTGAGCGTTTTCACATCCAGGTCGGGGCGTATATGTCCGAACTGGCAGCTGGAGGTGAGGACGTTCCCGGTGAGGCGCCACGGGCGCTGTGTCGCAGGTGGGTGGCGGAGCAGTGGCTGATGTTGTCCGCCAACGAGGATCACGTTGAGGAGTACACCCTGACGTCTCACGCCCAGGAGGCCATTGAGTACGTCAACCGTCTGTCGGGCGAGCGGTCCATGTTCAGCCAGTCCCGTATCCGGACGATCCTGGAAGCAGCCCAGCGTTGCGCGAGCGATGCGAACCCGGACCGGAACGACCGGCTGCGGCGGCTGGACGCGCAAATTCGGGAGCTGACCGCTGAACGGGACCGCATAGCCGCTGGTGGTGAGATCAGCGGCGTCCCTGACGACCGGATCTTGGAGGAGTACCTCAACCTGCGTGACTTGATCGCGCAGCTGCCCGCTGACTTCCTGCGGGTCTCGGAAGCAGTGAAAGCTATTCAGCGTGTTATCGCCGGCGAGTTCCGGGCGAAGGGAAGCCGCGCTGGCCAGATCCTGGACATGTATCTGGAACGGTCAGCGGACCTGATATCGGAGTCAGCAGAGGGCCGGGCGTTCCTTGGCGCGGTCGAACTGCTTCGCGACGACCGGCTGCTCAAGGACCTCCGTGACGATCTCAACACGATCTTGGATCATCCCTTTGCTGTGGCCGTGACACCTGCAGAAGCCCGTGATTTCCGCAATACGGTGATCGCCATCCGCCACGGAATGGGAGTGGTCCAAGAACAGCGCAGGCGATTGTCCGCCACGCTGCGGGCGTACATCGCGCGACATGACGCGCTTCGCGAGCGGGAACTTGACGAGGCACTGCGCCGCTGCCAGGCCAATTTGGCGCGGTGGATGGAGGTTTCCGGCCCCCGCGCCCGCACCACCGTGGATCTCGATCTGCCGTCACACGCGGTCGGCCACCTCAAACAGAAGTTCTATAACCCGAACGACCATATTCCGCCGCCGCCCCTGACGAACAGCGAGCCTGAGGCTGCCGACCCGGTGTCGCTGGAGCAACTGCGGCAGCAGGGCGGGCCAAGCCTGGAAGCATTCCGTGACCGGATAGCCGCGATGTTCCATGCTGGCGCTGGCGGGTTCACCGCTGGTGAGGTTTTCGCGTCCGCACCCGCGGTCCTGCGGCGGCCGGTGGAAATACTCGGGCTGGTTCACATAGCCGCTGGCGCGGGAGCGGAAGAGCCACAAGACCCCGGCGACACTGAGCTATTTGAGGCCATGCGGCCAGACGGAACCCAGCGGTCATTCCTGGTGCCTGCACTGACGTTCACCCAACCCCAGCGGACCGAACCGGAGTCGAACGGCAGGAACGGGACAGCCGGTGACTGACATGAGCACGGCCATCGACGATGGCACCACGCCAGGCGACACCCAGCCGTGGAACAGCGATGAGCCCGCAGAAGATGAGAACTCCCCTTTGTTCGAAGGAGATCTCGGTCAGCTAGCGGCTGATGCCCGGCGGGCGCTCGTCGTCATCCTCAAGAGACGCTACGTGTCCGCCGAGCGTGATCCTGACGTGTGGCGCATCCTGGTGGAGAACCGCAGAGCTTTGGAGACCCGGCTGAACGACATGTTCCTGCAGCTCGTCGTGGACCGGGATTACGGTGTGGCCTACAAGCGCCAGGCAGTGCCGGACGGCGGGGGGACGTTCCCGACGCTGCTGCACAACGCGGCCTACAGCCGGGAGCAGACCATTCTCATGGTCCATCTGCGCGGCGTGTTCCGCAGCGGGCTCAGCGACGGCGCTGAAGCCGTATTTGTCGACAGCCAGGAACTAGTCGACGAGGTCGCCAATTACCTCCCCGAGGGCACAACCAACAAGGTGGACGCGGACCGTGCGGCCCAGCGAGCGGTCGAAGCGCTGTGCAAGAGCGACATCTTGCTTCAGACGCTGGAGCCGGGCCGCTACCGGATCTCTCCCATCATCGAGGTCCTGCTGCCCGTAGGGCGGTTGCAGGAACTAGCGGAATCCCTCAGCGAATCCTCGGCGGCCCCGGGCGATGAACCCGAGGAAAACAGCGGCGTGTCCGCGGAAGGGGAAGTGTCATGACAGTGGCCGAACGGGCTGCCCCTGCCGTGCTGTTCGAGCCGGACTCGCACCCGTCGCCGCAGTGGCTCGCCGAGTCGATGCAACTGGTGAACTGGGGCGGATTCGAAGGTCACCACACGATCGTGTTCGCCGATTCGGCGACGCTTCTCAGCGGGGCGAGCGGCACCGGCAAGTCGACGCTGCTGGACGCCTACATCGCGCTGATGATGGACAGCAACACGCCGTTCAACGGAGCCTCGAACGACAACGTAACCGGCCGCGCCCGAAGCGGCGAACAGCGCAGCATCTTGTCCTACATGCGCGGAAAGACCGACGCTAGCCGTGAACCGGGAACAGGCCGGCTCCGCGACGACGTGATGCGCGGCCTCAGTTCCGCCACGTGGTCGGCTGTGGCGATGACCTGGCGAAACGATGCTGGTGAACGGCTGACTGCTCTGCGCCTGTATTACGCCCCTGTCAGCGCCCAGCTCTTCGCCGACGTCACGATGAAGCTCGCCACCATCAAGCGTGCTTTCGATCTGTCCGACGTGGCCGAGTTCGCCGCCGACGTGTTTCCGGCACGCCCGATGGAAGCAACGTTCCCTGATCTTGACTGCCACGCCTCTTACGCCGCCTTCGCGGCCACGCTGCATAGCTACCTGGGGATCGGCGTCAACAGCGACGGCGGGAAAGCCCTGAAGCTGCTCGCCCGGATCCAGGGAGGCCGTCAGTTCGCCACCGTGGACGGCCTCTACAAGGAAATGGTCCTGGAACAGCCACGAACGTTCCCGGCCGCTGACCGCGCGGTCGAGCACTTCGCCGACATTCAGGCAGCGCACGACATGATGAGAACCGCCGAGCAGCAGGTCGAGGTACTCAAGGACATCCCCCGCTTCCACGAGGCGCTTATGACCGCGCGTGCCGAGGTGGAACTCATCGACACCTTCCGCATCCGCTCAGTCGCCCCGAACACCCCGTTCGCCCTGTGGCGCTGCCGCACAGAAGCAAGCCTGCTCAGCGACGCGATCACCACCAACCGGGATGAGCACCGAGCGAAGACAGACACGGCGGGCGGCGCCCGCGACCGGCACAAGATCCTCAGCGGGCAGCTCGATGAGGTCCTGGAGCAGAAACGACTCAATGGGGGTGACGCGCTCGAAGCCTGCGAGCGATCCCTGACCGGGCTCAGCACTGACCTGGCTAAAGCGACGGCCGCCCGCGGGCTGTTCGGCGAGCGGACCGAGGCGCTGCGACGCCCCGTGGCAACTCGCGATGAGTTCGACGCGCTGCTCCGCGATAGTCACGCCTTCCTGGAGAGCTTCCCCGGTCGCCGGGAGGGGCTCCGCGATGCCCGGGACCAGCTCATCAGAGAGGGTCAGCCGCTGCTGTCTGAACGAGGCGACCTGCTGAAGGAGGACGAATCGCTAGCAGGGCGGCGCGGGCTCGTCCCCCACGACCTGCACGCTGCTCGGCTGGAAGTCGCTGAAGCGATGGACCTGACCGCAGACGACCTCCCCTTCGTCGCCGAGCTGATCGACATGCGGCCGGAGTTCGATGCGTGGAGAACAGCCACAGAACTCGCGCTGGGCGGGTTCGCACTGACCATGCTGGTCGATCAGCACCTGCTCCCCCAGCTCCGCCGCAAGATCAACCCGAAACAGATGCACCGACGCCTGCGGTTCGAGGGAGTTCCGTCACACGAGGCACCGAGAGAGCAGCCCGACGTCGCCACCATGCCGGGGCGTCTGCAGTTCCGTGACAGCGCGTTCACCGGCTGGCTCACGAACACGCTCGTGGCCAAGTTCGGCTATGTCTGCGTCGAGGAGGCAGCTGACCTCGACTCGGCCGGCTTCGGCCTGACCATCACCGGGCAAACTCGCCAAGGACAGCGGGGAGCGCATGGCGGGCACGGCGCACCACATGTCATCGGCTTCTCCAACGAGGGCCGACGCCAGGAGATCGCCGCACGAGTCAAGACCATCGACGCCCGGCTAGGCCAGCTGCAACGCACGACCAGCAAGCAGGACCAGCAAACCAAAAGCCTGGAGAGCGAACGTGATGCCCATCTTTACGTGACGGCGACCACATGGACCGCCATCGACGTCGCCACGGTTCAGGGAGCCCTCGACGAGCAAACTGCCATCCGCGACCGGCTCCTGCAGAACAGCGACGTCCTGCAGGCGCTGCAGCAGCGCCAGGAAGGGCTTCAGGGCGCGCTGGATGACGCCAGCCGGGAGATGTACACGGCCGAAGCCGAACAACAGAGGCTGGACAACGCATACCAGCAGCTACTGGCCGACCAGCGCCGCACCGCAGCACTACGAGAACAGCTCGAAGCTGACCCGTCCGTCACCCTGACGGATCCTCAAGACGCCCGGCTGCGCGAAGAATACGAGCACCTCGGGCGCCCCTGGCAGCTCACCGACTTCCGCGGCTCCATACCGGCTGTCAGGGACGCTCTCTCCAGCAAGACCGAGCGTGCCCGTAGAGATGCCGACGCTCAGGAGAAGCTCCTCGGCTCCGCATTCCAGCGGTTCCAGGACCGGTGGGAACGGCCGAACCTGGGTACCGGCGCTGACTCCTACGACGGCTACCAGGAAATACTCGACCATCTGCTGGCCGAGGGACTGCATGAACGACGCCTGAAGTTCAGCCGCCAGGTCAGCGACTGGACCGGAGTCGACCTGCTGGCGCTGCACGGCGCGTACGAGGAATCCATCGAGGAGATCGAGGCCCGCCTGCTGCCCGTCAACGACATCCTCGCGGGCCTGCCGTTCGGAGCCCACGGTGATCGCCTGCACATCAATTTGCGGCGCGTGGAGTCCAGGGACATCACCCAGTTCCGCCGGGAACTGAAGACGCTCGCGTCTGACACGACCCAGCTCGGCAGCCCTCAGGAAGTCGAAGCACGATTTGTTCGGCTGAAGCGCTTCATCGACCGCATCAAGAAATCCGACAAAGTCTCCCAGCGGGAATACTTCATCGACGTGCGGCGCCACGTGGAGATCGACGCCGAACGCCGCGACACGGCAGGCCGTCAGCTCAGCGTCTACACCAGCATCGGCGGCAAGTCGGGCGGAGAATCACAAGAACTCGTGGCGTTCATCGTCGGAGCCGCCCTGCGCTACCAGCTCGGCGACGCCGACATGCCCCGCCCCCGGTACGCGCCGGTGTTCCTCGACGAAGGGTTCGTCAAGTCCGACTCCGAATTCACCGGCCGCGCCGTACGGGCCTGGCAGGTGCTTGGCTTCCAGCTGATCATCGGGGCGCCGCTGGACAAGGTAACGGGCATCGAACCGCACGTAGATGAGCTCTACCAGGTGACCAAGAAGGCCAGGAACCAGTCCCACGTCAGGAAAATCCACCCCACTACCAGCGCCGGCCACGCGGGCAGCCACCAATGAGAACCCCCGAGCAGGCAACCGATGAGGCCCGGACACGACTAGAGAAACGATGGCACCTCGCCATCACACGCACCGCCTCCGCCGACTGGCCGTTCCGCATCCCCCTCGGAACCCCGCCCAAGGCCCTGCTAGAACGCGACTTCAAGACCGCGCTCACCTGGGCACGCACCTGGCAGGAATGGGCCGCAGCCCGGCACCTGGCCCTCGACTGGCGCAACCGTATCGTCACGGGAACGACCCAGCCGCTCCCCACGCACGTCACCATCCCGGACGCCGACACTGCGGCCCGCCTGTGCGGCGGTCACTGGCCCGGACGCCTCGCCGAGGCACGCCGCCGCCTGGCCCTGGTCAGGAATGCGTTTCCCGATGCCGATCACCCACGGGTTATCCGCGGCGCGGAATCACTGTCAGACGTGGACTTTCAATTGCTGCTTGACGCCGCCCGATGGTTCACCACCAACAGCGCCACGGGCCTGACCCCCCGGCAAGTCCCGCTGCCCGGGTTCCACGGCAAGTGGCTCAACAGGAACCAGCCGCTCATCCAGGTCCTGTCCGGCCGCGAGGATCTCGGCCTGTCCAGCCGCCCCACCCGTGTGCACTTTACTTACCTTGACCCCAGCCATCGCGCGAACGGCGGCAGGAGGCACGAAAGCATCACCATAGGTGACCGCGCCGAGCCCGCCTACGAGCCAGAGGCCGTCATTATCCTTGAAAACAAAGACACCGCAGTCTACTTTCCGGCAATTCGCGGCGGAATAGCCGTTGAAGGAGAAGGTGCCAAGGCACCGGGAACCCTCCCCCTAATTCCATGGATCAGGCAGTGCCGAGACGTCATCTACTGGGGTGACATCGACGCGGGCGGACTGAGCATCGTAAATGACCTGCGTGCGGCGGGAGTCAACGTGGAGACCATGCTCATGGACTACGCCACCTACGAGGCGTACGAACAATTTGGAGCGTGGACCGACGAGAAAGGCAAACCCGTGCCTTGCTCACGGCGGAGGAAGCTTCCAGCGCTCACGCTGGCTGAGCAGGACATGTACCAGATGCTGACCGATCCTTCGTCCACGCGGGTACGCCGAGTGGAGCAAGAACGCATCCCGCTGGAGGTCGCGGCTGAACACCTCGACGCACTCCTTAGGAAAAGGCGAGACACTATCGGCTACATGCAGGTTCAGCGTGCGCCGTCTGTGGCTGGCGCTGGATAGCGAGCCGGCCAAGAGCGAGGCTTATGCCCATGATGAGCCGAGCCCGAGGTAGATGCCGTCCAGGCCGGTATACGAGCGCGATGAGGCGGGCCGGCCTTGAACTTTCTCGATGTCGAGTCCGGCGCCGTCAGCCCGCGAGGGCAGGTGGATCATGCGGGACGTGCTGCGGATGTCTTATGAAGCGCTTGTCGTGCCTTTGCGCCGGGTGAGCCGACTGTGTGTCCAGCCGATCGCGATTGCGGCGCCGAGGAGCGCGAGCCAGCGTCCTGGGTGTCCGTGTGCCGTCTCAGGGGGCACGGGCCGTGGCGGGCTGTCAGCAGGGGCAGGTACGCGCGGGGGCGGGCTGTTGCTTGCGGCTGGTGCGTGCTGGAGGCGGGGGCGCAGCCATTCGAACAGCAGGCTGGCGAGCATGGACCCGGCGATGCCAAGGCCGACGGCGGAGATGACCAGCCAGTCCTGGAGCAGCGCCAGCGAGGGGCTGTCGGTCAGCTGCGCTAGCGGGCTGACCGGGGTCCTGCTCTGCCAGGTCAGCGGGTAGGGGCCCGAAGCGGCTGGCGTGGTCGAGTCGGTGGACCAGGTCACCGGGATATCGTCGGCGCTGACCTGCGCGTACTCCTGAACTGGGCGAGCCCAGGATCCGCTCAGGCCGCTGATCGCCGTGAAGTCTCCCAGCGCGCCGGCCGGGACGCCGGGAAAGGCGCCGGTCAGCGGCCATGCCTGGCTGATGTGCGGCCCGTGCCACCAGCCCGCGGGTCCGGCCCAGTTTTGCTGCACCGGTCCGTAGGCAACCCCGACGATCCCCTCGGCGCTGCCGCCAGGCAGGGTGCCCGGCGGCAGGCCGCCGGGCTGGGCCGGGCAGGGGCCGACGACGGGGAGGCTGATGTGCACTAGCTGCACGGCGCCCAGGTTGATCACGGTGCCAAAGTTGAAGATCAGGTCGGGGATGCGCTGGATCCGCAGTGGCGCCGACGAGGCGGGCATGACGGGATCGGGCACAGCCGTGGCGAGTCGGGCGCTGCCGCCGATCAATAGGTCACCGGTGTATGGCCGCGGCCCGCACACCACGAGGTCATACGCTGCCCTGGTCTGGCCTGCTTCGGTTCGTGCCTGGACGACGAGCTGGACGACGTCGGTATCAGGTGCGGTGGCGGGCTGGAGCACTGCCACCCAGCCAGCAGGCGGATACGCCGGCAGGCCGTTGATCGTGAATGAGAGGGCGACATATCCCACGATGCTGGTGACGGTGACAGCGCCGGCGAGCATCACGGCCAGCCTCCTCCACCTGCGCCCGGCAGGAGCGTGGCGGCGAAGGCTGTGTCCCTTGAGCCTCATTGGCGGCCTCGCGTTTGCCCCTTCGGGCTGCAGGGCGGGAGCTAGGGGTGTCTTCACCGGGTACACGATGCCAGCGCGGCGTTGGCGGTAGCTGGGAGCCCGGGTTCGTAGGATCGCCGCGTGGAAGCGGGCGATTCGCTGGCGTGGGAGAAGCTGCGCGGGACGAGATGGTCTCCGCCCCCGGCCGCGTCGGGTGACCTGGCGCGCCGCCGGACGTATGTATTCGCGCTGGAGCAGGCCGAGCAGATGTTCCGTGCAGCGAGCACGGTCGGAGTGGCGACGCGGCCGCTGCAAGTGTTCTACGGACTGAGTCAGGCTGGCCGGGCGATCGCCGCTGCCGCTTCGGCCCTGACCGGCGACGGGTGGGAGCTGGCCGGCCATGGCATCCGGTGCGATGCCGCGACCTTGCGGGGGCCGCTGCCAAACATCCGCCTGGAGGCAGGCAGGGCAGGCGGGAAGGCTGGCTTCGTGCGGCTGTCGGAGTTGCTGGCCTCATCCTCGTGGAACGGCCCTGATCCGGTCAGGCTGTGCGAGGTGTGGGACTGCCTGCCGGACAACCGGCTCTATCCGCTGTGTGACCGGGGCGAGTCGCGTACGACGCCGTTGTATGTCGACTACCAGTCGCTGTACGGCGAGCCGCATCCGCTCATCAGCGTGCCGGTGGCCTATTTCCCGGCCTGGGTAGTGAACTCCCCGGACGGCCGTCAGGCGCTGAGCGACTACATGAGCAGATTCCCTGACGTCCGGCCCTGGGATTCGCACCACAAGCTCTCCGGCGAGGCAGACGCCGCCCCGGCCTTCACCACGCACGTCGACGGCTGGGGTGAGCTGGTCATGAACTGGGAGCACCCCGGGGGCCGGACGGGCACCCCCGGCGAGCACCTTGATTACCTGCGGTCGATGACGCGTGCCTACCGGGGCGAGTTGTGGCTGTTCCCGAGCGCGGGAGGCATGAGCAGGAGCATGCATCCGCTGATGGCGTGGTGGGCGGTGCTGTTCACCTTGTCGATGCTCGCCCGCTATCAGCCTGCTGAATGGGCCGGGCACGTCGATGTCGACGCCAGCCCGCACGCGGTTCCGATCGAGCGGCTCCTGGGACGCGCGATCAGCGTCGTCCCTGAGCTGGTCGCCGAGGCGATCACGCAGGTAGCCAGCGGTGCGCCCCCTTAACCTAGCCGAAGCCGGCCCGGCCGCAAGAAGGTGCCAGACAGCAGGGACGACAAGGCTGGCACGCCGCCTGCTCACGGTGGATCGCAGGTCGCGGCCCTCCGGCACGCCCGGAGTGTCAGGGGTCCGGTACATCATGGTCGTCATGATCGGGCGAAGGAAGCAGCGGAACGATGATCGCGTTCGGGTGACGGTTAGCTGTTTAGGGCGGTGAACAGACTCAAGTTGGCCTGATCAGCCGTTACGTTGGGCAGTTGCCCATCCTGCATATGCTTTCTGGCTGCTGAGAGGAGGAACACCACGATGGCCGGCCGGTGGGACAATATCGAGATCTTGCAAGCGATCGACCGCAGGCAGCAGGAAACCTACCGCGGCGGCCCGATGCGCGGGGTCAATGGTCTGTACCTGATGGAGCAGATCACTGGCGTCATGGTCCATGAGCCGCAGCTGGTGCGGGGCTTCATCCAGGAACTCCACATCGCCGCTGACATGGGGCTGCTCACCTTCAATGTCCAGCCTGACCCGCGGCCCAACCTGGCCGACGCCGACCCGAACTGGTACCTGCAGACCATTTCCGATTTCGCGCTGACCGTTGAGGGCCAGGACCGGGCACGCGGGCGGATAGTCGTCCAGCCGCTCCCTGATCCTGGCGAGGACGATGGACGCAAGCTCAGCAACCTGATCCTGACCGAAGTCGCCGCCGCGATCAGCCAGCAGTACGCGTCGGATGAGGTCGCTGACTTCCTCGCCGAGGAAGGCATCCCCCCGCCCGAACTGGTCCTTCCGGACGGAACAGCTCCGGGAGATGCGCATGCGATCCTGGCCGCCTTGTGGCGGTGGGGCTCGCCGGGCCGGCGCCTGGTCCGGCAGTTCGCCGGCCGCTCGATCGACGACCAGTTGCCGTCCGGCCCGGACGCTGAACTGCGAGCCCGGCTGATCGAGCAGCTTGCCCGGCAGGGCTGGCGAATCCGCGAAGCCGATTCCGTGCTGGTCATCGCCGAGCCGGTCCGCGGCGTACCGGTCAGCGCTTCATTTCTGCGGGCTTCACGCCTACATCCGTTTATCGAGGCGGAGGCCCGGCCGCAGTTCCTGATCAGCAAGCCGGAGCAGGGCGTGTTCGCGTCAATGAAGGCGGTCGAGGTCCGGGTCCGCAAGCTGGCAGGGTTCGGCGACGAGCTCATCGGCGTCGACTTGATGAACAAGGCGTTCGGACCATCCGGCCCGCTGACCGACACCTCCGCCGGCAAGGGAGAGCAGGACGGGACCCGGATGCTGTTCGCGGGCGCCTATGCCGTGCTCCGAAACCCCCGCCGGCCACCGGCAGGTTGATTACGGTGACCTGTCAGAGGCGGCTGAGGCCGTGCAGGCCGCGAGCTTGCTGATGCGGATCCTGGACCGCGTCGAAGATCGCCTGCTGGCAGCGGGCCGTCTCGCCAGCGGCCTGGTCAGGTGACACGCGGTCATGCGACTGCCAAGACGATCCGGCGCAGAGGTGCGCAAGCTGGCGCGGATCTCGCGGATACGCCACTGGCGGCGGCTGGAACGACGCCGCGGTCGCCGCCTGTGGTTGTCGCACGCCTGGGTGGCTGCTCATGACCGGGCGGCGCAGTTCCGTCAGGACAGCCGGATCCTCGCAGGTCTCGCCGGACGCGTCCTAGGCGCGGTTCTCGGGACAGCAGCGCTCGTAGCCGCGGTGGAGGCGATTGCCGCCGCGGCCGGTCACGTTCTGCACTGGGGCACGCTGTTCACGACCATTGACCCCGGGAGCTACGAAGGATTCGTCGGTGCTGCGGTCGGTGCTGAGGCGGCCTTTCTGGCGCTGTTCTTCACGACGGTCGGGGTGATCGCCTCGACGACATACGCCCGGGTACCCGGTGAGATCCGCGGCCTCTTCGTGCGCGAGAGAACCAGCCTGATCTACGCCGGGAACGTGGCCGTCGCCCTTCTGGTGGGCCTGGCGCTGCTGACCATGCCACTGGTGGCTCACCGATCGCCGCACGGGCTCACCGTCCTAGTGTTCGCCATCCTGACGGCCTTTTCCGTGCTGTCGCTGGTCGTGCTGGGCACGCGGCTGTTCAACTTCTTTGACCTGTCCACGCTGTCACTCCCGCTGCGCCGCCGGTTCCTGCGGGCGGCAAAATCTGCTTCGGCGGCAGGCAGATCAATCCCGCGCGAGGCCCAGCAGCAAGCAGCCCATGACCTGGCGGCAGCGGTCCTGGGCATATATGGGCAGCTGACGGACTTGATCGGCAAACGGGACGTCTCCGAGGCCAGGGCCCCCGAACGGATAGCGCTAGAGCTGCTCGACTGCTGGGATACCGCATCCGTGATCAAGCCGGGCATCCCGGCCAAGAGCAAGTGGTTCGCGCTGACAGCCAGCCATCCCAACTGGCTGACCATGGATCACACGCGGCTCAGCATGGCTGTCGCCACCCGGGCCAGTGTCCAGCCGACCATGACACCCGACCCGCTGTGGGCCGAGACCGCTATCGCCGGGCACCTCGGACGCCTCCTGAACGCGCTATCCCTAGATGACTGGGAACGAGCGATCAGGGTCGTGGATCGCGCTGCCGAGCTGATTTGGTACCTCGCCGCCCGGCTCCAGGTCGACGAGGCCCGGCTGCTGCGCCGAACCATCACCAGCTACCTGCGCGACGTCGCCGCCACGGCCAGGCCGGACGACCAAGCCTCCGGTTCCCGATGGGAACTGTTCCGGCTGGCAGCGGCTGACCGTGAGGTCCTTGTCTACACGCGCTTCTGGCTCGGCCTGATTAGCTCCGTCGAGCACGCCGACGCCCAGCGGCTGGCATCCAGCTTCGACGAGGCGGTCGCGACTATCCAGGGCCCCTACAAGGCCCGCGCGCCGTGGAGGCTGCTGCAGATGCTAGAGGCCATCGCGGGCGGCATCGAGTTCGAGCAGCGGACCGAACCCCGGAGGGTAACACCGGGCTGGTGGGTGCATCACATGTCCGCCCGGACGCTCCTGCAGATCCTGGTGACCGCGATCCGGGAATTCACCGGCGATGTCCAGGCCGGGCTCATCGATCCCCTGGTCGCCGACACCAGCCCCGACGCAGCGACCGTAACAATCAAGATCCTGGACTCACTGGAACTCGTCAGCAAGCTGACTAGCCATCTGCCCACTGCCCATCAGGCCGCCACTGCCCTCAATGCACTGCAGCACGCGCTCACCAATGACGAGCTCTGGCCCGACCGATCGCTGCCTGACGAAATCCCGCCGATCCTGGCCGAGCAGCTCTACCTCAAGCTCGGGCAGGTCGCGCTACAACTCGGTCACGATTCTCACGACAGCACCCGCCCGGACCTGTTCGGCCAGAGCTACAGGCTCGTATTTGACGCGACGTTCCACGCGATCCTGAACAACCAGCCCGACCTTGGCCGGCAGCTGTTTCCCATCACGATCAGCCTGGCCGACCGCGCCCGGGCGCGACTATCCGACGATCTCGGCGCAGAGCGCGTCCGCGACCAGGTGATCTTCGGAAGCGAGCCACTGCTGGACATGATGGAACTCAGCGGGTACGCGCTGCTGATGTCCGAACTCGACCCCCTGGCATCTGGCCGGAAGTTCGCACGCTATGGGACCGCATCTTCTCCGGCGATACCGCTCCTGAACTGGCCAAGCACATGTCTGCGGTCCTGTCAGAGCACGAGAACCTGGCCGCCCTCACCCCGGACAGTATCAGCCGCACCGAGCGGAAATTGGCCCTCGCGCGGCTGATGAGCGAACGCGGCATTACCGGTCGCATGAGCGTTCCAGGCGATCGGCCAGTACCCAGGCCCGACAACGTCATCGTCGGCGTGTTCGCCCCCATGGGCCTGGGAAGTATCATGCACGACCTGGCCGACCTATTCATCGTCGAGTACCTCAGGCGGCGCCCCGATATGGCTGGCCTGCAGATTCCCCGCGGAGCCGAGATGCTCCAGGAATCCCTAGACCACTATCAGGATTGGATAACCCGGACGCGCGGCACAGGCCAGGCAGGCGAGGAAACGTGAGACGACCGCCACCAGCGGATGGCCTGCGAAGCACCCGGAAATCTCGCACCTTCTACCCCACCAGCCAGGCATTGCAGGAGCGCATGCGTGCTACCTCGCCCGAGGGTTTCTACATCTTCATGCTGTATGAGGATCTCGATCACGTAGTCCCGTACACCATCGGCCGCCATGGCGGCCAGCAGGCACGAGTAACCGGACCAGACGCCGATAAGGCCCGGCCGCTGATCGAACGCGCCCTGTCAGGCCAGGAATGGACGCGGTCCCTCTCAGACTCAGTGCGCAAATTCGTCAGCTCGACAGCGCAGTATGTCGTGATCAGCGGACCCGTCACCTACGAGATCGACTACCTCTACCCCCTCGCCGACGCCGCCGCCCCGCCGACCGAGTTCCGGCTTGAGCTCGTGCGCCCTGGCACGCTGGCCCATCACGGACGCCAGCCAATCCAGTACATCCCGGACGCGTACGGCGGCCCGAAAGACAAGACGGGACTGACCTACGCAGACCTCGACCCGGCCACCCTGGTCACCTTCCGCCTCCCGCCAGCCGAGGAAGCAGCGGTCCGGAAAGTCGTCAGGTTCCTCAGAGCGGCAAACTCCCTGCAAGGAGCCGAGACCCCGCTCATACAACAGTCCGGCCGCGGCGGCACGGCATACAGCTTCGCCGAGCACCAGCGCCAGCGCGCACAACGGTCGCCGGGTCGAACGGTGTGCCGTCGCGGGCGGCATCTTTCAGCGTGCCCAGGAACGCGTCCGCCAGGGCCTTGGTGGCGAACGACTTGCAGCGCTCGCGGCCCTCGACCGCCCAGCGGACCCGGTACCGGCCGCGGGCGGTGTCGCTGATCTTCCTGGTGTCCCAGAACTTGACGTGGTAGCTGTTCATGCGGCGTGCTCCTTCGGGTCGTCTTCGAGGCCGCGCAGCCATTTGTCCAGCGCGGTCCGCCGGATCCGCACGGCGCCGCTGGGCAGTTTCATCACCCGGGGCGCGATCCCCTTCTGGCGCCAGCGGTAGAAGGTGGAGCGCGGTACCCGCAGCTCGGCGACGACCTCCTCGATGGTCAGCAGCTCATCCGGCCGGTCTGCCACACCTGGCTCCCTTCCTTCGCTGCGGCCAGCCCGCCGCGGAGGCGGGGGTGGTGTTCGTCCGTTCCGGCGGCTGTCCGTGCGGTGTGTTGGATGCACGCTCTGCCTGGCCCGATGGTCAAGTCCGTGTGCCGCAACGCCTGGTAGCAGGCACGTCCCGGCCGCCCGGCGTGCTCCCGGCGGCCAGCCGCGCGTGCGCTCGCGTGCGGCCCGGTGTGCGCGCGTGCGGCCCCGACCGGGGGGCGGTTGACTGCCGGTAGGGGTCCTTGGCCGTGTGCCGCCGGCAGCGCCGCCAGGCCGCACGTCATGCGGTGTCCCCGGGTTGCCCCGGGACGGACGGCCGGGCGGCGCGGTGGGCTTGACGTGCCGGGCACTCGGTTCCGGCGACCTGCCCGGCGGTGCTGATGTCCTGGCAGGGAATCCGGGGGTGACCAGGTCCACCGGCGGGGCCCGCGGCCGCTGGGCGAGCCTCCCGCCGTCGGCGGCGGGAGGGCCGTCGCGGGTTGTCATGCGGCCCGCGTCTGTGGCACGGCCGGGATCTCTGGCGGCTGCCGCCTGTGCCCGGGCTGAGGTTCCTTCGGCCGGGCTGAACTCACGGCGTTCTGGGATGCGCGGAAGACCAGGACGTCTTCGTGGGCGATGAGGTGCCAGGGTTCGCCGCGGGCGCGGGCTTTGCGGGTGTTGTCGAGCTGGAAGAACGAGGGCCGGGCGACGAGGCTGGCGCCCTTGAGCCCGGCGAGCAGGGCGACGCAGCGTTCGATGGGGGTCAGGCCCGCGGGGCCGGCGGCGGCGATGACGGCGCTGGGCAGGTCGACCAGTTCGCCGTGGTGGCGCCAGGGGCGGGCGGTGATCACGGCGATGCCGCCGGGCCGCAGCAGGGTGGCGCATCCGGCGAGGATCTGGGTGATCCCGTCGAGGAGCCGGTCCAGGCCGTGGTGGGCGAGGTTGGCGGGGTCGCGGCTGTAGCGGTTGTCGAACTTGACCACCCCGCCGTGGTCGGCGCGGACCTGGCCGTGCACGCTGGCCCCGTACGGCGGTGAGGTGACCACCAGCGCGGCCTGGCCGTGCAGGCGGGCGGGGACCAGCCGGGTGAGCTGGCGGGCGTCGCCGCGGATCACCTCGGCGGTGCCGGTGGCTCCGTTGCGGCGGGCATGGGTGATCCCCGCGGCGGCCAGATGGGCCCAGCGGGGCTCGTATTCGACGCCGAGCCCGTTGCGGCCGAGGTGGATGGCTTCGATGAGGGTGGTCCCGATGCCGCACATCGGGTCGGCGACGAGATCCCCGGGTTTGGTGTAGCGGGTGATGGCGGTGGCGGCGATGGCGGGCAGCATCTTGGCCGGGTGGGCGGTGGCGGCGGGCAGGTACCGGCCGCGGCGCTGAGTCCGGGCGTCGTGCTGGGCGGTGGGCCATACCGACAGCGGCGGGTCTCCGTGGCTGTCTGCCGGGGCCGGGTACGGTCCGGCCTTGCTGGGGCGCGGGGTGGCGGGCCGGAGGGGATGCGGGGCGCTGGAGTCAGTCATGGCGGGGCCCTCCCGGGGCGGCGAACAGCAGCAGGTCGCTGTGGATGGGCAGATTCACCGGCGCTGCGGCGGCGGTGTCCGGGCGGAGGCTGAGCGCGTCAGCGGCCGGGATGGTGAGGCGGCTGCCGCGGATGGGGGCGTGCAGCGCGATGATGTGCTGGGTGTAGATCAGCCCGGCGGCGCGGGCGCAGGCGATCAGCTCGCCGGGGTGGCCGGGCTGGCGGGCGGCGCTGGTGATGACGGCGAGCAGGCCGCCGGGCCGCAACACGCGCTGGCAGGCCGCGTACAGCAGGCCGGGATCGGTATCCGGCCCGCCGCCGTCGCCGTCGCTGTCGTCGGCTGGGGCGGGTGGCGGGCAGCCGGGGGCGGCGCAGGCGGCGGTGACGGCGAGGGCGGCCTGCCCGGTTTCGCCGCTGGCGGCGTGCAGCAGTTGCCGCGGGCCGCCGTGCCGTAGCCGGGTGAGGGCCCGCAGCGCGGGGTCCAGGTCGCGGTCCAGGCGGGCGGACAGGTCCCGCTGGTGGCCCGCGCTGGCGGTGAGGCCCAGGACGCGCCGGGCTGCCGCGGCGGCGGCCACGATGAGGGCGCCGGTGCCGGCGTCGGGGATCACCACGAGGTCACCGGGCCGGGAGAACCCTGTGATCACTTTCAGCGCGGCCCGGGGGGCGAGCCGCCGCGGGCACGGCGCCGGCTCCGCGCCGGCTGGGCAGCGGCCCGGCGCCGGGACGGCGGGCCAGATGCTGAGCGGCACCCCGGTGCGGGCGCCCGCGGCGGCGGGGAAGGCCAGGCCCGGGCCGGGCGGCCGGGCAGGGAGGGCGGCGGGATCTGCCATGGGCGGTGAGCGCCCCACGGCCGCCGTAATCGCTGACAGTAAAGGAAATCGGGTTTTGGGGGCTGTTTTTCACGCCATCCGGGCGCCGGATTTCCGGCCACGGGAAAGGCGCAGCCCTGGAGTGCATAACGGCCATTCCCGGAAGCCGCGGGCGGTTACCACACGGCGTGTACCTGGCATGGACCCGCGATGTACCTCCGGTTTACCTGGCGAGGGGAATCCGCTGGCACGCGGCGAATCCGGCTTTCCCGCGCGGCACGGCGTGGCGGGCGCCGCGGCCGGCACGGCGCGCGCACCGGATCGCGCGAGGTACCGGCGAGGTCCATCGCAGGTACACGCCGGGTACATGAGAAGCCGGCGCGAGGGCGATCGCGGGACCATCGCAGGTCAATGGGGGCTGGCTGCATGGGCGGGCAACATCCGCGAACTCCGTGGCAAGGAGCCGCTCATGCGTCACCTGGACACCCCCTCCGCCCCGGCCGCCCCCGCCGGCGGCGGCCCCGCCGCCGATCCGCCGGCGCCGGAGACCGCGGGGCCGGACGGCTACGGGCTGAGCCCGCTGGACGCCGCCGACGCCGCGTTCCGCGCGCTCACCACCGGGCCGGCGCCGCTGGCCGTGCACGCCGCCCGCATCGCCCCCGGCCTGCCGGACCGGCTGGTCCCCCTCGGCGAGCTGAAAGCCGTGCTGCTGCACCCTGCCTGCGGCGCCGCGGCCCGCAACAAGGTGTGGGCCGAACTGGTGCGCCGCGCCCGCACCGGCTCGCCGGCCTGGGTGATCGGCCTGACCGGGGTCGCCATGCCCGGGCTGCGCCGCGCCGTGGCAGCCCTGTCCGCCGCCTACGGCGGCGACCCGGCCGACCTGCAGACCGAGGTGCTGACCGGGTTCCTGGCCGCCCTGCGCGGCCTGGACCCCGACGACCTGGACCGGATCCCGCTGCCATCACGGCTGTGCTGGGCGGCCTGGCGCGCCGGGCAGGCCCTCGCCTACGCCGACGCCGCCTACGCCTCGCGGCGCCGCGAGCTGGACGACTCCTCCGGCGGCCCGGCGATGCCGTGGGGGCACCCCGACTTCGTGCTGGCCGCCGCGGTGCGCCGCCGCATCCTGTCCGCCGCCGAGGCCCACCTGATCGGCCGCAACCGGCTCGAAGGCGTCCCGCTGGCGCAGATCGCAAAGGAGCTGCGCATCAAGCACACGGCCCTTTGCATGCGCCGCGCCAGGGCCGAGGAAAAAATCACCCGCGCGATCCGGGCCGGGCTGCTGGAGGATTCCTGGCCCGCGATGTGAAAAACGGCCCCCGAAACCGGATTTCCCTACTGCGGGGGAAACCCGTCCCCGGCCAAAAACCCGGGGCGGCCCTGGGCCCGGCGCCGCCACATCGCTGACACCCGCCACCCGCTGCCTGCCCGAAGGGAGGCACCGCCCCGCGCACGGGGCCCCAGGGCCACCCCGCCCAGCCGATCCGCTCCGCACCTGAAGGAGGTCACCCCCATGACGCTCAGCCCGTTCCGGCCCGGCCGCCGCCCCGTGCGGCGCGGCGGCGCACCGCCGGGCAGCCCCGCACGCAAAGCCGCCGCCGCCCTCGCTACCGCCGTCCTGGCGGCCGCCGTGCTCGGCGCCGGCCCGCGCGCGCTCGCCGGCACCGGCGGCGTGCTGGCCGCTGCCTCGATCGCCCAGGTGATCAGCAACACCACCGCGTGGATCGCCGGCATCCTGGCCGGCGTCGCCACGCTGTTCCTCACCCTCGGCGGGCTGCGCTACCTGATGGCCGGCGGAGACCCGGGCGAGGTCGAGAAAGCCAAGACCGCGCTGAAGTCCGCCGCCATCGGCTACGGGCTGGCCATCTTGGCCCCGGTCAGCGTGACCGTGCTCAAGTCGCTGGTCGGCGGCTGATGCCCGGCGCCGCCGCGGCGGTCGCGGCGGTCGCGGCCTGCGGCGCGGCGCTGGCATTGGCGGCCTGGCCCGCCCCGCGCGCGGCCGCCGCAGCCGTGGCGGTGCACCGGCCAGCGGCGGCGCCGGCCGCCGCGGCGGCGCGCCGCCTCCCCGGCCAGGCAGGCGCGCCAGCGCAGGCCGCAATGCCCGCCCAGCCGCGGCCGTCGCCGTCCCCTTCTCCCCCGCCACCGGCACCGGCCCCCGCGCCGCCTTCTGTGGTGGTGGCCTCGCCGCCGCCCGCCGCTGGCGGGGGCGGGGGCTGCGGGTTCTTCGACGTCGCCTGCCAGGCCGGGCATTCGATCGACTCCTGGTTCGCCGGCCTGGTCACCTCCGCGATCAACCCGCTGTTCGGGCTGCTCGGCCAGACCCTGCTGTCCACCCCGCAAGCCGGCGGGTTCGCGACCGTGCGCGGCCTGTGGGCCGGGTCGCTGGCGATCGCCGACACCGGCTACGTGCTGCTGGTGCTCATCGGCGGGATCATCGTGATGGGCCACCAGACCCTGCAGACCTCGTATGCGGCCAAGGACATCGCGCCCCGCCTGGTCGTCGGGTTCCTGGCGGCCAACTTGTCCCTGCTGCTGGCCGACAAGGCGATCGCCTTCGCCGACGGGCTGTCGGGCGCCCTCGCCGGGCAGGGCCTGGACCCGGCCGCCGCCGGCGCGATGCTGCGCAGCCTGATCGAACGCGTGATCGGCGAGGGCAGCATGTTCTTCATCCTGCTCGCCCTGTTCGCCGTCGCGCTGCTGCTCGTGCTGACCATCATCTACGTGGCGCGGCTCATGCTCACCGTGGTGCTGATCGCGGTGGCCCCGCTCGCGCTGGCCTGCCATGCCCTGCCGCAGACCGAGGGCATCGCCCGCTGGTGGTGGCGGGCGTTCGCCGGGATCCTCGCCATCCAGTCCGCGCAGGCGGTGGTGCTGGTCGCCGCCATGCGGGTCTTCTTCACCGAGCAGTGGGCGCCGCTGGTCACCGGCCGGCTGGGCGGCGACGCGGGCACCGCGGCGTTCGAAGGCGTGCAGCTGATCTGCCTGCTGTACATCCTGATCCGCATCCCGTTCTGGATCTACCGGCGGGTCTGGGCCGGCGGGGGGCGCAGCCCGGTCCGGTCGGCGGTGCGGTTCGTGTTCGCCGCCGCCGTGCTGCGGCGCGTCGCCCCGGCCCTGTCCGGCCGCGGCGGTGTACACGGTCATTCGGGATGACGATGTAGGCGCAGGTTGGCGTCACTGGCGTTGCGGATGTGGTGAGGGCAGCTCTTCGGGTTGTCCTTTTTTGTGTGCGACGGCACGGTGATCACGTCGGAGACGGGTGCGGCCCTCCCCGTGTGATCTTTTGGCGAAGTAACCGGGGAAGGCCGCGGGCTGACGCTTGGAGGCGTCGTGCTCACGGTAAACGGTGACAGGGATGTGGTCGAACGGCAGCTGGCGGGCGGGGAGCTGGCGTGCCCGTTGTGCGGCGGGGTGCTCGGCGGCTGGGGGAATGCGGTCACGCGCCTGGTCCGGCAGCTGGCCGGGCCGGACGATGTGGTGAGGCCACGGCGGTCGCGGTGCCGGGTCTGCAAGGCGACACATGTCCTTTTGCCTGCGCGGTTGCTGTCGCGGCGGGCGGATGCGGGCGCGGTGATCGGCCGGGCGCTGGAGGCGAAGGCGGCGGGGAAAGCTCACCAGTCGATCGCGCTGGCGCTGGGGCGGGCGGCGTCGACGGTGCGGGGCTGGCTGCGGGCACTGGCCCGGAACGCGGGCCGGGTCCGGGAGCGGTTCACGTCGCTGGCGGCCTGCCTGGTGACCGATCCTCCGTTGCCGGCGCCTGCCGGGTCGCCGCTGGCGGACGCGGTCGCTGCGGTCGCGGCTGCTGCCGCTGCGGCGGTGGCGCTGCCCGGGGTGGGCGCGGTGGCGCGGTGGGAGCTGGCGTCGGCGGTGACGTGCGGGCTGCTGCTGGCCCCGTCGTGGCCGGCGTGGCGGGCAACGCGGGCCGGCGTCTGGGCGGCGGCACGCTGAGCCGGGATCCTCGGTGACGCCTGATTCACGGCGTTTCACTGAGGAGGGAGCCCATGACCGGGGCTGAGGAGGAACGCAGGCGGGCGGCGCGTGCCGAGCAGGTGGCGCTGTTCCGGTACCAGCTGATCCGGGAGGCCGCCGACCCGGCGGTGAGCACGCGGCAGCGGGGCCGGATGGTGCCGGAGATCGCCGCCCGGGCACACGAGGGCCCGTTCGGGGAGCCGGTGATCGTGTCGGCCACGATCGACCGGTGGATCCGGGGTTGGCGGGCCGGCGGGTTCGCGGCGCTGGCCCCGCCGGCCCGGCAGGTGATGCCGCGGACCGATGCGGCGGTGCTGGAGATGGCCGCCGGGCTGAAGCGGGAGAACCCGGCCCGGACCGCGGCGCAGGTCCAGCGGATCCTGCAGAAAGCGTGCGGCTGGTCGCCGTCGGCGCGGACGCTGCACCGGCACTTCGAGCGGCTGGAGCTGCGGACCAGGCCGGACGGCAGCCCGCCCGTGGTGTTCGGCAGGTTCGAGTGCGCGGCGCCGAATGAGATGTGGACCGGCGACGCCCTGCACGGCCCGCGTATCGCCGGCCGCAAGGCGTACCTGTTCTGCTTCATCGATGAGCACTCGCGGGCGGTGATGGCCGCCCGCTGGGGTTATTTCGAGGACACCGTCCGGCTGGCCGCCGCGCTGCGCCCGGCGCTGGCCGCCCGCGGCGTCCCTGCCCGGGCCTACATTGATAACGGGTCGGCGTTCTGCGACGCGGCGCTGAAGCGGGCCGCGGCCCGGCTGGGGATCAAGATCACCCACAGCGCACCCGGCCGCCCGGAGGGCAGAGGAAAGATCGAGCGTTTCTTCCGGACTGTCCGGGAGGAGTTCCTCGTCGAGATCGGCGACGGCTCCGGGGCCGCGGACCTGGCGGAGATGAACCGGCTGTTCACCGCCTGGGTGTTCTCCCGGGATCGCCCGGTGCTGCGAAGATCTGTTTCCGCGTTTGCGCAGCTCAGAGGCTGATGGAAGAACGTTAGCGATCGCGACAGGTGTGGTGCAAGGACGACGCGCGGCGTGTCACCGGCGTTGTGGTGTGGTGTTGAGCTGGGCCATGAGTTCGCGGTTGGCGGCCCGGGCCGCGGCGAGGTCCTGGTCGCGTTCTTCGAGCTGCAGGCTTAGGTCGGCGGCCTGCTGCTCGAGATGGCTGATCTTCTGGGTGAGGGCGTCGAGGTCGGCGGGCATGCCGAGGCCGGACTCGCGCCAGGCCTGCTCGCCGAGGGTTTCGGAGAGGCGTTTTTCGAGCTGCCGGACGCGCGCGTTCAGCCGGAGTGCGCGTTCGTGGGCGGCGAGCAAGTCGGCTTGCAGGGAGGCGCGGGTGACGCCCGGCCCGGCGGCGTGGTCGCCCACGGCGGGCGGGGCGGCTTCGAGGGCGTGGATCTTGCCGAGCAGGTCGCGGTGCCGGTAGAGGAAGCTGCGGTCGACCCCGGCGGCGCGGGCGATGCCGGAGGCAGTGATCTCGGTGCCGTCGCCGCTGGCGCGGTTGAGCGCTGCGATGACGCGCTGCCGGCGGCGGGCGGAGTCGGCTTGCCGTCCTTGCCGCATCGCTCCGGTTCGCTGGCTGGCCGGCGTGCCGTTTGCGGAGTTGCTCATGCGGTGGCCTCCGTGGTGGTAGCCGTGGCGGGCGCCCCGGTGCGGATGACGGGCATGCCGAGCGAGACGGAGCGGTGGCGGCGCACGATGGTGACCGCCTCGTCGATGGCCGCGCGCTCGGCGTCGGGTAGCTCGGCGATGCCGGCTTTGATCTGGCTGATGAGCCGCCGGATCCGGCTGATCTCCTCCTCGGCGGGGGTGGCGTCGGCGCGGGCCCAGTCGTCGATACCGCCGATGGCTGCGGCGAGGCGCTCGCGGGTGCGCAGCAGATCATCGAGGTAGGCGGTCAGGTCGGGGAGGTAGGAGGCGTTGGTGCGGAAGTGGTCACAGCCGGCACAGCGGAACCGGACCGGGCAGGCGCCGCCGCCGGCTCGCACGTTGGAGGGCTCGGTGCAGGTGCCGTAGGGGACGGCGACCTCGCCGATTGCATACCGGGCGTGCTCGGATTCCAGCAACGCGGCCGCTTCGCGCCAGATCCGGTTGCCGTGCCGGTCGAAGCTGCGGGCGGTGACCTTGTCGACCGCCTCGCGGCGCCGGGTTTCTCCGGCCCGGTAATAGCGGCGGGTGATGTTGAGGTTGCGGTGATCAAGAAGCCCGGCGAGCACGTCGACCGGCACCCCGGCGTCGGCGTGGCGCTGGGCATAGGTGTGCCGGTAGCAGTAGACCACGATCCTGGAAGTGCCGGACTGGCTACCGCCGGAGGCGGGCAGACCGGCGATCCATGCCCGGTGGCGCTTGTCCAGCATCTGCCGGGTGATGGGCCGGCGCCCGGCGGGATTACGGCGCGGGGAGGGCAGCAGCTTCAGCTCGCCCGCCGGGGTTGCGGGAAACCGGGCCCGGGTCCGGCGCTGCTGGGCTGCGATCACCTGGGCCGTGGACTCGCTGACCGGCAGCCGCCGGCCCAGCCGCCCGGCCTTGGCGTTGTCGTAGACGAGGATGGGCAGGTTGTCCTTATCGCGGGCCAGGCAGTCCAGCGGCAGCGCGCAGATGTCTTCGGGCCGCCGCCCGGTGTCGATCGCGATCTGGACGGCGACCTGGATCTCGGGTGGTTCCAGCGCGGGCAGGTTCTCGCACAGCACGCGCATTACCTGCGGCGGCAGGTCGCGTCCCGGCTCGGCCGGCTCTTGCTCAGCGGGGACATCCCCCGGCTGCATCACGAAGCCGCCGGCCAGCTTGTCAGCGGCCCTGCCGGGTCCAGACAGGGCCAGCGCCCGTATCTGCAGCAGTATCCGCTGGATATCCCGGCAGATCGCAACCCTGCGGTAATGGCTGATCTTGCCCGCGGACTGGCAGCAGGCCAGGCGGTTGAGGAAGTTCTCGATGTCGGCACGGCCCAGCACCGCCGGGGCGTCCCCGTGGTCGGGCCGGGCACGCAGGCTGCCCGACAGCCAGCCCAGGCTGTTGACGGCCTCCCGGACGTTACCGGCGCCGGCGCCGCGGTGACGGGGCAGCTCCGCCCGCGCCCACCGCTTCGCCGCCTGCCGCAGCCACGGCTGGCTGATGCCGGTAAAGGATAGGCCACCGCCGTGGCCAAACACGGCCAGGTCCCATACGTCCCTGGCGTGCTCGGTGTCCGGGCTGGCCAGGGCGCGGCGGACATGGCAGGTCATCGCCTTCAGCAGCGTCCGCGCGTGGGTGCTGCGGACCCGGCCGGGGTCGCACTCGGCGATGGCGGCGGCTTGCTGGCGGCGGAGCTCGTCGCATACCGACCGCAGGACGGTCTCGCTGATCTTCGTCCCGGACCTGGTGTGCTGCTGGATCCCGTAGAGCACCTCGGTCACGACCAGCGGCGCCAGGCCCCGCAGGCTGACCATCCCGGCTTCGGCGACGGCAGGGGCGGTCATCTGCCAGTTACGCTGGTCCAGCCCCGGCCCGGCTGCCTTCGCGGCCCGCCAGTCAGCGTGGTGCGCCTGGCACAGGCCGTGGCGGCCATCGGCCATCCGGATGCAGGCCAGCACCCGGCACGTCTCCCGCGAAGGCAGCGGCCGGACTCGCGGGCTGGCCAGGAAATCCTCCAGCAGCGGCCTGCCCATGAGATAAAACAGGTTGCGGTGCGATACGCACAGCAGCGATCGCGGTGCCGACGGCGCCCGCCCGCAGCCGGTCACCGCGCATCCGGCCGCCCGGGCCGGCACCGCGGGCAGCCGTGATGCCGAGGTGATCTCCTGCGCGCTCAGCCCCTGCCTGGCCAGCCTGGTCCAGCAGGCCCGGCACACGTTGCCGGGCTTGCCGTTCCAGGCTGTGGCGGTGCACCCGTCCGCCCGGCACAGCGGGCGGCCCAGCAGCGGATGCCCGGGCGGCGGGGCCAGCACCCGCAACCGGGAATCCCACCCGGCATCGGTGTGAGAAAGCCCACCTCAACCAGTCTCGCCAGTCGCGCGGCCGGGCCATCCAGCGCCGCCCCGGCCAGCACGTGGCCGAGCACGGCCGCGTCCGCAGCGGCTGAGACCGCCACTGCCGGCGCTGCGGCGCTCACCGGGTCACCCCTGCCTGCTCGCGCGGGCTGGGCACCATGTCGACCGCAGCCCGCAGCCGCCCCGGATCGGGGTGCACATAAACCTGCGACGACGACACCGAGGCGTGGCCGAGCAGGTCAGCGATCACGTCGATGCCGCATCCGGCATCAGCGATGCTGCTGCCGAACGCATGCCGCAGCTGGTGCGGCCGGGCCACCTGGTCCAGGCCAGCCCGCCGGGACGCCGCGGCCACCAGGTCGTTGACCGCGTCCAGCCGCATCGGCGCCCCCAGCGGCTCCCGGAACAAGTTCACCAGCACGAAATCGCTGCCGGCCGCCTGCGGGACCCCCATCCGCTCGAACTCGTAAACGTCGAACGCCTGCACGGTCACGAAGTCCAGCGGCACCACCCGCGACCTGCGGGACTTGGCCCACGCCCCGTTCGGGTTGTCCTCCCGGCGGACCACATGCACATGCGCCCTGGTCACCGCGCAGCCCAGCGGGATGGAATCGGCCAGCAGGTGCACATCAGACCGGCGCAGTCCCAGCGCCTCGCCGCGGCGCAGCCCGGCGCGTGCCATCAGCAGCATGATCAGCCGGTCTCGCGCCGACCGGCACGCCCGCAAGATCGCTACGATCTGCTCGTCACTGGCCCGGTCCACGTGCGTGTCAGGCTCGTGCAGCCGGTGCCGGGCCCGCATCCGCCACGACATCCTCGCCTCGTCCCCGCGGGCGGCGCCCGGCAGGTCCCGGGCGTCGGCCACCTCATATATCGCCGGCACCAGATGCCCCGGTCCCGACCCGGCGGCGACCGCATGCACCACCATGCCGCGCACCGCGGTCAGCACCGCGTTGACTCGCCGTGCCGACCGGGCCGGGGCGGCACCCGGGCCGGCCAGCATCACGCCGCCTGCCGCATCCACGCCTGCGCCCGAGGCAGCCGGGCCAGCATGCTGCAGCCAGCTCATGAACAGCGCCAGCTCCTCCGCCCCCGCCTGCCAGGTCCGTCCCGTCCGGGCACACCAGCGCAAGAACAATGCGATCGAGCCCGCATAGCTCCTCGTCGTCGACTCCGCGCCGTCCCGGCCGAAACGCACCTGCCGCAAGAACTCATCCGCGACGGCCACGACGGCCAGGTTCTCCTCCAGCACCGTCCAGTAACGCGCCCCCGACGGCAGCCTCACAGGAAACGCCCGCATCCCCGATCCCCCGATCTCATAGCTGGGCTTCGTGAACATCTACCAGCCACGAGCACGCCACCCGAGGAGACGCGCCGCAGAACCCCGTCACACGTCCCGTCCGGGCAACGTAACGCAACAAGATCACCGGCCCCGGGGAATGGGTGCAGCGCATCCACGCGGTGTTCTTCCACCAGGGCGCCCCGGCCCTGGGTGAAGGCGCCCTGCGCACCGAGGCGGCCCTGGCCGCGCTGCGGGAGGCCGCCGCCGTCCACCTGTCGCCGGCCGGGCAGCTGCAGGTCGCCACCGCATTGGAAGTGCTCACCGCCATCGAGGCCCGCATGGGCACGGTGCGCCAGCAGCTGCTGCACACCGCCCGGCACCTGGCCGGCGCGAAGGCGCTCGCGGCCCGGGTGTATGGCGTCGGCCCGGTCGGCGCCCTGGCCATGACCTGCTGGCTCGGCGGCGCCGACCGGTTCTCCTCCTCGCGCAAGGCGGTCCGGTTCACCGGGCTGGACGTCACCGTCTACTCCTCCGACGGCAAACGGTCCCCCGGGCGCCTGTCCCGGCAGGGCCCGGAGATCTTGCGCTGGGTGGCCTATGAGGCCGGTAAGACCCACGCCCGCGCCAGCGCACCCGGCTACGGCTACTACGCGGCCGTCAAGGACCGCCAGGATGGCAAGATCGCCGCCCTGGCGCAGGCGCGCAAGATCATCCGCCAGGCCTGCCACATCCTGGCCGAGCTCGGCGACGACGCGCTCACCGCAGCCTGACCCTGGCCCCCCGTTCCAGCCGGTGACCATTCCCCGTGACGCGCGGCCGGGCAAGCAGCCGCAGTCATCAGATGGGGTACAACCGCGGCCAGCTCCCGCAGCGGCTGTCAGCTGCTCCCCGCCCTGCCGCGCAGGGCACGCAGACGGCCTGAAAAGACTGAGCGGCCGCATCCTCGCAGGCGGGGACACCCGATCAATCATCATGTCACCGGGCGCCACCAGCGCCCGCGGGCCCAGGTAAGCCTGGCTGCCCCGCTTCGCCATACCCCCGCCGCCACGGCTGGCCACCCCCCCGAACAGGAAGGACCCCGCGCCAGCCCCCGACCCGACTCCTGCACCCCCTCGGACGCTCCCGCCCCCGCTGCCGCAATGATCTGCTCCCGGGCAGCCGCGATCGGGTAGGGGGCGGGGTCACCCCGCCCCCTCCCACACCACCGGACATGCGGGCCCGCATCCGGCGGTTCGTCAAGCCGTCCGATTGAGACGCTGCCAGGTCTGGCTCAATGTCTTCAGGCCAAGGCGGTCCCAGTAGGAGTTGGGCAGGGACACCTGGAGGATCTTGGAGCCCGAAACCCGCCAGTACCCCTTGCTGCTACCCGCCCACTTCCGGGCCTGGCGCTCAGGGATACCGCGTATCCGCAGGTTGTGCCATTTGGCGGCGGTGGTCTTCCATTCCTTCCAGCGCACCTGCCGCAAGCGGCGGCGCAGCCATCCGTCCAGGCTGGCGAACGTCCGTTCGGCGTCCGCGAGCCAGAAGTAGGCCATCCAGCCGGTAGTGAACCGGTTCAGCCTGCCGATGCGGTAGTCCATCGACACGCTCCAGCTCCGACCGGTCAGGATCCGCAGCTGATCCTTCAGCCGCTTGACCGCCTTCGGCGCGACCTGGATCGTGACCTGCGGGCCGGTGAGAAGAAACCCGAACCCCAGCAGCGTCGCCTGCGCGGCGTGCCGGATCGAGGACTTCTCCCGGTTCACCTTCAGCTTCAGCCGCCGTTCGATCACGCCGCAGACGCTCTCGAACACCCTCTGAGCAGCCCGTTCGCTGCGCACGAAGACCCGCAGGTCGTCGGCGTACCTCACGAACCTGTGACCGCGCTCCCACGGCTTCCGGTCCAGATCATCCAGCATGATGTCCGGCCAAAATCGGCGACAGCGGAGAACCCTGCGGGGTCCCCTCCACCGTCGCCTGCCTGACCCCATCGACCATCACCCCGGCCTCCAGATAGCTCCGGATCAGCCGCAGGACCTTGCGGTCATCCACCTTGCGCGCCACCCGCGCCATCAGCACATCGAACTGAACCCGGTCAAAGAACCGGTCCAAGTCGATGTCCACGACCCACTCCAGGCCGTCGGCGATGCACCGCCGCGCGGCCCGCAACGCCTGGTGGGCGGACCGGCCGGGACGGAACCCGAACGAGGACCCCGAGAAACCCGGGTCGAAGATGGGCGTGAGCACCTGCGCGATCGCCTGCTGAATCAGCCGGTCCAGGCAGGAAGGGACGTGGGCTTCATACTGCGGTCCTTTCCAGGCGTTGTGCGGCTTGGGTTTTGATGTCGGCGGGGAGCTTGTATGAGCTGGCGATTCGCTGGAGGCATGCGTGCTCGACGGTGGGGGTGAAGTCGACCCATAGCCGTCCGGCGTCGCCCCGCCGTGCGGGGAGGTGGCCCCATTGCGCCCAGCTGTAGATGACGTCGGGTTTGACGCCGAGGCGGCGGGCGACGCCGGCGATGCTGAGTTCGTCGTCGCGCCGGGGTGCCGGGTCGATGTCGTGGTGCTGGTGGGCAGAGCCGGTGGCGCGGTCACGGCAGGCGGCTTCCACCTCGGGTGGGAAGGGGATGGCCCAGCGCCCGGCCGGGCCGCGGCGGG
>Ga0335078_10001596_pt1 | contig 34146 bp, 26 predicted proteins | sample Lox_Sample_32_FD_206711 | JGI IMG/M metagenome (GOLD analysis project Ga0335078, IMG submission 206711) | Soil microbial communities from Loxahatchee National Wildlife Refuge, Florida, United States - Lox_Sample_3.2 | ecosystem: Environmental > Terrestrial > Soil > Wetlands | place: USA...
CATGACGATGAAATCGGGCGAGTACGTCGGCTTCCAGGTGATGCAGATCCTCTCCCGCAACCGCTTCGGGTGTCGCGACAGTGACCGCGCCGCCGTCGTGCACCGACAGCATGCCGCCGCGGACGGCGATGTAATGCTCGCATCCCCGCTCGTCCCGCCAGGTGAGCACGGAGACCGCGAGCACCGTGAGGAAATCCGCATGACGGCGCAGAATGCCGAAGGCCCCCGAGGAGTCTTCGGCTCTGATATGGACCGCCGCGTCGGTTTGCAGCACCGTGGCGAAGGGCGTCGTGACTTCGAGTCTCATGTCGCGCTTCCTTTGGATTTCGCCTCGCGCGCACGCGCCTCGCCGAAGTCACCGACCATGTAGAGCGAGCTTTCGGCCCAATCGTCGGCCTCGCCATTCAGGATTGCGGTGCAACCCTCGAGTGTCGCATCGAGCTCGACCGAGCGGCCCGCCGCGCCGGTGAATGCCTGCGTGACCTTGAAAGGTTGAGTCAGAAAGCGCATCAGCAGCCGCGCGCGCTTGACCTCGGCGCGGTCCGCGACCGAGAGCTCCTCGAGGCCCAGAAGAGCGATCACTTCCTGCAGCTCGCGATAATGCGCGATGATGCGCCGCACCTCCTGCGCCGCCTGAAAGTGCCGGTGACCGAGCACTCTGGGGTCGAGCAGGCTCGAGCTCGAGGCCAGCGGGTCGACCGCCGGATACATGCCTTCACCGGCCATCTCCCGCGACAGCACGATCGATGAGTCGAGATGACTGAAGATCTCGGCGACCGCTGGATCGGTGAAGTCATCGGCCGGCACATATACCGCCTGGATCGAAGTGATGGCGGTCCCTGCGATGGAGGCGATCCGCTCCTCGAGCTCCGCCACTTCATCGGCGAGGGTCGGCTGATAACCCACACGCGAAGGCAGGCGGCCGAGGAGGCCCGATACCTCTGCGCCCGCCTGCACGAGCCGATAGACGTTGTCGATGAGCAGCAAGACGTTCTGATGCTCCTCGTCGCGAAAATGCTCGGCGATCGCGAGCGCCGCGAGACCCGTGCGCCAGCGCGCGCCCGGGGGCTCGTTCATCTGTCCGAATACCAAGGCGGTGCGCGCGAGCACGCCCGAAGCGGTGAGCTCACCGAGGAGCTCGTGCCCCTCGCGCGAGCGCTCGCCGATGCCGGAGAACACGGAGATGCCGGCATGCCGCTCGACCGTCGTGCGAATGAGCTCCATGATGAGCACCGTCTTGCCCACCCCCGCACCGCCGAACATCGCCGCCTTGCCGCCCTGGACCAGGGGCGCGAGCAGGTCGATGGCCTTGATGCCGGTGTGGAAACGCTCGCGGGCGACGCTCTGGCGCTCGAGGGTGGGGGCGGAGCCATGGATCGGACGGCGGGCGATATCGGCCGGAAGGGCCGGCCCGCGGTCGGTCGTATCGCCCAGCACGTTGAGCAGTCGTCCGAGCACGGGCTGACCCACGGGCACCCGCACCGGCGCGCCGAGGCGGCGGACACTCGTACCCCGCTTCAAGCCCGCGGTGCTCTGCAGAGCCACCGCGCGGACGCGCCGCGGCTCGAGATGTTGTTGCACTTCCGCGATGAGCGGTTCGCCGAGATCCCAGTCGACGGCGAGCGCCTCGCGAACGGCCGGCAGCTCGCTGGCGAACTCGATATCGAGCACGGAGCCCTGCGCGGCCACTACTCGACCGGTCCCGGGTGGGGATGCGAGGGCGGCGGTCGCGGGCGGCGATTCAATCGCGGGCGGCAATTTTGCTCGCCTCCACTCGCGCGCGATGGGTCCGGGTCGGGGCAAGCCCGAGCAGCCGTTCGAGTCTGCGATCCTGACCGTAGATGTCGTGGAAGAAGAGCACTTCGCCGTCCTCCTTGGCGAGCACCGTGCCGTAAAGAATGATCACGCGGATCGGTCGCGCGAGGCGCACGCGAAAGGTTTGCGTGCCGTTCATGGCGGCCTCGATCCTGGCCGGCGTCCAGTCGCCCGGCGTGTCGCGCAACACCAGCGCCGCAAGCGCCACCGGATCGCTCACGCGGATACAGCCGTGGCTGAAGGCACGGCGCTGGCGCAGGAACAGCTGCTGCGCCGGCGTCGAATGCAGGTAGACATCGTACCGGTTCGGCAGATCAAACTTGATGAGTCCCAACGCATTGTCGGGTCCGGGACGCTGACGCAGCCTCGCCGATCCGCTGGCGAGCGCCTGGATGCTGGCTGGCGTCGCGGGCAGCGGTGTCGCCGAGTCGGTGGCGCCGCTCACGATCTCGAGATGCTGCGCGGCGAGGTAGGCCGGGTGGGCGCGGATCTTCGGCAGCTCCTCACGCAGCATGATGCTGCGCGGCACGTCCCAATACGGGCGGAAGATCACCGATGTCATGTCGGCGACGAATACCGGCGTGCGGGTGCGCGGAAAGGTGCGGCCGACGATCACATCCATCTGCAGGATGTCCGCCGCCCGATCGGCGGTCGTACGGAAGGCGAACAGGCGAAACTCCGGGATGTTGACGATGATGGGCGGCGTCCGGAACGCGGGCAGCCAGCGCCAGCGCTCGAGTGTGAGCTCGATCTGGCGCACCTTCACGCGCGCCACCGGCTCGCTCGCGCCGAGCAGCCGATACCGCGGCAACGCCTGCTCGAGCAGCCGATAATGAGAGAACTGCGGCTCGACGGCGGCAAGGAGCGACCCGCTGTCGGCGCTCGCGGCGAGCGCAACGAGCTCACGGGCGAGATCCAGGTCCTCGGCCCGGTGCGTGCCGAGGTCGAACCCGGCGGCACGCGGATCGATGCGGCCATAATGCAGGTCGCAGAGGAGCTTCAGGGCCGCCGCCGACAGGTTCACGTCGAAGCGGGCCGAGCGCGCATCGAGGCTCTCACTGCCCGCGGGGGCACCCGGGTTGACACCTCTGGTCGCAATCGCCCCGCCGGTCGCGAGGGCGCTGGCGAGGGCCGTGAGAGCTGCGGCATCGTAATCCTGCGGCTCGAGTCCGTAGGCATCCGCCTGGCGCAGCCGCTGCAGCAGCGCGAAAGCGGCGGGCGTCGGATGACCCTGCGCCACCCACAGCAAAGTCGCGCGCGCGGCGTACACCGTGCGTAGCGCTCGCAACGCCCCGTGATCGTCGGCCCTGAAGCGGACCGCCCAGCGCCCCGTCGCGATCAGCCGCGCAACCTCGCTGTCGGGAGCAACTCCGAGGGCAGCTCGGCAGACCGTCGCACCGGCGAGGGCCAGGAGGAGGCTGACGAGGAGGAGCGACGCCCCCAGCCTCAGGGGAGCCGGCAATCGTATGACACTACGGCGCAACCCGAGGCTCATGACTGGTATCGTGCGGATTTGGCGTGCGCTTCGCATGCGTATTTCTGCGGATCGGCATGCTCGTGCAGCCGATACGGGAGCATCGAGCATGGTTGAACCTTCGGCAGACACCGCACCGTCGCCCGGGCAGGGGACGGCCACCGCTGAGGCGAGGCTCGTCTCACAGCTCGACATGATGATCCGGGCGCTGTGGGCCTCTCCGCCTCGCAACGCCATCATCGGGCTCACCGCGGTCGCCACCGCGGTCGTCGTCCTCACCGCCTATGCTCAGGTGCGTCTCAATCGCTGGAATCGGCCGTTCTACGATGCGCTGTCGCGGCGCAACGTCCATGGCTTCATGGTGCAGCTGCTGGTATTCGCCGGCATTGCGGGCTCGCTGCTCCTGCTCAACGTCGCGCAGCGCTGGCTCGGAGAGATGTTGAAAGTGAGGCTGCGCGAGGGGTTGGTGCACGATCTGGTGCAAGGCTGGATGCAGCCGCGCCGCGCGTTCGAGCTGGAAAGCGCCGGACCGATCGGCGTGAATCCCGACCAGCGCATGCACGAGGACGCTCGCCATCTCACCGAGCTCTCGAGCGACCTCGCGCTCGGGCTGGTGCAGGCCTCTGCCCTGCTCGTGAGCTTCGTCGGCGTGCTCTGGTCGATCTCGAGCGGCTTCGTCCTGAAGGTCGATGGCGTCGAGTTGGCGCTGCCGGGCTATATGGTTTGGGCGGCCTTCCTCTACGCCATATCGGCCTCCCTCCTCACCTACTGGACGGGGCGCCGGCTCATCGCCGACAACGCCTCCCGTTATGCGCGCGAGGCCGACCTGCGCTACACCCTGGTGCGCGTCAACGAGCACGTCGATGCCATCACCCTGGCCGGTGGCGAAGCCGACGAAGCGCGCCGCATCGAGCTCGACCTGGCGGCGGTGTTGACCGCCATGCGGCGTCTGGTGACCGGGTTGACGCGCCTGACGTGGGTGACGGCCGGCTATGGTTGGGTGACGCTGGTCGTGCCGATCCTGGTCGCCACGCCGCTTTATTTTTCCGGCGAGCTCTCCTTCGGCGGCCTGATGATGGCGGCGGCGGCCTTCACTCAGCTTCAGTCCTCACTCCGCTGGTTCGTGGACAACTTCAGCACCATCGCCGATTGGCGGGCGACGCTGCTGCGAGTCGCCATGTTCCGGCGGGCGGTGATCGGGACCGAAGTCCTTCACCGGACCGAAAGCCGCATCGAGCTCGACACTGGCGAAAGTGCCCGCAGCCCGAACTCGGCGCAGCCGCTCTTGATCGATCATCTGGAGATCTCCTCCCCCTCGGGCTGCATCCGGCTTCAGGGCGGACGCATCGAGATCGAGCCCGGCGAGCACGTGCTCGTATTGGGGGAGCTCGGCGTCGGCAAGACGCTGTTGTTCCGCGCATTGGCGGGACTTTGGCCGTGGGGCGCCGGGCGGATCGTGCTGCCCGGCGGTGAGCCTCTATACTGCGTTCCCCGCACCCCCTACCTGCCGCCGGGCACGCTGAAGGAGGCCCTCGCCTACCCCTCGGCCATCGATCGGTTCGCGCCGCAGGACTATTCGGAGGCCTTGCAGCGCCTCGGTCTCGGCCGGCTCGTGTCGCAGTTGGATGATACGCGCCGCTGGGATCATGCGCTGAACGAGGACGAGCAGCAGGCGGTCGCCTTCGCGCGTTTGAAGTTGCATGCGCCGCGCTGGATCCTCATCGATGAAGCGCTCGACTCCATGGATGTTGAGACGCGCCACCGGATCGCGGACATGTTCACGCGGGAGCTCGCCCATTCCGGGCTCGTCTACATCGGCCGCGCCGACCCGACGGACGGCTTCTTCACACGCGTGCTGCGCCTCGTCAATGACCCCTCGACGCGGCGGCTGCCGCGTCATCGCGCCGCCCAACCGCGAGCGGACTCGCTGTATCCCCCTGCTGCGCGGGCGACGTGAGATCAGGGTAACGGAACCAGTCGACGCAGCCGTAGGACGCCGAGGGATCGGCATCCTGCTCCGCCCGCTCGCGCGCCAGGCGGATGGCTGCGGCGCGAATCTCGTGCGCGTGGCGCTTCGTGACCCGGTCTTCCGTCGCTTCTCTCGTCATGTCGGGCTCCCATTGTCGATGCCCCGGCGGACAATCGCCGGCAGCACCCAGGCTGCCATGGAAACCGCCGACGCCGCAGTCCGCAAAAATACTCATGAGCCGAAGGGGCGAGCGCGGCATACGTGTAGGTACGGATGGCGGTCCGGTGCGACGGCGGCGAGCATGCCGGTGAGATCCTTGTTCGGAGCGTGTTACTCATGTCCCCCATCCGCCGCATCCTGGTCGCGATCAAAGATCCCTGGGCGCGGGCGCTCCCGGCGCTCGAGAAGGCGGGTCAGCTCGCCCGCGCGCTCGGAGCCCGGGTGGAGCTTTTCTATGCCCTCTCGGATCCCCTCTACATCGATGTGGCCGAGGCCGAAGGCGTGAGCCTCTCCAGCCTCGAGCAGGCGGCGCACGCGCGTGCCGCCCAACGCCTGGATACGCTTGCGCAACGACTGGGCAAGGCCGGGGTCCGCGCGACCGCGATGGTCGAGTGGGACTTCCCGCCGCACGAGGCCATCATTCGTGCCGCGCGAAACTTCAACGCCGATCTCATCGTGGCGGAGCGCCATGCGAGCGCGCATCATCTCGCCTGGGTGCTGCGCTTCACCGATTTCGAGCTGCTGCGCCTGGCTGCGGTGCCGGTGCTGCTGGTGAAAACCCGGCGTGCCTACGACCATCCGACCATTCTGGCGGCCGTCGATCCGAGCCACGCTTTCTCCAAACCCTCGAGGCTCGACCATGAGATCCTCGGCTGCGCCACCCAGATCACTCGGGCGCTCCGGGGCTCGCTGCATGCCGTCTTTGCGTACAATCCTCTGCCCGCCGGCGCCGTGGAGCCCGGCCTCGCGCTCGCGGGAGCCACGGAGGCGATCGCCACCGAGGCCGAAGCGCGGGCGCGAAAGGCGCTCGCCCGGGAGCTGAACGGCGCCTCCATCCCCGAATCACGGCGCCATGTCGTGCCGCGACATCCCATCGATGCCATCCAGGGCGCCGCGGCGCAGGTCGGATGCAAAATCCTCGTGATGGGCGCCATCTCGCGCACCGGCCTGAAGCGCCTGGTCCTGGGCAATACCGCCGAGCGCGTTTTCGATGAGCTGCCCTGCGACGTGCTCGTGGTCAAGCCGAAGGGCTTCACCAGCCGGGTGCCTCGGGCCCGGCGCGGACCCCAGCTCATCACTCTGCCGATCATGCAACCGGGGATGTGATGGGGGGACCCGATGCCGACATGAAAGCCCTCGATGTGATGCAGCGGGAGGTGGTTACCGCGACCCCCGACATGCCCATCGAGGATGCCGTGCGTCTCTTGATCGGGCACCGCATCAGCGCGCTCCCGGTCCTCGATTCGGCCGGACAGTTGGTGGGGATCCTCAGCGAGGGGGATCTATTGAGAAGGGCCGAGCTGGGCACCGCGCGCAGTTCCTCCCCCTGGCGAGCGTGGCTCGTCGGTCCCGGGCGTGATGCGCGCGATTACGTCCTTTCCCACGCGCGCCTGGTCCGCGAAGTCATGACCGTTCCGGTCATCTCGGTGACTCCGCAGACCCCGCTGTCAGAAGTCGTCGCGCTCATGGAGTCGCGTCGCATCCGCCGCGTGCCGGTGCTCGAGGGCGAGCGGCTCGCCGGGATTCTGACCCGCTCCGATCTGGTCCGGGCGTTGCAGCGGCTGTTACCGAAGGTCGACACTCAGCCGGTTGCGGACGATGAGCTCCGCGGCCGTCTGCTCGATTCACTCAAGGCACAGCGCTGGACGCCTCGCAACTCCTTCGATGTCAGGGTCGAGAACGGGGTGGCCGAGCTCATCGGAATCGTCACTGATCCGAGGGAACGGGAGGCGGCTCGGGTGCTTGCCGAGAACACGCCAGGGGTACGCGGCGTCGTCGATCACCTGTTATGGGTCGACGCCATGTCGGGAGTGCCGTGCGACTAGACGCGAAATGACCGCGCCAGTGCGGGTCGCGCGCCCGGATCGAGCTCCGCGGTGCGTCTGGCGGAGAGCCGCTCGATCGAGACGATGCGCGCGACGGCCCGTTCTCCGGCACCGGCGCCGATCGTGATCCCATCGCGACCGCAGGCGCTCAGGTTACGGCCGTGATCGCCCGAGACGAGGTCGATCACCGGGGCGGCGGTGAGGCCATGCAGCGCTCTGTCGACTGTCACAAGATACGCCCGCTCCGAGTGTTTCATCCAGATGAGCACCGCCCGATCGCTGAGGGGCTCCCAGTTGTCGAGATTGCGGGCGGCCAGAACCTGATGCGCCGCCGCCGCGCGTGCTTCACAGGCGAGTGATCCGGCCGCGGCAGGGTGAATGGCGCCGAGGAGCAACACCCCGACGGCGAGCCATTGCGCGGCGCGGCCGAGGGACGGACGGTCGATGGAGATCGCGTTCACGAGATGCCGCCTTTCTCCGGGCCGGCGAGAACCGCCGGGTCCCGCGCGAGCTCCGCTTCCGCCGCGAGCCAGTCATCGAGCTCGTGTCCGGGCGCGAAACCGCGGCGCTCCGCGCGATAATAGGCTCCCTCGGCGATCAGGGCCTGACGCCGCACGGGGTCGGACGTGCGCGCCCGCGACAACCGCTTTTCGCGGCTGCGTTGGCCGCGCATGTGCTCCAATACCCGCTCGCCGCCGAATGAGGTTCCGAACGGAAATGCGCTCATGGCAAATTCTCCTCGTACGCATAGAGGACGATGCGGAAAAGGATGGATGCATTTCCCGGCCGAAGCCATTCGTGATTGTCCTTATGTTCCCGACGCGGGAGAGCTGGGAGACTTCGCCGCACACACCGCGACCATACGCCGGAGGTCGACTTTATGAGCGAGCGCAAACCATGGCAGCCTCGAGTGCGAGAGGAGCCGATCCTCAACCCCTTCGAGCGTCCGACCGACTGGACGCGTGACCTCGGCGCGAACGAGCGCGTGGAAGTTCCGGAGGAGGAGGAAGCGGAGACGAGCGAGGCGCCCGAGAAGAGCGGTGATCAACCGTCCGGCTCTTCCACCAAATAGATAACAGCGCCAACGAGGCCGCCGGGGGCCCTCAGCGGCGCTTCGCCGCGCGCCTGCGCGGCTGCAGTTCGACCTCTTCGGGGCGCCAGGGGCTGCCTTGGCGCTCCTCGATGTATCCGCGGATCAAACGCCGAACGACCTGCGAGGGTGTCGCGTCCTCCTCGGCGCAAAGGCGCTCGAACGCGGCCTTCTTGTGCGGATCGATCAGGATCGTCAGGCGGGCAGTGCGGTTTTCGAGTGCCACGAGAACCAGGGAAGTAGTCGATGCGCTTCACATTGAAGTGACATCGGATGATAATATAATGCGCATGCCGGGTGAATACCGCCGCGCAGTGCTCGAGGCGCGGGCTGGCAGCGCCACAACTCTCATCCGTGATCGCAAGCCTCTCATCGCCTCTCGCTGATTGCCTGGCCCTCGTCACGGCCTGGCTGGTCATCGGCGTTGCCGGTCTCGCTCGCCCGCGGAGCGTCCGCTACGCGGGCCGTGCGCTCTTCGTGCTGGGCGCACTCGTGGGGCTCGGGCTCGCGGCGGCCGCCACCTGGGCGCTGATGAGCGGTGCGACCGACACCCAGGTGCTGCCGTTGGGTCTGCCCGACCTGCCGTTCCATCTGCGGCTCGATGCGCTCTCCAGCGTCTTTCTCCTCCTCCTCGGCGCGGCCGCGGCCGGCGTGTCGCTTTTTTCCGCTGGCTACTTCCGCGACAGCGAAGGGGTAGCGCCGGGGCTACTGTGCCTGCAGTACCACGTGTTCCTCGCGAGCATGGGACTCGTGCTGCTCGCCGACGATGCCTATGCCTACATGGTCGGCTGGGAGCTGATGGCACTCTCGTCGTACTTTCTGGTCACGACTCAACACCGGATTCCCGAGATCCGGCGCGCGGGTTTCATCTATCTGCTGATGGCACATCTCGGCGCGCTCGCCATCCTGCTCTCATTCGGAGTTCTGCAGGGCGGCAGCTGGCGCTTCACTTTCGATGCCATGCGGGCGGCGCACCTCCCGCCGGACTGGGCGGCGGCCGCGTTCCTGTTCGCGCTGGCCGGCTTCGGGGCGAAGGCGGGCCTCGTGCCGCTGCACGTCTGGCTGCCCGAAGCGCATCCGGCCGCGCCATCGCCGGTATCGGCGCTCCTCTCCGGCGTCATGTTGAAGACCGCGGTATACGGCATGCTGCGCATCACCTTCGACCTTCTCGGCCATGTGGTCTGGTGGTGGGGACTCGTGCCGCTCGCGATGGGCCTCTTCACGGCACTCTATGGCGTGGTGTTCGCGGCGGTGCAGACGGACATGAAACGCCTTCTCGCCTACTCCTCGATCGAGAACGTCGGCCTCATCTTCGTCGGGATCGGTCTCGGTATCGTCTTCTTCGGCGTCGGGATGCCGGCGCTCGCGGCGCTCGCGCTGCTCGCAACGCTCTACCATTCGCTCAATCACGCGGCGATGAAGAGCCTGCTCTTCCTCGGTACGGGCTCGGTGCTGCATGCGACGGGCCAGCGCAATCTCGGACGGCTCGGCGGACTCATCCATCGCATGCCGTGGGTCGCGGCGCTGACGCTGATCGGTGCCCTGGCGCTCGCGGGTCTGCCGCCGCTCAACGGCTTCGTGTCGGAATGGCTGCTGCTGCAATCCTTTCTCTTCGCCGATGAGATTCCGCGTGCGTTCGTGAATCTCCTGCTCCCGCTCGGCGCCGCGGTCGTCGCGCTCTGCGCCGCGCTCGCCGCCTACGTGATGGTGAAGTTCTACGGTGTCATCTTCCTCGGTCAACCGCGTGAGAGCTCGCTCGCGCACGCGCATGACTGCGGCCTGCTCGAGCGACTGGGACTGGGTTGGCTCGCCGCCGTCTGTCTGACTCTCGGACTGGCGCCGGTGCAGGTGATCTCGGCGCTCGCGCCGGTAACGCGACAGCTCACCGGCAGCGCCGCTCCGCAGGGCGCGGCGTGGTGGCTGCTCGCGCCGGTGCCGGGCCGCGCCGTCTCGTATGCCCCGCTGGTTTTCCTGCTGACCGGCGCCGCGATCGTCGTCCTGACGGTGCTCCTCGTGCGGCTTTTCTACCATCAGCGCGTCCGGCGAACGCGCGCTTGGGACTGCGGCTGCGGTGAAATGAGCCCCCGGATGCAGGACACCGCGGAAGGCTTCGGACAGCCAATCCGCAATATCTTTCAGTCGTTCTTTGCCATCGAGCGCGAGCTCCCGACGCCCTTCGACACGGCGCCGCGCTATCGCATCGTGATCTCGGACCGCATCTGGCGGGCTCTCTACGAGCCGGTCGGGGACTGGGTACGGCGACTCGCGGACGCGCTCGCGGTGCTGCAGCAGGGCCGCATCTCGGCTTACCTGCTCTACAGCTTCGCGACGCTCGTCGTTCTGCTCGCCGTGGTGCTCGCGACATGAGACTCGGTCCACTCATCGCGCAGGCGCTGGAGATTGTCGTCGCGCTCGCCGCGGCGCCCCTCTTCCTCGGATGGGTCAATCAGTGCCGGGCCTGGCTCGCCAACCGCAGCGCGCCCAGCGTCCTGCTGCCGTATCACAACATCCGCAAGCTGTTCCACAAGGACGCGGTGATCGCGGAGAACGCGTCGGCGCTCTTTCGCATCGCCCCCTACATCGTTTTCGGCACCATGGTGCTCGCCGCCGGCATCATCCCCTCGCTCGCCGGCCGTTTGCCGCTGGTCGTGGCGGCGGATGCGATCGCGCTCGTCGGGCTCTTCGCGACCGCGCGTGTATTCCTGTCCCTGGCCGCCATGGACGTCGGCACCGCGTTCGGAACGCTCGGAGCGCGTCGCGAGATGATGGTCGGCTTCCTGGCGGAGCCGGCGTTGCTCATGGTCATCTTCGTCGCTTCGCTGATCTCGGCCACCACGGCGCTGCCCGCGATCTCGGCGCATCTGGCGGCCGAGCGGCTCGGGATCGACCCGAGCCTCGCCTTCACCGCGATCGCCTTCACCCTGGTGCTGCTCGCGGAGAATGCGCGCATCCCGGTCGACAACCCGGCGACCCATCTCGAGCTCACGATGATCCACGAGGCGATGTTGCTCGAGTACTCGGCGCGGCATCTCGCGCTCATGGAGTGGGCGTCCGCCCTGCGTCTTTTCAACTACGCCTGCATCGGCTTCGCGCTGTTCGTTCCCTGGGGAATCGCCGCCCGCGACATCGGACCGCTCGGCCTCGGCCTCGCCGTTCCTGTGCTCGCACTCAAGCTCGCCGCAGCCGGCGGCGGTCTCGCCGTGATCGAGACCGTGTCGGCGAAGTTGCGCGTGATGCGCGCCCCCGAGTTCCTCGCGACGGCTTTCCTCTTCGCCGTGCTCGGGCTCCTGGTCCACGTCCTTCTCGGAGCCGCCTGAGAGCACCATGACACACGTCCCGTTCAACCAGCAGCTCCTCAATGTCTGCGCGGCGTTGCTGCTGCTGCTGTCGTTCGCGATGCTGTCGCAGCGGCGCATCGTGAGCCTGGTGAATCTCTTCGCCGTCCAGGGTGTGGTTCTCACCGCGGCGACCGTTCTCATTGCCTGGCGCACCGGTGAGGGACATCTGTACTTCTCCGCTCTGCTCACCCTGGCACTCAAGGTCGCGTTCCTCCCCTGGCTGCTGCATCGCCTGATCCGCCGGCTCGGGGTCTACTGGGACACCGAGCCGCTGCTCAACATCTCGGGAACCATGCTGATGGGAATACTGATCGTCGTGTTCGCCTTCGGCCTCGCGCAGCCGATCACCCATCTCGCGAGCACGTCGATGCGCAATGCGATCGGTATCGCGGTTGCCGTCGTGCTGCTCGCGTTCCTGATGATGATCACCCGGCGCAAGGCCATGTCGCAGGTGGTCGGGTTCCTTTCCATGGAGAACGGCCTGTTCTTCGGCGCCATGAGCGCGACCTACGGCATGCCGATGGTGGTCGAGCTCGGCGTGGCGCTCGATGTGCTGGTCGCGGTGCTCGTGCTCGGCGTCTTTTTCTTTCAGATCCGTGAGCAGTTCGACAGCCTGGATCTGCACCATCTCGAACGCCTCAACGAGCAACCATGATCGAGCTGCTTTTCCTTCTCGGTGCTCCGGCGCTCGGGGCGGTCGCCCTGGCCTTCTGGGGCGCGCGGCGGGATGCGCCGGAGATCAATGCGGCTTTCAGTCTCGGCACGTTCGCGGCGGCCTGCGCGCTCACCCTGCGCGTGATCGGCCAGGGCCCGCAGCTCCTCTGGCGCGAGCAGTTCTTCATCGATCCGTTCAACGTCTTCCTCGTGGCACTGACGGCGTTCGTCGGCCTCACGACCTCGCTCTTCTCCAGGCCCTACATGCGGGTGGAAGCGCTGCATGGGCGGGTGACGCTCGGTCGGCTGCGGCTCTATCACAGCATGTATCAGCTCTTCATGCTGACCATGCTGGCCGCTCTCACGACCAACAACATGGGGCTCCTCTGGGTGGCGATGGAAGGGGCGACGCTCTCGACGGTCCTCCTGGTGACGCTCTATCGCACGTCGCAGAGCCTCGAGGCCGGCTGGAAATACTTCATCCTCTGCGGCGTCGGGATCGCGCAGGCACTCTTCGGCACCATCCTCCTCTACTTCGCGGCCGAGAAGGCACTCGGCGCCCAGGGCGTAACGGCACTGCTGTGGACGCATCTCGATGCGGTGAAATCGCAGCTCGAGCCCGCGGTGCTATCGCTCGCATTCGTCTTCCTCCTCGTCGGCTACGGCACCAAGGTGGGGCTCGCTCCGCTGCACAACTGGTTGCCGGATGCGCACGCCGAAGGTCCGACACCGATCTCCGCCGTGCTCTCGGGACTGTTGCTCAACGTCGCCCTGTACGCCGTCGTGCGCTGCAAGATCCTGGTCGAAGGATCGCTGCAATCCTCGCTCCCGTCGCGAATGCTGATGGGCTTCGGGCTGCTGTCGGTGGTGCTCGCGGCGTTCTTTCTCTTCCGCCAGCGTGACATCAAGCGGCTCTTCGCCTACTCCTCGATCGAGCACATGGGACTTGCGACCTTCGCGTTCGGACTCTCGGGGCCCGTGGCGACGTTCGCGGCGCTGCTGCACATGACGGTGCACTCGCTCACCAAGTCCGCGATCTTCTTCACCGTCGGACATGCGGCGCAGAAGGCGGGATCGCAGCTCATGGACGACATCCGCGGACTCATCTCCCTCTCGCCCACCGTCGGTTGGGGACTCATGCTCGGCTCACTCGCCATTCTGGGTCTGCCGCCCTTCGGCGTGTTCGCGAGCGAGTTCCTGATTCTGACGACCGCCATGCGGGAACAGCCGTGGTCGATTCCGATCCTGCTGCTCGCGCTGGGTGTCGCGTTCGCGGCGATCTTCGGGCGCGTGCAGCCGATGGTGTTCGGCGAGAGTGCGGTGCGCCGGCTGCCGCACCCGCCTGCGCTGCTGCCGGTATTCGCGCACCTCGCGATCGTGCTCCTGCTCGGAATCTACATCCCGCCCTATCTCGCCGAGTGGTATCGCGCGGCGGCTCACCTCATCGGAGGGCCCTGAGCCATGCCGCTCACGAGATGGTGGAGCCGGGCGCGCGAGCTGCCGGGCGCGTCGCGCACCCGCGGCCTCGGCGTGCGGGCGGAAGAATGGAGCCGATGCGCCGCCGACATCGCCGCGAGCGGCGGTCGGTTGCTGGCGATGTGGGCATCGGCTGGCGAGGAGTGGGACGGCGCCGGCACCCTCGAGATCGAGGACATCTGCGCCGCGGCGCAGCCGGCATCGGGCGCCGACCGCGCGGCGGGTGCCAGGGAGGTCTATGCCGCCTTCCTCACCGACCCGGGCGTGCTCATCCTCGAGCTGCCGGTGCAGCGAGACGGCTCCGCCGCGCGCTTCGACTATCCGGGGCTCGAGACGCTCTTTCCGTGCGCCTCGCGGATGCAGCGCGCGCTGACCGACGTATCCGGTGCGCGGGCGAGCGATCCGGACCGGCGTCCTTGGCTGCGCCATCCGCGACAGGGCAGCGAGCTGGTCCGCGTCTCGGGTGAAGGCGTGCACGAGATCGCGGTGGGTCCGGTGCATGCCGGCATCATCGAGCCCGGGCACTTCCGTTTCTCCGTCGTCGGCGAGAAGGTGCTCAGGCTCGAGGAGCGTCTCGGGTATACGCACAAAGGCATCGAGCGTCGCTTCACCACGCTGCCGCTCCTGGAAGGCCATCGGCTGGCGGCCCGGGTCGCGGGTGACTCTGCGGTCGCCTACTCGTGGGCGTACTGCCAGGCGCTCGAGGGAATGGCCGAGTGCAGCATCCCGCCCCGCGCCGCGACCTTGCGCGCGCTCTTTCTCGAGCTCGAGCGCATCGCCAATCATCTGGGCGATGTCGGCGCGCTGGCCAACGATGCGGGCTTCGCGTTCGGGCTCAACCAGTTCTCGCGGCTGAAGGAGCAGCTGCTGCGCGAGATCGCGCGGACGCTCGGACAGCGCTACCTGCTCGATGCGGTGGTGCCGGGTGGCACGCGGGTGGATCTTGCCGCGGAAGGCGCGCGCACACTGACCGCAACCATCGCCGCCACGCAACGGGAGTCGGCGGAACTGCGCGCCATCTACGAGGATCATGCCGGTGTCAGGGATCGATTCGCCGGCACCGGCGTACTGACGCCGGAGCTCGCGCTGCGACTCGGCGTGCTCGGGCTCGCGGGCCGCGCGAGCGGCCAGGCACTCGATGCGCGCATCGATTTTGCCTGCGCGCCCTATGACCGGCTCCCGCCGGCGACCTTCCTGCGTCAGGAAGGCGATGTGGCGGCGCGCGTCGCGCTGAGATTCGATGAGCTCGCGGAATCCTGCCGGCTCGCGGAGAACCTCTTGTCCTCGCTCCCGCCGGGTGCGCACGCGACCTCGATCCAGAGTCCTCCCGGGGAATCCTTCGGCACGGGCTTGATCGAAGGCTGGCGCGGCCCGGTGTTCATCGCGCTCGAAGCCGGATCCAACGGCATGATCGGGTTTTGCCATCCGCACGATCCGTCGTGGCAGAACTGGCCGGCGCTCGAGCACGCGATCCTCGGCAACATCGTGGCCGACTTCCCTCTCATCAACAAGTCGTTCAATCTCGCCTACAGCGGAGTGGATCTTTGAGCCCATCGTCCCTCAACCCGAGGAACGCGCCCCCGTGCTGAAGACGCTGCGGAAGATCTGCGAGGTGGGCGTGATCTCCGAGGCCGCACCGCAGGCGGACGAGTTGCTGTGCCTGCGGTCGAAGCTCGATGAGCGCATCGCCGCCGTTCTCGGCCGCGCACTCTGTATCCGCCACGTGGATGCCGGCTCCTGCAACGGCTGCGAGCTCGAGATCCAGGCGCTCAACAATCCCTACTACAACCTCGAGGGCCTCGGGATCCGTTTCGTCGCGAGTCCCCGGCATGCCGACCTGCTGCTCGTCACGGGCCCCGTCACAGCCAACATGGAGGCGGCGCTGCGTCGCGTTTACGACGCCACTCCCGACCCTAAGCTCGTGGTCGCGCTCGGGGACTGCGGCTGCACGGGCGGGATCTTCGGCGAGAGCGGCGCACGGAGCGGATCCACCCGGACCTGCCTCGGCAGAGTCTCCACCGTCATCCCGGTGGATGTCGCCGTGCCCGGCTGCCCGCCGAGCCCGGTACGGATCATGCAGGGAATTCTCGCGGCAATCAGCCGTGGCGCGCCGAAGGCCACCAGGTGAGTCAGGCACTCCGCGCGGGTTCGGCCGGGTATACGAGCCGGTAACCACTGGAGCGCCGCGCTCCCGGGGTGAGCGTCGCGGGCGTCAGTTTGCCGGGCCCGAGGATATGCGCCACCTCGAATCCCGCCGTCAGCAGATAGTCCGCGATGATCCGCCGATGACAGCGCCACCACACCGCTTCGGCGCACATGATGGCGCAGCGATGCTCGGCCGCGAGGGCGCAGAGCTGCTCGAGCCCCGCGCGGAATTCCCCGGTGCCCGCGTAGTCGGCGTAAGCGCGAAACGACTCGTTCCTCCAGAGAGTGTTTGGCGACGGTGCCTGCCCGGCGCGCCGTCGCCCGCCGAGTGAGGGCAGATAGCAGTAGGCGATTGCCGCCTCCGCAAGCGCCTCCTGCAGCACCGGCCCGTTGAATTGCGGATTCGTCCGCGAGCGGGGAAAAGCGCGGACGTCGGCGACCAGGTCGGCCGCCACCTCGCCCAGCAGGGCGATGAGCTCGGCCACCGAGCGGGTCGAGTGTCCGATGGTGAAAACGGGATTGCGGCGTCCGCTCATCTGAAGGCTGTGCATGCCATGCCGTGACTACAGATAGGGTGAAAGCAGCCAGAAGAGACTGTCGCGAATCCGGCCGGCGAAGGACGGCGCGCCGGCGGCGCTCGTGGCGAGGCGCAGGGCGTGATCGCGTGCGGAGAGGACGTAATTCGCAAGCTGCGAGCACACCGTCTCGTCGTAAACCTCCATCGCGACCTCGAAATTCAACTTGAGGCTTCTCGGGTCGATGTTGGCCGAGCCGATCTGCGCGTAGCCGCCGTCGATGACGAGAAGCTTGGTGTGCGAGAAAGGCGGCGGCTGCAGGTGGACCTGTATGCCCCGATCGAGGAGCGGCGGCAGCCAGCGCCGCGTCGCCCAATCCACGTATCGCAGATTGCTGCGCGCCGGGAGCACGAGGCACACTTCCACTCCGCGCAGGGCCGCCGTCTGCAACGCCGCGGTGAGCTCCGGCGGCGGGATGAAGTAAGGCGTCATGATGAGCACCTGGCGGCGCGCGACCGCGACGGCGCCCAGGATCACGAAGAGCAGCTTGTCGCTGTCCTCATCCGGTCCTTCGGTGATCACCCGGCAGATGCTGGTCCCGGCGCCTCGCGTCATGGGCGGAAGCGCCAATGTCTGACCGGCCGCGAATCGCCAGTCGGCCGCGAAGCACTCCGCGAGCTGGGAAACCACCGGCCCCCTGACGCGGAAGTGAAGATCGGCCATCCGCCGATGGTGCGCCTTGCCGACCTCGCGACCGCCGATGTTCATGCCGCCCGTGAACCCGACCTCGCCGTCGACGATGAGGAGCTTGCGGTGGTTGCGCAGATTGAGGGAAAACACCGGCATCGCGAGCTGCGGCGGCAGGAAGCGCGCGGCGCGCACGCCGGAGCGGCGCAGCAGGCGGACCGCATGCGGCCAGCTGTACCATTCTCCGATGCCATCGACCAGCACATGGACCCGCACGCCGCGCCGCACCGCGGCAGCGAGCGCGGCAATGAATTCCCGCCCGACCGCATCGGTCTCGAAGATGTAGGTCGAGAGCCAGATCGAGTCCCGCGCGCCCGCGATGGCGGCGAGCATGACGGGAAAGGCGTTCTCGCCGTTCTCGAGAGCGGCCAGCTCGTTGTCCGCCAGCGTCGGCCGCAGGGTCACGGCATCTCCTATGCGTGCCAGTTGCCGGGCAAAACCCTCGGGCGGAGCAGCTCCGGTCGTGCCACCGCCGGAACTCAAGCCGGCGCGCAGCTGCCGGGCGCGCGTCCGCACCCGATTGACGCCGAAGAGGAGGTACAGGATGGTTCCGGCGAAAGGCAACAGCCAGGCCGTGACGATCCAACCGAGGGCGCTGCGGGGATCGGGCTTGGTCAGAAGGGCGTGCGCGGCCGCGAACGTGGCGCAGATCACGTACAGCGTAACCGTAGCCAGCTCGATGAGAAACTCGACATGCCCGGGCATGGACTGGTCGCTCCCCGATCACCCGGGCACATACATTATCCTATCGCGGTAAGATTGCGACGATGCAAACGAGGCCGAGGATCATCGTCATCGGAGGCGGCTTCGGAGGGCTCGCCGCCGTGCGCGGCCTGCGCGCTGCCGCTGCCGACATCCTGCTGATCGACCGTCACAATCATCACACTTTTCAGCCGCTTCTTTATCAGGTCGCGACCGGCGGCATCGCCGCGCCCTCCATTGCCGCGCCGCTGCGGCAGATCCTGCGTGAGCAGCGTAACGTCACCGTGCTGCTCGCGGAGGCGCTGCGGGTCGACATCGAGCGCCGAACGGTGGCGGCGGGAGGGGCGTCGTATCCCTATGATTTCCTCATCGTCGCAACCGGAAGCGCGCATTCCTATTTCGGGCACGAGGAGTGGTCTCGATACGCGCCCGCGCTGAAAACGCTCGATGATGCGTTGCGGATCCGGGCGCGGATTCTCACGGCGTTCGAACGTGCCGAGGCGACGCCCGATCCCGTCGCGCAGAAGGAATGGCTCACCTTCCTCATCATCGGCGGCGGCCCGACCGGGGTGGAGCTCGCCGGTACCCTCGCCGAGATCGCCCGCCACACGCTCGCCCACGAATTTCGCCGTATCGATCCGGCCTCATCGAGAGTGCTGTTGATCGAAGCGGGGCCGCGCGTGCTCGCGAGTTTCCCGCCTTCGCTGTCGGCCAACGCGCGGCACGAGCTCGAGCGGCTCGGCGTCCAGGTACGCACGGGTAGCGCCGTCACCGCGCTCGACGAAAGCGGGGTTTGCATCGGCGAGGAGCGCATAGCCGCGCGCACCGTATTGTGGGCGGCCGGCGTTGCCGCCTCATCGCTCGGCGCAACGCTCGGTGTCGCCGTCGATCGCGCCGGCCGCGTGCTCGTCACCGAGGAGCTGGCCGTCCCCGGCCATCCGGAAGTCTTCGTCGTCGGTGATCTCGCGACCCTGCCTGACCGGCACTTGCCGGCGGTCGCGCCGGCCGCGAAGCAGATGGGAGGACACGCCGCCGCGGCGATTCTCGCCAGACTCTCCGGCCGGCCGATGGGTCCGTTCCGCTACCGCGACTTCGGCTCGCTCGCGACCATCGGCCGCAAGGCCGCGGTCATCGATTTCGGACGGATTCGCCTCACCGGGATACTCGCCTGGTGGGTCTGGCTGACGGCTCACATCTTCTTTCTGATCGGCTTTCGCAACCGCGTAGTCGTGCTGATCGATTGGGCCGAGGCGTACTGGAGCTATCGGCGCGCGGCACGCATCATCATTCCCGTCGGCGAACGAGCCAGGTGAGCGGAAATGGAGCAACCTGAGATCATTGTGATCGGCGCTGGGGTGGCCGGCCTCGCGGCAGCGGCGGAGCTCGGCCGCGCCGGACGATCGGTGCTGGTGCTCGAAGCGCGCGATCGCATCGGCGGGCGCGTCTGGACCCGGCAGGAGCCGTCGCTCGCCGCGCCGATCGAGCTCGGCGCGGAATTCATCCACGGAGCTTCACCGGAGACCCACCAGTGGCTGCGCAGCGCGGGAGGAACCGCCATCGATACCTCCGGCGAGCATTGGTCCTTCGTCGACGGACGGCTGCAGCAGCGCACGCAAAGCCTCCTCGGGCAGGTGCGCGCCGCGCTCGCGGCCGGCAACGTGCTCTCGCGGCCCGATGTCTCGCTCGAAGCCTTTCTCGCCGGCGAGAACGGCCGGCGTCTTTCGCAAGAGGCGCGCTCCATGGCCCGTGCCTTCGTTTCCGGTTTCGATGCCGCCGACCCGGAGCGGATCAGCATCCACTCCGTCGCGCAAGAATGGGGAGCCGGCGGCATGTTGGATTCCTCGCAGTCGCGGCCTTTCGGAGGTTATGGCAGCCTGCTGCTGGCACTGCGCGCCGCTCTTGATCCCGCGCACGTGCGCCTGCAACTTCAGACGGTCGTCACCGACGTCGGCTGGAGCGGCCATGCGGTCGAGGTGGCGGGCCGCTGGCTCGGGGAGCCTTATCGCGTGAAGGCGCGCAAGGTCATCGTCACGGTGCCGCTCGGGGTGCTGCAGCTCTCACCGACGTCGACGGGAGCGATCCGCTTCACGCCGCCTCTGCAGGCGAAGCAGACCGCGCTCGAGCAGCTGCTGGCCGGCCCGGTGCTCAAGGTCGCGCTGCATTTCCGGCGGCCGTTCTGGCTGGAGCAGGACGATGGCCGCTACGTCGATGCTTCGTTCTTGCATGCGCCGGGGAAGCCCTTTCCGACCTTCTGGACCACTCTCCCCGTGCGCAGCTCCCTGCTGAATGCCTGGGTGGGAGGGCCTGCCGCCAGGAAGCTTGGCGAGCTCGCCGACGAGGAGGTCATCCGGCGCGCGCTCGACTGTGTCGCGTCGGTGTTCTCCCGCAAGCCCGGCGAGCTGGATCTTCAGGCCGCATACGTCCACAACTGGCATCGCGATCCGTTCGCGAGGGGTGCCTACAGCTACGTGGCGGTCGGCGGTGCCCGGGCGCGCGAAATACTGGCGACGCCGCTCGAGGGCGCGCTCTTTTTCGCCGGCGAGGCGACGGACACGAGCGGCGATGCGACCACCGTCAACGGCGCCGTGCGCAGCGGCGCCCGCGCCGCGCTCGAGGTCGGCTACTGACGGGCGCTCGGGCGCGGGCTGCGGTGCGGATCATGGGTAGCTCAGGTGAAATTATATCGTACTACGATATAAACTAGCGGGCTGCCGGAATCCCTCTCCGGACCCATCGCCGCAACATCATGAAGAGCTCCGTTTCCACCCTCGGGGTGCACGACACCCTGCGCGACTTCACGGCCGACCGACGCCTGCTCGTGCTCTCGGCGATGGCCCTCGTCACCGGAAGCTGCGGTGCGGCTGCGGCATGGGTGCTCCTCAAGCTGATCGCCCTCGTCACGAATCTCGCCTACTTGCAAACTTTCTCCACGGCGACCTCGTATCTGAGTCATGCCGAGCTCGGACCGGCCTCCATCCTGATACCGATCGTGGGCGGCATCATCGTCGGTCTCATGGCCCGTTACGGCTCGCCGAAGATCCGCGGCCACGGCATCCCCGAGGCGCTCGAGGCCATCCTCATCGGTCAGAGCCGCATCGAGCCGAAGGTGGCGGCTTTGAAACCGCTGTCCTCGGCGATCGCGATCGGCACCGGCGGTCCATTCGGCGCCGAGGGGCCAATCATCATGACAGGCGGGGCGCTGGGCTCGCTGTTCGCGCAGTTCTTCGACCTGAGCTCCGCCGAGCGAAAGACGTTGCTCGTCGCCGGCGCCGCCGCCGGCATGACGGCGATCTTCGGCACACCGGTGGCCGCCGTGCTGCTCGCCATCGAGGTGATGCTCTTTGAATGGAAGCCGCGCAGCTTCGTGCCGGTGGTCGTGTCCGCCGTCGTGGCGCTCGCCTGGCGCCCCTGGCTCGTGGGCCCGTGGCCCCTCTTTCCGCACAACGGAATGCCGGCGATGCCCGGGTGGGGGTTGGCGCTTTGCGCCGGTGTCGGGGTGATCGCGGGATTGCAATCCGCGCTCACGACCGGAGGCCTCTACTGGGTCGAGGAGTGGTTCGAAAAGCTCCCGATCCACTGGATGTGGTGGCCAGCGCTCGCCGGCATCGTGGTCGGCGTCGGCGGCCTGTTCGATCCGGCGGCACTCGGGGTCGGCTACGACAACATCGGGGCGCTGATCAACGGCACGGTGCCGATGCACGCGGCCATCGTGCTGCTGGTGGTGAAATTCGTCATCTGGATGATCGCGCTCGCCTCCGGAACTTCGGGCGGCACCCTCGCCCCCCTTCTCATGATGGGTGGCGCCGTGGGTGTGCTGGAAGCTCACCTTCTTCCGGTCGGCGACGCGGGCTTCTGGGCGCTCATCGCCATGGCGTCGGTGCTCGGCGGCACTCTGCGCTGTCCGCTCACCGCGACCGTGTTCGCCATCGAGTTGACGGGCGACCTGCGCGTCATGCCCGCGGTGCTCATCGCCTGCGTCGCCTCTTTCGCGGTCACGGTGCTGATCATGCGACGCTCCATACTGACGGAGCGGCTCGCGCGCCGGGGCCGGCATCTCAGCTACGAGTACACGGTCGACCCGTTCGAGGTGATGCGGGTGCGCGAGATCATGACCCAACCGGTGCAAACGCTCCCGGCACGCCTGTCGACAGCGGAAGCGCTCGCGTTCTTCAATCGCGAAAACGGTGTCAAGCTTCACAAGAGCTATCCCGTCGTCGATGATGCGGGGCGCGTCATCGGCATGCTCTCGCGCGCCGATGTGCTGCGCTGGTCACGGGCGGGCTGGCCGCGGGGCCAGACGCTCGAGGAGGCCGCGGCCACGGGCGAGGTCTTCTTCGGCTACGCCGATGAGCTCGTGGGCCATATTGCCGATCGCATGGCGGCGGCGGATGTCGGACGGGTTCCGGTGATCGACCGCGCCACCGGCAAGCTCGTGGGGCTGCTCGCGACGCGGGATCTCCTGCGGGTGCGCGCGTCCGCCGCCCGCCTGGAGCAGGAACGCGGGCGCTGAGCCTCGCGCTTCAGGCGAGCGCCTGGCGCAACTCCTCGATCAGGTCCTGCGCATCCTCGATCCCCACCGAGAGCCGGATGAGCCCGTCGCCGATGCCGAGCGAAGCGCGCAATGCGGCGGGAAGCGAGGCATGGGTCATCAGTGCCGGGTGCTCGATGAGACTCTCGACTCCACCCAGGCTCTCCGCCAGCGAGAATAGGCGGCAGCGCTCGAGCATCCGCCGCGCCTCCTCCAGGCCGCCGCGCAACACGGCCGTCACGATGCCGCCGTAGCCCCCGCTCATCTGCCGGCGCGCGAGCGCGTGTTGGGGATGGCTCGGAAGACCCGGATAGTGCACGCGCTCGACCTGCGGGTGGCCGGCAAGAAACTGCGCGATGGCGAGCGCGTTCGCGCAGTGCCGCTCCATCCGCAGCGCGAGAGTCTTGATGCCGCGCAGCGTCAGGAAGGAATCGAACGGACTCGGTACCGCCCCGAGCGCATTCTGCAGATAGCCGATCCGGTCCTTCAATGGACTCCCGGCACGCACGATCGCCGCGCCTCCCAGGCAGTCGGAGTGGCCGTTCAGATACTTGGTGGTCGAATGCACGACGATGTCGAAACCATGCTCGAGAGGGCGCTGGACGAAGGGCGTCGCGAACGTATTGTCGCAGATGCTGATCAGCTCCCTGCGACGGGCGATCGCGGCCACCGCCGGGAGGTCGACGAGCTGCAGCAGCGGATTCGTGGGCGTCTCCACCCAGACCAGGCGCGTGTTGGGTCGGATCGCCTCCTCGAGCGCTTGCGGCCGTGTCAGATCGACGAACGAGACCTGGTGCCCCGCGGAGCGCTTGCGCACGTTCTCGAGCAGCCGGTAGGTCCCGCCGTAGAGATCGTGCATGGCAATGATGTGGGAGCCGGCATCGAGCAGCTCGAGCAGCGTCGAGCTCGCCGCCATGCCCGAGGCGAAGGCGAATGCCGCCTCGCCACCCTCGAGGTCGGCCAAAGCGGCCTGCAGCGCATCGCGCGTGGGATTGCGCGTGCGGGAGTAGTCGTAGCCCTGATGGACCCCGGGACTCGACTGCACGTAGGTCGAGGTCGCGTATATCGGCGGCATCACCGCACCCGTGAGCGGATCGGGGTGCTGGCCGCCATGAATGACGCGGGTAGCGAAGCGGGCGGGCCGGTCGGTCATCAGATCCTCACATCCGTCGGCGGAGCCAGTTGAGCAGGTCGATGCGGGTGACGAGCCCCTGGAAATCTCCGTCCTTCATCACGATGGCCACCATGCCGCGGTCGAAGATCTCCATGAGCTGCTGCACGGAGGCATCCAGCCCCACGGTCACGAGATGGCTCTCCATGGCCGCCGTCACCGGCTCGTTGAAGTGCTTGGGATTGGCGAACACCTCGAGAAGTATGTCTTCCTCGTCGACGATGCCGACGATGCGGCGATTGCGCATCACGGGAAGCTGGGAGACATCGTAGAGCTTCATGCGCCGGTAAGCGGTCATCACGGGCTCGGATGCGTCCACCGTGACCGCGGCGTGCTCCGAATAGGGGCGGGCGATCAGATCGCGCAGGTCGCCGAAGTGCTCGCGCTCGAGGAAGCCCTGATCCAGCATCCAGTAATCGTTGTAGACCTTGGAAAGGTACTTGTTGCCGCTGTCGCAGACGAAGGTGACCACGCGCTTCGGTTGCGTCTGCTCGCGGCAGTAGCGCAGGGCGGCGGCGAGCAGCGTGCCGGTGGAGGTCCCGGCGAGGATCCCCTCCTTCGCGAGCAGCTCGCGGCACGTCTTGAAGGACTCCGCGTCGGGGATCGTGTAAGCGGATTTGACACGCTCGAAATCGGCGACCGCCGGTACATAGTCGCCGCCGATGCCTTCCACCAGCCAGCTGCCGTGCTCCTGCGGCACCTTGCCGGTCCTGACGTATTCGGCGAGCACCGAGCCCGCCGGATCGGCCAGCACGACTTCGACCTTGGGCGCCACTCGCGCAAAGTAACGCGAGATGCCGGTAAGCGTGCCGCCCGTGCCGACACCGCACACGACGGCATCGACCTGGTGCTCGGTCTGTTCCCAGATCTCGGGCGCCGTGGTCTCCTCGTGCGCGCGCGGGTTGGCGGGATTGCCGAACTGATCGACGAAGAAGGAGTTGGGTGTCTCGCGCGCCAGCCGCGCCGCCACGTCCCGGTAGTACTCCGGGTGGCCCTTGCTGACGTCGGAGCGGGTGAGCATCACCTCCGCACCCATCGCCTTGAGGTTGAAGATCTTCTCGCGGCTCATCTTGTCGGGGATGACCAGCAGCAGCCGATAGCCTTTCTGCGCCGCGACCAGCGCGAGGCCGAGTCCCGTGTTGCCCGCCGTCGCCTCGATGAGCGTGCCGCCGGGCGCAAGCCGGCCGTCGCGCTCGGCCGCCTCGATGAGATAGAGCCCCACGCGATCCTTGATCGAGCCGCCGGGATTCTGGTTCTCGAGCTTGAGAAAAAGCTGGCACGGGCCGGTATCGAGGTGGGAGACGGCGACGAGCGGCGTGTGGCCGATCATCTTGAGGACATTGCTGTAGGACTGCGGCGACATGGAATTCCCGTGTATCTCGATCGATCGCGTGAGCCGAAGACGGCTTCGGCCCGATGGCTGGCTTGCCAGCGCTCTGGCCGGCGAAATTGTACGCCAGCCCGACGCGGCGCCCGAAGCTATCCAGTTCCGGCGGCCCGGCAGTGCTGGATGAGCGCAAGAGCGCGGCCGGGTGTGCCCCCGAGCCGCCGCGCAGCCGCGATTTCCGCTAAAATTGGCGCGTCCGCGAGCGCGTCGCGCTCGCCCTCCCTTTACCCCCTCCGAGAGCCCCTATCGACACCGGTGACGGAATGCCCGACGCTCCCCGTGACGCCATTCTCGTGCGCGGCGCGCGCCAGAACAACCTGAAGAATCTCGACCTCGACATTCCGCTCAATGAGCTCGTCGTGGTGACGGGCGTGTCAGGCTCCGGCAAGTCATCGCTCGTCTTCGACACGCTGTATGCCGAAGGTCAGCGTCGTTATGTCGAGACCTTCTCTCCCTACGCGCGACAGTTCCTCGATCGGATGGACAAGCCGCAGGTGGATGCCATCGCGGGCATCCCGCCGGCGATCGCCATCGACCAGACCAATCCCGTGCGCACGTCTCGCTCCACCGTGGGCACGATGACCGAGCTCAACGATCATCTGAAGCTGTTGTTTGCCCGCACGGCAACTCTTTATTGCGAGTGTTGCGGCCGTCCCGTGCGGCGCGACACGGCCGAGAGCATCTATGGCGATCTGCGTCAGCGCGCGGCTGCATGGGGTGAGGCCCAGGGGACCGCGGCGGACCCGCGGCTGCTGCTCACCTTTCCCGTGCCCGTGCCGGAGAGCTTCCAGGAAGCCGAGGTCCGCGCGCTGCTCGAGAAGCAAGGCTACACGAGGTTTTTCGCGCGCCAAGGGTCCGCAGCCGCAGTCCCGCGCGCGCCCATGGCCGATGAGCTCGCCGGCGCCCACACGGCTGCCCAGCGCCGCGCGGGCTCGGGCGCGCGCGGCAAGCGAGCGGCGGCCGGGCGAGCCGCCTCGCGAGGCGGCATCGTCCTCGACGTTGTGCAGGATCGTTTCCGCGCCGGCCAGGCGGAGCGCGGCCGCGTGCTGGAATCGCTCGAGGCCGCGTTGCGCGTCGGCCGCGGCCGGGTCGACGTGCAGGTCGTCGATGACGCCGACCCGCCGCGCCCGCTCGCGACCTGGCGCTACTCGAGCACGCTGCACTGCGCGGAGTGCGACCGTTCCTACCAGGAGCCGACTCCCAGCCTCTTCTCTTTCAACTCGCCCGTCGGCGCCTGCGAGACCTGCCGCGGATTCGGCCGCACCATCGGCATCGACTACGGGCTCGTGATTCCGGACGAGATGAAGTCGCTGCGCGGCGGCGCCGTGAAGCCCTGGCAGACCAAGTCCTACGCGGAGTGCCAGCAGGACATGGAGAAGTTCGCGAAAAGGCGCGGCATACCGCTCGATGTCCCCTGGCGGGAGCTCAAATTCGAGCACCGCCACTGGGTCATCGAGGGCGAAGGGGAATGGAGCAAAGGAGTCTGGTACGGCGCCAAGCGCTTCTTTGCCTGGCTCGAAAGCCGCTCCTACAAGATGCACGTGCGGGTGCTCCTCTCCCGCTACCGCGCCTACACGCCGTGCGAAGCCTGCGGCGGGGCTCGGCTGAAGACCCAGGGTCTTCTCTGGCGAGTCGGCGACCGCGCGGCGGCGGAGGCGGCTCTCGGGACAACGCCGCGGTTCCGGCCGCGCCGGGTCGAGTGGCGCGAGGAGAGCCTGCGCGCCCTGCCCGGCCTCTCCATTCATGATGTGATGCTGCTGCCCGTCGAGCGCGCCTGCGAGTTCTTCCGGCGACTCGAGCTGCCCCGGCCGCTGGATGAGGCGACGGACCTGTTGCTCGGTGAGATCCGCGGGCGCTTCGGCTACCTGGCCGACGTCGGGCTCGGCTACCTCACCCTCGACCGCCAGTCGCGCACGCTCTCCGGCGGGGAAGTGCAGCGGATCAACCTGACGACCGCGCTCGGCACCTCGCTGGTCAACACGCTCTTCGTGCTGGATGAGCCTTCGATCGGCCTGCATCCACGCGACATGCAGCGCGTCATCACCGTGATGAAGCGCCTGCGCGATGCCGGTAATTCGCTGCTCGTGGTCGAGCACGATCCGCAGATCATGCTCGAAGCCGACCGCATCCTCGATATGGGGCCGGGCGCCGGCGAGCACGGGGGCGAGATCATCTTCTTCGGCACGCCGGCTGAGATTCGCCGCCACGACCGCTCGTTGACGGGGCAGTATCTGAGCGCCAAACGGCGGGTCGGCGGCGAGCGTCCGGTGAGTGCCTCGGCGCCGCCAGCCACCGAAGTCATCGCCGAAGCCCGCTCCAACCGCTGGTTGGAATTGCGCGGCGCGCGCCAACATAACCTCAAGGACGTGGACGTGCGCATTCCGCTCAAGCGCCTGGTCGGCGTTACCGGCGTCTCCGGCTCAGGCAAGTCGACCCTGATCGAGGACGTGCTCTACCCGGCGCTCCTCAAATATCACGGCAAGCCGACCGAAGCCCCTGGCGTATTCTCGGGGCTGGCGGGCGCCGAGCTCATCGACGATGTGGTGATGGTCGATCAGAATCCCATCGGTCGCACGACCCGCTCCAATCCGGCGAGCTACGTCGGCGCATTCGATGCCATCCGCGGGCTCTTCGCGGCCGAGCCCGCCGCGCAGGAGCGCAAGTACACCGCCGGCACGTTCAGCTTCAACTCCGGCAACGGGCGCTGTCCGACCTGCTGCGGCAACGGCTTCGAGCACGTCGAGATGCAGTTCCTGTCCGACGTCTACCTGCGCTGCCCGGACTGCAACGGCCGCCGCTATCGCGACGAGGTGCTGGACATCAAGCGCGAGGGCCCGAACGGCCGTCGCGCCAGCATCGCGGATGTGCTGGACATGACCGTCACCGAGGCGCTCGATTTCTTCCGCGACTCGCGCGAAGTGGTTGCGCGGCTGGCTCCGCTGTCCGACGTGGGGCTCGAGTACGTCAAGCTGGGCCAACCCGTACCGACGCTCTCGGGTGGCGAGGCGCAGCGCCTGAAGCTCGCGGGACACCTGGCCGAGGCAGGCTCGGTGCTCTCGAGCACCACTCACAAAGGCAAGCTCTTCCTCTTCGACGAGCCGACCACCGGACTGCATTTCCAGGACGTCGCGAAGCTCCTGGCGGCGTTTCGCAAGCTCCTCGCAGCGGGACACTCGCTGCTCGTCATCGAGCACAACCTGGATGTGATCCGCGCCTGCGACTGGATCATCGATCTCGGGCCCGAAGGCGGCGAGCACGGCGGACGGATCGTCTGCACCGGTACCCCCGGGGAGATCGGCGCCCGGTCCGATTCGCACACCGGCCGGGCACTCGCGGACTACGAGCGGGCCCTCGCCGGCGATGCCACTTTAGTCGCGGAGCCGCAGGGGACCTACGAGAGCAGGTCATTGAGCGGCCCTGGGCCGCTCGCGGAGGGCTGGCAGGCCCGGTCGCCGCAGGCGACTTCGCCCCAATCCAAGAATGGCCGCGCACGCAATGCCGTCGTGATCCACAACGCCCGCGAGCACAACCTGAAGAGCATCGACGTGCAGATCCCGAGAGATCGCCTGACGGTCATCACCGGCGTCTCGGGCTCGGGCAAATCGACGCTCGCGTTCGATATTCTCTTCAACGAAGGCCAGCGTCGATATCTGGAATCGCTCAACGCCTACGCCCGGCAGTTCGTGCAGCCCGCGGCGCGGCCGGACGTCGATGCGATTTTCGGCATACCGCCCACGGTCGCGATCGAGCAGCGCACGAGCCGCGGGGGGCGCAAGAGCACGGTCGCGACGCTCACCGAGATCTATCACTTCCTGCGGCTGCTTTACGTGAAGCTCGGCAGCCAATACTGCCCCGATTGCAACATTCCGATCGAATCCCAGAGCGCGGCCTCGATCGCCGCCCGGCTGCTGCGCGATTACAAGGGCCGGCGCATCGCGCTCCTCGCGCCGCTCGTGGTCGCGCGCAAGGGCTACTACACGGATCTCGCGAAGTGGGCCGCCAAGAAAGGCTTCAAGGTACTGCGCGTCGACGGCGCCCATCTCTCCACCGCGCAGTGGCCGCGGCTGTCGCGCTTCAAGGAGCATACGATCGAGCTGCCCGTGGCGGAATTGGATGTCGGCGCGAGGACCGATACCGCGCTGCATCAGGCGCTCGCGCGGGCGCTCGATTTCGGCAAAGGACTGGTCCACGTGTTGGACGCGAAACACGAGCAACCGGTGGTGTTCTCGACCCGCCGCGCCTGTCCCGGCTGCGGACGCAGCTTCGCCGAGCTCGATCCGCGCCTCTTTTCCTACAACTCCAAGCACGGCTGGTGCGAGAGCTGTTGTGGCACCGGCCTGGAAATGCCCGCCGGGGAGGACGAGACGGGCGCGGCCCTGGAGGAGGACGGGCAGTGGGCCGAGGAGGCAGCGCAGATCTGCGGCAGCTGCGAGGGCAAGCGATTGAACCCCATTGCGCTGAATGTCCGCTTCCGTGACCGCTCGATCGCCGGGCTCGCCGCTCAATCCGTGGCGCAGGCGGCGGATTTCTTCCGGCGCTTGCGGCTGAGCGAGCGCGAGCGGCAGATCGCGCGCGACCTGCTCACGGAGATCCGGGCTCGCCTCAAGTTCCTCGACCAGGTGGGTCTCGGGTATCTGCAGCTCGATCGCTCGGCGCCCACGCTCTCCGGCGGCGAGGCGCAGCGGATCCGACTCGCGGCGCAGCTCGGCTCGAACCTGCAGGGCGTCTGTTACGTCCTCGATGAGCCGACGATCGGGCTTCACCCCCGGGACAACGCCGTGCTGCTCGATGCGCTCGCGGAGCTCTCGAGCCATCGCAACACTCTGGTGGTGGTGGAGCACGACGAGGAGACCATCCGCCGAGCGGATCACGTCCTCGATCTCGGCCCCGGCGCCGGCGTGCTCGGCGGGGAAGTGGTGGGTGAGGGCACGGTGAAGGATCTGATCGGCAATCCGCGCTCGACCACGGGGCGCTTCCTGCGCGAGCCGCTCCGTCATCCGGCGCAGCCTCACCGGCCGGTGAACGGCCATACGCCGCACCTGAAGCTCGAGCGGGTTTCGCTGCACAACGTCCGCAACGCCGACGTACGCATTCCGCTCGGGCGGCTGGTCGTCATCACCGGCGTGTCCGGCTCCGGAAAATCCACGATCGCGCGCGACGTGCTCTACTCCAATCTTCGCCGGTTGCTCGGCGAGGCGGGACGCGGCCGGCGCAACGGCAGCCCGCCGAGCACCGCGCGCCGCGCGGCGGGAGGGCGCCGGCGAGGCAACGGTCCGGAGCTCGTCGGCTGCCTGGGTCTACGAGGTCTCGAGCAGGTGGACCGCGTGCTCGAGGTGGATCAGACGCCGATCGGCAAGACGCCGCGCTCCTGCCCCGCGACTTACATCGGACTGTGGGACGACATCCGCCGCATCTTCGCGGGCACGACCGAGGCGCGGCTGCGCGGCTACAGCGCGAGCCGCTTCTCATTCAACACCGCAGGCGGGCGCTGCGCGGCCTGCGAGGGTCAGGGCGTGAAGACCATCGAGATGAGCTTCCTGCCCGATGTCAAGGTGCTCTGCGACGTGTGCGGTGGACGGCGATTCAACATGGAAACGCTCTCGGTGCTCTGGAGAGAGAAGAGCATCGGCGATGTCCTCGCCATGAACGTCGACGAGGCGGTGGGTTTCTTCCGCGCGCACGCGCGGGTTCACCATGCGCTGAAGCTCCTTCAGGACGTCGGGCTCGGCTACCTCACCCTCGGTCAGCAGAGCCCGACCCTCTCGGGCGGCGAAGCGCAACGCATCAAGCTGGTGACGGAGCTCGCGAAGGTGCGTCCCGGCGAGCAGCCGCTCTTCAGGGGCGGCGGCCGCGCGGGCTCGAACGCGAAGCACACCCTGTACGTGCTCGATGAGCCGACCGTCGGACTCCACATGGCGGATGTGGAGAAGCTCATCCACGTGTTGCATCGGCTGGTTGCGGCCGGCAACACGGCGGTCGTGGTCGAGCACAATCTCGACGTGATGGCCGAGGCGGACTGGATCGTGGACATGGGCCCGGAGGCCGGCGAGGGCGGCGGCCGGATCGTCGCGCAGGGGACCCCGGCGGAAGTGGCGCGGCACAAGCGCGACTCTCACACCGGGCGTGCGCTCGAAGCCTTCCTCAGCGAGCGCAGCGAGTAAACCGGGTCATTTGCGGAAGAGCTTCTCGAGCTCGGTGCGCGCGCGGTCGACCTCGGCCGTGTTGGGTGGCACGTAAGCGCCCGGCCGCGGCTTGAATAAATCGCAGAAGTTGGCGTGGGTCTTGTCGCTCACTTCCTCGGCGGTGGGCTCGCGACAGTGCTTGGCGACCCGCGTGTCGTAATCGACGCACATCCGGCACACGTGCAGCTCCGCGCGGCATTTCGGGCATTCCTCGAGGCGGCGCAGCGGCAGCGTCAGACCCGTGAGCGAGGCGCCGCATTTCCAGCAGGAGAGGCCGGCGGCTTCCGTGTTCAGGGGTGGCATGGCGCGGGAAGTATGCGCCGTCCGACTCACCCGGTCAGGTCTTTCTGACCCGCTCGCTCAGGCGCTCGAGGAGGCGTGAGAACGGCGTGTTCTTCTGGTATTCGACACGCAGGTGCCGCACTCCGGAATCGCTGACGTCCCCGCTGCGGTGGTCGATCGCGAGCTCGTTCGCGCCCAGGATCTCGAGAGTTTCCTCCAGGGTCTGCGGCGTGCGGCGCTCGCGCGCGCCCACTTTGCCCCCACCCGCCTTGCGGCCGGCTCGCGCTGCTGCCTGTGCCTGCGGCGCTGCTGGCGCTGCCTTCGGGGATGCCGTGGGCGGCGTCACCGGCCGCGCCGCGGCGGGAGCAGCGCGTTGCGCGGCGGGAGGTGCTACCGCCCGTTGCGGGCTGCCGGCCGGCGCGGCCGCCGGCGGAGCAGGCTCCTCGTCGATGAGCTTGAACTCGTTGTCCATGCTCTCGCGGCGCTTCTTCGCTGCGCTCGCGTCGGCGAATCGCTGGCTGTCATCGGTCGCGCGCTCACGCTCTTGCGCGCTCACCGGCACCACGGCTACCGAAGCGAACTCGGAGCGGACGTAATAGGCGACCTGCTTGGCCGAGATCGCGTCATTGAAGAAGCCGAGGCGCAATCCGTACCAGCGACGTCCGCCGCGGCTGCCGGCGACGGAGTAGAGCGTGTAGGCGCTGAAGATCGCGAGCGGCGGCACCTTGTCGAGCTCCACCGGCTGGACGGACCAGTACAGCTGCACCGCGAAGGAGACCGGCCGGTGCTGCGATACGGCTTCCTTGAGCGCGCGCCGCGTGCCGGTATCTTCGGGCTTGAGGAGCGAGATACCGGAGGCGGCGGGATCGACACTCTCCGTTTCTCCCTCGCGGCGAGTCTCGAGGAATTTCAATACCTGGGTGTCGGTGAGTGAGCTGTCATCCGCGGGTTCCGCATCCGCGACCGTCGGCGAGGGCATGAGGCGCGTCTGGCCGTTGCTCGCCTGCGGAGTATCGAGCGCGGCGAGAACTTCCCTGACGTTGGAATGCGCGAATACCGGCTTCGTCGCCGGCTGTTGGGTTCTCGCTGGCGCGGGCGACACCGGCCGCGCGGCAGCCGAGGGGGGTGTGGGCCTTGCCTGGGCGGGCCTCGCCACCGCAGGCATCTGGGGTGGCATCGGCGACTTCGCTTGCGGCATCGCCGGCGTTGCGTAGCGGACGGGAGCCCCCTTCGCAGCAATCGGGGCAGCCGCGCCGGCGCCGGTGCGCACCGGCTGTGGCCTCGCGGGCGCTGCCTTGGCCGCGGGAGCACCCATGGGGCGCTGCGCCGGCGGGGCCGCAGCGACCCTCGGCGTGGGCACCGGCGGATGAAGAGTGGGGACCCGCCTCAGCACATCGACGGATGCCGCGGGCGGAGCGCTCGGAGGCTGGGCAGCAGGACGTGCCGAGGGCGGCTGGGGGGGCCGAACGGCGCTGCGCTGCGGCCCCACGGCATGCCGGGCCTGCACGGCCGCCGCTTCCGCGGCACGCGCGCGCAATTTCTTGCCTGGAGCCTCGCCCGCCCAGGCACCCGGATAAATCTCGCGCACGACGGCCAGCCATTCCTCCGCTTCGATCTGGCTCGCAAAGAACCCCATGTGCAGCCGGAAGCGCTCGCGGCCCTCCTCGAACCGACGGCTCACGAAGAACGTGAAACGCTTGAGCTCCGGCAGATCGGTCTGCGGGAGCGCCATCGGTGTCGTAGAGGAGCACAGGTTGAGGACGAACGATCCTGCCTCTGCGGCAGGCGCCGCCGGATGTTCCGCGTCGGCTTCGGCCGGCGCGAGATTTGCCGTTGGTGTCATAAATTCCCCGGAACGTCCATCGGCCGCAGGCGAAAGGAACCGGCTCGGAATGCCGAAGGGGAATGCGAGCGTCGCGCCGACGCGCGATCGAGGCAGCCCCGCCGTCATAGGAACCGTCCCTTAGACCGGTGGCTTTGCGTCCCCGCCTTTCGACGGGTTTGCCCTTGTCAACGGCGCCAAGTGTCGAAGCCCAGGCGGTAGGAGTCAAGTGCCGCGATTGTGGCGCGGCTCTCAACTGGCGCGGATCACAGTGCGGGCGCAACGGCCTCGTTCCCGCTCATGCATCCTTATGTATAAAGACGGGGCGATATGTCATGCGGCACGGCGGCGCGCGTCCAGGGCCAGAGGGTTTTTCCTCAGGAGGTCGCGGGCACCAGAGCCACCGGCTTACGGGGCTTCAGTTGGGCGAGAGCGCAGATCGCCTCGTACGTGAAGCGCTGCGCGCCGCGGCGCCCCGACCGCAGGGTTCCGAGCGCGGCCGCCGCCAAGGTGCCGACCGGGATGCCGCGATGCACGACCCGCGGACCGACGAGGAGCGGATTGACGAGCGGCATGACCGCGATCCTGGCGAGATCCATCGCCCGTATCTCGCGCCGCCAGCCGAGAACCACCGCCGGTTGCAGAATGTCGAGCGAGCCGAATCCGACTTTCGCCAACATCTGCTCGAGCTCGCCCTTCACCCGCAGATAGCCGCTCTTCGCCGCAGCATCCGCGCCGGCCGCCGAAATCAACACGAAGCGCGTCGCACCCGCCGCCTTCGCGGCGCGCGCGAAAGCGAGCGTG
>Ga0335078_10001597_pt1 | contig 34135 bp, 29 predicted proteins | sample Lox_Sample_32_FD_206711 | JGI IMG/M metagenome (GOLD analysis project Ga0335078, IMG submission 206711) | Soil microbial communities from Loxahatchee National Wildlife Refuge, Florida, United States - Lox_Sample_3.2 | ecosystem: Environmental > Terrestrial > Soil > Wetlands | place: USA...
GGAATGGCAATGTCTGATCCACCACGCCGGGAAGAAAGCTTTGCCCATAGACGCAGCCTATCCCACTGCAAATCGCGCCGCACAATTATTATCTGTGCAGGGAATCTATCTCCGACAGACTCCTAGACACCGGGTATCGGCCTCCGCCTGGCGAATGAACGATTCAAGATATTTGCTAACTTTTGATACCTCCCTACCGGCGACTCCTTATTCTCTCGCCTTTACTCGATTGGGATATCGATCTTGTCGCCCGGCAAAGCGTCCCTCAAGCGCGGATCGTCGGCATCGCGCACCTGGCCGTGGGGCAGAGGATGCAGCTTGAACAGCACAAGGAGATTGCGGTCGGAATTGTCAAAGGCACGGAAGCTGGCGACCTGTTCTAGCGAATAGAGCGTGTGCAAGTCGGCGAGCGTGAGGGGATCGAGATCGTTCCAACTGGCGTACCAGCCTGGCTGGTACCTCGCGAGCTTGCTGGGCAGATCGGGTGTGCCGAAGTCATCGCAGAGGGTTGGCACGTGCGTCAGCAGGGTAATTTCATCGCCGCTGTTGGATACCAGCAGCCGCTTCCCGTTTGGGTGCGTATCCATATATGAGGTAAGTTGTGAGGCTGCACTCGCCCATGTGGATTGGGGATGAAATGCGTAGCGGATGGTTTGCACACCGTGTACACCGGCGCCAGCCGCGACCGCAACCACGACGGGCCATCCCAAACGCCGCGTCCAAAGCGGCTGCTCAAAGAGGGCCGCTACGCCTAGCGCCACCACAAAAAAGCAAAAAAACGCAGGCACGGCGAAGTAGCGCGGCTGAGGATGATCTTGCAGCGTCATAAATAGCAGGTAACCTGCAACTGCCCACAGTGACGCGCCGAACAACGGATCCTGCCACAGCCTTCGCCCCCACGCGCTACGCCAAGCGATCGCAGCGGCCGGCGCCACCCCGATGGCAAGAAGAATCAAACTGCGATCTATCCAAAAAAGCCCGTGAAAGGACCACCAGAAAGCCACCAGCGGCCAATCGAGCTCTGTCGGTTTCGGATAGGCATTCACAAGAAAGTAGTATTTGTAGTCGGCGAGCAAGCCGGCTCCGGTGATGACCGCCATCCACACGCCGTACGCAACGCTCGCAGCGCCCAGCAGGACCAACGTACAGCGCAGCGCCAACATGCGGTGCTCCCACAAGGGCGCCACCACGGCCCAAAGCAGCGCCGGCAAAAGGAATAGCGCCGTCGGTTTGCTCAAAACGACGAGCGCGAACAGCAGCCCGATGCACGCCGCGATGCGAGCCGGCCGCTGCATTCCCCTGAGCCGTACAGCCACGTTCAGGGCCGCGAGCGTCAGTGCGGTCTCGAGCGGTTCCAGAATAGCCAGCCGGCTGAAGCAGTAGAGAAAAGGGCTTGTGACTATCAGCGTCACGCCGAGGAGGGCCATCCAGCGCGGTCCGCGCGTCCGCATCAAAAGATAGCTCAGCACCAGACTCACGAAGAAGCATGCCACTGCCAATCCGCGTGCGGCCTCGACGGTCACGCCGGTAATGCAGAATAGCAGCCACTCGAGAAACGGCCACGCCGGAACCGCGGCAGCCGGGTTGAAGTCGCCTGCGACGTACCAGTTACCGAACAAGTGCGCACGGATGGCCGCGTTCCCGTACCAGCCTTCATCGGTGTACTTTGCCCAGTCGAAAACCCACGGCGATCCGTTGGGGAAATCGGCGCGCAAGTTCGTGGCGTGCAGCAGCGCAAATCCGGCGATCACCGCCAGCCATACCGCGTAGACCCAACGGCGCATCACACCGGTGCGATCCTTCACGGTTTTCGTTTCCAACACTTGTTGCATTCGTTCCCGCCACCTGCATTCCTGGGTCTCGCAAGGCAGAGACGGAATGCGGCCTGTTCCTACAACCTAAGAGAAACGTAAGACTGCGTGCAAAATCGCTTTAACGGAGATGCACTTGAGTATAACGTCCGCTTCCTGCGCGTTTTTCCGCATCTGGCCCCTTTCGGCACCGCTCCCACCTCGTCCCATCGGCGCCTATGTTCTTTCTCTTTCGGCGGGACCGACAGCCGCCGCGTTCATGTTTTCCCCTGGGTGGCCGATGAACCGTGTGTCGGATCAGAACAGGTCCCGGCTCAGAGGCGAGGCACGTTGAGATCCATGCAAAGTTCGGTGCAGTTGCAAACGCCGCCCTCCGCCTCCGGCCTTACGCTCGTGGAGTTGGACTCGTCGGCTGCCGCCGTGCATGTGGTCGGCGTCAGCGCGGTGTGGCGCAAGCTGCTAATGCAAGCGGAGATGGCAGCGCCGCACCTGCAAGTCGCTGCCATCGAGGGTGAGCACGGAAGCGGCAAGCATACCCTTGCCCGTTTTCTGTTCAGCCGCTCGCCGCTCGCCGCAGCGAGTTTCCAGCGCCGCGACGCTCGTGAGTGGTTGGCCACCGACGCGGACCCTTCCACGCTCGCCGGCTTCACCTATCTCGACCGCGTCGATCTGCTCGCCCCGCCGGGACAAGGACTGCTGCTTGGCGTCCTCAAGACTCTGCAGGACCGCCCACCCGGCCGCGCCGTCCTGCTGGCTTCTTCGCAAACTTCGCTGCGCCAAATGGCCGGCCAGGGACTTCTGCTCCCCGACCTCGCTTTTCGGCTCACCGCCATCCGTTTCGCCATTCCGCCGTTGCGTCAGCGTCGCGAAGACATCGCCCCGCTGGCTCAGTTCCTGCTTGATCGTCTCTGCGCGCGCTATCAGCAGCGCCCCGTTGTGTTTGGGCCAGGCACCTTGGCTCGCCTGTTGCAGCATACGTGGCCCGGCAACGTCCGCGAGCTGCTCAGCGTTCTCGAGAATGCCATCCTCGAAGCCGATAACGGCGTCATCCGCCCGCTCGATCTGGCTCTCCCTGACGGCCCGCAGGGCTTCTTCGACTTGCCCCCGAGCGGGCACGCACCTCTAAGTCACAGCATGGGGCCCGTCGCAGCCTTTGAATCGAGCCTCGACCCGCAAAGCATCGTTCATGCCGCCAGCCTGTCCCTGGACGCCGTCATCCGCCGTCACGTGCAGTATGTGCTCGACCTCAACCGCGGGAACAAACTCCGTGCCGCCCGCCAACTCCAAATCTCTCGTTCAACGCTCTATCGGATACTCGGCAATGAGAGCTTTCTTGCGCACTGAAGTGGGCGAGCCCGACTAAGCAATAAAAAAATGAGGAAGCATGGAGTGAAGGCGCGCCGGCCCGCTCCCTTCATAGCTTCGCTTGTTTGAAAGTTGTTGCAATCGCCTGCATTCGAATTATTCACAGACCTTGCGCAGCAACGTCGCCGGAGGAAGCGGGGGCTTTGTGCCGCTTGGATGCCGAGTTTCCATTTTTGGCCCGGGTGGCTGTGCGTGGCGCGCGCGACGGCGTATAGCTCTTGTATACGGTGATGTGGAAACAGGCCTGCTGGAACTCCTCCTCCACGTCGATCTTGCCTGCCGACTGAAGCGCCAGTAGGCGACGGCGCATCCACGCGATCTCGTCGCGGCTCAGGCCGTCCTTGGCTATGTCAATGGTCGCACCGGTGAGATGCGGGCTTACAATGTCGCCTTCAGCCGGAGCCGCGTTGCCATTCGTCTCCATGAGCCGCTTCTGGTATTCCACCGTGCGCACCGCCGAGCTCACTTCGAGCGGCCGGTGAAACGCGGCGTCGTGGGTGCGCGCCAGATCGTCCAGAAAGCGAGCAGTCCAGGGACGGCAATAGCGATGCGCGGGCAGCAGATCGGCGTTCACCACGAGCCCACTCGAGGCCGGAATGGGCACGAGCAGCTTGTGTTCGATCCGGTCCGTCAGGTCGGCTTCGTCCTCGATCCGCTCCAAACCGTCCGCGTCGAGGCGCGCGTTCTGCCGTTCCAATGACTCGTGGGAGCCGCGCAAAGGCGCGGGCATGGCACTGGGCGGAATGCGCAGCGAGGCCTCTTTGATTTCTGAGTCTGGAATCGGCGCTGCGGACTCCGGTTGCATAATTCGATTTGTCCCCGTACTGGCGCCCTCGCCATCTGCCGCGGAGTTTCTATTTCCCGGCAATAAAGTTTTGCGGAGCGATTGCCCTTCGGCAGAATCCATGTCTTCGTTGGTGATTCCGCCGTCGTTGCGCGTGTTACCACTCTGCATTGCGGTCGGCGTCGCCGCCTCCGCGCGCGGCGTGCCAGGCACCGATGCCGGCGGCCACTCTGCTTTTCCTGGAGCAGGCAGAACCGGCATGGCAAATGAGACCGATGCAACTTCCATCTCCGGCTGCTGACGAGTCTCTTGCTTCGGATGGAACCAAGGCAGGCTTCTCGACCGCGAAGTTCCACGCGAACTTCCCGCGTGGAGCGTTACGCTGCGCTGAGCGGTTTCTTGTTGCGCCAGCTGGCGGCGGATCGCGAGCCCCGCCGTGTGTCCCGCCACATCGGGCGTAGGTTTAGACACGGCGCGGCTCCGATTTTGCGTACGCGTGTGCGCAACAGAGCGCCTACTGGGAACGGCTGCGCCGTGACGGGTCGCGTGGACGCCGTGCGCGAGTGCAGTTTTGCGCTGTGCGCGAACCGGCATAGAAGCTCGCGCCTGAGAGGCGTCGCTTGCAGCCAAAGTTCCGAGCACAGCAGCGACAATTGCCGTCCGCCACATGAGGTAGAGTGCGGACAATCGAGAGCTCCTTTAGTGTAAGCCGATACGCAGTCACACCAGAGTGCCTTTGCGGATGCGGACTTGTCTGATAATTGGATGCTTCTGGTGAATTGGGGGCCGTCCGAATGGCAGAACGGCCTAAATGCCCGACGCGTGGGCATCCCCCAGGCCAGCGGGAGGCGAAACGGGCTTGGCGGGCGGCTGCAGGACAAAACCCTTGCGGACCAGAGCAAAGCCGTTTTGCGGCAACTCCGCCTGCAACAGCTGATTCTCCGGGCCGGAAAAGAGATCGGTATCGGCTCCGGCGATGGTGGCCACAAGATGGTGCACCGGGATGGGCTTGCCGTCAAGCGTGCCCTTCTGGTCGGCGTAAGTCGCCAGTTGAACCGGTTCGATGGAGCCCGCATTTTTCGGCAAGATGACCCAAAGATCGCGGTTGTTGCGCTGGACGGCGAGCGCGAGCAGCGTCTCCAATGCGCCGGGATCGAAGTCCGCTAGAAACACCGCGCCGGAATGCGCAGCCAGCCGCGTGGTCGAACTCCTTCCACTTGCCGAGATATTTAGAAGGAACTGAGCCGCATCCGGCGCCCCTATCACGTTCACCGCCTCGCCGTTCACGATGGCGCTCAACTGCACGTGCTCGAGCTGATTGGAGGACGAAAGGCGCTCGGATTTGGAGACCGCATAGTCGAGGCCCTGCATAGACACCTTTACAAGCGAGGTCGAGTCGTAGCCCTCGCTAGTGGCTGTGAAATGAAAACTGGCTATGCCCACTGCATGGCCGTGCTGCGCGATCTCAAAACTGCCGGACTCCAGTCCCACTGACGAACTTTCGCTGCTGCGTACCGCAACTTCCGCGCCGGGCTGGGCCAACATGGTTGACGGCAAAGCCGCCAAAATGAAGGCAAACCATCCCGCACCTAGGGAAAAACGAACGGAAAGCACTTGAAGTTTTTTCTCCCTGCTCAGATTAGACACGAAATGTGCCAAAGAGTTACGGCAGCAGGAAATTGGGACCCGGCGCTCTCGACCTCAGCAAAAAAACTACTTGCCGGACTCCGGCGCGCTGGCCTGTGTTTCCGTTCCATGATGCGCAGCGTTTTTGCATCTGCGGCTTGCGGTTCCTCCGGTTTTGGAACAGGAACCGGCTCTGAACAAACCCTTCCTCCTTTCGTCAAAGAATTCTTTACTTGGCGGACGGTGAGATGCTACTTTCCTTAGCATCCCCAGGACTGTTCAGCACAGGAGATGCCTATGTTTTGTGCCCGCTGTGGAACCGCGTGCCGGCCGGACCACAAGTTTTGCAAGAGGTGCGGAGCCCCGGTGGGCGCCGCGAGCAGTGCGCAGGCCGTAGCTGCGCCTGTCATCGCGCCGGTTGCATCGGGCGCCGCTTCGGTTCAGCCGGTGCCGCCACCCCCGCCGGCAGCGCCGGCCGCCTATCCGGGCGCTTATCAAAATATGTTTCAGGGAGGGTATCAGGGCGCACCGGCACTGCCGCCGGGCATGGTGCCCGTGTTGTACCAGGCCTATCCAGGTGGTCCTCAACAGGTGTATTACGTTCCCGCCCACGGTGCACAGGCACACGGCGGAGGCGGATTCCTGGAGGGCATTCGAGCCAAGATCAGGGATCTGGCCTCGACCGACAAGCTGGAAGGGTTCAGCCTGCGTCGGACTTTCAGCCAGGCATTCTCGAAACACAGCGAAGGTGAAATCGAAGAGTACATGATGGTGGGCGCTTCGCGCACTACGCCGCCGCTCGAACTGGTGGAGACAGGCTGGCCCAGGCCGTGGATGTTCTTCCGTATGCTCACACTCTTTGTGGTCGCCACGGTTGTGCTGTATGCGGTTTGGAAATTCACCGGCAATACGCCGATGGTGCCGGCGGTCCTGATTATGGGAGCGTTTGCCGTGCCGGTGGCGACGCTAATGCTCATCTTCGAGATGAACACGCCGCGCAATGTTTCGCTCGTGACCGTGGGAAGGCTGTTCGTGATGGGCGGCCTGGCCGCGCTCTGCGCGGTTTCCTTCGAGTACATGCTGCCCATTGCCGCGAAATTCCCGGGGATTGTCGAGGAGACCGCAAAGTTGGCCATGGTGCTCGCGGTGATGCGCAGCATGCGCTACAAGTACGAGCTGAACGGCATTCTGTTTGGCGCGGCGGTGGGCGCGGGATTTGCCGCCTTCGAGACAACATTCTACGGACTGATCAACGCCTTCCTTCCCACGCTGATTCACGATCTGCAGCAGATGCAGGCGGGCCACGCGATCGACGCCGCGATGCAGGCGATGGTGGATAACTTGATATTGCGCGGAATCCTGGCGCCATTCGGGCACGTGGTGTGGACGGCCATCGCGGCCGGCGCTTTCTGGCGCGTGAAGGGAGCCCAGCCCACCAATATGAGCATGTTGTCGGATTCGCACTTCCTGACGGCGTTCTTCGCGATTCCGGTCTTGATGCATACGCTTTGGGACATCGGAATCGACTTTCCCCAGAGCGCTTTGCTGAATTCGCTCCTCGTGGAGGTCGGCGGCTGGATCGTTACGGGATCGATCTCGTGGTATGTTTTGTTCGGCTTGGTGCAGCAGGGCCTGCGCCAGGTCAGAGACGAGCAGAAGACGCACTTGCAAAGCACTCTGGTGAATGTGGAAGCGACGCTCGGGTTGGGGGCAAAAGCCTACGCGATGCAGCCGCAGCGGCCGGCGAGCGCCTGAGGGCCGGCTGGCCGGTGCTGCACTGAAACGGATTTTGCTTAAGGAGAAAAAAGGTATGGCATTCTGCGGCAGTTGTGGTGCTCAGTTGGAAGGTGATTCGCGCTTCTGCGTGAACTGTGGAGCTGATCAGACGGCGCACGCGGGAGGCGCGCCGGCCGCAGTTGCGGCGGTTCCGGCGGCAAACGCGCCGCATCCGGTTCCACCGGTTGCGGGGATGGCTCCGCAATTCGTGCCTCCTCCCGGACCGATTCCTATGATGATGCCGCCCACGCCCGCAAAGAGCCACGGTTGGATCTGGGGCCTGGTAATTGTCGGCGCGATCCTCTGGGGCCTCTGGTACATTGGCACGCACAATCAGCAGAACCCGGGCCAGACGCCCGCGCCGCAGGCGCAGCCGGGAACGCCAGGTCCGCAAGCCCAGCAGCCGGGGCAGCCGCAGCAGCCGCAGCAGCAATCGGGCTATCAGCAGCCGGGAGGGCAAGGCGGAGGTAATCCAGCACTGGTACAGGCGCAACAGTTCGCCGGCCGTTGGGATGGCGTCAACGGATACGTCCAGGTGTCGCAGGCGCAGTGGCGCAACGGGTCGAATGTGATCATGCAGTCGGCAACGCTCGGGTGCGCACAGTACGCTGCGAGCGGCCAGGTGATTACGCAAATGCAGACCACGCTGAATGGGCCTGCGCAGCCAGGACAAACGATTTCTTTTGGTCCCTTCCAGATGGGACAGATGGCGCAGGGGCTGGCGAACGTGAAGTGTGGCATTGTGGGAGTCAACCCCGCGAACTGAGGGCGGCGTTGCGGTGGGGGAACTCGTGCGGGAGCCAGCGTGTTTGGCTCAACCGGCAATTAGGTTACCGTTTTGAACCGTATCTGTCCCGGATTTTGGTCCAGGTTGCTGTACGCAATCTTTTGCATCTTCCTGAAGTTAGCAAATTGGCTGAATCGGAGTGCCGGTGTGCGAATTGGCTCGGGCGACGCCGGCATTTTTCGCGGGACGGCACTCCCGTCGTTCATGTGCGCCGCGGCGGTTCGGCTCTTTGGCGAGCAGTCGACGCCGGTGGGGGTGCGTTGAGGGCCAGCGGCACCGAACAGATAGCGATCAGGAACCATCCAGCATCGTCTGATAACGAACACAAAAGAGCCAAATCTCTATTGCAATGAATTGAGTTGCCGATAAGAAAAGAGGAGGGGCGTGTCTTCCGGCGGCACGCCGAATTCCGCAACATCCGCCCGGCATCCTGGGCACGGCGTCAGCGGGACAAGCCATCTATGGCAGCTGCTGGGAGTGTTCGCTGCGGTCGGGGCAGAAAAGATGAATCGAAGGCGTTGGAGATGGAAAGCACGCACGCTATTTTTGCCGGTTTCCGCTCTTCTATGGTCCACGCTGCCGGGTGGTTGGGCTAGCGGCGAAGTGCGCAGCGGCTCGGCGGAGTGTCCTCAGGCCCCTTACACAACCGCGCGGCAGGTGCACTCCCTTACTTTCCAGCAGGCATCGCTCGGCTGCAAGGTCGACCTTCGCGGCGTAGTTGTCCACTTCGACCCCTATCGGGAAGGAGGCGCTGCGGTCTTCCTCGCCGACCGCTCAGGCAAGATCATTTTTGTGCAAGGTCCGCTGGGCGCGAGCTTGCCGCTGCATCCGGGTTCGTATGTCGAGGTTACCGGCGTGACCAATCCCGGGGGCTTCGCGCCATCGGTGAATGGCGTCGAAGTGCGTGTGCTGGGCCCAGAGCGCCCGCTGCCGGTGCCCCACCGGGCAACGTTGTCGGAATTGCTTATGGACAACGACGATGGGGAGTATGTCGAGATCGAAGGAGTGGTCCACGCCGTCAATGCCGACGGAAGAATGCGCGAAGTCCTCACCTTGGGCACCGATGAAGGGCCGATCGCGGCAAGCACGGTGAGAGAGAAGGAAGTAGATTATGCCAGCCTGATCGGCGCCAAGATACTCATCAAGGGCAGGCCCAACCCTTTGATCGATAGAAATCACCGCCGCATGGTAGGTGTCCGTCTTTTGTTTTCCAACATTAAAGCCGTGACTGTCGAAATACCGGCGCCGCCCGATCCTTTTGCCTTGCCCCTCCAGAAAATCGGCAAATTGATGCAGTACACGCCGGATCGTCCGTTCCAGCAACGGATCCATATCCGGGGACAGGTCACTCTCGACTGGCCGGGCAAGATAGTCTGCGTTCAAGATGGCGAGGATGCGCTCTGCGTTCAGACGGCCGATCTCAGGGCATTTCCGCTGGGCCAACTGGTCGACGTTGTCGGTTTCTCGGCCTGGGACGATTACCGGCTTACCTTTACCGATGCAATGCTGCGGCCGGACGGCCAAGGGACTGCCCCTTCGCCGGTCAAGATATCGGAAGATGAGGCCATTAGCGGAAAAGAGAATGCGGAATTGGTCCAAATCGAAGGGCAGTTGATTGGCAAAAGCCGCACCGCGAATGGGCCAAGCCTTCTCCTTTCAACCGGCAAGCTCATATTTCCTGTGATCCTCCCCGACCTTCCAGGCAAAAAGGGAGAGGCGCAGATAACGCCATGGGACGACGGAAGCAAAATACGCGTCAGCGGAATCTTTGCGGGAAGAGTCGATGCGAACCAAATCAATCAGGACCGGGGCACGTGGCGGATTGATTCGTTCCAGATTCTGTTGCGGTCGCCTGCGGACGTTACCGTCCTGGAGTCGCCTCCGTGGTGGACTCCTCAGCGCTTATTGATGCTCTTAAGCGTGCTGGTCATTCTGGCTCTAGCTGTCCTCGCCTGGAACGCGGCGCTGCGCATCCGGGTGGCGCAACAAACTCTGCATATCAGCCTCAGCGAAGCAAAATTTCGTCACCTGGCGCAGCACGATGCGCTCACCGGTCTTGCCGTGCGCAGCGTGCTGATCGATCGCTTGGAGGCGGCCATCAAAGGGGCCAGCCAAACGGGGACGTCCTTTGCCTTGCTCATGCTGGATGTGGACCGGTTCAAACAGGTGAACGACTCGCTTGGTCATGCGGTGGGCGATGAAATGCTGCGCGTGGCCGCTAGCCGGCTTCGGGATTCGATTCGCAAAACGGATATGGCAGCCCGCATGGGTGGAGATGAATTCATGGTGCTGTTGCACGGGATAAGCTGTTGCGACGATGCGCAAAAGATTGCTGCGCAGGTGGTGGCGAATGTGTCTTCCTCGGTTCTGGCGGGTGGGCGCGAAACGCCACTCTCGGTCAGCGTTGGCCTCGCGATCTACCCAGATGGCGGTGCGGATGCCGCGTCCCTGATGCACACCGCCGACGTAGCAATGTACCGTGCAAAACGCGAGGGCGGCAACTGCTACAAGTGCTTTGTGCCTCATGGCGCGCCGGAAAACATAAACAGAGAGGTAAGCGCAAAGGTGGCCGCTCACGAGCATGCGGCATAAACGAAGCGCCACATGGCTCCGGACGGCGAGGGCAGGGAATCCAATACAGCTACAATAACGTGAAAACCTCTTATTAGGCGAAAATCCGTCATTTGAGTTTATAGCCGCTCCGCGCTCAGGGCATAATAGTTCAACTTCACAGCTTTGCAGAATTTACAGATAAGGACTCCGAACGGGAGTGCCGCTGCGCCCCGGTATCGCAATTTGCGCAGTGAATCCCTCGCGCGGAGGAGTTTGGCACTCGAGTCCCGTTATGTGTGGAATCGCAGGCTATACGCACGTCTCGCACGATCTGCCGGCGGGGGTGCTTTACTCGGCACTGCGCGGCCTGATACATCGCGGACCAGACCGGCAAGAGGGCTATCGCACGCCTCACATATCGCTTGGCGCAACGCGCCTGCGAATTGTCGACATGGAGCACGGCGACCAGCCTTTACACTCTGCCGATGGCGCGTGGACGGTTGTTTTCAACGGCGAGATCTATAATCACCGGGCATTGCGCGCCGAGCTGACAGACCGCGGGCATCGCTTTCGCACACAATGCGATACCGAGGTGGTGCTTGAGAGCTATCTAGAGTGGGGAGGGGATTGCTTCACACATTCATGTGGCGTCTGCGATAGAGGCTAAATGTACAGAATTCTTGACCTGGGATAGCGGGATTGCGAGCAACGCTCAATTCTTACTGAGCCAGGGGATTCGCGTTATACCGCCATCGCAGACTCAAAGTCTCCCATCGCCCTACATGCAGACCAAGCCGGGACTATTCAATTGAACGGGTAAGGAGATAAGCAGAATGCCGAAAGCAGCGACAAACGAAAAGCCGATCCCGCACATCCCTCTACCCTTCGAGGAAGTGATGAATGACGTACTCAAGGTGAAGCCGCCGGAAAAAGAACCTAAAAGGCCAAAGCCTGTCAAAAAGGTGAGCTAGGCGAGAGCGACGTATTGGATCGGCTAGTGCTTAAGGCTGACGACAATTGTGATGACCGCCATGCCAATTGCCACGATTAGGGGTATAAACCATGTCAGCTTTGTGACGCTTCCTCGTAGCTCGGGCACGTCTTTAGCGAGTGCGCCCAAGGTCTTTGTGATCTGACCGAGGGTCAAGCCCTCTGCCTCAACAAGCTCTTGAATATCGCGGGTGGTAATTCCGGGCTGCACTTGCTGTGGACCTGAATACATCCTGCTGACTGGGTTGGCAAGCCGAAAGAATTGCAAAGTCAAGAACGGAGCCTCAAACGGCATTGCAATTGGCTTTGGGGCCAGATTGATGACCCGAACTACAAGTATTCCTTTGAACCCTGGATCGATCTGCGGGCCAGAGAGCATCAATAGACCTCGCGGAGCATATTCGGAACGGAGTCCCAACTGCGCTGCGGTGCAATTATCCAACTCGACACTTCCCTGCATTCCAGCACCGCGAATTCGCCAGGCTCGACTATTAGCATTCCCTTTTCGCCAAGGTTCAGCTTCTCCCTCAGCGAACTTGCAAACGCCCATATACCCACCCGAGCATCGTAGCTTGCTGGCTCAATCTTCGATTCATCAAGGGGATTCAAGACGATCTCTTGTTTCGCGATGGCATCACGAATTTCTTGGTCGGTCATCATAACGCACCCCCTCGGGCGCAGCGCTAACAGAACGCCTAAGGGAATACAAGGAGAAAACCAAAAATGCCTAGGAAAACGGGTATCAAACCCCAAAACATCGGACCTGGATTTGTAAAAGGTATAATGTCAATTACGCTTGACATAATTGATCAATGTATGTAAAGTAAACATATCACTTTGTAAAGGAGACCATCTATGAAGATCTTTTTTTGTTCCACCGGCAGTGCTGTGCAGCGGCGCTTCGTCAAACGCATATGGCTCGCGACGTTCATCAATGTATTCTTTTGCGTCGCCACGGCTGTGGCATTTCGGCTCTGGCATCTGCGAGGGCTTCCTGCCTATTGCATCGCCGTGCTGCCCGCGCTCCCGACCATGGGGGTTCTGCTGGCCTTAGGCATTTACCTGAGGGAGGAAACCGACGAGTTCCAGCGCAGGGTGCTGGTCGAGAGCATGTTGAGCGGGATAGGTTTCACTCTGGCCCTGACCACCACCTGGGGCTATCTCGAAGACTTCGCGCGTGTTCCGCACCTGCACCTGATCTGGATATACGTCATCTTCTGGGTATTCCTCGGCATCTCGATTCCGGTGGTGATGGCGAGGTACAGATGAAGAACCGGCTGAAGGTATTGCGCGCGGAACGGGACTGGTCCCAGGCAGACCTTGCGTTGCGGCTGGAGGTTTCGCGGCAGAGTGTGAATGCGATTGAAACCGGGAAGTTCGATCCCAGCCTGCCGCTGGCGTTCAAGCTGGCGCGGCTGTTCGGGCTGAGGATCGAGGAGATCTTTGAAGACAGTGATTAACGATCAGTGGTCAGGTGATTGCTGTGCCGTCCCACGCTAAATTTCGCTGCACGTCGCGAAGTTTAGGACGGGGCGGCCGGCTCAGGATGATCGTGCGCAGGATGGCGCGTTATTCCGATTGTGCGATCACGCCGAAACGCCGCGTTGTTCCGTCAGGGAACAGAATCTCAAACTCCTGAATCGATTCGTAGTTGGTCTTGTGCTGGTCCTTGGACAATCTGGCATGATAATCGCCGGGATCGATGAGGCCGTCACAACAGTGCTTGTTGTAGGTCAGTCCCTGCAACTGGTAATGCTTGCCGTCGATGGTTGCCGTGAGGACTTCGACGGTATTGTTGGCGAAGTCACTGCCATGGGAGTAAGCAGAAGCGGAAATGTGAATTGTCAGCGGAAACTGGCTTGGATCGTCTTTCGTGTCGGCTCCCAATGCACGATGGGAGAAGACGAGGATCAAACCGAAGAAAATGACGGCAAACGCAAGTTGTTTCACGTGCGGCTTCCTCCGTCATCCATGGTAAGCTCATAGCCCGCCCTCCCGCATTTCTCACAGCCATCGCGGCGTCGGTGCGCTATCGGTCGTGTAGCGCCCGTCTCCTGACCGGCTGTAGCGTGGGCCTCCCGACTCACGCCCCGTCACGCTGGCTCTGCACAAATTCTCTCGATGCATCGGATTCGCAATCTTGTGAGAAATGCGCTCTAGCAAAGCTAGGGCGGGGCCCTGACTTTTGACTGCAAACGAACCACGAACAGCGAGTCACGAACTACGAGTCGCAATCGCGCTTCACTCCTTCACTTGCCGACGTAGATCACATGCCAGATCGACCGCGAGCCGTCGTCGGAGACGAAAAGCGAACCATCGGGAGCGACGGCGACACCCACGGGACGACCCCAGACATCGCCGTCGCCGTTGCCGACCGTGAAGCCGGTGAGGAAGTCCTCATACTCGCCGGTGGCGTGGCCGTTGTGCATGGGCAGGCGGATGACTTCGTAGCCGCTGCGCTGGGCGCGGTTCCAGGAGCCGTGCTCGGCCGCGAAGCCGTCGCCGAGGTATTCGGGCGGAAACTGGGAGCCCTCGTAGAAGGTCATCTCGAGCGAGGCGAAGTGGGGATTGACGAGAATGTCGGGCGTAATGACCTTGGACTTGAGCTCGGGGTGCTTGCCCTCGAGACGCGGGTCTTGATGAGGACCCATATACCACCAGGGCCAGCCGTAGAAGCCGCCCTCCTGAACGTGCGTTACGTAATCGGGGACGAGATTGTTGCCGAGGGCGTCGCGCTCGTTGGTGGAGCACCACAGTTGGCCGGAAGTGGGATTGATGGCCTCACCTACGCAGTTGCGCAGGCCCCACGCATAGACCTCAACGAATTTGCCCTCGGGCGTGAATTCGAGCACGTCGGCGCGATGATACTCCTCGGGATGCGTGTCGGGGTCGTCGACGTTGGAATGTGAGCCGACGGAAGCGAACAGTTTGGTCCCGTCCTGCGAAAAAACCAAATCGCGCGTCCAGTGGCCGCCGCCGCGCAGGCGGCCGCCGCCCGGCAGGTCGGCGATGTGCTCCATTGGGCCGCGGGCGACGAGGTCGCCGTCGCGATAGGGGAAGCGCACTATGGCGTCGGTGTCGCCGATATAGACCCATTTGGGCTGGTCGCCGCTCGGGTAAAACGCAATGCCGAAGGGCTGGTGCAGACCGGTGGCGAAGACGGAAGTTTGCTTTGGTTTGCCGCTGGCGTCCACTCCGCGGAAGGCCTTGATCTTGCCGGTTTCGCTCTCGGCCAGGAAAAGGTCGCCGTTAGGCGCGAAGCGAAGGAGGCGTGGGTTTTCGAGTCCTGTGGCGTAGAGCTCCACCTTGAAGCCCTTGGGCGCGATGGGCCAGGCGTTGGCGGGGCGGGGAACGACGTTAGGGCCGTTATCGACGGATTGATCGGGCGCAGGGGCAGGCAGATCGGAGACGGTGAGGAGGCGGCGAGTGCCGGGTGCCTCGTGCGCAGCGTCGGTAAACGCGGCGTGGCCGCTGAGAACGGGAGTTTGGGGCGCGGTTTGCGCCGGGGCAGTGATGGCAAATGCGAATAACGCGCTTGCAAATATGACAGTGAGGGGGAAAGCGGAGGATTTCAGATTCAAAGACAACGTTTTCATGCAACCTCTCAATGTGAGTTTCGTTGAAACCCATTGCGCGCCTGAGTAGGGAAGCGCAAGTGGTTATTGGATGCGCCAAGAATTCATGGCGTAGCTGTTTTACTGGAGTCCAACGAAGAAGTTGCCGGGCAACGTGGCTGTCACTATCACGCGCTCACCGTGCTGTGTAACTTCTGCGGTTTCGAGCAGCTCCTTGAGGCTGTTGTTGGCGGTGTTCGCGCCGAGCGGCGCGGCAAAGCCTCGCGCCATGGTGACGAGCGTTGCCAGAGAGGTAGCCTGGTTGGTGGCCGCCGACTGGGACGGCGCAATTTCTTCGATGCGCAGGCGGAGGGAGCCCGGCGATTTGGGAATCGACAAAGCCGGCGCAAGACTGGCAATGATGGTCGAGTCGGGTTCGAGCGGCAGCGCCAGGCCGAAGATGTGAATGGAGCCGCCTTCGGAGAAGGGAAGACCGATTTGGCCCATGCCCCAAGCCAGCGAGAGCAGCGGAACGTCGTGGTAGTGGCGCTCGAGCAACGTGGAGCCGGACAGCGGCCATGCGGCAGTGCGATGGCGGTCGAGCATCGAGTGGATCTTCTCCGGAGTGGGAAAGTTGGAGGCGGCGATCATGTCGTAGCCGATTTGCGCCACGCGCACGGTGCGGCCCTCGGACGGAATGCTGTAGATGGTGTGCCCGGCATAGGATTCGCGCGCGGTCGAGTGCGCGTCGAGCCACGCGTTCATCCGCTTACCGGTGATTTTGCCCGCAAGGACAATGGAGTAGGCTACCGGGCCGTTCGGGCCATTCGGGTCGCTCATGCGGTGCAGGGCGATGGCCGCCTGATCGAGATCCCGTTCGGGGTCGATACCGATAGCGTTGATGAACTGTTGGTAGTAGAGCGCGTGCTCGGGCGGCTTCAATTCTCGGTGAAAAAACGTACGGATGGGCCTGAAGTCGACGTAGACGATGCCCTCGCACTCGGGCAGCAGCCGCGCGGCCTCCGGCGGGGCCTTGGAGCGCAGAAAAACGGCCAGGGCCACCAGCACCAAGACCGCGGCCACGATCAAAAGCGTTCTACGCGTGCGTCGGCTCATGCGCGGAGCAATGAGGAACCCTCAGGAATGAGCGTATCACCAAGGGTCTGGGCGGGAGGACGCAATGCGGAATATCGGGTGATGGACCTGCCCGGTCGACGTGTGAGATTTTAGAAGCGGTGATGGCCGCCGCCACCGCCAAAGTGGCTCATCTTGGGCGCTTTGGGCGCTCTCTCGTGTCCGCCGCCAAAGCTCTTGGGAGCTTTGTATTTCGGCGCGCTGAACTTCGGCTCCTTTTGGCGGCCGAAACCACGAAAACCGCCGGACTCATTGCGTGCCATGGAATTGCCGTAGTGCGCGTAGGAGCGGCCGGAGAATGCGCGCGAGTTTGTTTGTGGCGGGCGGTAGGATGGAAACGAATTGCCATAGCCGTATCCGGGCCGGGATGCGTAATTCGGCTGCGCCGCGTAGTTCGGCCGGTTCGCAAAACCGTAACCGTAGGCCGGGCTGCCGAAGGTCTGCGGGCGGTAGGCGAAAGTTTGCGGAGCAGGCCGCTGGTAGATTTGCGCCGGCACTGCTGGTCGCGCATAGCCATAGGCCGGCTGCTGTGCGCCGCGATATGAGCCGGCCTCGGGCCGAGCGGGCTCGCGGAAAGGCTCAGCGGGCCGCGAGTAGTTCTGAGCCGGTGCGCGATTGCCGTACGCCTCGCCGCGCGAGAACGAATATTGCGGGGTGGGGTAGCGCCGGTCAAGACCGCCGGAGCCAGGGCCGCCGTAGCCGCGATTGCGGTAGTCGGAGTTACTGAAGCCGGACGCGCGCGCACGCTCTCGCCAGCCGTCGTAGGCGCGCGGACCGCCCCGCGGCAGGCCCCAATCGCGCACCGAGGCGCTGTAGGTGAAGTAGCCGGAGCGATTGAAGAGCACGGAGTGGGTGAGCCAGTCGAGACCCCAGGCCATCAGTCCGAAGGGCGTGTGCTCAAATGCGCCGAGCGCGAAGCTTAATCCGTACTGAATGGGCGACCCGCCGAGGAACGAACCCAACGCACCAACCAGGGAGAAGCCGGAATAGGGCGCAATCGGCGCGCCGTAGACATCCCACGGATTGTAGGTGGGAACATAGACAACTTCGGGATTGGGCGGGGCAATGTCGATGTAACCCTGATTCTCGGTCACGTCTTCCTGCGGCGTGGTTTCGAGGTTACCGGCTTGCTGTGCACGCTCGCGCAGCACCTGAACGGTTTGCATTACGTCCTGCGGCTGGTTGTAATAGGCGTTGCCGAGGGCCGTGGTCCAGTCCAGGTTGTGATCCAGCATGTCGAGCACGTCGGGGAACGCGGTGAGCGCCTTCACGCTCGGATCCCAGTCGGTCTGCGCATCGGCGCCGCTGGCAACTTGGCCGGGCGAGCCGTAGCCCTGCGCGCGCATTTGCTGCAACCATTGATCGGCGACAGCGACCTGCGCGGGATACGTGGACGCCGTGAGAATCTGGGCGAGAAGCGCGTCAGGGTAAAGCGCGATGGGCGCAAGAAGCTGCTCGAGATTCTGGGCGGAGAGAGCTTGCGCCGGTGCGCCCGGTTGAGCAACGCCCTGATCGGGATACGGCGCGGCGTAAGACTGTTGCGGGGCGGGTTGCGCCGGGTATTGCGGCGGCTGCGAATACTGTGGTTGTGCGTAGCCATACTGCGGCTGCTGATATTCCGGCTGCGGGTAATTGTTTTGCGGAGAAGGCTGCGCGTACGGGCCCGCGTTAGGGTTCCCCTGTGTGGCGTATGGTGAAGCGGGATAGGCCTGTTGAGCGGCGAGGAGGACGGGGGCGGCTGCCAGACACAAGGCGAACACAACGGCCGCGCCAGGGACCGTCGAAATAGAAGCTCGCAATTGCTTTGCGGTCTTCATGATTCCTCAATATCTGTTCGCGCCGGATCGTTCAAGCGCCGAGGGCCCTTGCGCCGGCTGCCTTTCGCCTGTTGGCGGCCGACCGCAAATAAGCGCTGCCCTCAATAGAGTCAGGAGGGCTGGTGTCTTTGACCCCGGCATAAGAGATTTGTTTCGGTCAACGGAAGAATCGTTTGGGCCGACAGCGAAACTGAATGGGCCGGCGGATGAGGCGACAGGCCGGCTCAACCGGCCAGGTTCTTCTTCACCAGTTCGCTCACTAGCCGGCCCTCGGCGCGCAGGCCCCTGGCTTGCAGCTTGGACTGCACGGCCTTCATCGATGTGCCCATGTCCTTGACCGTTGGCTTGTGGCCCAGCGAGGTTTCAAGTTCGGCGAGCGCTTCCGAAACCAGCTTCCCCAGTCCTGCCTCGTCCAGCGCCTTGGGCAGAAACTCCTCGATGACGACGATTTCGGCGGCCTCTTTGGCTGCAAGCTCGGGCCGGTTTCCCTTTGTGAACTGTTCGATCGAGTCTCGCCGCTGCTTGATCATGCTCGTCAGCACTTGTTCGGATTCCTGCTGGGTCAGAGCCGCTTCGACCTGCTTTTGCGTTGCGCGCTTCTCGATGGTTCTGTTCATCAGCGCAGCCTTGATCATGCGTAGTGTGCCGGCGCGGCCGGCGTCGTGGGCCTTCATGGCGGCGACGATGTGTTGGCTGATGAGGGATTCGAGTGTGGCGGGTTCGGGCATTTTTTCTTAGCTCCTAGCTGCTAGCGCCTAGCAAAAGGCATTCGAGCCGGTGTGCGCCGGGATGCGCAGCCGGCTAAAAAGAAGATTGTAGCGACTCGGCGTTGCTGATGCACGGGGCTCGCGAAAGATTCTCGGGGAGCGACATTCGCTTTTGCGTGGCGAAACCGATTGGCGGGTATGCCGAAAACTTTCATTGCGACGGCGCATTTATATGTGTGGATGGTAAATCGAGAGCGATGCAAGGGAGGTACAAAGCCATGAAGAACTGGACGGCAACGATTGTCTTGGCAGCAATGGCATGCGCCGCATTGCCTGCGTTCGGCGCCGATGTTCCGAACTCCACAAGCTCGGCCAATCCGGCGCAGCCCGGCACGGTGAACTATATCGAAGGCACGGCATTCCTGGGCGGGAGATCGCTCAGCAACAAAAACGTCGGCTCCGCCGAACTGAACGCGGGCCAGGTGCTGGCGACCGGCGCAGGCAAGGCGGAGATTTTGCTCACGCCAGGCATTTTTCTGCGCGTGGATTCGAACAGCTCAGTGAAGATGATTTCGCCCGACCTCGCGAATACGCAGGTCGAGCTCGATAGCGGACGCGCCGCGGTGGAGGTAGACCAGATCTTTCCGCAGAACATGGTGCAGATTATCGACCACGGCGTGACCACGCAGTTAATGAAGAGGGGCTACTACGAGTTCGACGCCAACCGGCCCGAGGCGATGGTGTTCGACGGGCAGGCGGAAGTGGAAACTTCGCCCGGAAAATGGGAAAAAGTGAAAGGCCATCATGAGATGCCGCTGGCGGAGGGGGTGCATGAAAAGACCTCCGACTTCGACAGCCATCCGACGAACGATGTTCTCTACAACTGGAGCAAACTGCGTTCGCACTACCTGGCCGAAGCCAACAATCAAATTGCAGGCGAGTATGCCTACGGACCGGAGTTCAATCCGGGCTGGTACTGGGACCCGTGGATGTGGGACTACACCTACCTGGGCTGGGATCCGTTCTTTAGCCCGTTCGGATGGGGCTTCTATCCGTGGGGAGGGTTCTACGGCGGCGGATTTTACGGTGGGCGTGGATTCTACGGTGGCCGTGCCTGGCATGGAGGCTATGGATGGAACGGGCACCCGGCGCCTATGGGCAGGGGATTCGCGGGTGGCGGCTTTCATGGGGGCGGGTTCAGTGGTGGAGGGTTACACGGCGGTGGTGGATTTGCCGGCGGTGGTCGGCGGTAAAAACGCCGGAAGCACGTTCGATTAGGGCCGGGTCGGGAGGACGCGGCCTTTTTGTATCTTTATCGCGGATTTTCCACAAAAATCAACCACAAAAAGCACAAATGTGTGTATTATGTGATTAATGGTTCAGAAAGACCGAAGCCCCGTCGCCAAACTGCTCAAAACAAGGAGAAGAACATGATCCGCAAAACGCGCCTTTATACTCCCGGTCCGACGCCGCTGCTTCCGGCAGCCCAGTTTGCCATGGCGGCGGCCGACATTCACCACCGCACGGCCGAGTTTCGCGCCCTGTTTCAAAAGGTATTGGCGCAGCTCAAGGTCTTCGTCGGCACCCAGAACGACGTTCTGCTGCTGGCCTGCTCCGGCACGGGCGCCATGGAGGCTGCGGTTTCAAACCTGACCTCGCCGGGCGACAAGGTGCTGGTGCTGACGGCCGGAAAGTTCGGCGAGCGTTGGACGGGCCTCGCCAAGGCCTTCAACTGCGAGCCGGACGTGGTGACGGCGCCCTATGGCCAGTCCTTCGACCTCGCGCAGGTGCGCGCAGCGCTCAAGCCCGATCACAAAGCTATCTACGTTCAGGCGACCGAGACTTCGACGGCAGTTCGGCACGACGTGCAGGCGATTGCCAAACTGCGCGACGAGATCGCGCCCAACACACTGCTTGTGGTCGACGGAATCACGGGGCTCGGCACCACGCACTTCGACGTGGACGGGTGGGGAATCGATGTGCTGATCGGTGGGTCGCAAAAAGCCGTTATGATTCCGCCGGGGCTGGCGTATTTGAGCGTGAGCGAGAGGGCGTGGGCGGCGATGGAGACCACGAAGAATCCACGCTACTACTTCGATCTGCGCAAGGAGCGCAAGAACGCGGTGAAGGGCGAGAGCGCCTATACGCCGGCGGTGGCGCTGGTGGCGGGCCTGGGCGCCGCACTCGACTACATTGCCGGACAGGCGGGCGGCGATCTCGAGAAGGGCCGCGACGCGCTCATCGATAACGCGCAAGTGAACGCGGAAGCGACGCGGGCCGGGCTTGCGTCGCTGGGCTTTACGCTGTTCGCGCCAACGGCTCCGGCGGCTGCGGCTACGGCGGTTGCTGTGCCGGCGGGCATGGACTCTGGCGTGGTGGTGAAGGCGCTCAAAGCGAAGTTTGCGCTGGTGGCGGCCAACGGCCAGGGCGAGATGCAAGGCAAGATCTTCCGCGTAGCGCATCTGGGCTTTTTCGATTATCTCGACACCGTAGCCCTGCTGGGCGCGATGGAGCACATCGCCAAAGACACGCTGGGCCTGCCGGTCAAATGGGGCGAGGCGGTGGCGGCAGCACAGGAAGTGTATGCAAAGGCAGTGGCCAGTGGTCGGTGATCAGTGATTAGTTGGTTCGTGCCCGGTGGTGCCTTTAGCTTGAACAGCAAAGTGATCGCCGGGCGGTACCGAGAACTTCTTGCAGCCGGCTGTCATCATTAACCGATCACTGAAGCCCGACCACCGATCACTGAGAACTGTACATATGCCGGAACTCACATTCGCAGAGAAGCTGCTCATCGCGCGCAAGCAGCTCAATCTCTTTCAATACGAAATGGCGGAGCGGCTGGGGGTGCATCCCAATTCGCTTACCAAGTACGAGCGCGGTGAAGGCAAGCCGCATGCGTCGGTAGTGCGCATGTTCGACCTGTTCTGCGAACAGCAGGGTATTCATTTTGACGACTACGAGAAAGCGTCGAAGTCTGGCGCGACGGATAAGGGAGCAGCCATGAAGATCGTACTTGCTGAGAAGGTTTCTCCGGCGACGCTGGCCGTTTTTCAAGCAGAGCCGGGATGGGATGTGAAGGCGCACGACCAGTTGCCCGAGGGCCTGGCGGCGGCGCTAGCCGATGCCGACGCCTTGGTAGTGCGCAGCGCCGTGCAGGTGGACGACGACCTGATGGCGCAGGCGCCCAAGCTGCGCGTAATCGGCCGCGCCGGCGTGGGCGTGGACAACATCGACGCCGAAGCCGCCACGCGCCGCGGCATTGTAGTGATGAACACGCCGGGCGCGAACGCTGTGGCCGTGGCCGAGCTGACCGTCGCTCTCATGATCGCGCTGGCCCGCAAGCTGCCGATGGCGAACACGACGATGCACGCCGGCAAGTGGGAGAAGAAAAACCTGCAGGGCACGGAGCTGCGCGGTAAAACGCTGGGAATTCTTGGACTCGGCCGCATCGGTCTCGAAGTGGCGCGGCGCGCGCGCGGCTTCGGCATGGAGATTGTGGGTACGGACCCGTTTGTTTCCGCTGCCGTGGCGCGCGAAAATGGTATTTTGTTGGTTCCGGTTGAGGAGCTCTTTGAACAGGCAGATTACCTCACACTCCATGTCGGACTTACGCCGCAGACGCACGGCATCATTAACGCCAGGACACTCGCCACCATGAAAAAGGGCGTGCGCATCGTCAACTGCGCGCGCGGCGAGCTGGTGGCCGACGCCGATCTGATCGCAGCGCTCAAGAGCGGCCAGGTGGCAGGCGCGGCGCTCGACGTGTTTAGCGTCGAACCGCCCAAGGAGTCGCCCTATTTCGAGCTCGACAACGTTATTCTTACGCCGCACATCGCCGGATCGACGGGCGAGGCGCAGGAGGCCGTGGGCGTGCAGATCGCGCATCAGGTGCGCGAGTATCTCAAGCTCGGCGTGGTGCAGAACGCGGTGAACGTGCCCTCGCTGGGCCACGAAGAGTACCTGAAGCTCGCGCCCTACATCGAGCTTGCGGGAAGGCTGGGATCGTTTGTGGCACAGGTAGGCAAGCCGGCCGCGGCGGGCAAGAGCGCCATTGAGTCCATCGCGCTCATCTATGGCGGCGACTTGGCCGACGTGAAAACGGATCTGGTGCGCAACGCGGCCATCGCCGGTTTGCTCGCAGGTTCTGAGAACGTGAACCGCATCAACGCAGCGGCGGTGGCCGAGGAGCGCGGCATTCGCGTGCATGAGGAGAAGGAAGAGAGCCATCGCGGCGGCGCAGCCTCGGTGCTCACCATTGTGCTGCACTCGGCGCAGGGCGAAAGCCGCGCCAGCGCCACCGTGATTCACGGCGAGCAGCCGCGGCTGCTCGCTTTCGACGGCATCGATGTAGAAGCGCCGCTCGAGGGCACGTTGGTGGTTTGCCGCAACCTCGACGTGCCAGGCGTCATTGGGCGCATCGGCACCATTCTCGGTCAGCAGGGCGTCAATATCGCCAACTTTGCCCTGGGCCGCGAGCGCGCCGGCGCGAAGCCGGTGAAGGCGCTCGCCGTGGTGCAAGTTGACGAGCCGGTTGCCGAATCGGCACTCGAAGCGCTGAAGGTAATTAACGCGCTTCTCGAAGCCAAGCTGGTCAAGCTGAACAACGGGGAGGGGAAAAAGCAGCTTTCAGCTTAAGGAATTTGCCCGCTTGTCTCCCAGATCCCCAAATGCTATAGACCGGGGGCATTCGGCGCAGGCAAACCATGTAAGAACATGATTTTAAGTGATTTATTTTGGGCCATAGTCTCGCTACCTTCCCATTTTGAATGAAAGTCATGGTGGGATTCGCCGTTTACGAGAACATTCCTGCTATTTTTTGCGTATATTTGATACTACATACGGTATCATCTTTCCAGATGGATGATGCTCGATTGAAGCGACGGGTGCAGAAGATCGCCGAAAGCGTTAAGAACGTTCGGTTTGAAGATCTTTGCACTTTGCTTGACAACCATATCAAGCCGTATTGCGAAGCGAGAGGACTGAATTATGACCATCGACACTCGACCGGCTCCCACCATGCATTCACTGTGGGATCGAGGCCCTTTAACATCGTGAAACCCCACGGAACCCCGCTATTGAAGCGCCCGTACGTGGAATCTTTCCTTGAAGCGATGGAGCACATCAACCTCTACGAATAGAGGTCATGCCAATGAAAAAAATTGCTGAGAATTTTATGAACAAGAATTACCGTGTTGCGCTGCAATACGATCCTGATGGCTATTGGATCGCCGAACACCCCGAACTGCCGGGCTGCAAGGCCGACGGGAACACCGCTCAAGAAGCGCTGTCTTCTCTGGAGGTTTCCAGAGAGTTGTGGATTGAAAGCGCCTTGGCTACGGGTCTTGAAGTTCCCGAGCCTCAGGTGGCACCTCAATACAGCGGCAGGTTTGTGCTTCGCATTCCAAAAAGTCTGCATCGAGACTTGGCCAATGAAGCGGAGGCCGAAGGAGTGAGCCTTAATAGTCTTGTCAGCGGTATTTTGGCTAATCGGCGGTCGCGGAGGGAACAATACGTGCCGTTTGTGCCGCAAAATGCCTATTCGTATATGGGAGGCATCTGTTCGGCTTACCTTGCTCCAGAGAAAGTCAATACGCTTCCGTCTAACGTCCTTCGAATGCCAAGTAGCCAACAGTCTCCTTGGCTTAATCAGAATCCGCCTTTGGAAATCGACCCGACATCTGAGAAGGAGGGCCGTTATGCTTGATTTCGTCGATATGGCCAGCATGGCGCGATATCTTTTCGCACCCAACACATTACCGCTCACGAATCTTCTTATGAATTCGAATAAGAAGGCTCTTGAGGCGTTGTTTTCATTTCAGGGTATGCAGGTTGCAGCAGACGTCAACCAATTTCAGTTGATTGCTGGCATGGGGGAAGTGAACGGCGTAGCGATCCAGCAATTGGTAATTGACCCTGTCTCCGTCAATTTGACTGTTCTTGGGGATCACGACGATCTCAGTAATTCCTATGAGGCTCTGCGGAAATTCTTGGCTGAGATCGATCCTAAACGGCGCATGGAGCATCCGAAGCTTTATACGACTACGTATCAGACACAAAGCTCTGTTAAGTTGTCGGTTCCATACGAGCGCCTCATTGCGCCCGAATTCATGAATTTTCTCAAGTCGAAGATCGCTGTCCTGAGGCCCGACGATTCCTCTGCCGCCGAAATCTATCTGTCGAATCTAGCCTTTCAGGTAAGGTACATCCCGAAGTCCGACATCTACTCACTGGTTCCTAAGTTGCTCACGATCGAACCGCGCGCCGGATCAGACCCGAAAGAGAACATGTATTACGTTCTCACTCCCACAGCTTCTGACGCGCACCGGACGCTTGTCGAGGAATTTGAGAAGGCAATGAGTTGAGTCGTGAATGAACTGTAACCGCCATTGTGCGCACCGTTACGCGGGCTTGTCGGCAGAATTTGTGTAATGGCAGGCATTCACTTCGTCGGATCGGCGACGCGCCCCAGGAACAGAATGCTCCCCGACTTCGTGTCGCGAATCAGAAACAGGAATGGATGGTCGGCATTGAAGTCGACGATCTCTTCCCGCATCGCTGTTTCGCCCACCATCGTGATGGCCGTGGCAGCGGCAGCTTCGGTGCCCGTCTCGTTTACGTCCACATACGCCTGGTGCACGGCTCGCGAAATCTTGAAGAGTGGCTTGCCCGTCATGCCCGAGAAATCCGCAGAATTGCTGAAGGCCTGCGGCATGCCCATCGCGCTTAAGGTGCCGCCCAGGTCGAAATCGCCGGTGATCTTGAAGCGCGGAAGCACCAGGTACACCTTGTGTGTGGGCGCCAGTTTGTCGAGCCATTTGCTCAGGGTCTCGGCAGTAAAGGATTTCTCGAGTGCCGGAAGCCCGTCGATCTTTTTCGGCAGCAGCACGACCATGGAAAGATCGCCGCCCTGGTAAGGAATCTCGACCTCCTGAAACGCGCCGCCGTCGTAGTAGCGGTAACGTTCTGTGTGCCTCATCATCGGGGACTTCACCGTCCGCATCGCGGAAAGATGAAAGTCGTCCTCCTTCGTGTCGCTCGCGTCGAACGGGTCAAGCCATGCGCCCTTGAAGTAGATGGCGTTGGTGAGCACAAGCAACGTGGCTGGCGTAATGGTGCCGGGGCCAAGCAGGTTCTGGATCTTGTCGTCGGTTTGCTGCGCCACCCACTGGTTGATGGTGGCCCGCACGGCGTCGGGGTTCAACGTGAAATCGACCTGCCGCAGTCCGGCGCCGTAGTCGGCCTGCACCAGGTTCAGGTAGGCCGGAAGCAAGCTCTGGTTCTGCTGCGCCCACAGCGCATCGGCCACGTGCAGCTCGTAGCCCTGATGCGTGCTGTTCATGCTATTAAGCAACGCGCCCATCGCGGGATGCATGCGCTCCGCGGGCAGCGCAAAATGGAAGACTTTTTGCATTTCGGCCGCCGTTTGGCCGCGCGCTCCCGCGTAGGCCATAGCGAAGGCCGTCGAGATGCTTTCGGGCGAGAAGAAAAGGTTGCCGGGCCGCTTACTCAGTTGGCCGTAAAGATCGACGGCGAAGGCATTGCTGCCCTTCGCAACTTCGTTTTGATCGGCAGTATTGGCAGGCATGTTGCTTGCGGGCGGCTGCGCAGCCAAAACTGCGGAGCCGGCTAATGCGATAAGAATTGCACAAAGCAACGACTTCATCGTAGCCCCCTCGTTCGCTTGCAAGAGAGTTTTGGCGCTTCGGCGCAGTCAATCACCCTCTTGCGCTGCGAACCTATTATCGTTCTCTTTTCCCGGTTGCCGGTGAAAAATCGACAGCCCCGCAGGCCTTCACTTCGCCGGATCGGTGACGCGGCCCATGAATAGGATCGCTCCGCTGGCGTTCTCGCGGATGAGAAATAAAAATGGGTGATCGGCGGTGAACACGATGGGCGGCGACTCGGGCATCGGGGCGCGCGCGAGTGCCTGCCGCATCACAACCCCCGTGGCGGCTGCGGCTTCAGTGCCTTCTTCGTTTACGTCGATATACGCCTTGTGAATGGCTGCGGAGATGAAGAGGTCGGGCTTGCCGTCCATGCCGGAGAAATCTGCTGTATTGCTGAAGGCCTGCGCCATGCCCATCTTGCCAAGCGTGTCTTTGAGCTCGAACTGCTGTGGCGTCTTGAAGCGGGGAAGGGTAAGGATCACCTTATCCTCGAACTTGAGTTTTTCGAGCCAGGCATTTGCGGCCGTGCTCGTAAGGGACTTCTCGATCGCCGGAAGCCCCCCAATCTCCTTGGGCAGCAGCACCACCATCGAAAGCTCGTTCCCTGCATAAGGCAACTCGAGCGCCTGGAAGGTGCCTCCGTCGTAATAGCGGTAGCCATCGGTGCGATGCATCAGAGGGGTCTTCACGGTTTGGGCCGCGCTGAGGTGGAACTCTTCGTCTTTGGTCTGATCCTTATCGAAACCCGCGGCCCAATTCCCTTTGAAGTAAATGGCGTTGGTGAGGATGAGGCGCGTCAGCGGCGTCACCGTGCCTGGCCCAAGCAGGTTCTGGATCTTGTCGTTGGTCTGTTTTTCCACCCACTGATTGATGGTGGCGCGCACGCTTTCAGGAGCGGACTTGAAATCGACCGCGTGGAATCCCGCGCGGTAGTTGGTCTCGACGAGTTTCAGATATGCCGGGAAGAAGTGCTCGTCCTGCTCGGCCCAAAGTGCGTCGGCCACGCTCAATGCGTAACCCTGGTGCGGAGCATTCATGCCGGCGAGCAGCGCGCCCATGGCAGGATGCAGTCGATCCGGCGGCAGCGTAAAGTGGAAAACCTTCTGCATCTCGGCTGCCGTCTGTCCGCGCGCTCCGGCGTAGGTCATGGCAAAGGCCGTGGAGATGCTCTCCGGCGAGAAGAAGAGGTTGCCGGGTTTTGCGCCCAGTTGGTGGTAAAGATCGACGGCGAAGGCATTGCTGCCCTTGACGGCTTCGGACTGATCGGCAGTTTTCGCAGGCATCTTGGTTGCGGGCGGCTGCGCGGCCAAAATCGCACTTGCGCCGAGTACGCAGAGCAACGCACAGAGCAAAGTTTTCATCTTACCTCCTTTGCCGGCCGCGCGAACCCTCGGCATTTTCAAGCGCGGCTCAGATACGCGCCTTCGCTGGTGTCGACGCGAATCTTTTCTCCCTGATTAATGAAAGGCGGAACCTGCACGACAAGGCCCGTTTCCAGCTTGGCCGGCTTGGTGACGCTGGAAGCGGTTGCCGACTTTAATCCCGGCTCGGTTTCGACGACTTCGAGGTCGACGGTTTGCGGCAACTCGATCCCCACGGGCTGCCCATCGAAGTAACTCACGCGGATTTGAAGATTAGCGGTGAGGTACTCGACCGCGTCGCCGAGCGTTGCGCTTTTGAGAATGGTTTGCTCGTAATCGACGGGGTTCATGAAGTAGTAATCGTCGCCGTCGGCGTAAAGGAACTCCATAGGTATTTCATCGACGACGACTTTCTCGATGGCATCGGCGGAGCGGAAGCGGTGCTCGAACATGGCGCCGGATTTCAGGTTGCGCAGCTTGGCCTGAATGAAAGCGCGAAGGTTGCCGGGCGTACGGTGCTCGACTTTGAAGACCAGGTGAAGCTGGTCGTTGTGTTTGATGATCATACCCGGACGAAGTTGGGTGGCGGGAATCGCCATGATTGTTCGAGCTCCTTGCTGGATTTGCGCGCAAACGCGCACTGGAAGATGCCGATTGGCCCCTCTGTATTGTAGCCCAGTACACGTTCCGAGATGATTTCCTTCCGCCGTCTCGGAGCAACATCGGACTGTAACGAAGGGAATATAGAATAACCATGGACCGGCGAAAGACCCCTAAGGGAGAAAACAATATCGCATGAGCGTGCCAGTTTCCATCTGTGTGATTGGATCCGGTTACGTCGGACTTGTGGCGGCTGCATGTTTTGCCGAGATTGGCCACAGTGTCGTTTGTGTGGACAACGATGAAGCCAAAGTGAAACAGCTCCGCGACGGCGGCGTGCCGATCTTCGAGGAGCACCTGCCGGAGCTGCTGGCCAGGCATCGCGGCCGCTCAGTCCTCTTTACCTCGGATCTGGGCGACGCCGTAGAGAAGAGCGAGGTTGTATTCATTGCGGTTGGTACGCCGCAAGAAGACAGCGGCGCCGCCGATTTGTCCTATGTTGAAGCCGTGGTGGCGGAGATTGCGCGCACCATTACCAGCTACAAGGTGATTGTGGAGAAGAGCACGGTTCCGGTGTACACCAACGATTGGATTCGCCGCGTGCTGCACCGCCACGGCATCGATCCGGAAAGCTTCGACGTGGTTTCAAACCCCGAATTTCTGCGCGAAGGCACTGCGGTCATGGACTTTCTGCATCCGGACCGCATTGTGGTCGGCGCCAACAACGAGCGATCCGCGGAGTTGCTGCGGCGCATTTATGAGCCGCTGACCAGCGGCAGCTACTATGCCCAGCCAGGCGCCCTTGCCGGAGCGTGCAGCGCCGCGCGCCTAATCGTCACTTCGACGCAAAGCGCGGAGATCATCAAGCACGCGTCGAATGCCTTTCTCGCGATGAAGATCTCGTTTATCAACGCCGTGGCCAACCTGGCAGAGGCTGTGGATGCGGACATCGAAGACATATCCGCGGGTATCGGCCTCGACGGCCGGATCGGTCCCAAGTTTCTGCGCGCTGGGTTGGGATATGGGGGCTCATGTTTTCCCAAGGACGTGGCCGCTTTCCACTGGGTGGCGCAGGAACGGGGCGTAGATTTTCAACTCCTCGAAGATGTGCGCAAAATCAATGAGACGCAGAGGGAAGTTTTCTTCAATAAGGTGCGCTCGGCATTGTGGACGTTGCGCGGCAAACGGCTGGCAGCGCTAGGCCTGGCGTTCAAGGGCGAGACCGACGACATTCGGGAGTCGCCTGCCATCGGCATGATCCGAATGCTGCTCCAGGCCGGCGCGGTTGTCAGTGCCTTCGATCCCGCGGCAATGGAGCGCGCCAGGGCAGTGCTGCCGCCCACCAGGTATATGCACTATGCGAGCGATCTGTACGAGGCGGCGAAAGACGCCGACGCGGCGCTGATTCTGACCGACTGGAAGGAGTTTTCCGCGATCGACCTGCCGCGGCTGAACCGGGCAATGCGCTTCCCTATCGTCATCGACGGCAGAAACCTGTACAAGCCTCATGAGATGCAGAGCCACGGATTCACCTATGTGAGCGTAGGCAGGCCGACGGCGTACCATGCACAGGAAGGCAAACCGCGCAGAGGGTAAAGGCAGGGACTAGGGACGCCTGAAACGGGGAACAGAAGAGGGGGTTCATGGCGGGTAATTCGGAAACATCCACTATTTGCCAGTCACCGATCGCCGAAAATGATGAATTGTGAACCGATAACTGTTCGCTGTCTACTGGCCACTGACACCTGAAACCCGGCTACTGACTTTGGAGCACTGAACTTTGAAAATGCACGTTCTCGTTACCGGCGTCGCCGGATTTCTTGGTTCTCACCTTGCCGATCGCTTATTGCGCGAGGGCCACACCGTTCTCGGCGTGGACAATCTTTCTACGGGCGATCTGGACAACCTTGTCCATCTCGCCGGTCACCCGCGCTTCCGGTTTGAAGAACGGGACATCTGCACAAGTTTCGATCCCGGCCCGGTGGATTACGTCTTCAACTTGGCCTCCCCGGCCAGTCCTCCGGAGTATCTGCGCCTGGGCATTCAAACCCTGCGCGTGGGTTCCGTCGGCGTGGAGCATACGCTGGGGATTGCGGCGCGATACAACGCCGCTTACCTTCACGCCTCAACATCAGAGTGTTACGGCGACCCGCTTGTGCATCCGCAAAGCGAGGACTATTGGGGCAATGTCAACCCGGTGGGCCCGCGCTCGGTTTACGATGAGGCCAAACGCTTTGCCGAGGCGCTGGTGATGGCCTATCATCGCTCCCGCGGGGTGAAGACGCATTTGGCGCGCATCTTCAACACCTACGGTCCGCGTCTGCATCCCGCAGATGGCCGGGTGATCCCGAACTTCATGATACAGGCGCTGCGCGGTGAGCCGCTGACCATTTATGGCGACGGCCAACAAACGCGCAGCTTCTGCTATGTCGACGATTTGATCGATGGCATCATGCGTCTGGCGCTCAGCAGCGAATCCCACCCCGTCAACCTCGGCAATCCCGCCGAGTTCACGATACTGGAGTGTGCGCAAACCGTCCTGAAGGTTACGAAATCGAAGAGCAAACCTTGCTTTGTCGATCTGCCGGTGGACGATCCGGCACGCCGCCGCCCCGATATCACTAGGGCGCGCACGTTACTGGGATGGGAGCCGCACATCCAGCTCAAGGAAGGGCTGAGGAAATCGCTCGACTACTTCAGGAGCAAGATTGTGCACGAGAAGGAAGCGAACCGGCCTTAACCTCCGGCTGCGTGCTTCCCATATCTCCAAAGGAGACCCTTCGAAAAGCTTAGGCAAGCTCCGTGGCCCCTATTATGGCGAGCTTGCATTCTCAGATCCGGGCCCACGCCCGAATACTGGCCTAGCCGGATGGCCGCAAAGTAAGCGTGTAACGAATTCCTGTTCCGATTCACTATTCTACACAGGCTCTCGATAACAAATTGAATGTGAAAGGAACTAGACATGCAATCAACACCGGTAGAAATCCGCATATTGTTGCAAGGTTTGAGGCGCAACATTTGGCTGGTTGCGATCGCCGCAATCCTGATCTCGAAGAGCGCGTTCGCTCAGATTGAGTTCGCAACAAAGATCCCTCCTGCGCCCGCAGCGGCCCCGGTCTACAAGCTTGACGCGACACCGGTGCCGACCGCATTTATGAACGAAAAACTCGTTGCCTTGAAACTGCCGCAACTCAACCTCGAACGGAAAATGCTTATTTCGCGGGGCCAGACCGGCCAAACGGAGAAGGACAAGATCCGCGTGATAGCCGACCCAACAAGTGGAGATGTTCACTTCATTCCCAACTTGCGCGAACTGACGGCGGAAACCAATCTCGCCCGGCCATTGGAACTGGAAGCCGCCCGGTCTATTGCTACGACTGCCTTCAACGACTTACGGTTCATTCCCAAGGACGTTACCTCGCTGAGAGTCTCCGACGCAATTCCGGTCATGGGAAATTCCGTCGAACATGGCGCCGCGGAAAATGGCACGGCGAGTGAACCCAAGCAGGTGATGACCCTTGTTCCCGCGATTCGCTATGCGAACGGATACCCGGTTTATGGCTCAGGATCGCGGGCTCTGGTGTCTGTGGCCAACGACCGATCGGTCACAGGCCTTTTGCGGCGCTGGCGCACGGCTTCGCTGCAAAGCCAGGTCAAACCGACGATGACCTCGGACCAGGTAAAGGCGGACATCGTGCGGCAACTGACGCCGTACGTAAAGGGTGGAACTCATGCCACGGTAGACACAGTTGTGCTTGCCTATTACGACGGCAACGCCAATTACCTCCAGCCGGTTTACCGGTTTGAGGCGGTTCTGACGCCGGAGAAAAGAGGCGCAGCAAATATCAAGATTGCCGGATATGTCCCCATTGGCAAGACGCTTGAAGCTATTCCCGACCTGGCCACAGAAGTTCCAGGAGCGAAGCCTTCGACAGCGACAGCTCCTCCAGTGGCGACGAGAATCGAAAATGAGCCTATCGCGCCAAAAGCCATGGAGCAACCTGGCGGCGTGGGCGCCTCAGTGATTTCGGTAGGCGAGTTTGCCAACCAAGATTGGCCTAACAGCAGCGCATATCTCGATATGGCAAACAGTTTTCTATCGGGTCTGGATTTCGGGCACATCTTCGCATTCGGCGACCCGCCGTTCTCGCGCACGCTCTGGTGGACGGCCTACCCTTGGCAGGTGAACGGCCCGCAGTCGAAGCAATTTATGAACGCGGTCAATGTCGCCTACACGGAACCGCATGGCGACTGGCTCCTAAATACGACTTTGTCGAACTATGGCGATTTCTGGTACGTGAAGAATATCGGCACAGGCGGTAACCCAGGCTTTGGAGCCGCTGCAGGCGGCGTACTCGCCACCTGGGTCATTATGTCGTGCGAGGTGGTTCCTTCCTACTACGATCGCGCCAACGAGGCAGGCGGAACTGACGTAGGGTCAACTGCATTCGATCCCTGGTGGCCGGTTTTTCAGGGTTTGCACAACGTGATCGGCTTCAGGACCGAAATGTTGTACCCGGATGACGCGCTCCAGTTCGGGTTCGGATTCGATGCTGCGCTGGGAGGCGACATCAATGCGGCCTGGTTTGACGAAGTGGCGGCCAATGACGGCAACGATGGAACCTACACCAGTCAGCACCTGAAAGGCAGCCCGCAAGTTCACTGGGATCGCGCATCGACCATGATTGACGGTCGCGACCTCGGCCAGTCGATCTACAGCGTCGGAGCACAGACGGCGTCGGGTTCGCTGTGGAACTTCTGGATGGGGAACTAGATCTTTGGCCACATAAATCAACGGGCTTCCCCTGCCCCACCCTTTCGCCGTATTTTGGGCGAGAGGGTGGGGTTACACGGCCTTCCGCCGATACAAATTCAAACGGTTAGAAACCAGAGAAGCACGCTACGGCAGGTCGTAACGGCTGGCACATTTCACTTAGTCGGTATCCGTTTGATGTGATAAGGACCGCAACTTTTACGATGGTCGCAGGTTTGGGTTGAGGACCAGAACCTGTGAAGAAGCCATCTTCATGGTTCATGCGGAGGGGCGCATCTGATTGCTCTGAGCTCTCCTTCCAGGAATCCAGGCCGCTGGTTCCCGCTCCGCCGCCCGTCATCTGGTGGCGGATAGCATAACGGTGCTCGCCGTCAAGGGTGCGCTCCGCCGCGGCACAGTGCGCCGCGCCCTTGACTGCTGCGCCCCGTTCTGCCGGCGGAAACTCGCGACGGGCGGCTCCGCCGGGAACCAGCGGCAGGCAGGGCTTTTCGTCTCATTGAGACGAAAACTGAGGATGGCATACCTACATCAAAAGGAGAGACCTCCATGAAAATCATCGGGTGCGATTTTCATCCTGCATGGCAACAAGTGGCAGTTCTTGATAATGAGACTGGCGAGATCGAAGAGTTGAAGCTGTCTCATGCAGATGGCGAAGCGGAACGATTCTATGGTGCGCTATCAAGCGCGGCGCTGGTAGGTGTCGAAGCCACGGGTAATATCCAGTGGTTCCTTGACATGTTACAGCGCCTCGGACATGAGGTCTGGCTTGGAAATGCAACAGAAATTCGAGCCAGCTTTGTGCGTAAGCAAAAGACCGACAAAAGAGATG
>Ga0335078_10001598_pt1 | contig 34120 bp, 32 predicted proteins | sample Lox_Sample_32_FD_206711 | JGI IMG/M metagenome (GOLD analysis project Ga0335078, IMG submission 206711) | Soil microbial communities from Loxahatchee National Wildlife Refuge, Florida, United States - Lox_Sample_3.2 | ecosystem: Environmental > Terrestrial > Soil > Wetlands | place: USA...
TGCTATTGCCCACGACCGCGGCGAGACCATGCGACGCCTCATGGCCGCCCGCGCGGGTTCAGTTGCGGACATTTTCGGCGGCGCGTTCGGCCAAGCGGCGCAGATCGACGCCGAGAAATTTTGCGCGCAATTCTTGCCGGACGCGGTCCCGCGGGATTTCGCGCACCTTGCCATCCCGCTCATTGTCATGGCGACCGATCTGCACCGCCGCGAAGAGGCGGCGCTCGCGACGGGGCCCCTCCGCCCGGCGCTCGCCGCCTCCATCGCCATTCCCGGGTTGCTGCGCCCGGTCGCTGTCGGCGAGCGCGTTCTCATCGACGGTGGCACCACCAATCCGCTTCCCTTCGATCGGCTGCATGGTCTCGGTGACGTCATCGTCGCCATCGACGTGTTGAGCCTGCCGCCGTCCGAACGCGCTGATATCCCAAGCCCTTGGGCAAGCGTGATCACGACGCTCAACATCATGGGCAGCGCGATCATCGCGGCGAAGCTTGCGCAAAAGCCGCCGGACTTGGTGATCCGGCCGCGCGTCGGGATTTTCCGCACTTTGGGCTTTTATCAAGCGACCGCCATTTTGCGGGCCGCGAATAGTGCAAAGCGGGAAATCAAAGAACGACTTGAAAGTTTGCTCGTCTGACTCGCCTAATATTGAAGCGAATGACGATCCGGCATTTTTTGGAGCATGATCTTTTCCGGAAAACCGGTTCTCACCTTTCCGGATCATGCTCTAGCGCCTTGCCTGAAAAAAACTCTTGAGCAGCTTGGAGGTTTCCGCTTCCGCCAACCCGCCATAGACCTCCGGCCGATGATGGCAAGACAGCGACCCAAAGAATTTGACGCCATTGTCCACCGCGCCGCCCTTCGGATCGGCTGCGCCGTAATAAAGCCGGCGAATGCGCGCAAATGAGATCGCGCCCGCGCACATGGCGCAGGGCTCGAGCGTAACGTAAACATCGCAATCGGCGAGGCGCTCGCTTCCGAGCGCCGCGGACGCTGCGCGAATGGCGATCATTTCGGCATGTGCGGTCGGATCGTGCTCGGCAAGCGTGCGGTTACCGGCGCGAGCCACGACGTGGCCGGCATGGACGACCACACAACCGATGGGGACTTCGCCGCGTCGGCCTGCCGCGCGGGCTTCCTCAAGCGCGATGTCCATAAATGACGTCATCGAAGCTACCGCCGTTCCGGGCTGCCAGCTTGTGCCGGGCGTCCGTGCCTTTATACACCTCGGGTCACCAAGACGTGGATGGCCGGGCAAATGGGCGTCTACGCCCGTTTTCGACGGGCTATGCCCGGCCGAGACGACATCAATAATTCATGACTGAAACGAATGAACACAGCGACCATGCCGGCGAGCGAATCGCCAAGGTTATAGCTCGCGCCGGATTGGCGTCGCGCCGCGAAGCGGAGGCGTGGATCGCCGCCGGGCGCGTTGCGGTGAATGGAGCGGTCATCGATTCGCCTGCCCGCAACGTGACCGCACGTGATAGCGTCACCATAGACGGCGAGCCGCTACCGACGCGCGAGCGAACGCGGCTATTTCTCTATCACAAGCCGCGCGGTCTTCTGACCACGCGCGTCGACCCGAGGGGGCGACCCACGGTATTCGAACATTTGCCCAAGGGTTTGCCACGGCTCGTCAGTGTCGGCAGGCTCGATTTCAATACCGAGGGACTTTTGCTGCTGACCAACGACGGCGAAGTCGCGCGCCTATTGGAGCTGCCGGCGACCGGATGGCTGCGCCGCTATCGGGCACGCGCGCACGGCGCTGTCACCCAGGCAAAGCTCGACGAGCTGCGCGGCGGCGTAGACATTGACGGCATGCATTATGGCGGCGTGGAAGCGACCCTTGATCGCGTTCAGGGCTCGAACCTTTGGCTCACCTTTGCCATACGCGAAGGAAAAAACCGCGAGGTGCGCAACGTGCTGGGCCATCTCGGACTGACCGTCGCGCGCTTGATCCGCGTGTCTTTCGGCCCGTTTACGCTTGGCGAGATCGCCGAAGGCGCCGTCGAGGAAGTGCCCACACGCATTTTGCGCGAGCAGCTCGGCGAACGTCTGGTGGCGCTTTCGGGCGCCGACTTTTCAACGCCGCTTTCGCCGCGCCGGAGCGAAAGCAAAGAGCAAACACGCGCGCGCCCGCAGAGAAACCCGTCGGATCGCGGCGCAAAATCACATTCCTGGCGCGTTCATGAGGACGACCGCCCGGCAAAGAAGCTTAAGCGAAAATTCCACGGCACGCGCCGCAATGACAACATGCCGCGCGAGCACGCGGCGGTGGAAATGAAGCGAGGCGAGCTGATCGACCGCAGAGGCCGGCGGGTGGTCGTCGAGCAGCACGGCACACCGCCCGGGCAAACTCCGCAAGCTCCACGAAAGCACGGCGCGCGGCACGGGCAGCGCGCTCGCTTCGGCAAGAGTCGAAGAAACCCGCGGCGGCACTGATGCGCGTGGTCGGGGGCAGCCTGCGCGGACGAGCGCTCGCCGGCCCGAAGTCGGCGGCGATCCGCCCAACCGCCGATCGTTTACGCGAATCGCTGTTTAATATTCTCGTGCATGCCTACGGCGATCCGATCAGCGGCGCGCGTGTGCTCGACATCTTCGCCGGCACCGGCGCGCTCGGAATCGAAGCGCTGTCGCGCGGGGCCGGTTTCGCGCTGTTCATCGATCAAAACGCGGAGGCGCGGGCGCTGCTGCGCGAGAACGTCACGGCGCTCGGGCTCGGCGGCAAGTCGCGCATTTTTCGGCGCGACGCCACCAAGCTTGGTTCCGTGCATCCGCTCGAACCGTTCTCGCTTGCTTTTCTCGACCCGCCCTATGGTCAAGGACTGGCAGAAGCGGCGCTTGCCGCCGCCCGCGCCGGCCGCTGGCTTGTGCCCGGAGCGCTCGTCGTTGTTGAAGAAGCAACCGTGGTGCAATTCGCCGCTCCCGAAGGATTCCACGAACGCGAGCGGCGCAGCTATGACGACACGGAACTCATTTTTCTACAATCGGATTAGCGCCGCCCAAACAAGCGCTCGACGTCCGCGAGCTTCAACTCCACATAAGTCGGCCGGCCATGATTGCATTGCCCGGAATTGGGAGTGATTTCCATCTCGCGCAGCAGCGCGTTCATTTCTTCGGGCTTGAGCCGGCGTCCGGCGCGCACCGAGCCGTGGCAGGCCATGGTGGCGGCGACATGCATAAGCCGGCGTTCGAGCGGCAAAGTTTCGTCCCATTCTTCGAGATGTTGGGCGAGGTCGCGCACGAGACCCGCACCGTCGATCTCACCGAGCAAAGCTGGAGTTTCGCGCAGCGCGACCGCCCCGGGCCCAAACGACTCCAGGACGATGCCGTAGCGCGCCAGCGCTTCACTGTGGGAAAGCAGCCGCTCTGCCGCCAGCTCGTCGAGCTCGACGATTTCCGGGATGAGCAAGATCTGCCGCGGCACGCCGTCCTGCGCCAAGGCCGACTTCAGCCGTTCATAGACGATGCGTTCGTGGGCGGCGTGCTGGTCGACGATGATGAGGCCGTCGCGCGTCTGCGCTACAATGTAGGTTTCGTGCACCTGCGCGCGCGCCGCTCCCAGCGGGTGATCGAGCGCATCGCTGCCCGCAGGCGCGAGTGCGTTCGCCTCGCTGCCGTAATCCACGCCGCCCGATATCGTGGCGTTTGCCGCCGGCGCGCCGACGCCGAACGAAGCTTGGTTGCGGTCGGCGAAGCCCGCGCTGCGCGGCCATGGCGGGCGGGCGGGACCGTTAGCCGTGTGCGAGCGGAACGCCGCAAGAGTAGCACTGCCACCAGTCGTCGCGGCGTTTTTTGCTTCGCGTGAAAGCGCCGTCTTGAGTGCGTGGACAATCAAGGCACGCACCAAGCCGGCATCGCGAAAGCGCACCTCGGCCTTGGCCGGGTGCACATTGACGTCGACTTCGCGCGCCGGCAGCGTGACAAAAAGCGCAACCAAAGGGTAGCGATCGCGCGGCAGATAGTCCGCATAGGCCGCACGCACCGCGCCGATGAGCAATTTGTCGCGCACCGCGCGGCCGTTAACGAAGAGATATTGGCCAAGCGAATTCGCGCGCGTGAGCGTCGGCAATGCGGCGAAGCCTTCCACCGTGACGGCTTCGCGTTCGGCATGGACCTCGACGGCGTTGGCGCGAAAATCCGCGCCGAGGACGTCTCCGAGCCGCACCAGCCGCCCGGCGGCACCGGGCAGCGCCGCGGCATAACTAACGGGGGCACGCTCCTCACCGGCGAGCGTAAAAGCAACGTCGGCACTGCTCATGGCAAGCCGGCGCACCGCTTCGCGAATGGCTTCCGCTTCGGTGCGGTCGGTTTTTAGAAACTTCAGGCGCGCGGGCGTCGCGTAGAACAGGTTGCGCACCTCCACACGCGTTCCTGCGCCAAGCGCCGCGGGCTTGAGATCGGATTTGTTGCCGGCATCAACCTCGATCGACCAGGCGTGCGGCTCGTCGCGGTGCCGGCTCGTTATGGCGAGATGCGCGACGGCGCCGATCGACGGCAACGCCTCGCCGCGAAACCCGAGCGTGCGGATGGTGACGAGGTCGTCGTCGTTGAGCTTTGAGGTGGCGTGGCGCTCGACCGCCATCGCGAGATCGGCACGCCGCATGCCTTCGCCGTTGTCGCTGACGCGCATGACGCGGCGTCCGCCCCCGTCGGTAAACACGTCGATGCGCGTGGCGCCGGCGTCGAGCGCGTTCTCGACAAGCTCCTTGACGACGCTTGCCGGACGCTCGACCACCTCGCCGGCGGCGATGCGGTTGACGATTGTCTCGGGCAGCTTGCGGATGGGCATGGCGATTCGAAGCCTGCCCAGAGTCTTACCCGCGCGGGTGAGCAATAGCGAGCTGGCTTGGCAACCGACCACGGGCTATGCGCATTTCCCACAGCCGCCGCGCGCGGCAAATCGGACTACTAATCCACCCAGCCGCGGTGCACGTCGAATATGCGCGCGGCTTCCGTCATGTCAGGGAGTTCGAAAACCGCAGGCTCGCCGAGGGCGATTTTCGTATCGTCGTAGCCCGTTTGCCAATGCTCCTCCATCGCCAGCCGGGAAAACTCGAACATTTTGCCCGCTGTTTCGAATTTCTTGGACTGATACTTGAGCTGGACAATGGTCGCGACTTTCCCGCGCGCCTGTTCGGACAAGAACTGGACGTCCGGGTCGTTCTGGCATTGCTCGGGCAGCTCATCCAGGAAGCGGCGCAGCGCCATCCGGAACCTCTGTATCCGCTTGTATTGCTCAAGTGTGATGTTGATGCGGCTCGCGCTGTGGATTTCCATGGCGCGCAGATTGGCTGACGGAATATCAAGCGGTACTTCGCCATTCTCGTCCCATAAATCGACCTGAAACACCAACGCAGTATGCCGCCCGCGGTTATCGATCACGAACTGCATCGGCGAATTCGAGATCACGCCGCCGTCCCAAAAGTATTCGCCGTCGATTTCGGTTGGCGGAAAGCTCGGCGGCAACGACGCGCTGGCGAGGATATGGGCAGCGCCGATCTCTTGTTCACGATTGTCGAAATAGGCGCGCTCACCGCTTCGCACATTGGTCGCCAGGACGGTAAAGCGCATCGAATCGTCATTGATCAATTCGAAATCCACAAGTCGCGCCAGCGTCTCTTTCAGCGGCGTGATATCGTAATAGCTCACGTTATCGGGACTTTCGGCCGACGAGTTCAACGGCGGCAGCGGCCGCGGTGAAAAGAAACCCGGCGCGCCATGCAGCATGGTGGTGAACGCGCTGATACGGTCAGCCCAATAGCGCGCATGTCCGTTGCCGTTCCACGGTAATTCGGTGAACCAGGGAATGTTGGGAATTCGCACCGGCGGTCTGGTGACCGTCTCCCAAAAATCGCGCAGGCGTTCGACCCGCTTCTCCGGAAGGTTACCGGCAATGATCGCGCCGTTGATGGCCCCGATCGATGTGCCGCACAACCAGTCAACCCCGATGTTCGCCTCATGCAGCGCTTGATAAACGCCGGCCTGGTATGCGCCCAACGCGCCACCGCCCTGCAACACGAGCGCCACTCGCTCGAAAGGGAGGATGCGCGTTGCGCCCTTTGCCATGCGTTCGGGGGATGGTGCCTGATTCATTCACGTCTCCTGCAAAATAAATCTCGCGCGTGCGGTACCTCCGTCACCGCCGCCGCTCCTTTAAGCTCTCATTTTTTGCTGGTGAAATTTTAGTCGTTCGGCGAGAGCCGTTTTGCTTAGGGCATTTCCCGTGCGTGCACCTAATCGCAACGCACAACGGGCGCAAGAGTTCCGCGACGCGAAACGCATATTTGATTAGCGCGCGAACAAAATTGATCAGCCAGTCACAAAAGTGATTCAAACGCCACAAAAACGCCGGCGATCACGCTCGCGTATTTAGTTTTTCATATGAGCGCGCAATGCGAGACGGCCAAACGTCGCGGCAGCTGCAACGCAATTAATCATAATGTGGCGAAGTACGGCGTGACACTTTTAAACTAGAGCGGCGCTTCTTTGCTTCAATGCGCCGCTCGCGCGCCGCCTTTGTCGGCTTTGTCGGCCGCCGCGGACGTGGCGCGACCGCAGCACGGCGGATCAACTCCACCAAGCGCTCGAGTGCTTCTGCGCGATTGCGCGCCTGGGTGCGATGGCGTTGGGCGTTGATAATCAAAACGCCGTCGCGCGTGAGACGGCTGCCGGCGAGCCGCATAAGCCGCATGCGCACGTCTTCAGGCAACGACGGTGAGCCGCGCGCGTCGAAACGAAGCTGCACCGCGCTGGAAACCTTGTTGACATTCTGCCCGCCCGGGCCGGAGGCGCGTACGAAACTCTCTTCGATTTCGCTTTCGTTGATGCCAAGCGCGGCATTAATGCGGATCATGAAGGCTCGCTGCCGCAAACGCCGGTGGATCGATCACTCCGAGCCGGTGGCAGCGAGGCCTTCGGGGCGTCCGACGACGGTGACGAGAAGGCCGCCATCCAACAGCCGCTTAGCCACGCGCCGCGCGTCGTCGAGCGTCACGGCGTTGATCATTTCCGGCCTGCGGCTGAAATAGTCGATGCCGAGGCCGTCAAGCTGTAATTGCACCAACAGTGCGGCAATCTTGGACGAAGTATCGAGATTGAGCGCGAACGAGCCGTTGAGATGCGCCTTGGCATTGGCCAGCTCTTCCGCCGATGGTCCGTCATTCGCCAGGCGGCGGATTTCCTTTTGGATCACGTCGAGGGTTTCGGCTGCGCGATCGGCGCGCGTCGCAGTGCCGCCGAGAAACAGGGCCGTGTGATTGAGCCACACCAGACTGTCATAGACCGAATAAGCCAGGCCGCGCTTCTCGCGCACCTCCTGATAAAGCCTCGATGAAAACGAACCGCCGCCGAGAATGTGATTGACGATATAGGCGGCCATGAAATCTGGATCTTTGCGCGCGATGCCGGGACCGCCGAAGGTCACCACCGCCTGCGGCACGTCCAGTTTGACAACAATGCGTTTGCCCAGCCCTTGCGGCGCTATCGTCCCGATCGTCTTCAGCTCGGGTTGCGCCGGAAGCACACCGAATATTCTGTCAAGCGCGGTCCTTACGGTCTCCGCGTCGACGTCGCCGACCACGGCCACTTTGAGGTTCGCGCGCGCAAGGACGCGGCGCGCATAGTCGCGAATATCGTCAGCGGTCACCGCCGGGACGCTCTCCAGCGTACCCGCGATGGGATGACTGTACGGATGTCCGGGAAACGCGGCCTGCCACCAGCGTTGACTGGCGATATCGTTCGGGCTCGTTGCTGCGCGGCGCAGCATGGAAAGGATTTGTCCGCGTATGATCTCTACGTCAGAGGCGTCAAAACGCGGCGTGCTGAGCGCAAGCCGCAAGTCGTCGAACGCTTCGTCCCGGTTCTCCGACAGCGTACGCAGCGACCCGTGCAGGGTGTCGCGCTCGGCCTGGAAGCTCAACTCAATCGCTTTGCCCTCGAGCCGGCTGTGAAACGCTTTCGAATCGAATTCGCCGGCGCCTTCGTCAAGCAGCGACGCCACGAAGTTCGCCGTGCCGGCCTTGCCCGCGGGATCTTGAGCGGCGCCGCCGGTGAAGGCGAAGTCGAGCGCTATCAACGGAACCGCGGGCTCGCGCACCACCCATGCTTCGATGCCACCGGGACTGACCACGCGTTCGATCGTGGTGGCGAATGCCGGTGTGCTCGCGGCAAGCATCGTCGAGATGAGAAGAGCAACGCGGCAATTCAAACTCCGGTGCTTGCGGAACCCGAAACAAGCCGGCGCTGAGACGCTATTCACGTGTGTTTTTCCTCCGCCTGCACGGCATGTACGAGATAACCGGTGACCGAGGCGCGGCTGTCGAGCCAGGCCCGCGCCGCGGCGCGCACCGCATCTGCGCTCACGGCGCGAATATCTTCGGGCCAGCGGCGCACCATTTCGACGGTCTCGCCAGTCGCCAATGCCGCGCCGTACCAGCGGGCGAGCATCGCTTGATTGTCCTGCGCATACACGGCGTCGGCGATGAGCCGGTTTTTGGCGAGGCTCAATTCATCTGCGGTCACGCCGTGCTCGCGGATGTCGGCGACCACAATGTCGACGGCCGCCTCGACGTCGTGCAAGCTCTTGCCCGATCTCGGCGCGGCGTAGATACCGAATTTTCCGTAATCGAGCGCGGTGCCCGAATAATAAGCGCCGGCACTTGTGGCGACGCCTTGCTCGACCACGAGCGATCGGTAGAGGCGACTATTCTCCCCGCCGCCGAGGATGTGCGCCAGGACTTCGAGCGCTTGGCTTACGCCGGGCTTGGCCGTCGTCCGCGACGGCACGAGATAGGACCGGCTCAAGCTTGGCTGCTCTACTCTTGCATCGGCCAACGTGACGGTCCGCGCCGCTTCGTGGACCGGCTCCAGCGGCCGCCGGCGTGGCGCGATCTCGGCGCGCGGCGCAAACTTGCCGTAAGTTTCGGCCGCGTCTTCTTTGACCTCCGCGGCAGTCACGTCGCCCGCCACGACCACGATGGCGTTGTTCGGCGTGTAGAAGCGCCGATAGAACGCCAAGGCGTCGTCGCGAGTCAGTTTTTCGATCTCGGGCCGCCATCCGATCACCGGGCGGCCGTACGGGTGATTGAGGTAAAGCGCGGCATCAATTTGCTCGGCTAAGCGGCTGTTCGGGTTGTTGGCGACCCGCATATTCTGCTCTTCAAGCACAACATTAAGCTCAGGACGTACGACCTCGTCGGTCAGCACCAGCCCGGTGATGCGATCGGCCTCGAATGCCATCATTTCTTTGAGATGGTCGCGCGGAACACGCTGAAAGAAGCCGGTGTAGTCGCTTGAGGTAAAGGCATTTTCCTGCCCGCCGATATCGGCAACGACTTGCGAGAAATGGTTGCCGGGATTTTGTGCGGTGCCCTTGAACATCAGGTGCTCAAGGAAATGTGCCAGCCCGGATTTCCCCGCAGTCTCGTCGGCGGCGCCGACTTTGTACCAGATCATGTGCGTGACCACGGGGGCGCGATGATCGGGCAACACCACGACCTCGAGACCATTGGCAAGCGTAAAGTCCGTGATGCCGGGTTCGTCGGCGGCGGCCAGCGCTGCGCAATGGCTTGCGCCGAGAAAGATCAAGATGAGCATTAACCTTTTCGCCAACGAACCAACCTCCCCACCTGGCGGACTATCAACGCAAAACCGCGCTGTGGCGGCGAGAGCGTCAACCCTACATCCACGGCGATGTCAACTAAACCCACAGAATGCCAGGCGGGGTCTTTCCGCACCTGCCGCCGCATTGGTGGTCCGCTTCTGACATTCGCATCCCGTCTCGGCACGCTCTCACGCGAATGTTTAGGATCAAGGGACCACCAGCAGATATGAGTGGAGCTTCTGACCATCGCTTCGCGAACTAGCGATTTGACCTGCTGCGAATGTCAAAGCCGCTCCCCTAGTGTCCAGTCGGCGGCTCCAGCACGATCGGCGGACCCGGTTGGCCCGGCGGCGCTGCCGCTTGCGGCGCCGTAACCGATTGCGACGTCGCCTGCGGCGGATTTTGACCAGCGCCTGGCGTACTGGTTTGCACCGCAGTGCCGTCACCGGCAACTTTCTTTGCCGGTTTCTTTTCCGGACTTATGCCGTAGGGCTGTTCCGCTGAGGGAATCCGATAGCCGGCCGGAGGATCGGTCAGATTCTGGCGCACCGGTTCGCCGGGAAAACTGGCATACTCCTCTCTGTCGAACCAACCGGCGGGATTGTACCAGGGCTTTTTTACAAACGGCGGATTGGGCGTCTGCACGGCGGTGTCCGGCACCAGCGGCGGCTTGGCGGAGTGGCGTTTGTGAGGCTTCTTTGCATTGACCGGCCAGTCGGTGGTGGGCGCGGCGACCAGGGTTCCGGGCGAAGGCAAGTCGCGGCTCCGCGGCACAACGAGCGGCGACCGCTCGGTATAGTCGATCTCCGCATCCGAGCCCGGAGGCTTCTTTAGGCCGAGTCTCGTCATGATCCGGTTCCACGCATTCTCGTCGATGGTGATCTCATCATTATCACCCGCGCGCAGCATGGAAGCGTCGAGGATGACGACCGAGCCGGCCAAGGCGACGGCCAAGGCCGCGCGCGCGGCTTTGCCACGCACGCTTCTTCCGCGGCTTGGTCGGCGGCCGCCACTTCGATACTGCTGCATGCCCTCACCCGAGGCGCTAGCGGAGCGGATTTGACATTCGCTACCCACAATGCCGCGAACTCGCGAAGCGAATGTCAAATCCAAAGCTCCACTAGCACTTATACTTGCTAGTGGTCCTTTGATTCTAACATTCGCATGATAGCCTGCCGAACCGGGATGCGAATGTTAGAATCGGACCACTAGTACGCCGAAGACTGGCCCGTCGGTCTCGTCGTTTTATCCTCGATCAGGGCGCTTTTGCGGCGCGTCCCTGGCGCAGCGAATCATACAACAGACCCACGACCCCGGCCACGATGGCCAGATCCGCCAAATTAAAGACGTACCAGCGAAAGCTGAAGCTCGCCGTGTCGAGGTGAAAAAGGACAAAATCCATCACTCCCGGCCAGTGCAGGCGGTCAATCGCATTGCCAATCGCGCCACCGATAATGAGGCCGAGAGCCACCGCGGTGAGCCGAGTGGAGGCCCGGGCGAGCCATATCCACAGCAACGCCACCGCCACGACCTTGAACGCCAGTAAGGCCCAAGCCCCGATCAATCCGCGCTGCGGAAAGAGCCCGTAGCTGATGCCGGTGTTCCAGGTAACCACGAAATCAAGAAACGGTGTGACGGCCACACGAACGCGGTCGGGGAGATCGAATACGTCCAACAACCACAATTTCGATGCCTGGTCGGCAAGAGTGCTCGCCGCGGCGACGGCGAGTCCGAGCAGGCTTTGCGCGCCCCACGCGTAGGAGCGGGCGACAGGTTGATGCACCGCGTCCACCATGGCGTGCGCCTTCATTCGGCCGCCCGGCGCAGCACTTCCCACTCGCGCAGGGCTTGGGCGTCGCGGGGAGTGACATCGGGGTATTGTGGATCCTGCCCCAACGCCGGCGAAATCTTCCAGGAGCGGGCGCATTTTTTGCCCTCGGCGCGGCGCGGCTCGACGGCGACGGATGGCACGTCGTCAAGCCGGAACGCCGATGGCGGCCCGTCGCCCTCCACCAAAGTCGCCTGTGAAGTGATGCACAATTCGGCAAGGTCGGCATCGACGGCGGCGGCGAATAATTCCGGATCGGTAACATAAACGACGGGAGCCGCTTCGAGCGAAGAGCCGATACGCTTGGCCGCCCGTTCGAGTTCAAGCGCCCCGGTCACGACGCGGCGCAGATTGCGCAGCTTGTTCCAGCGCTCCGCCAAGGCGTCATCGCGCCAGGATGCAGGCACCGCAGGGAAGGATTCCAGATGCACGGATTGCGCAGCGGGATCGCGCGCGAGCCAAGCCTCTTCGGCGGTGAAGCATAAAAGCGGTGCGAGCCAAGTCACCGTGCAACGGAAGAGATGATCAAGAACGGTCAGGCAGGACTTGCGCGTCACCGAAGAATACGGGTCGCAGTACAACGCATCCTTGCGGATGTCGAAATAGAACGCCGAGAGGTCGGAGGTCATGAATGCGTTGAGCGCGGCAAAGATGCGTTTGTAGTCGAAGTCGGCGTAAGCGCCGCGGATCAGCGGGTCGAGCTCGGCGAGGCGGTGCAACATCAGGCGCTCAAGCTCCGGCATAGCGTCGTGGCCGACCCGGTCGGCGGGCTCGAAATGTGCCAGGTTGCCGAGCATCCAGCGCAGCGTGTTGCGCAGCTTGCGATAGGTGTCGACCGTGGTTTTGAGGATTTCAGGGCCGATGCGCAGATCGTCGGCATAGTCGGCGGCGCAAACCCACATGCGCAGGATGTCGGCACCCGATTGCTTGATGACATCCTGCGGCGCCGTGACGTTGCCGAGCGACTTCGACATTTTGTAACCGGCTTCGTCGAGCACGAAGCCATGGGTGAGCACGACATCAAACGGCGCGCGGCCGCGCGTGCCGCAGGATTCGAGCAGCGAGGACTGAAACCAGCCGCGATGCTGGTCGGAGCCTTCGAGATACATCACCACTTCGTCGCCGCCGTCGGTCGCGCGGCGGATATGGGCAAGCGCCGGAAAACGCTTTTCGTCTTCGAGCACGAACGCATGGGTGGAACCCGAATCGAACCAGACGTCGAGAATGTCGTCGACTTTCTGCCAGCCCTCATTGGCAAGCTTGCCGAGAAAGCGCTCGCGCGCGCCGGGCTGATACCAGGCGTCGGCGCCTTCGTCCTCGAAGGCGTCGATGATGCCGGCATTGACGTCGGGATCGTCGAGAATTTCGATCGAGCCGTCCTGCCGTTCCTTGATAAATAATGCGATGGGCACTCCCCAGGCGCGCTGGCGGGATATCACCCAGTCGGGCCGGGATTCGATCATGCCGGTAATGCGCCGTTCGCCCTGCTCCGGCACCCAACGCGTTTGTTGAATCGCCGCGAGCGCAAGCTGCCTTAGCGTGCGGCCATGTTTGGTGGTGCCGCTCAACAACGCGATAGGCTGGTCCATGGCGATGAACCATTGCGGCGTATTGCGAAAGATCACCGGCTTCTTCGAGCGCCACGAATGCGGATATTGATGCTTGAGCCGCCCGCGCGAGATCAGCATGCCGGCGTCGATCAAGGCCTTGATCACCGCCTCGTTGGCGTCGCCCTTTTCGCCTTTGTCGGTGAGCACGCGCTTGCCGGTAAAGCCGGGCGCAGCTTCCGTGAAGCGGCCGTCGGCATCGACGGTATATGGGATCGCGGTGTTGATGCCGCGCGCCGCGAGCTTTGCGGCGTTGGCCGTCCAGACGTCGAAATCCTCGCGCCCGTGGCCCGGAGCGGTGTGAACGAATCCGGTACCCGTCTCTTCGGTGACGTGATCGCCCGCAAGCAGCGGTACCCGAAAGCCATACCCGTTATTGAATTTCCGTAACGGATGATCGCTCTCTAATGCTGAGAGCTCATCAGCCGCAATGCTGGCTTTTCGTTCATACGCCAGGACACGTGCCTGCTTCATCACTTCGAAGGCGAGTGGGTCAGCGAGCAAAAAATAGTCACCGGGCTTCGCCCAATTTCCCGAAGGCGCGTCCTTAACGAGATAAATTCCGTAAGAAATTTTCGGATTGAAACTTATTGCGCGATTTCCCGGCAAGGTCCAAGGCGTGGTCGTCCAAATAACAACGGACAGATTTGGCGGCAGCAGCGGTCGCACGTCCCGCTTATCTTTGTCAGGTGCAAAGTCCTTGGCTGGGAAGCCTTTGACAGGAAATTTCACCCATACGGTGTCGCTGACGTAATCCTCATATTCGATCTCGGCCTCGGCGAGCGCGGTCTTTTCCACCACCGACCACATTACCGGTTTGGAGCCGCGATAGAGCGTGCCGTTGGCCGCGAACTTCATCAGTTCGCGCGCGATCTGCGCCTCGGCGTAATAGTCCATGGTGGTATAAGGATGCGCCCAGTCGCCGACGACGCCGAGCCGTTGGAATTCCTCGCTTTGCACCTTGATCCAATGCGCGGCGAACGCGCGGCATTCTTTGCGGAATTCCACCACAGCCGCGGCGTTGCCGAGGTCGGGCTTCGGCTTGCCGCGCGCGCGGTAATTCTCCTCCTCGATCTTCCATTCGATCGGCAGGCCGTGGCAGTCCCAGCCCGGCACGTAATTTGAATCGAAACCGAGCATTTGCTGGCTGCGGGTGACGACATCCTTAAGGATTTTGTTGAGCGCATGTCCGATATGAATGTTGCCGTTGGCGTATGGCGGCCCGTCATGGAGGACAAATCGCGGCCGGCCTTTCGCCGCCGCGCGCAACCGCCCGTAGAGGTCGGTGCGGTTCCAGCGGGCGAGGATTTCCGGCTCCCGTTGCGGCAACCCGGCGCGCATCGGAAAATCAGTCTTCGGCAGGAACAGCGTCTCGCTGTAATCGCGCGCTTTCGTCGGCTCCCCGCTCATGACGCGCCTTCTAACAAGCCCATGGCATGGCGCAAGACCTCGCCTATATAATTGCGGCGAGTGGTTGGGCCTTCGAGAGTGTGGAGAATAGCCATGAACACCGCGTCAACCGCCCCGGCCAGCGGGCGTGAAACCACCCAGGACACGCGCGAGGCCGTGCGGGAGGCTCGAAAAGCGACGGGCGAGCACGCGGGCAATCTTGAACGCGATTTACAGGCGTTGCGCGACGATTTTCGGCGCCTCGCCGAGCAGGTCGCCGGAATTGTCACCGACTCCGGCACCGCGGCCTGGCGCCGGGCCAAATCGAGCGTCGATGAAGCGATGGCCGACGCGCAAGATAAAGGACGCGACGCGGCGAGCGCGGTGCGCGAAGTCTCCGATCATTTTGCCGACGCCCTTGATGAATCGCTCAAGACTCGCCCCTACACCACGCTGGCGCTGGTCGCCGGCCTTGCCTTTCTGCTTGGCGCGACCTGGCGGCGCTGACTTCTGCGGCCGAAGGCGAGTATCGCTGAGAGGGATTTGCCGCTACCCCGGCTATCGCGAGACATAAAATGCTCAAGAACTGGCTGCGCGATATCGCGCTTGCGGTACAGTCGCGAAGCGGCATCACGCCGGGCGTCCTGATTTGGCTTTTTGTCGCCGTTCTCGCGCTGCTGACCGCGTTCTCGTTTCTCTGTATTGCCGCCTACGTTTGGCTCGCACTGCTCTTTGGCGCCATTTATGCCGGCCTGATCATGGCCGGCGTGTTTGTTCTGATCGCGCTGATCGGAATCATCGCCAGCGCTATGACGCGGCGGCGTGCCCGCGAACGCGCGATTTTGCAGCGCGCGGCGCGTGCGCATGCGGGCTCCTGGCTGCTTGACCCCAAAATCTTGGCGGCGGCGATGCAGGCCGGCCGCGCCATCGGCTGGGAGCGCATCATTCCGGTGGCGTTGCTCGCCTTCCTCGCGGCGCAATGGGCGCGCGAGCGCCGGCAACCCGGCGCCGACGAAGCCGACTCGTCTTCCTAAGTGAGGCCTGGACTAGACCGGCGGGAAAACATCGCCGGCCTGCACGAGAGCGCCCCGCGCCTTTACCGCATCGTTCTCCATGGCGCGCACCAGTTCGTCGACCGAGCCGAACAGTTTTTCCTCGCGGATCCAATCAATAAAAGCGACGTCAATGTTGCAACCATAGAGGTCGCCGGCAAAATCAAACAGAAACACTTCAAGCAGCACGGCGCCGCTATCGAACATCGGCCGCCGGCCGAAATTCGCAACGCCATCGTAGCGCCGGCCGCCGACGCCGACGCGCACCGCATAGACGCCGTGGCGCAGCCCGCAATTTGCGTCGAGCTTAAGATTGGCGGTGGGAAAGCCGAGCTCACGGCCGCGCTCATCGCCGTGGATGACCTCTCCGGAGACGAACCAGGGAAAGCCGAGCAATACCGCGGCGTCCCTCACCCGTCCGACATCTAGTGCGTCGCGGATCGGCCCGGATGAGACCGGGCGTCCGTCAAGCTCGAATGGCGGGATGATATCAACCGCGAAGCTGTATTTACGGCCTTGCTCGGTAAGGAAGGCCGGCGAGCCGGTGCGGTCCTTGCCGAAATGAAAGTTGAAGCCGACGATAATCCCGCTGACTGCGAGCCGCTCGACCAGGATGCGTCCCACGAATTCGTCCGCCGTCGTGCGCGCTAAAGCTGCGTTGAAGGTCAGAACGACTGCACCGTCGAGACCAGCCGCTGCCAGGAGCCGCAGCTTGGTGCGTTCGTCGGTCAACCGGAACAATGGTTCGCGGGGATGGAAGAAGTCGCGCGGATGCGGCTCGAATGTCAGCACCCCGGCCGGCCGGTCAAGCTCCCTGGCCCTGCCTATTGCCGCCGCTATCACCGCCTGGTGGCCGCGGTGAACCCCGTCGAAATTACCCATGGCGAGAACGGCGCCGCGTAGCGCGCCATCGGGCGCGCCATCGCGCACGACAAGAAAGCGTTTCAACGCCATCTGATTTTCACGCGCTTGGGAAAGCCTGAACTGGTGGTAGGTGCTGCCGCGCAATGCGCAAGTCAAGGAGCGCAAGTCAAGGAGCGCAAGTCAAGGAGCGCAAGTCAAGGAGCGCGAGTCAAGGAGCGCGAGTCAAGCGCCCGCCACGCTTCGCGCCGCGGCCATCAGCGGCGTTGCGGCGAGCTAACCGCCGCCCTTCATCGGTTTACCATTGAAGCTTGCGCATGACCGCTTTCGGCGTCACGCTGGCGGCGGCAAACATCCGTTGCAGATCGGAAGGATCGGGCGAGCCGGCTCCGCGGAAATCACCGGCGTGAATGCCGGACACGATAAACAGGCAATCAATCCCGAACATGGCCGCCCCGGTAAGATCGGTTCGAATTGAATCGCCGACCGCGAGCACCCGATTGAGCGGCGGCGGCGTGCCGCCGCGAACGCGCGCCGCCTGGCCGAGCGCCGCTTCGTAAATCGGCGCATGCGGCTTGCCGCAATAGAGCACCTCGCCGCCAATTTCAGCATAGGCGTCGGCGAGCGCACCGGCGCAGTAAACGAGAACCTCGCCGCGTTCGACCACGATATCGGGATTAGCGCAAACCATGTACAGCGCGCGCCCGCGCATTGTCGCCAAAAGCTCGCGATAATCGTCCGGCGTTTCGCTGGTATCATCGAACAGGCCGGAACAGACCACGTAGTCTGCCGTTTCGACCGGCGCGAAGCCGACGTCGAGACCGGCGAAAATCGGCAAATCCCGATCTGGCCCAAGATGGAAAATACGCTGGCTCAGCCGGCTTTCCACCACGCCGCGCGTGACATCGCCGGAGCTCACAATGGCATCGTAGGTATCGCGGGTGACGCCAAGCCGGTCGACGAGACGCTCGACCACGCCGCCCGGCCGCGGCGCATTGGTGATGAAGATGACAGTGCCACCTGAGGCGCGAAATCGCCACAGTGCATCGCAGGCCGCCGGGAAAGCTTCAATGCCGTTATGCACCACGCCCCAGAGGTCGCAGAGCAGAACGTCATAGCCGTGCCGCAAAGGTGCAAACCGGTCGATGATTTCGGACGAATGGCCAGTGGAGCGGATTTGACATTCGCTACTCACCAAACCGCTAGTTCGTGAAGCGAATGTCAAATCCAAAGCTCCACTAGGACTAATATTTGCTCTTGGTCCTTTGATTCTAACATTGGCATGAGAGCGTACCGAGACGGGATGCGAATGTTAGAATCGGACCACGAGCGCCGATCAGCTAAAGGCCGCCGCGGGCTGTGCGCAACTCGGCTGAGCCGTTGCCGTCGACGGCCGTTCGCCCGTTTGGCTGCACCAGCTCGTTGTTGGCCGCGTCGGCACCCGCGAGCTCGTTGACCGCAGCCTCGAGCTTGTCGGCGGTTGATTTTGCCGGCTGCGGCGCGATGCTGACGGTCGCGATGTTGACCAACGCGTCTTGGCGCACCGGTCGCGGCGGTGAGAACAAATAGCCCTGGCCGAAGCGAACGTCATAATCCAACAGTTCCACCACCCTCGCCTCGCTTTCAATGCGCTCGGCGATGAGGTCGATGCCGAACCGCCCCAGCAGATCGGAAAAATCGGCGGGGTGGATGTTGCCGACGCCGCCGATGCGGCTGAGCAACAGGTCCGCCGGCACTTTGATGAAACGGAAGCCACGGTCGGTGAGTTCGCGCGGCTCGACGGCAAGGTCGGCGAGGTTGTCCATGGAAAAGCGGAAACCGCGCTCGGCGAGCGCAGCGAGATTATCGTGCTCGATCGGTCCCATGGCGCGGACGGCGCTTTGGGTGAATTCGAACACCAGCGAAGGGGCGATGGCGCGATTGGCTTCGAGGAATTCCAGAAGTTGGGCGAATCCGCCGTCGGTCAACGTGGTGATGGACAGATTGCAGAACAATCCGACCTCGCGGTTCTTCAGCAGCAATCGCCGCACCACCTGCACGCAACGGGACACGGAGAGGCTGTCGAGCTTGGGCAAGACCGACGCCGCCGCCGCAAACGGCAGGAAATCGGCGGCGGCGACGATTTCCCCATTGCCCGCATTGAGCCGCGACAGCGCTTCGTAATAGCGCACCTTGCGCTGCGGCAAAGTGACAATGGGTTGCAGGTAGAGGTCGATCTTGTTCGCTTCCACTGCGGCGGAAACGAGCGCGATGATACCGTCGCGGTCGAGCCCGCGGAACGCCGCGACCTTGTCGGGCACCGGCATATCGGTCGCGCTTGCGTTGCCGTTGCCGGCGGGGGCGCCGGCATCCGCGCTCGGCGCGGCGTCCGTGCCGTTATGCTGCCCGCGAAGAGCCGCCTCGTAGCGGGACACCGATTCGGCGAGCTGTTTGAGCCGTCGGGACAAATCTTCGACTTCGGCGGCCAGCGGTTGCGTGTTCGACAGCGCCCGATCGAGAGCGATCTCGGCTTGGTTTTCCACGACGCCCAGCCGACGGTCGAACTCCGCCATCTGCCGCGCGAGATCTCCGGAGCCGCGGGCAATATTGGAGACTTGGTCGCTGACCTCGGCGCGGTCGTACCTGCGGCCGGCGACCGCGTTGTAGACCGCGAGCGCACACAGGACGCCGAGCCCGACGAGGGCGGAGTCGGTGATGGAGACCCCGAAGCGAAAATGCAGTGCGGTGCCGATTGATGCGGCGATGAGCACCATGCAGCAGGCGACGAAAAAGGCGCCGATGCGCACCATCAATGACCCTGCTCCGCTCGCGCGCAGTGTTGCGGAAACGGCGCGCGATTGCCGGAACCACGATTTCTGCCGGGAAGAGCGATTCGCGTCCGGACGGTATCAGTGTCCACAAGGGCTGCGCGGCTGCAAGCCCGGTGATGCGCCGCCTTCAGGCGGTGCGTCGCTTTTATGACATAACCGCCCGGATCACCCGGCCCACTTTCTCGAAAATTTCGGCGATTTGCGCTTCGGTGACAATCAGCGGTGGGGCGATGGCGAGCGTGTCGCCGGTAATGCGGATCACCAGGTCCTCGTCGTGAAAGGCGCGGTCCATCGCTTCGTAGCCCCGCTCGCCCGGCACGCCGGAACGCGGAGCGAGATCGATTCCGGCCGCGATCCCGATAGCGCGCACGTCGAGCACGCCGGGGAGCCCTTTGAGCGTCATTGCGGCGTCCGCGAACGGCTTTTCCAGCCGCTTGGCGCGGTCGAAAAGACCTTCGTCGCGGTAGAGGTCGAGCGCGGCCAATCCCGCGGCGCAGGCAAGCGGGTGCGCCGAATACGTGTAGCCGTGAAACAATTCGATTGCATGCTCCGGCCCTTGCATGAACGCATCGTAGATGGGTTGGCGGGCAATGACGCCGCCCATGGGGACCGCACCGTTGTTGACGCCCTTGGCAAAGCATAGAAGGTCCGGGGTGACGCCGTAGCGCTCGGCAGCGAACGCGAAACCGAGGCGGCCGAAACCGGTGATCACCTCGTCGAAAACGAGAAGGAAACCGTACTTGTCGCAAATCGCGCGCAGGCGCTGGAGATAACCCTTTGGCGGCGGCAGCACCCCGGTCGATCCGGCCATCGGTTCGACAATCACCGCGGCAATGGTGGACGCGCCATGCAAGGCGACAATGCCTTCAAGGTCGTCGGCCAGGTGTGCGCCCCATTCCGGCTCGCCCGCCGTAAAGGCTTGATGTTCGCGGCTGTAGGTTGCCGGCAGATGATCCGCGCCGGCCAAGAGCGTGCCAAAAAATTTGCGGTTGTTGACAATGCCGCCGACCGAAATGCCGCCGAATCCGACGCCGTGATAACCGCGCTCGCGGCCAATCAAGCGGGTCCGCGTGCCCTCCCCGCGCACGTTGTGATAAGCGAGCGCAATCTTGAGCGCGGTGTCGACCGCTTCCGAACCGGAATTGCAGAAGAACACCCGATTGAGATCGGCCGGCGCCAGCGCTGCGACGCGGCTTGCGAGCTCAAACGATTTCGGATGGGCGAAGTGGAAGGCGGCCGCATAATCGAGTTCAGCCGCCTGGCGCGTGATCGCCGCGGCGATCAAATCCCTGTTATGGCCGGCATTGGTGCACCAGAGGCCGGCGAGTCCATCCAGCACGGCATGCCCATCCGGCGTGAAGTAGTGCATGTCCTTGGCACGCGCGATCAGCCGCGGGGCGCGCTTAAAGGCGCGATTCGGCGTAAACGGCAGCCAAAAGGCGTCGAGGTCGTTGGTTTGCCGAGCCAAACTCGCTGTTTCCGTCATGACTCCCGATCCTCCGGCCGCGGCTCGCCCATTCCGGTAGGACAAAACCCGAAGTGTTGGAATGCGCTGCGTCATCCTAACGCTGCGCCAGGGGCATGTGCAAAAATGGACACAACCTCGCGCCGCCGTTTGTCACAGTAGCGCTGCTAGACGAAAAGTACTGCTGCCAAGTAATCGTTGAGTGGACTTGAATGCGTACGGCGCAAATCGGGGACGGGAGCGCCCCTAGAAAAATAGTCTTGGCCACCTGGTGGGTGCTATGGCCGAGGAGGAGACTGGAAAGAGAAAGTTCGACCTGAGAACGGCGCTGACCGGCCGTGACAGCGGCCAATCGGTGCTTTCTTTTCCTTCCGGCCATCTCATCTATAGCCAAGGTGATCCCGCGGATGCCGCATTTTTCGTAGAGAGCGGTCACGTCAAGATCGCGTCGTTGACCCCGAGCGGCAAAGAGGCGGTGGTCGCAATCCGCAGATCGGGTGAATTCTTCGGTACGAGATGTCTCGTCGGCAAGCGCATGGGTTTCGCGTCGGCGCTGACGGCATGTTCGCTTATCCGACTTTCCTTGCCGGCTCTGGTGCGCCTTTTACGCGGCAATCCCGATTTCGCGGTGGCGTTCGCAACCCATCTGGTCGATCAAAGCGTGCGCGACCAGGCAAACATCGTCGACAACCTGACCAACTCAGCGGAGAAGCGCCTGGCGCGGCTGTTGTTGCGGCTTGCCGACGGTGCCGATGACGACGGCATTGCGATTTCCGCGCCGCTCAATCAGTCATTTCTGGCCAACATGGTCGGCACCACGCGTTCGCGCATCAGCTTCTTCATGAACGAATTTAGGCGCCGCGGGCTGATCGAATATGACCGGCAGGGCCGAGTGCGCGTGCATAATTCACTGCGAAAAGCGCTGCTAAACGAATGATACTCCGTATGGAATCGGCGAAATATGAAACGATGAGCAATTCGGCACAACAACAATAGATTGTAATCGATATAAGATAAGTTTAAGGGCGACGGCGCGTGTGCGTGCATTTAGGCGTCCAATATGGCAGGGGCCGATACCGAACTCCTGCGTGACGCGCACGGAGTTTTGCAAGAAGTAATTGACTGCCTCGAAGCTAAGGCCGCGATCGAGGCGGTGCGCCAGGCGTCTGCTCGTTTTGGCTTTGCGTTCCTCTGTTTCATCCTTTCCAGCGCGAAAAATTTGATCGGCACGCCGACCACACGCAGACAGGCATCGCTGCGATAGGGCATGACGACTCTGTTGTTGACCAAACGATAGATAAGGGATGGTCACGAATAAGAAATCAAACGGGGGAAACGATCTCACGGAGCTGCTGACCGGACGCGGCTCAGGCCAGTCGCGCGTGCAATTTACCGCGGGGCAAACCATCTGCAGGCAAGGCGACGATGCCGATGCCGTATTTTACCTCGAGTGCGGATGGATCAAAATCTCCATTATGACGCCAAGCGGTAAGGAAGCCGTTATCGGACTGCGCGGCAACGGCGATTTTTTTGGCCTTGGAGGTTTGATTGGACGCCGATGGAGCGATGCCACCGCATTCACGGACGGTTCGGCGGTTCGCATAACCATGGCCGCGCTCACGCGCATGCTGCGCCAAACGCCGGGCTTTGCGCGAGCATTTACGAGTTACCTTACCCTTCAACTCTTACGAGATCAGGAGAGCCTGGTCGACCATTTGACCACATCGGCGGAGAAGCGCTTGGCGCGGACCCTGGTCCGGTTGGCGGAGATTAAAGAGGGCGATGCGACTCGGGTGAAATTCCACATCAATCAAGCCATGCTTGCCGATATGGTGGGCACCACCCGCCCGCGCGTCAATTTCTTCATCAACAAGTTCAAGCGGCTTGGCTTCATCGACCACGATTGGCCGGGCCGCATCCGTGTGCATGGCGGGCTTCGCGAATTTCTTTCGCGCACGTGAGCCCACGCGGCATTAGCGATTTTCAAGATTGGGCAATATCCGATTGCCGCTGGTAGTGCAGCCAGCCTTGCTCGGTGTCGTCGGGGAAATCGGTCTCACATTCCTCGCACTTCGGTTCCCACTCGGCGGGCTCCGATTGCACTGTGACCGTGTAAGCGGCCCCACAATGTAGGCAAACGACTGATCGCATCTTCGCCCCCTAACTAGGAGGCGAAACGCACTGCCCTACGTATTGTTCCTACCCCCTCGAAGTTTCGGTGTGGAAAGAGCGGAAAGCATTCGCGATGTCAGCTTTTGGACAGAATCAACACCGCTCGCGTGACAAGTTTGTGAAACGTGATTCGGCAGATTGAACCCCCTGGATCGGCCGACGGAACGCGCCACCAACAGGTCGAGGGATCATTATGAATTCAGGGGAATACAGCGACGAGACACTCTCCGCCGGTGTTCAACCGCACGCCGGCGAGATTCGGCGGCAACTAGCACGGCTGCTTGCGAGCGACGTTTTCCGCTTTTCGCTGCGATTGACGCGCTTTCTTGAATTCGTCGTCGAGACGACGCTCGCCGGCAAGGCCGGCACCATCAAAGCCTACACCGTCGCGGTGGCGGCGCTCGGCCGCGGCGACGATTTCGATCCGCAAAGCGATCCGATCGTGCGCGTCGAAGCTTTGCGCCTGCGCGCCGCACTCGCGCGCTATTATGAGGGGCCGGGCCGCGACGATCCGATCATCATCGCGATTCCTCGCGGCAGCTACGTCCCAATTTTCCACAAACGCGGCCACGCGTTTGCGCCCTACCCGCTCAATCCCGCGAGTAAGGAAAAAGCCACGTATGGCAGCGCTCGCTCAGCCGCCGTCGCGGATTTGGCAGAATGGACCCAGCGGCTCGATTGGCGCACAGCGGAGCTGCGCCAGCTTGCGGAAGAGCGGGCGGCTTTGGCCGAGGAAATCCGACACGCGCTCGCCCGGTCACGCCGCCTTCGCGAGGAGTTTTATGGGGGGGGCGGCTCTATCTGAAGAAATCCGACTAGCGTTCGCCCAGTCACAACGTCTTCGCGAACAGCTCAAGACTGCTTAGCGAATGAAAATCAGTCAGGCTCTTTTCTTCGACGGCGACCGCTTCTAGCGCAGCAGCCGGGTCAAGGCTCGGCCCTTGGGGGTGTGAAACTCCCAGTTGGTCAGCGTGCCGTCATGATCGGCATCGGCGGCCTTAAAGCGCGCTTCGACCGCGGTCAGATACTCTTCCTTGCTCAGCGTGCCGTCATGGTCCGCATCGGCGGCGTCGAATTCCTTGCGGCTGAGCCGGCCGCGCAGCTCCCTGCGGTCGAGCGTGCCGTCCTTGTCGGCGTCGAGTTTGTCGAACATCGCGGCGCCCGCCTTCTTGGCCTCGTCAAGATCGACCGTGCCGTCATTGTCGAGGTCGAACTGGCCGACCAATGTGGAATTTTTTGCCCATGCCGGGGTGACCGCCGCGATCAGAGCGGTCGCCGCCAATGCCATTGCCTTGCGCCGGGAGATCATACCGAATCCTCGCTGAAAGCCGCGAACGTTACCTAGCTAAGCAGATGCGCGTTAGCTAGGGCTTAAAGCGCGCCGGCCCGCTTCGCTCAAGTCCACCGCCGCCAATTGCGCTCCCGCGGCCGGTGCGATACCAACCGCGAAAATCCTCTTTAAACGCGACGCGGCGAGACCGGCGGATGGCCGAAAAGAGCAAATCAAGCAACAAGCTGAAAGCGCGGCTGCCGCGGGGGCTCGCCGACCGCACGCCGGCGGAGATCGCCGCCACCCGCGAGATGATCGAGAAAATCCGGGTGGTCTACGAGCGCTACGGATTCGAGCCGGTGGAGACGCCGGCCATCGAATATACCGACGCGCTCGGCAAATTCCTGCCCGACCAGGACCGGCCGAACGAGGGCGTGTTCTCGTTCCAGGACGACGACGAGCAATGGCTGTCGCTGCGCTACGATCTCACCGCGCCACTGGCGCGCTATGTCGCGGAACGCGTCGGCACGGAAAATTTCGTGCTGCCCTATCGCAGCTATCGCGTCGGCTGGGTGTTCAGGAACGAGAAGCCCGGCCCCGGCCGCTTCCGCCAATTCATGCAATTCGACGCCGACACCGTCGGCTCGTCGTCGCCCGCGGCCGACGCCGAAATGTGCATGATGGCGGCTGACACGATGGAGGCGCTCGGCATTCCGCGCGGCTCTTATGTGGTGAAGGTTTGGACCCGCAGGTTGCTAGACGGGACATTCGACGCGATTCAATTGCCGGAAGGACATCAGCGACTTATTGCATTGCGCGCCGTCGATAAGCGTGACCGCGTCGGAACAAGCGGCGTTCAACAGTTGCTATCTTCTGGGCGACTAGACGAAAGCGGCGATTTCACCAAAGGAGCTGGACTGTCCAATTCGGCAAACAATTTCGTAACTGCGACCTCATCAACGGCGGTGGTCGCTCCAACATTTATCACTTCGGAAAAATTGCTTCCGCCGGAACTATTGAAGGACTTGGACCGCGATGAAGAAATCCCATTTGATTTTGCGGTCCACAGAAACAAATTTGTCGCCTATTCGAAAGGCAACCCATTGCCGGAGTCATTCGAGCGCGGAATCGAAGAGCTAAACCACATCAATTCGCTGATTAATGCAGCAGGCTACGAAGGACGCGTTAAAATCAGTCCCTCTGTCGTCCGCGGGCTCGAATATTACACCGGCCCCGTCTTCGAAGTTGATCTCACGTTTCCAATCAAGGGAGACGATGGGAAATCCGTCCGTTTCGGTTCTGTGGGCGCCGGCGGGCGCTACGATGGCCTAGTCTCGCGTTTCCGCGGCGAGGTCGTGCCGGCGACGGGATTTTCCATCGGCGTCTCGCGGCTTGCTGCGGCGCTGCAACATCTCGGCAAGCTCGACAGCAAACCCGGATACGGGCCGGTAGTCGTCACCGTGTTCGACAAGGACCGCCTCGGCGATTATCAGAACATGGTGGCGAAGCTGCGCGCGGCAGGAATCCGCGCCGAGCTTTATCTCGGCAATCCGAAAAATCTCGGCAATCAGCTCAAATACGCCGACCGGCGCAACTCACCCTGCGTCGTCATCCAGGGTTCAGACGAAAAGATTAAGGGTGAAGTCACCATCAAGGATTTGATCGTCGGCGCGGAACTGGCGAAGCTGGAAAAAGGCCGCGAGAAGCATTTGCAGAAGCAGGCGCAGGCGCAAGAAACCGTAAGCGAAAACAAACTTGTCGACACGGTGCGCGCGCTGCTCGCGCGTCACGGCTTGAGCAAATAGCGGGTGCGCCGAACCAAGATCGTTCTCGTTGTCATCTGTGGCCTCGTTGTCGCCACCGCTGCCGCACTCGCCGGCATGCTTGCATTCGGCACGAGCGCCACGCCGGAAGAGCTTAGGTCGCTTGGCGCGCCGTTCCGTAAAGTCGATTTCAGCGATCTGCCGACATTGCAAACGCTACAGGTGAGCAATCGCTCCCCAATTGCCTATCGCGCCTGGCTCCCGAACGGCGCTCCGTCCGATCCGCCACTCGTGGTCATCGCCATCCACGGCTCTTCGGCGCAGAGCGCGAGCATGCACCCGCTCGGCAAGGCGCTTTCTGATCAAGGCATCCCGGTCTACGCGCCCGACATCCGCGGCCACGGCGGCACCGGAACCCGCGGCGATATCGACTATGCCGGTGAGCTTGATGACGATATGGCGGATTTCATCGCCCTGGTCCGCGGCAAATATCCCGACGCCAAACTCGCATTGACGGGCTTCTCTTCCGGCGGCGGCTATGCGCTGCACGTGGCGGCGACGCCGCTCGGCAAAAACTTTGCACGCGCGGTGCTGCTGTCGCCCATGCTCGGCCCGTTCGCGCCGACCGACAATCAAGACCAGAAATACGCAAAACCGTTCATCCCCCGCATCCTCGCGCTCATGGTCATCGACCGCGCCGGCATTCACGCCTTCGATCATTTGACCACGCTTCTCCTCGCCATCGATCCGGCGCGGACCGACATTCTCGTCGGCCATTATTCTTTTCTGCTGATGCGCGCATTCGGCACGCGCGACTACGCCGCTGACCTCCGTAATGCGCAAACGCCGCTCGCTGTGGTAGTGGGCGAAAAGGACGAATTGTTCTTCGCCGACAAATTCGCCCCGACCGTCGACGCGGTGCGGCCCGGCGTTCCGGTGACCATCGTGCCCGGGCTCTCGCATACCGAGCTCACCGTTGATGCGAGCGCCGTGCCGGCGATCCTCGCCGCGGTGCGCGGAGGGATGTCGCGTCTGTGACAGCCGCCCCAGATCTTTTAAAACCTGACTCCCTGCCAAAAGTTTTTAGAACTTGCCTGCCAAGCCGAGCTTAAATTGACTGGTCATGTTGGCCGTCGTTTCTGAATTTCCATATCCGTAGCTTGCCGAAAGTGCGAAATGACCGTCGCGATCTAAATTGTACGTCAGGACTGGTTGTAGCCATGAGTAACTCCGCCCAGAATAAGCATCCCAGCTCGCATGGTATGTTATACTAATAGTCGTCCTTTCAGCGATCATCTCCAGAAGAGGATCGCTAATGTGGCGAGCATCTACCCACAGTTTTAGAACTCCCTCTGGGCCGATTCTCAGCGCTTCATTGCTTGTTGAAAACAAAACATATTTGTTCGGTCCATACACGAGTTGATCATACTGCGCCATTAATTCCGGAGAAAATAGATAGTCGATCCTCGTGCCGTAAACGAATCCCGTGGTACCAATTCTTAGTGGGTCGTAAACTGGTATCCACTCACCGATGATCGTATCGGACCCGATCGTCCCCGAGTTGCCATACACTTCGCCGCCCCGAATGCGAAAGTAGTTTTGCCAATTAATACGACTGTCGAAGCCGACCTCGGCATATGCGCCTGCGGTCACTGTATCTATTGTCTTACTTGGAGATGACGGCGACTCAAATTGATACATTCCTGTACCCTGCACGTAGGGTCCTAATACCAATCCTAGGAACGGTTCGCCCTCTCCGTAGTAGCGGAGTGCACCCGCCGCTAGGCCATCAACTGAAACAGAGGTAGTATGCGCAAGTTCGTCGAAAGTCAGGGACACCCTTGATCCGACAGCACTCTTGAGGGTCTCAGCAGTGGGGCAATCGAACAACGATATGTCCGTGAAGTCTTGACGCAAAACGAAGCCAAGTGACCAATTGTTGGCCTTACATTCACCGATCAGGGGATCGAGGTTTAGAGCATCACCAGTTGGCGCACCATTGTCGGCTTGTGCAATTGCAACGACAGCTAACGAGAAAGCCAAGGGAAGAACGCAACGGCAAAGGCTCTTTCTCATCAAGACCACGTAATATCTAAACATGGACGGCTGCCGGCATTTGTTCAGAAAGAAACGTTATCAATCCAAGAAGTGTCTCGTTCTCGACATTAAATTCGGCTTTCATCTGAACGGGGCTAACTCTTACGCCGAGATCGTTGATGCAGGCGCGCCTAAAAGCCATAATGGAATTGTCATCGAATTTTAAATCTTTGAGCGAGTCGTGTACGGTCACCGGCGGAGGTCTTCTTTCACTAAAATAATTCAGCACCCACTCCCTAATACGCTCGTTCACGACTGCAGTGGCTGTGCGCACCGCCGCGCCTAGTGTTCCCGTAAACTTTCTAGATTTGCGAATCGCCTTAGCGCGGATTCTTTGTCGCCGTCGAGTTTGAGTCTTGCGTTGCGCCAGCCGATTTGACTTCGAGTCGTGCGGCATCGCTCATCCCCCCGTAATGGAGCGGCCTTATAGTTTGTACAGCCGGTATGCACGCTAAGGTTGCGACAGTCAAGTTAGGCAGCCCGCTCCCGGCAGCTTGTGGACATCCGCTGGTCTTTCGCCTTAAGACGCGGATTTTTCGCTTTAAGGCCCTGTTCTCGGCTGCACCAGAGGACGATTAACGGCCGGCGGCGATGTTTATCGAATAGCGACGGTTCCCGTGCTAAAGGGCGGCGCAATCACGATTATCGCCGCGCGTTCACACGATGGATTAACCATACGCGGCGCGGAAGCGACGGCCATGTCGAGCGGTGCATTAAACGGCCCGGACCAGCGCGCGCAACAGCTTGCCGCCGCCTATCGGCGCGCGGGTTATGCGCCGATCGATCCGCCGGTGCTGCAACCGGCGGAGCCGTTTCTCGACCTCTCCGGTGAAGACATTCGCCGGCGCATGTTCCTTACCAGCGATCCGCTCGGCCGCGAATTGTGCTTGCGGCCTGACCTGACCATCCCGGTCTCGCGTGCCTACTTGCAGTCGCCCGACGCCGGCAAGCCCGCCGGCTTCTGTTACCTCGGCGCGGTCTTTCGTCATCGTGAGGGACGCACGGCGGAATTCATCCAGGCCGGCATCGAATCCTTCGCTCGTTCCGACATCGCGGCGGCGGATGCGGAAATGTTGTCGCTTGGGCTCGAGGCGACGACACTCTATGCCATATCGGCGCCCGCCATCCGCCTCGGCGATGTCGGGCTGTTTGCCGCCTTCGTGGCGGCGCTCGATCTGGCGCCAGCATGGAAGCGCCGGCTGATCAAAGATTTCAACAGGAAATGGTCGCTGGCGCACGATCTCGACCGGCTGGCGCTCGCCGCCGCCAACCGGCCGCCCGAATACCAGGGCGTGCTCGCCGCGCTGGCTGGCTCCGATCCGAAGGCGGCGCATCACTTGGTCACCGATCTTTTGTCCATCGCCGGGATCGAGGCGGTCGGCGGCCGCTCGGTCGGCGAAATCGCCGAACGGTTTCTCGAACAAGCGGCGCTCGGCGCCGGGACACGGCTGCCGCGTGAAATCCGCGCGCTGATTGAGCGCTTCCTGGCGCTGCGCGGCTCGCCCGACGACGTCGCCGGCGAATTGCGCGCGCTCGCCGCCGACGCGCGGCTCGCGCTTAACTCCGCGCTCGATCTGTTCGAGACGCGCACCGGTTTTCTCGCCGCCCGCGGCGTCGATGTGCGTGCAATCGAATTCTCCACCGCGTTCGGCCGCGGCTTCGACTATTACACCGGCTTCGTGTTCGAGCTGCACGACCCGCGCGCCAAGGGCGCGCTGGTCGCCGGCGGACGTTACGATGGGCTGCTGACGCGGCTCGGCGCGCCCGACCCGATCCCCGCCGTCGGGTTTGCCGCCTCAATCGAGGAACTTTCCGCTTGCGGAGGGCCGGCATGAGCACGCCGCTGATCCTCGCGGTACCCTCCAAGGGGCGCCTGCAACAAAATGCGGAAAGCTTTTTCGCGCGTTCCGGGCTCGATCTCGTCAAGCCGCGCGGCCCGCGCGACTATCGCGGCGCAATCTCGGGCTTTGATGGCGTCGAAGTCGCTTACCTCTCGGCAGCGGAGATCACGACGCAGCTCGCGCTCGGTGCCGTGCATCTCGGCGTCACCGGCGAGGATCTGGTGCGCGAAATGATCGCGGATGCGGAACGCGAAGTCGTCTTCATCGATCAGCTCAGCTTCGGTTTCGCCAATGTCGCGGTTGCCGTGCCGCAAGCGTGGATCGACGTGCGCTCCATGGCCGACCTCGACGATGTCGCCACCGCGTTTCGCCTCAAGCATGAGCGCAAGATGCGGCTCGCCACCAAATACGCCAATCTCACGCGCGCTTTCTTCGCCGAGCACGGCATTGTCGACTACCGCATTGTCGAAAGCCTTGGCGCCACCGAGGCGGCGCCGGCGGCGGGCACTGCCGAACTTATCGTCGACATCACCACGACCGGCGCCACACTTGCCGCCAACGGACTCAAAGTGATCGACGACGGCATCATTTTGCGCTCGCAGGCAAACCTCGTCGCCGCACGGGCCGCGGCGTGGGACGTCGGGCAGCGCGAAATTGCCAGGCTCCTGCTCGATCGGGTCGCCGCGCAGAAGCGCGCGCTGGCGTATCGCGAAGTGCGCACGCGCTTTGCCGGGCTGAACGACCCGCTTTTGCAAGAGGCTAAAAGCAAATTCGGCGTCGCCGCGCCGTTTGGCGGGCCGACTTCTTCCGGGATGCTGACGCTGCACTGCCCTCCCAAAGAAGTGCAAGCGCTGGCCATCTTCCTGCGCGACCACGGCGCCGAGGCGGTGTCGGTCGGAGCGCTGGATTATGTCTATGCGCGCGACAATCCGCTGTACGCCCGGCTCGTCGCCGAGCTCGAGCGCCGCGGGCCTGCGGCTGCGGGATAGAGCCTGATCGGGAAAGTGGAAGCCGCTTTTCCGAAAAGATCGTGAGCAAATAATATTAGCGGCGGGCCTGCCCAGCGCGGTAGAAGTTGATCGCGTCGTCGAGACGATCGTCGCCCCAGAACAGCTCCTCGCCGACGACAAACGTCGGCGAACCGAAAATCCCAAGCTGCCGGGCTTCTTCGGTTTCAGCCAGCAGGCGCTCGTTGGCCGCAGGAGCGTTGGCGAGCGGGAGAACGCGCGCCGGATCTTGCCCGACGTCGCGCAGGCTTGCGGACAGATTGGGCTCGCTGCCCGTCTCCTCTCCCTCCTGAAACCACCGCCGATAGGCGGCACGCACGAAGTTGGCGCCCCACCCCTCGCCCATGCCGACGATGGCAACGAGATTGGCCATGACCGATTGCTTGGCCGGATAAGGCGCCGGTACCTTCACCGGGAGACCGTATATTGCCGCCCGGCGCTCGAGGTCGCGCCACATGTAGCGCATTTTCGCCGGCTTGTCGGCGAACGGCACATGCTTCATCTCCTGCAAAATCAAGAGTAGGTGAAACGGTCGCCAGCGAAACAGGATGCCGCTCTGGCGCTCGACGCCGTCAAGCCGCATCACGCTCAGATACGAATAGGTGCTGCCCATGGTGAACCAGAAGTCGATCGGTCCCTCGGTCATGACGACGCTCCCTTTCCCGCTCGCGGCCTATCAGGTTCAGGCGGCGCCCCGCGCCGGTCAAGGCGGTCCGAGGCTCCTGTGCGCGCGCACGAAAAGCTTGTAGCAACGCATGAGAAACGGCCCTGAATTGGAGGAGAGGCAGTTGCCGACCGCCGAGCACCCACATATCGACGTGCGCGTCGACGAACTGCCGCATGGTGCGGTCGCCCGCCTAACCATCGATAACGCGCGGCGTCTCAACGCGCTCAATGCCGCCGCGATGGAAGAGTTCGCCGAGTCCTTGGACCGGCTGGCCGGCGATCAAAACCTGCGGGCGGTGATCGTGACCGGCGCCGGAACGAAATCGTTTATCGTCGGCGCCGACATAACCGAGATGGCCGCCATCGCCGACGCCGCGAGCGCCAAGACATTTATAACGCGGCTGCACCGGTGCTGCGATGCGATCCGCAAATTTCCCGTGCCGGTGATTGCCCGCATTCAGGGCTATTGCTTCGGCGCCGGTCTCGAAATCGCCGCCGCCTGCGATTTGCGTATTGCGTCCGAAATGGCCTCGTTCGGCATGCAGGAGGTCAAGCTCGGCATTCCCTCGGTGATCGAAGCGGCGTTGTTGCCGACCCTCGTAGGTTGGGGACGCGCACGCGAGATCTTGCTGCTCGGCGAAAAATTTTCCGCTGCGGACGCACTCGCCTGGGGCCTGGTCGAGCGCGTGGCGCCGGCCTCGGCGCTCGACGCGGCGGTCGATGCATGTCTCGAAAGCCTCTTAAGCTCGCGGCCGCGCGCGGTGCGGCTGCAAAAGCGTCTGATCCGGCAGTGGGAAGAGCTGCCGCTTTCGGCCGCCATTGCCGCCGGCATCGACGCATTCGCCGCCGCTTACGAGAGCGACGAGCCTGGCGCCGCCATGCGTGATTTTCTCAACGCGCGGCATCGGCGCGGCGACAGCGATTAAGTTAGCCGCCGAGGCTAAAGCTTGTCGATTGATCGCGGCCGCGCCCGAAACACGACGAAATGGGAAAACGAAAAATTCACCAGGAAGCTCACCAGAATAGCGGCTGCCTTGGCGAGGAAGACCGGCAGCAACAACACTTCGGCGAGGACAAGAACTGTCGTCGTGTTGGCGATCCATCCGGCAACTCCGGAAGCAACGAACGCGAAGTAAGCGCGCCAGCGGAGCTTGCGGCCGGTTTCGACAGCGAAGGTGCTGAACGAGTTCATCACATACGAGCCGGTAACGGCGACAAGCCACGCGATCGTGTTCGCGGCGATCAATGAAAACGTCGCGGAGCCGGCGCACTTGCAGAGCAAGGACAGCGAAGCGAAGGCGGCAAGCGCAGCGGCCGAACTGTCAAAGACGGCGCGCGCGATCAGGAAAGTGCAATAATCGACCACCGTGTTGACTACGCCGACGAGGCCGAAAGCGATCGCTTTAAGGCTGACCGCACGATTGCGCCAGGCGACGAGAAGCCTGGCGCGCGCGTGGCCATAGCGGAGAACCCGGGTCATTGCCGCTTTCGCATATCACGTTGGAGGCGATCCGCCACCACGCTCGACCCTGGCACCTTTGCCGAGCCTCCAGGCCCCCCACATTCGCACTTATGGGCATGAGAGAGCCCCTCCCGGACCCCCCGTGTGGGCGTGCCACGACAGCGGCTTTCGATTGCGCTATAGGTCGGCCATATGGGAAATAGCCCCGGTGGACAGCACGACCGAGAGCCGACTGACTGAGGCGGCGCGCGCCTTGCGCGGTGCTGCGCCGTCGCCCGCGTCCGCCTCCGCGCCATCACCGGGGCCCGCCTCGTCACCACAGTCCGCTCCGTCGCCGGAGCCCGCTTCAGCACCACCGCCGCCGGCGCGGCCCAATCCGGCCGTCGCGCAGGGGCTTTCGATTGTCGTACCGCTGCACAACGAAGCGACTTCGCTTGCACGATTGCACGCGCGTCTCACCGAACTCGCCCAGGGGCTCGGTGCAAAACGGGCGCTGTCCTGTGAAGTGGTCTATGTCGATGACGGCAGCCGCGACGACACGCTCGCTACCGCGCTTGCACTGCCAGCGGACGGGCTCGATCTGCAAATCGTTTCGCTCTCCCGTAATTTCGGCAAGGAAGCGGCGCTCCTCGCCGGGCTCGATCATGCACGGCTCGGTGCCGTGGTCTTCATCGACGGCGACGGCCAGCATCCGCCGCCATTGATCGAGACAATGGTCAATCATTGGCTCGATGATGGCTACGACGTCGTCTTTACCGCCAAGGCGCATCGGGCCAGCGAATCGCTGGTGCGCCGCGTACTGGTGAAGGGATTTTATAAGCTACTTAACTGGGGCGCGCGCACCAACATCCCCGAAGATGCCGGAGATTTTCGTCTAATGTCGCCGCGCGCAGCCGAGGCGTTGCGCCGGCTGCCGGAGCGCAACCGCTTCTTCAAGGGGCTGTCGAGCTGGATCGGTTTTCGCCAAATCCGCATCGATTATCACCCGGAGCCGCGGACCGACGGCCGCAGCACATGGAATTTGCGCAGCCTGATTGGACTCTCGATCGAAGGATTGACCGGCTTTTCGGTGGCGCCGCTGCGCGTCGCCACGCTGCTTGGCTTGATTTTGGCATTGGCCGCATTCGTTTATGGCGGCGAGATCGTCTACGAGACGCTGGTTTACGGCGAAAGGGTGCCCGGTTATCCGTCGCTGTTTGTCGGACTTATGGTTCTGGGCGGCG
>Ga0335078_10001599_pt1 | contig 34120 bp, 37 predicted proteins | sample Lox_Sample_32_FD_206711 | JGI IMG/M metagenome (GOLD analysis project Ga0335078, IMG submission 206711) | Soil microbial communities from Loxahatchee National Wildlife Refuge, Florida, United States - Lox_Sample_3.2 | ecosystem: Environmental > Terrestrial > Soil > Wetlands | place: USA...
CCCGGCCCGGATCTGGCCGGGCAGCGTGCCAAGAGCGCCGAGCTGGAACAGCTGTTCCTCGAGCGCCTCGGCTCCGGCTACTGGCGCGGCCCGGAGGCGGTGCTCGGGTGGTTCGGTGACTGGCCCATGGTCGAGCCGGGCCTGGTGCCGCTGGCGGACTGGCGCCCGGACGGCCCGCGGCCGGAGCCGGTGGCCTGCGCAGGCTTTGTCGGCGGCGTGGCCAGGAAGCCCTGACCCGCGGGCGGCGTGACCGCGTCAGCGGCCGCGGACGTCGCGGTGGCGCGCGCGGCGTTCGGCGCGCAGGTCCGCGCGCAGGTCAGCTCGCGACCGCCGCCCGGCCCGCCGGGTGTCGCGGAGCTCGGCCCGCGACCGCCGGCCCGGCCCGTCGCGGCGGATCCGGATCCCGCCGACCAGCGAGAAGGCCCGGATATGGATGGTGGGCGCACCGGGCCCGGGATCGGGGGCGCCCTCGGCCCGGGTGCCGCCGATCAGGCTAAGGCCGGAAGCCTCCACCCGGATCCCGTTCGGCACCCGGACCCGGACCCCGCCGACCAGCGACACCTTGGTCAGCGTGACTTCCGGGGCGGCCAGCTCGGCCTGGCTGAGATCGAGCCGGGCTCCGCCGACGATACTGACCACGATGACGTGCCGGCCCATCCGCCAGGGCCCGAACACGTTCAGCCCGCCGACCGGGGAGACGTGCCACGATGGCGCGTCGTGAGCGCCGGCCATGACCGGCCCGGGCTGGCCGCTGCCCGCCGGGAGGTCGGTCACCAGCCGGTCGAGCTCGGCCCGGGTGCGGGCCGTGGTGGCTTGCTCCATCCGCTGGCTGAACTCCTCCAGCGTCAGCCGCCCCTCGCCGGTGGCCTGGCTGAGCCGCTCCACGGTCGCGTCGCGCTCGGCGTCCGACGCCCGGACGCCCTCGGGCGGCCCCCCGCCGCCTGAAGTCCCGCCCACTGCCGCTCCCGCCTCTGGCGCCGTGCATACCCCGGCACCACAATAGCGGCCGGCCCCGCCCGGTCGCTGTGCCGCAGCGCCGCCTTCCCGCCCGCCCGGCCGGCCGGGCCCCGGCGCCCGGCACCCGGTCAGCGCCCAGCTCACCGGCCCGGACCAGGGCGATCCCAGCGAGGATGAACGCGCCGCCGAGGAACTGCACCGGCGACGGGAGCTGGCCGAGCAGCAGCCAGGCGAACAGCACCGCGAACAGCACCTCGGCCATCCCGATGAATGAGGCCAGCTTGGCTCCCAGCCGGCGGGCCGCGCCAATCCCGGCCACGTAGGCGACGACCGCGGCCAGCAGCGACAGCCCGAGCACGGGCACGATCCAGCTCACCCAGTGGCCGAGGAAGCGGACATTGACGGCCGGGGTGGCCAGCGGCAGCACCCCGGCGCCGCCGAGGACGGCGAGCGCGGCCGCGCCCACGCACATCCCGCCCCAGGCCATCGTGATCGGCGGCAGCGGGTCGGCGGCCGACGCCGACAGCACGAAATATGTGGCCAGGCCGACCGCGGCGAGCAGGCCCCACATCACCCCGATCGGGTCGATCCGTGCCGAGCCGGTCAGGTTGAGCACCAGGAACAGCCCGGCGATGGCCGAGACCGCCCCGGTCACGGTGAGCCGCCGGGGCCGGTCGCCGTGCCGCAGCCACATCCACCCGACGACCAGGACCGTGCCCAGGTACTCCAGCAGCAGGGCCACACCGACCGGTATCCGCTGGACGGCGTTGAAGTAGAAAAGCTGGCATCCCGCGACTGCGAGCAGGCCGTACCCGGCCACCCGCGGCGCCGCCCGGCGGAGCAGATGCCATCGGCCCCGCAGCTGCATGAGGGCGGGCCCGGTCAGGATCAGCGCCGACACCGCGATGCGGATATCTGCGGCGCCGGCCGGGCTCCAGCCGGCCTGGATCAGCGACGAGGCGAACGTGCCAGAGGTACCGAAGGTCGCGGCCGAGATCACGGCGAGTGCCAGGCCCACGCCCGCCGGGCCGGGCCGGGCGGCGCGCGCCCCGGTGACCGTCACCGCAATCCCTCCCGTCACTGGTGAAGGACGTTCCCAGGCGACCGTAGCCAACCACGGCGTAAGGAGTCAACACCGCCTTTGCTCATGACGTCGCGGCGGGCGGGGAGCCGGCCCCCAGGCCGGCCCGGAGTGGCCTCCTCAGCCCGGTCCGGGGTCCCGGACGGGAGCAGTCTCCTCGACGGGCGGCGCGCGCACACTCCGTCCAGCCGCCCTTCCCAGCACCCGTACGTCGTGTCGCGGCAGCCCGTAGACCGCTCGGGGCCGGCCTTCCCTCGTCTGCTGCCCCATGCCCGGTAAGTCAGGCAGCCACATGGCTGACGTATCACATCACCGGGTGGCCTGGCCAAAGTGCCTGCTCATGCGCGCACGAAAGAGCCCGGAAAGGCCCAGAAGGCCCTGGAACGTGGGCGGTTACCGGCCTACCTAATGGCCGGCGGCGCCTTATGGGAAAGGCGAGGATATTGTGCGAGCCGTGCATCGGCCGGGACGGCCGTGACCATTCCGCTCGCCGGTGCCGGTGCCGGGGCAGCCGTCCGCCCCGGTCGCGGCGCGTTGGCCGGGCGCGCGAACCTGAGGCTCTGCCGAAGCTCGGCAGCCGCGAACTGGGAGATGGCCGCCGCGCCGGCCCGCACAGAATTACGGCCGGCCGCGGCCAGGACGCCACGGCTGTGCACCCCATTACAGATGATCAGCGCCCGGTTGGAGTTCAGCGGATTAGGGGCGCGGGCCAGCAGCCCGACGTCTTCGCGCAGTATCTTGCGCGGCTCATCGTGCCATTCCGGCAAGCTCCCGGCAGGCGGCCTTCTCGTCGTCACTCAGGCTCTCCGGCGGCAGCAGCCGGGGAGTGTCGCCCTCGATGCCGGCCGGTCACCTGCGTGGCCGGCCGGAACACGGCCGCGTAGCCGGGCGGCCGGCTACGCGTAGCAGGACAGCGGCTGGCCGCCGTTGAAGGCAACCATGTCCGCCAGCGCGCCCCACACGTCCACCCGCCCGGCCGCGCCCAGGTCCGCGTAGGCGCGGTGCAGGTTGCCGACGATCCGCTCGCGGTCCAGCCAGCCGCCGTAGTCGCCCAGGTCGGCCTGCCGCGCCGTCTCCAGCGGCGACAGCCCTGCGTCGATCCCCTGCCGCGCCGTGGCCAGCACGAACTCCAGGTAGCCGGCGACGGTGGCGATCAGCGCGTGGTCGCACGGCGCACCGTGGCCGGGCACGATGACGGTGGCCGGAATGGGGGCCACCACCTTTTCCAGGACCTCGATCGCGCCCCGCACCGAGCCCATGAGCAGGAACGGGGTGCCCCCGTTGAACAGCAGGTCGCCGCAGAACAGCACCTCCTGCCCGGGCAGCCACACCAGGCTGTCGTTGCTGGTATGCGCGGCCTGGCCGGCGTAGCTCACCTCGACCGGCCGGTCGTCGGACCACAGCCGCACCCGGTCGGCGAACGTCAGCGTGGGCGGGGCGAGCGTCAGCTCCCCCCAGTCCACCGGCTCCCAGATGCCGGTGTCCCCCGGGATGCCAAACGCGATCATCTCGGTCCGGCAGTTCTCCTGGGCGATGATCGTGGCCGGGCCGAACAGCGCATTGCCGTAGGTGTGGTCGCCGTGGTGGTGCGTGTTGATCAGCATGGTGACCGGCGCCGGGCTGACCGAGCGGATGCGGTCCAGGTAGGCCCGGGTCCTGCGTTCGGTCGAGCAGGCGTCGATGCTGATCACGGACGAGCGGCCGACGATGAAGCCGGTGTTGTTGATGTACCACGACCCGTCGGGCTGGACGTAGGCGAAGACCCCGTCCGCGACCTCCGCCAGCTGCGGCGGCCCCAGGCCGGGATGCTCGTGCCTGCTCGCGCTCATGAGATAAGGCTCCCACGGTGTTTTCTGGCGCGGCCGCCGGGAACGGCCCCCGGTATCGACCGCGTTAATGAAGCCCACGCCGCGGAGGCCGTTCCCCGCCCGCGGCACCGTCCCTAGGATCGGAACGGCAGCGAAGTGATCGACCGACGGCGAGGATGCGAATGCCGGCTGGCACGCCATACGCCCCGGGGCGGTTCCGGGACACCGGCGGGTGCGAGTTCTGCGGGGTGGTGATCGGCGCGGAGGTGGTTCCGCTGGCCGCGCTGCCGCCCGCCGAGACCAGCATCGAGGCGCTGCTCAACGTGATGGAGCCGGCCGTCACCGGCCTGGGCGTCCAGCGCAACCGGTGCGTCGGGTCATGAGCAAGCCGAGGGGCGCGGCGGGAGACACAGCTATGAGCCCGGTCATTGACGTGCACGCGCACATTGACGTGCCGGCCGTCCGCGGCCTGGTCGAGGGGGAGCCGGGCCTGGCCGCCGAGCAGGCCCGGCAGGCCGCCACGCTCGGCGCGGAGTCGATCAAGCGGAACATGGAGCTGATGCAGACCAGCTACCGTCCGCTGCTCGACGACCTGGACGCCCGGCTGGCCCAGATGGACGCGTCCGGCGTGGACATCCACGCGATCAGCGTCGTCCCCGCGCTCTATCACTACTGGGCCGGCGCGCCGCTCGCCAACGACATCGTGGCGGTGGCCAACGAGCACATCGCCGCGGCTGTCGCGGCGCGGCCGGACCGTCTGACCGGCCTGGCCACGGTCGCGCTCCAGCATCCGGAGCTGGCCGCCGACCAGCTCCGGATGGCGCACACCCAGCTCGGCATGCGCGGCGCGGAGATCTCGACCAGCGTGGCCGGCCGGGACCTGTCCGACCGGGAGCTGGACCCGTTCTGGGCGGCCGCCGAAGAGCTGGGCTCGTTCGTCTTCGTCCATCCCTGGGGCTGCTCGCTGGGCTCCCGGCTGGCCCTGGGCTACCTGGGCAATGTCATCGGCCAGCCCGCCGAGACCACGATCGCCCTGCACCACCTGGTGTTCGGCGGCGTCCTGGACCGCTTCCCGGGCCTGCGGATCTGCGCCGCGCACGGCGGCGGCTACTTCCCGCACTACCTGGGCCGCGCTGACCACGCCTACCGGGTCCGCCCGGAAAGCCGCCTCATGCAGCGCTCGCCCAGCGCTTACCTGGATGTGCTCTGCTTCGACTCGCTCGTCTACACCGCCGGGGCGCTGGCCCGCCTGGTCAGCATCGCCGGCCCCGGCCACATCCTGCTCGGCACCGACTATCCCTTCGACATGGGCGTCACCGATCCCGTGGCGTGCATTGACGCGCTCGGCCTCCCCGCGCCTGCCCGTGACGCCATCGTGGGCGGCACCGCCGCCCGCCTGCTGTCCCTGTGACCCGCGCGCGCATGCTCTCCCGCGGCGTGCCCCGGGGCCGGAAAACCGCCTCATGTGCGGAAACAAGCCCCGATCACGCCCCGATCACCCCCCGGTCGGGTCGTTGACCGCGGCGATGAACCCGTCCGGGTCCTCCAGGCTGAGCGTGAGCAACTCCACCCGCTGCCGGCCGAACAGCGTGTCGATGCCCGGCGCCAGGTAGCACGGCGGCTCTATGGCCAGCTCGACCAGGCCGTCGGGGGAGCCGCTGACCAGCCGCCGGCCCCGGCCGCCGTGCACCCCGGTGGTGCCGTGCCCGCGCCGCCCGTCGGTCAGGCCCGCCTCCGCCTGGCCGCACCTCAAAGTCGAATATAGATAGATAATCGATTGTGGAGTCAGTGTTAAGCCCAACAGGCCTCACAAGCCCAACAGGCCCCGTGCCGGGCCCGCGGGAGCAGCCACGCGCCGGCCGGGCCGGCTGACCGTACCGCTGAGCCTGGGCCCGGCCGCCGCCGCCGGGGACGGCAGGCCACAACGGATTGGGGCATTGTGCGATTCATCAAGGCAGACACCGAAGGGGGCCCGCGGCTGGGCGTGCTGCGGCCTGACGGCCTGGTTGAGCTGGCCCGCGAGGAGTCCCGCCTCGAACCCCACTTCGGGGATGACGGCACGGCGCTGCGCCGGCTGGCCGACGCGATCCGCGCGGACCGGGCGGGAGAGTTCGCCATGGACGGCCTCCACCTGCTCAAGCCTGTCGACCCGACCTCCATGCGCGACTTCATGGTCTTCGAGGAGCACATCCTGCCGCAGTGGCGCCAGTCCGGGATGAGCCGCGGCCCGGACGTCTGGTACCAGCAGCCCATCGGCTACTTCAGCAACGCGGCCACCATCCGCGGCCCGCGCGACCCGATCGAGATCCCCGGCGGCTCGGCGCGCCTGGACTTCGAGCTGGAGGTGGGTGCGGTTATCGGCCGCGAGGCCGTCTCGGTCACCCCCGAGGAGGCCGCCGACCGGATCGCGGGCTTCTGCATCCTGTGCGACTGGTCCGCCCGCGACCTCCAGTTCCGCGAGATGGAAGGCCGCCTTGGCCCTTTTAAGGGCAAGGACTTCGGCTCATCGCTGGGCCCGGTCTTCATCACCCCGGACGAGCTGGCCGGCCGCCGCCTCGGCAACGGCTATGATCTGCTGATGACCGCCACCGTGAACGGCCGCCGGTACGGCAGCGACCGCTGGTCCTCGGCGTACTGGTCGTTCGAGGAACTGATCTCCTGCGCCTCGTGGAATTCGCGGGTGGAGCCGGGCTCGATCATCGGCAGCGGCACCTGCCAGGGCGGCTGCATCCTGGAGCTGTCGATCCGGCACAGCCCGGCGGAGTATCCCTGGCTCGCCCCCGGCGACGAGGTCACGCTCAGCGTCGAGCTGATGGGGGAGATCGCGGCCACGGTCCTGGCCCCCGCCCGCGGCCCCTGGCCGGGCCGCAAGCCTGCCCCGGCGTCCCCCGCGGCCACCGCATGAACGTGGCGGCTTTCCCGCGATCTCGCGAAGAAGGCGCCCGCGATCTCGCGAAGAAGGCGCCCGCGATCTCGCGAAGAAGGCGGATGTGCCGGACGAGGCCTTGGTGCCGGCCGGGAGCCCGGTCTTACCGCCGCGCGAAGCACTAGGCCTCCGCGCACCCGACGTCGCGCGGATCGGTGTGCAGGAAGCGGTCCAGGACGGGCCGGTCGGTCATGTGCGCCTCGATACGCCGGCGTCCAGATGCCCGCTGGCGGCCAGGGCGGCCCGCAGCTTGCGCCGGGCATCGAACATGGTCTTGTAGATCGCGTTGCGGCTGGAACCCTGTCTGGCGGCGAGCGCGTCCAGCGGGAATCCCGTTCACCACAAGTGCCACGAAGACCTCGCGCTGGCGGACCGTGAGCTCCTCGTCCACGCCGCAGCGCAGCGCCGCGAGCAGGTCCTGCGGCTCGGCGGCGCGCGCCGGGTCCGCGCCTGTACCGTCCGTGGCCGGGGCTCCGCCGGCCCGGCGCAGAGCTAACCCTCAGCAGCCCCCCAGGAACAGCCGCTACCGTAACCGCATGGACGAATTCCGGGCCCGGCGGGTGGCCGACGCACTGCGGGACCGCGGCGTCAACGCCCACATGCTCAGGGGCGGCGTGGGGCAGTTCGGCGTCCGGGTGTCCCTGCCGGGCGGGCGCGAGGCCGAGTGGGACACCGACGGCACGGCGGGCCTGGAGGCCCAGGTCATGCGGGACGGGATGCTGGTCGGCTACGTGCCCCAGATCGGCGGATCCGAGGATTTCGACGAGACCCAGATCGTGGACGCCATCGCGCGCACCGACTACAACCAGCCGGCCGCCCGGCAGCGGGCGACGGCGCCGCCGCCCGCACCGCCGCTGCCCCGGGAGGGCGGTGTCTTCCGGCGGTTCCTGGACGGCTTCCGCTACCGGTAGCCTGGCTGGCCAGCGGCCGCCCGCCGGGGCCTAACGGGCCGCTTCGAGCAGGTGGTACAGCAGCAGCTGGGTGATGGCCAGTGGCTCGCTGCGCCGCCCGTCGTCCAGGATGCCGAGCCGCTCGGGCAGCTCCGCGTCCTCGCTCAGGTTCTCCCAGATCGCCTTCTCCAGCACCCGGCTGTCCTCGCGCGGCGCGTACCCGTGGATGTGCAGCGCGTCGACTGGCCGGCCGTCCTCATCCCGGGTCAGCTTCAGGTGCATCGGCCGGCCCGGGTCGGCCACCAGGCCGCTCAGATTCGGGTGCCGGATCGTCGGCCTGAGCAGCAGCTCGGCGGACAGCGGGGTTCCCGGCGGGTCGTGCCGGTCCGCCACCGGGGCAAACCGGACCACGATGTCGGCGTGCCGCCGCTGCGGGCGGATGAACTCCTCCGACTCGGGCTCGCGCCGTTCCAGCTCGGCCAGCACCTGCTCCCGGGTGTAGCCGCGCCGGGCGGTGTCCCGCTTGATCTTCCACTCGCGCCGGATCTCCTCCGGCGGGTTGAGGTAGACGGTCACGTCGAAGCAGGCGGCCTCCAGCTTCGTGTGCAGCGGCAGCAGCCCCTCGATCACCACGAATTCCTTCGGCGTCACCAGCTCCGGCCGGGCGAGCTGGCCGGTGTCATGGTCGTAGACCGGCTTGAGGATCGGGTGCCCCGTGGCCAGCAGCTGCAGGTGCTGCTCGGTGATGTCCACGTAGTTGCAGTCCGGGTGCAGGGCGGTGAACGGCAGTCCCTTGCGCTCCTGGCGGTCGTAACGGTGGTAGTCATCCACGCACACGGCCGTCATCCGGTCCGGGCCCAGGGCCTCGACCAGGCCGCGGGTCAGCGTGGTCTTGCCGGCGGCGCTGTCGCCGGCGATCGCGATCATCACGGGTCGCGTTCCGCTGTACCGGCGGGCTTCGGTCCGGTGCATCCGCAGGAGTTTGTGGGGCATGTTCTTCCTTTCACAAGGTGCCGCATGCCGCAATGCCGCGTCGCATGTCGTGTATGGCACGATAAGTCACTTTCCGTTATCGCGCCTCCCCCTGGTGGGGGAGAGTAAGGGGATCTAGATTTTGATGGGCCCTGCGGGCCGCGTTCGGATGGATGAGAATGGCGGCGCGCATGTGGCCCGCCGACGTCGGTTCGGCTTGGCTCTGCGAGACCGTGATCTGGATTGATGCTGGAGCCCTCACTTTCGGGTGTCCCCGGTTGCGTCGCGAACGCGAGCATCAGTCTCTTTGCTGATTTCAGGGGCTCTGCGGGCGGCATGCGCGTCCCTGTCCGTACCTGAGCTGGGAGGCGGCATGCGGGTGCTGTATGAGCGGTGCGCGGCGGTCCCTCGGACACGCCGCTACCCTCCAGCCAGCCGCCTGATCCGCCATCCGCAACCAGGCCCTGAACCTGATCACTTGTCAGGGCCCGCTTCCGCCTGCCTGGCTGGCAGCCATTCACGTATCAGTCCGTCACCACGGCCCTAACACCCTTGATCTGCGGGGACGCGGACCGCACCCGGGCCGGGGAGCGCACGGCACCGCGCCCGGCTCACCCCTTCTCCCCAGCGGCCGCTGTGCTCTGCCGTCCTATGGCACCCTCGTCCAGGCGGTCTCGGTGACGATCACGTGGCCGAGGAACCGTAGCCCGACTGTCTCGGCCGCTTCCCTCAGCCGTGCCGTCACCCGGATGTCTGCCTCGCTTGGCCCCAGGATCCCGCTGGGGTGGTTGTGCGCCACCGCAAAACGCGTGCCGCCCGTGGCCAGGACGGCGCTCAGCACGTCCCGCACCGGGATCAGGCTGCGATCCGCGCCCCCCTCGGTCAACGTCACGACGCGCAGCGGGCGGCCACTGCTGTCGCACACGACCACGACAACGCGTTCGCGCCGGAGACCTCGCAAATAAGGCGCGGCCAGCACGGCGAGGTCCGCAGATTTGGATACCTGCCGCTTCCCGTCAGCAGATGCCGTACGCCGGGCCAGTTCGAATGCCGCCGCGACGCGTGCGGCCTTCGCCGGGCCGACGCCCGGCAGCCGTTTGAGCAGATATGGATCCGCCACGGCCAGCGATTTAAGGCTTCCGCAGTCGCGGATCATTTCGCCGGCCAGTTCGATCGCATCACATCCCGCCAGCCCGGCGCCGAGCACGAGCGCCAGCAGCTCACGGTCGGACAGGGCCTCCGCCCCCTGGCGGAGCAGCCGCTCCCGCGGACGATCCGGCTCCGGCAGATCAAGTATTCGAATCTGCCTCACCTCCCTCGGCTCCCAAGGAAATCAGAAGGTACCGACAAAATGGCTCTGGCCATCGATGGCCACCAGGCTGAGCCGGTACCCGCGGCGTCAGCGGCCATCGCCCGCACGGCAGTTCCGTATCATCGGTGCCGGACTGCCCGGCGGCCGGATTTTCGCCGCCGGTGAGATCGCGCGCCAGCGGGCCGGCCCCAGCGGGGATTCCGCTCGGGCCATCGGCGGCTTATCGTTTCGCCCATGGAGGGCCGCCCCTTGCGCGTGGTGCTCATCGACGACCACGAGATGGTGTTGCAGGGGCTGAAGGCCATGCTGGCGAGGTTCCTGGGGCGGGTGCGCGTAGTCGGCGAGGCGGCGGACGCCGAGACCGCCGAGCGGGTCGTCGCGGCCCTCGATCCCGACGTGGTGCTGTGCGACGTCCGGTTGCGCGGCTCCAGCGGCCTGGACCTGTGCAAGCGGCTGACCGAATCGGATCCGCGGCGCAAGGTGGTGCTGCTCAGCGTCTACGACGACGAGCAGTACCTGTACCAGGCGCTGCGCGCCGGCGCCTCCGGCTACCTGCTGAAGCGGGTCACCGGCGAGGAACTCGTCAAGCAACTGGAGCTGGTCCAGGCGGGGGAGACGGTGGTGGATTCGGCGCTCGCGGGCCGGGCGGCGGCGTCCGCGGCCCGGCTGCAGAGCGGCGAGTTCTGGCCCGGAGCGCACCTCGGGCTCAGCCACCGGGAGAGCGAGGTGCTCGCCCTGATGGTCGCGGGCCTGTCCAACCGCGCCATCGCGGCCAAGCTGGTCGTCGGCGATGAGACCGTGAAGAGCCACGTCCGGGCCATCTACCGTAAGCTCAGCGTCGGCGACCGGGCCGGGGCCGTCGCGGCGGCACTGCGCGAGGGGATCTTCCGATGACGCGGGCGGACCGGTCAGGGATCGCTTCTGACCAGCCAGAGAACCTCCCAGGCCGGCCGGGGGACACCGCGGGCCAGCCGGAGATCCCCCCGGGCCGGCCGGGAGACTCCCCGGGCCAGCCGGAGATCCCCCCGGGCCCGCACGGGCTGGGCCTGGCCGATCCCGAGCGGGACAACGCGCTGCTGGTCGGCATCATCGAGGCCATCTCGGTTGGCCCGCAGCTCGGCCCGCTGGCCTCCCGGGTCGCCCAGCTCATCGTCGATGCGACCGCGACCGACCTGTGCTTCGTGCACATGCTCGACGACCGGGGCGGCTCGCTCACCCTGACCGGGGCCACCCCGCCGTTCGACCGCCAGGCCGGCCGGATCAGGCTGCCGCTCGGCGAGGGGATCAGCGGCTGGGTGGCGACCCACCGCAAGCCGGTGGTCATCACCTCCGATAAGGAGGCCGATCCGCGGTACCGCTACTTTCCCGAGCTCGGCGGGCACGACTACACCTCAATGGCCTCTGTCCCGATGGCCACCCGGCCCGGCGGAATCGTCGGAGTGCTCAACGTGCATACCCGTGACCGGCGCGAGTTCAGCGACCGGGACGTGCGCCTGCTCACCTCTATCGGCAGCCTGGTGGCCGGGGCCATGCACCAGGGCCGGCTGCACCGCCAGCTCGCGGCGCGGGAGCAGGCCGCGGAAAGATTCGCCGACCAGGTGATCGCCGCCCAGGAGGCGGAACGGGGCCGGCTGGCGCGGGACATCCACGACGGGATCATGCAGCGGCTGGTCAGCGTCACCTACCATCTCGACGCAGCCGCCGAGGCGGTCGCCGAGGCGTCCCCGTTCGGCGCGGAGCAGCTCACGATCGCGCGCGGCCTGGCCGACCTGACGCTGGACGAGGCCCGCGCGGCCATCGCCGGGCTGCGCCCGCCGGTCCTGGACGACCTCGGCCTCGCGGACGGGCTCGCCAGCCTGGCCCGTTCCGTCGCCCAGCTGGAGGTCGAGGTCGACGCGTCCGAATGCGACGTGCCCGAGCACACCCAGACCGCGCTGTACCGCATTGCCCAGGAAGCGCTGCAAAACATCGTCAAGCACGCCAACGCGACCAGGGCGCACATCCGGCTGTACGGCGACGCCGAGCACGTGGTGCTGTGGATCACCGATAACGGCTGCGGGTTCGAGCACGCCACCGTCGGTGGCACGGCCGGGGGCCGGTCCGACGAGATCTCCTACGGCCTGCGCGCCATGGCCGAGCGCGCCGAGCTCATGGGCGGCCGCCTGGAGGTCACCTCCCGCCCGGGCCTGGGCACCACCGTCACGGCCGTCATCCCGGTCAGCGTGCAGGCCGCGGCCGCCGCCGGCGACCCCGGCGACCCGGCGGGCCAGTACGGCTGAACATCCCGCACCCGTGCCGCGCGGGACGCGTCAGAGCTGCGCCGGGGCGACCGCCAGGCCGGGGCGCGTACCCCGGCGTGCAGCCGCCGGTCCCACACCGCCACGACCAGGCCGGCATCCCCGATCGCCAGGGCAATGGCCAGGTGAACGGCGTCCGCGCGGCTGGTGCGCGGTCTCCGGGCGGCCGATCACCCCGTCCGCGGTCAGAGGGGCGGGGCGGCGTCAGCCGGCGTCCGCGGCCGGGGCGGCGGCGGGGCTGCGGCGCCCGGCGGGCGCGGTGGGCACGCGGCGGTGCGGTGGCCGCCGCCATCGTGTCTCCGGCGGCCCTTCCTGGGCCAGCAGGTGAGCGACCAGGATCCCCGTCGCGGCGGTTGGCCGCGGGTAGGTCACCGCGTGCCACGGCCTCCGCAGCGGCGTCTGCGGCACCGCGATCTCGGCGACCTCCCCGGTGGCCAGCATCCCGCGGACCGCGTCCCGGGAGACGAGCGTGACGCCCAGCCCGGCAGCCGCGCCCGCCACCACGGCCCCGTTGGACCCCAGCGTCAGGGTCGGCGGATCGACGTCGAGCGCGGCCAGCAGCGCCTCGCAGGTCTCGCGGGTGCCGGACCCTTCCTCGCGCATCAGCCAGGTAGCCCGCTCCGGGTCGAAGCCACGGGTCAGGGCCACCTCGGGCGCGCCGACGACGACCAGGAGGTTGGGCCGCATGGCCCGGACGGTGGCCTTCAGCGACGCCGGCGGCCGCCCGGCGATCACCAGGTCGGCCTCGTGCGTGGCCAGCATCCCCCACACGTGCTCCCGGGTCCCGACCTCCAGCCCCAGCTCGATGCCGGGATAGGCGGCCCGGAAGGACGCCAGCACGACCGGCAGCACGTGCTCGCCCGCGGTGGTGACGGCGGCGAGCCGTACCTTCCCCTGGGACGGGTCGGCGTCGCCGCGCGCGGCCGCGAGCGCCTCCGCGTGCAGCCCGAGGATGGTGCGCGCGTACCCGGCGTAGGTCTGCCCGGATGGCGTCAGCCGCAGTCCGCGGCCCTCACGCTCCAGCAGCGGTGTGCCGACGTCCCTGGTCAGCGCGGACACCGCCGCCGACACCGCCGATTCGGTCACCACCAGGCGCTGCGCCGCGGCCCGGACCGACCCGGTCTCCGCCACGGCCACGAACGCCCGCAGCCGCGCCTCGGTCGTCATCGCCGCTCCCCGATCAATCAAACCTTCAGCTTTAACCGACGATACTTGACCGCCTGTACTTCCGCCCTGCGGCCGGGGCGAAGACCGCGCTACTCACCGGAGAGCGCCGCTGACCGGCCTGGCCACGTATCTAAATACTTAAACAGATACTCAGCTATCCGCATCAATACTTGATGGACAACGCAAGCTCCAGGGCGCAGGCTGGACATATCCCGCCCACGGCTGCCCATCCCGGCAGCGGGCGGCCGAAACACCCCATGGGCTGGGAAAGCTGGAGGAAGACGTGAGCGAGCGCTGGAATGCAGGGGTCATCCCTTACGCGGAGATGGGCTACTGGCAACCGGACTATGAGCCGAAGGACACCGACGTGCTGGCCGCGTTCCGGGTGGTGCCGCAGCCGGGGGTGCCCCCGGAGGAGGCCGGGGCCGCGGTCGCCGGCGAGTCCTCCACCGCCACCTGGACGGTGGTGTGGACCGACCGGCTGACGGCGTACGACACCTACCAGGCCAAGTGCTACGCGGTGGAGCCGGTGCCCGGCAAGCCGGGCAGCAACGAGCCGCAGCAGTTCATCGCCAAGATCGCCTACGACCTCGACCTGTTCGAGGAGGGCTCGATCGCCAACCTGACCTCCTCGATCATCGGCAACGTGTTCGGCTTCAAGGCCCTCAGGTCGCTGCGGCTGGAGGACATGCGGATCCCGCCGCACTACGTAAAGACGTTCCAGGGGCCGGCGCACGGCATCGTGACCGAGCGTGAGTACCTCAACAAGTACGGGCGGCCGCTGCTCGGCGCCACCACCAAGCCGAAACTCGGCCTGTCGGCGCGCAACTACGGCCGGGTGGTCTACGAGGCGCTGCGCGGCGGGCTGGACTTCACCAAGGACGACGAGAACATCAACTCCCAGCCGTTCATGCGATGGCGGGACCGGTTCCTGTTCACCATGGAGGCGGTCAACCGGGCCCAGGCCGAGACCGGCGAGATCAAGGGCCACTACCTGAACGTCACCGCCGCGACGATGGAGGACATGTACGAGCGGGCCGACTTCGCCAGGGAGCTCGGCAGCGTCATCGTCATGGTCGACCTGACCGTCGGCTACACTGCCATCCAGTCGATGGCCAAGTGGGCCCGCAAGAACGGCGTCATCCTGCACCTGCACCGCGCCGGCCACTCCACCTACACGCGGCAGAAGACTCACGGCGTCAACTTCCGGGTCATCGCCAAGTGGATGCGGCTGGCCGGCGTGGACCACATCCACGCCGGAACGGTGGTCGGCAAGCTGGAGGGTGACCCGCACGCGGTGGCCGGTTACTACGACACGCTGCGGCTCAACCACGTGCCCGCCGATCCGGTCAAGGGCCTGTACTTCGACCAGGACTGGGCCTCGCTGCCCGCCACCATGCCGGTCGCCTCCGGCGGCATCCACGCCGGGCAGATGCACCAGCTGCTGGACCACCTCGGCGAGGATGTGATCCTGCAGTTCGGCGGCGGCACGATCGGGCACCCGATGGGCATCGCCGCCGGCGCCACCGCGAACCGGGTCGCGCTGGAGGCGATGATCAAGGCGCGCAACGAGGGCCGGGACTACCTGCACGAGGGCCCGGACATCCTGCGGGCCGCCGCCAAGCACAGCCGCGAGCTCGACGTGGCCCTGACCACCTGGGGCGACGTCAGCTTCACCTACGAATCCACCGACACCCCGGACGTGGTCGCCACGCCCACGGGCCTGTGACCTGCGAAGCCGGAGGACCAGTCATGCGCATCACCCAGGGCACCTTCTCCTACCTGCCCGACCTGACCGACGAGGAGATCACCGCCCAGGTGCAGTACGCCCTGGACCAGGGGTGGCCGCTGTCGGTGGAGTTCACCGACGACCCGCATCCGCGCAGCACCTACTGGGAGATGTGGGGCCTGCCCATGTTCGACCTGCACGACGCGGCCGGGGTCATGCAGGAGATCGCCGAGTGCCGGAAGGCCTACCCGGACCGCTACATCCAGGTCATCGCGTACGACGCGTCGAAGGGCCGCCAGACGACCGCGCTGTCGTTCATCGTCAACCGCCCCGCCGACGAGCCCGGGTTCCGCCTCGACCGGCAGGAGACGCCGGACCGCCAGATCCGCTACACGACGCACCCCTACGCGACCGAGCGGCCCGCGGGCAGCCGCTACTCCCCGCGGTGACGGACGAGAACGGCCAGGATCGCAGCACCCGCCCCTCATTCGGCATGCCGGGCCGCCCGGCCGGCCCGGCGCCGGCGCGGGGCGGCGGGACGCTGGCCGGCCGTGAGCCGGACGCCGTGCTCCGGGACGGGGCGGACGCCGAGGTCCCCGCGGACAGCACCGTCGACCTGCTGGAAGCGCGGAAGCTGTCCGGTGTGGACGACGTGCTGGACGCGCTCGACCGCGACCTGGTCGGGCTCGCGCCGGTCAAGACGCGGATCCGGGAGATCGCCGCGCTGCTGCTGGTCGACACGCAGCGCGCCCGGTTCGGCCTGGCCGCAGCCCGGCCGAACCTGCACATGTGTTTCACCGGGGGCCCGGGCACCGGCAAGACCACGGTGGCGCTGCGGATGGCCGAGCTGCTCAAGCGGCTCGGCTACCTGCGCCGCGGGCACCTGGTGGCCGTCACCCGCGAGGAACTGGTCGGGCAGTACGTCGGGCATACCGCGCCGAAGACCAAAGAGGTCCTGAAGCGGGCCATGGGCGGCGTGCTGTTCATCGACGAGGCCTACTACCTGTACCGGGCGGAAAATGAGCGCGACTACGGCCAGGAGGCCATCGAGATCCTGCTCCAGGTGATGGAGAACCAGCGCGAGGACGTGGTGGTCATCCTGGCCGGCTATAAGGACCGGATGGACACGTTCTTCCAGTCCAACCCCGGCATGAGCTCGCGGATCGCGCACCACATCGACTTCCCCGACTACAGCCTGGACGAGCTGGTCTCGATCGGGGACCTGATGGTGGCCGAGGCCGGTTACCGGCTGTCCCCCGCGGCCGAGGCGACCTTCCGCGAGTACCTGGCCCGGCGCCGCGCCCAGCCGCGGTTCTCGAACGCGCGCAGCGTCCGCAATGCGCTGGAGCGGGCCCGGCTCCGGCACGCCGGCCGCGTCCTGTCCGGCGCGCCCACCGCGGTGACCAAAGACGACCTCATGCGCCTTGAGCCGGAGGACTTCCTGCTCTCCCGCGTCTTCGCCGACCCGGCCCCCTCGGCACCCCCGTCCGCACCCGCCTCCGCCCCGCCCCCGCCATCGCCTGAGCCGTAAACGTGTCCGGCTTCTGCGGTTTCAACTGCAGAGACTGCACAAGATAGCGGGGGGAGACGCCGATCCGGCCTGAGGCGTCACGCGGCGGCGGACGGCCGGGTGGGCGCGGGGGGGTGAGATGCCAGACAACCCTTTTGACTTCTCCCCGCCCTGAAGGACGGGATTCTCAGCCCTCGCGGGCCGAGGTTCCTGTTTCACTGACGGTCGCCTCCCCGCGCTACGCGCGGGCAGGTCTCACACCGTCTCCGCAGGCTTGAACCGCCAGCCCGGCGGCACGTATGACCTTGGCCGCGTTCACGTCCCGGTCGTGGGCAGCGCCACAGGAGGCGCACTCCCATTCCCGTACGTTCAGCGGCATGGACGCGGCCAAGTGGCCACAGGCCGAGCATGTCTTGCTCGACGGGTAGAACCGGTCCACCGCGATCACGGTGCGCCCGTACCAGTCCGCCTTGTACTCCAGCATCCGCCGCAGCTCCGCCCACGAGGCATCGGAGATGGCGCGGGCCAGGGAATGGCTGCGGACCATGCCCCGGACATTCAGATCCTCGATGATCACCGTTTGGTTCTCGCGGATGATCCTCGTGGACAGCTTGTGCAGGTGGTCGCGGCGCCGGTCGGTGATCCGGGCATGGACCCGGGCCACCGTCACGCGCGCCTTGGCCCGGTTCGCGGAGCCTTTCTGCTTGCGGGACAGCCGCTGCTGCGCCAGCGCCAGCCGCTTCCGGTCCCGCCGCTCGTGCTTCGGGTTGGCGACCTTCTCCCCGGTGGACAGCGCGACCAGGGACGTGATGCCCGCGTCGATCCCCAGCACGGTGCTCGTCGCCGGGCCGTTCCGCACGGTGGTCTCGCACAGGATCGAGATATGCCAGCGGCCCGCGCTGTCCCGGCCCACCGTGACCGATGACGGATTCGCGGCCTTCGGCAGCGGCCTCGACCAGCGGATATCCAGCGGCTCCGCGCACTTGGCCAGCCTGATCTGGCCGTCCCGCCAGGAGAATCCCATCCGGGTGAACGTCGCCGACGCCCGGGACTTCCGCCTGGACTTGAACTGCGGGTAGCGGGCGCGTTTGGCCCAGAAGTTCACGTAGGCGTTCTGCAGGTGCTGGAGGCCCTGCTGGAGGGCGACGTTGGACACCTCGTACAGCCACGCCGTGTCGGGGTCGTTCTTCCAGGCGGTGAGCATCCGGCAGGTCTCCGCGAACGTGACCCGCTTCTGTTCCTGGGTCCAGGCCCGGGACCGCTCGGCCAGCGCCCGGTTGTACACGTACCGGACCGATCCGAACGTGCGGTTCAGCAGCTCGGCCTGCTGCGGGGTCGGGTAGAAGCGGTACTTGTACGCCCGCTTCACCACCCGGCTGCCCATACTGAAACACTAGCATGGTTCCGTTGCAACCATGTCGCGCCGCGCCGGGCTAACCCCGCCCTGAAGGACGGGGCCTGCGCTCTGTACGGAAGTGGTCACTGGATACGCCAGCGAAGTTGACGCGCTGCCCCAGCGTCGCCCTTTCCCGTCATCCCGGCGGACCGCGGGTGTCCTTTGAACGTGGCCGTGACCGTCCAGCCGCGCCTGCCAGGCCTGGCCAATCCCGCGCTCCAGCTGGGCAGGGACCGATACCGCCGCGCAGTGGGCTCCGCCCAGGCGGGCCATACGCGCCCGCCCTGAGCAGGGGTGCGCCCGGTCTGCCGACAGGATCGATCATGATGCAAGATCCCAGGCGGCGCATGGCGTCGTCGATGGTGGGCGGCATCGTGTTCCCGCCGCTGCTCGGCCGCGCCATCGAGATCTCCGGTGTCCGGTCTGTTCCGGTGCTCCTGTGCGCCGTGGCCACGGTCTGCACGCTGCTCAGCGGCTGGCTGCGGCGGGCCACCGGTCAGGCAGGCTCGCGCGGGCCCGCCTGACCGGCCGGAGCCCCCTCCCCGGCGGTCGGCCCCTGGAACGGCCGCCCGGTCAGGGGACGATCGTGACCGGGCAGGGCTTGCGCCGGAGCAGCCGATGCCCGAGCGAGCCGAACAGCCGGTGCCCGATGCTCGCCGACGCCCCAACGATGATCAAGTCGGCGCCGGTCTGCTCGGCCACGGCCCGCAGTTCGGTGAGCGGGTTACCGCTGCGGACGACGATCCGCGCCCCGGTGCCCCAGGTGTCGGCGTCGTCGGCGATCTGCGCCCAGACATCCTCCTCCGCGTCGTGCTGCGCCTGCGCCTCGGCCGCGACGATGCCCGCGTCGACCCAGCCGGACAGCGCCACCGGCGTGCGCAACGGCGCCCGGACGTACACCGCGATCAGTTCGGCGTGCTGGCGGCGGGCCAGGCCGGCCGCGTACGCGAGCGCCCGCAGCGAGGCCGGGGTGCCATCGACACCGACCACGATCGCGCCGGGGCCGTCGGTGCCGATTTCCGCCTCGCCCCGGGGCGTGCGGCGCGGACGCGGCGCCCGGGCCGGGGGGACCGGCGCGCTGCCGGGGCCGGGCCGGGCAGGCCGGCCCGGCTCATCGTCCGGCCGTCGTGGCTGCACGCTGCTCACCACGCCACCGCCTTACTGTGCTGCTCGTGGGCGATGATGGCGCGCAACGCGGGCAGCGCCGCCAGCAGGGCCGACCTGTCGGACATGGGCAGCGCCTCAAGGTCGGCCAGCAGCGCCCGGGTGCGCGCCGCCTCCAGTTCGCGGATCACGTTGCCGCCGCGCTCGGTCAGGCACACCGCGACGGCGCGCCGGTCGGTGCTGTTCGCTTCGCGCCGTACCCAGCCGAGCCGCTCCATTCCCATGACCAGCGCCGACATCGTCGGCTGCGTGACCTGCGCGGCCTCTGCGAGCCTGGTCACCCGCTGCGGCCCGGTGTCCCGCAGGATCAGCAGCGTGGAGGCCTGGGTCAGGCCGATCTGCGGCGGGAGGATGGCCCGGCGCAGCAGCATCGACAGCTGTACCAGGGCGGCTCCCAGCTCATCCGCCAGGCAGGTCAGGTCCATCTGGCTGGCGGGCGGGCCGGCGGGCGTGGCCCGCAACCCGCCTCCGGGCGTGCCCGCCGGCCGGTGGTGCCGCGGCGGCCGGCCGGCCGGCTTCCGGCCCATGCTCTGCTCGCCTGGCCGTGGCGTCATGGCGCCCGGGCCCATGGCCTATGCCACCCCGTCCCGGATGATCACCAGCGGGCACGGCGCGCGGCGCGCCACGTGCTGGCTGACCGAGCCGAGCAGCGCCTCCCGGAACCCGCCGTGCCCCCGGAAGCCGACCACCAGCATCGCCGCGCCGCGGGCCTGCTCCAGCAGGGCCCTCGCGGGGTGCTCGTGGACGGCGATGGGGCGGACCAGCACGGCGGCGAAACCGTCGTCCGCGGTGCGAGCCGCGGCGATCGCCTTGTCCAGGGTCTCCTCGGCTAGCGCCTGGTAATCGGCGGTGTCCGGGATGGCCGTGCCGAAACTATTGGGGTAATGCCAGGCGCACACGGCCTCAATCGTGCTGCCGGTCTGGATCGCCTGGCCGAAGGCCCACGTCAGGGCCTGGACCGATGACGGCGAGCCGTCGACCCCCACTACGATCCGCTTGCTCTGTGATGCCGCCATGGTTTCCTCCTTGAAACCAGATCCGGCAGGCAAGGGGCTGGGCGGCCCGGCACGGGCGCGGGGGCCCGGCTCCTTTCCGCGATGTCCCTCCGCGGGACATCACCGGCTCACAACTCCAATATATATAGGCGCCCTATACATGTCAACACGTATTTGACCTAAATTTTGCCATCCTTTGACCGTTGCCGCCAGGGGAGGTACCCGGGCCTAGGTATCCGCGCCCGGGGTCCCGCGCCGCTGTCAGTCACGGAGCACGGGGAACGCCGCCGTGAGCCGGGCCGGCCCGGCTGAACGCCGTCGCTAACGGCCCAGCGCGGCAAAGATCATGATCACGGCCTCCTCGGCCGAGGAGGCCGGGCGCGGCGGGCGGGCGCCGGCCCCGGCCGGGATCCGCACCGTCCACCCGCCGATTACGGCCACCGGCTTGCCCGTGCGCATCGCCAGCGCGATCTCGCTCTGCGTGCCCCAGCTCCCGCCGGCCGCGATGACCGCGTCGCTGACCCCGGTCACCAGCGCGTTGCGAAGCTCGCCCAGCCCGGTCGCGAGGGCCACGGACAGGAACGCATTCCCGGCCGCGCGGTCCGGCCCGGGCAGCAGCCCGACGGCCGTGCCGCCGGCGGCACGCGCCCCCTTTGCCGCGGCTTCCATCACACCGCCCAGCCCCCCGCAGATGACGATGGCCCTCCGGTCGGCCAGGAGCCGGCCGGCCTGCTCCGCCACGGCGCACTCGGCGGCGGTCGCGCCGTCTCCCGGCCCCACCACCGCGACGTACGGCACGTCCGCCGGTTCCGCCTCCGTCATCGGCCCGCTCTGCTCCCTCCCGCCCGGCTGGGCGCCGTCGGCCGGCCCGCGCTCATCGGCCACGTCCGGGTGGCGCTGCCCAGTCTGGCCCAGGAACGCGGACCGCGGCCTTCCGCCACCCGCGCCGCATCGTGTCGCAGATCGCCAGGCCTGCGCTGGTGAGCAATCCCCGCGCCCGGCGCGGCAGGGGTGCGCACTGGCCGTGCACGCGTGGCAAGCTGGCGTCATGCCCGAGATGCCGCCCAGCGCCAAGGCGACCCTGACGAGCATGCCCCACCGGGCCCTGGCCCGGCGGATCATCCTCCCGTGGATCCTGCAGGGCGAGCAGCCGTCCGGAGAGGGGCTGGAGATCGGCGCCGGGGTGGGCGCGATGAGCGCACAGCTACTGACCATGTACCCCCGGTTCCGCATGGTCGCGACCGACTACGACACCGAGCTGGTCGCCATGGCCGAGCAGGTCCTGGCCGGATTCGGGCGCCGTGCGAGCGTCCAGCGCGCGGACGCCGTGCAGCTGCCGTTCCAGGACGGCCGGTTCGATCTGGTGCTGTCGGCCGCGATGCTGCATCACGTCATCGAATGGGACAAGGCGCTGGCTGAGGCGGTCCGGGTGCTCCGCCCCGGCGGCCGGCTCCTCGGTTACGACATGCTCAACTCCGTTCCCATCCGCCTCATCCATTGTGGCGAACGGGACACCAGCCTGCTGCGGGCCGCGCAGCTCCAGGCGGGGCTCCGCCGTCTCGGCCTGGCGGACCTGCGGACGAGTACGGCCCTGGGCGGGATCGTCATGCGCTTCAGCGCCACCAAGGCGGACAAGCCGGGTAAAGCAGACAAGGCGGACAGGCCGGCGGCCGCCAGCTAGGGACGCCGGCCTCCGGCGGCATCGCGCGGGCCGGGCGCCTGCCCGGCGGTACCGGGGCCGCGGGCGCACGCCACGCGGGCAGGCGGTCCGGATTGCCGTCAAATCGGGGCGGAACGTGGCAGGCTCAGCCCATGGACCGTCTGACGCTGACCCCCCTGGAGCTTGAGTATCTTCGCAGCCAGCGACTCGGCCGCCTCGCCACCGTGGATGGCGACGGCGCGCCGCAGAACAACCCGGTGGGCTTCTTCATCAACGAGGCCACCGGCCAGGTGCTTATCGGCGGCTTCGACCTGGCCAAGAGCCGGAAATTCCGTAATCTGAACGCCAATCCGAACGTGGCCTTCGTCGTCGACGATCTGGCCTCGGTGAACCCATGGACCCCGCGGGGGATCGAGATGCGCGGCCGGGCCGAGGGCCTGACCGACGCCGAACCGCCGGTGCCGGGGTTCAGCCGCGAGCTCATCTGCATCACCCCGGAGTGGATCGGCAGCTGGGGCCTGGAGCCCGGCTCCTCTTACCGCATGCAGATCCGCCGGGCGCCGCGGGATTTACCAGCCAGCGGCGGCTGGTCCCGGATGTGACGCGGCGTCCCCGGGAAGGAGCCCGGGGACGCCGCGTCATGAAGGTGGCCGCTGGCGGACCGTAGTGCTGGCGATGAACGCCGGCGGTTACATGCCGGACGGGTTCATCAGCATGTGGTGATGACGGCCCATCCGCTGGCCGGCGGCGGGCATACCGGTGGCGCCCTGGTTGGCCGCCGTCTGCGGGGCGGCGCCGAACGTGGCCGCGATGGCCGCGCCGTTACCGTCCAGCGTCACCGTCACCGGGTTCTTCAGGCCGAAATCCTGGCAGTTGAGGTTGGTGAAGGACATACTGAGCCGGTTGGCCATGAAGGTCAGCAGGTTGGTGCCCACCGCCGGCACCGGGGTCCCGCCCGTGGCCAGCAGCGCCTGGTCGTTGGCCAGGAACGGCGTCTGCGCGTTCACCATGTTCTGGCAGAAGTTCGCCGGGCTGTCGGCCTGGTTGTTGGCGTTGCTGACCGGCGCCTGCCCGACGTTGCTCCGGTACAGGTCGGTCTTGGCGGCGCTGAAGGCGTTGTTGACCAGGGTCATCTCGTCGTTCTCCGGGACCAGCGCGATCGGCGCCGCCTGGCCCTTGGCCGCGGACAGTTCGTCCAGCGCCTGCGAGGTGCCCGGGGTGCCGTCCTGCGACAGGTCCGGCGCGGTGGACGGTGTGCAGCCCAGGGTGGGGTCGACGAAGTGGTCGAGCAGGAAGTTGTCGCTCCCGTTGTTGATCGGCTGCGACCCGGCCAGCGCGGCCTGGTTAGCCGCGTTGAACTGCGCGGTCTGCCCGTTGCCGGTCAGCAGGTAGGTCGTGGTCACGTTGTCGCTCGGGTCCTGGTCGACCAGGTTGAAGGAGCGGGTGGACGGGCAGGCCTGGCCGGTCTTGGGCGAGGCGCCCAGCACCGGGACGGTCAGCTTGCCCTGCTGCTCGGCCCGGAACGCGGCCTGGAAGAACTGCGTGCCGTTGCAGAACGAGACCTGGCCGAAGATCGACCCGTTCAGGCCGTTGACGCAGTTGCCCTGCCTGAGCGCGGTCGGGGTCGCGCCGACCTGGGTCAGGTTGGTGCCATTGAACCCGAAGTCGATCGTGACGACCGCCCCGGCGGGCAGCGCCGGCACGACCGGGGCCGCGGCGGGCTGGGTGCCCCGCGTGATGACCAGCGGCTCGTAGGTGCTGAGCTGGCCGGTGGCCGGGTTCAGGATCGTGGCCTGGACGAACGCGCCCAGGTTGGCGAAGTTGGCCATGGTGCAGCCGGATTGCGCCGGGGTCATCCCGGCCGGCCCTTCGAGCCGGTACGGTGTCGCCAGGCCCTGCGCGGTCAGCGGATTGGCCGGGACCACGATGCGGCAGCTCACGTTGGCAGCGGCAGCGGCAGCGGCAGCGGCCGCGGCCGTCGGGGCCGCGGCGGCGCTGGCCGGTGCGGCGGCGCTGGCCGGTGCGGCGGCGCTGGCCGGTGCAGCGGCGCTGGCCGGTGCAGCGGGGCTGGCCGGCGCCGAGGAACTCGCGCTGGGGCTTGCGGTGGCGCCCGCAGCCGACTGCTGGATGGTCGTGCTCGACGGCCCGCCGGTGAACGCCAGCACGGCGCCCAGCGTCAGCCCCAGCGCCATCGGGATGGCGAGGGGCACCGCGATGCGCGCCGCACGGCTCTGTGGGCGGCGACGCCATGCGGGCCTATGCCCGGTGCGCATTCAATCCACCTCCATGAGGATGTCTGGTTGGGCTCCCGTGCGATCACGTTAGACTTCTCCGGCGCGCAAAAAAGCTGGAATCAGAACGGTAATAACTCCATCCGCCCCGCGCCGTTTACCGCCGGGAACATGTGAGTCCAATTACCAGCTTCTTACGCCGCACGTCAGCACGGGAACGACGACACTCCGGTAAATCTTTCGTGCTTATTACGCATGAACTATTACCTTGCGCGGTGGGGCCATTCCCGGTACCCGGCGCGCCGGATGCGCGGGGTCCGGGTACAACCCAGGGCGGCGCCCCCGGCTGGCCGTCTAGTGCTGGAGCTGGCGGGCCACGGTGAGCGCCTGGTCGATCGGCACGGCGTAGCTGACCGCGCCGGTGCCGTGCCCGGCCCCGGTCAGGTCGATGCCCATCACCTGCCCGGACAGGTTGACGACCGGGCCGCCCGCGCCCTGGCCGGGTACGAACTGCGCCGACGTCTGCATCAGCCCGGTCAGCCGGTGGCCGTCGGCCGTGGCCGCCGGGTTCATCGTGTCGACGTTGCCGATGTCCAGCGTGAACGCCTTGCCGCTGGGGCTGGTGCTGATGGCGATGGCGGCCGCGCCCACCGCGAAGTCAGCCGAGTTGCCCAGCACGACCGGCTTGAACGTGCCGCCGCCCTGGAGCTGCACCAGGGCCAGCCCGCGGGCCGCGTCGTACCCCACCACCCGGGCCTGGTAGGCGTGCCCGGACGGCAGCATCCGCGCCGTCAACCTGCTGGCTCCACCGGTGACCTGCGCGCTCGTCAGCACCAGGCCGGACGGCGTGAGCACGACACCGGCCCCGCTGCCCTTCGCCGAGGCGAGCCGGACCATGCCGGGCACGGTGGACTGCAGGATGTTCTCCTGGCTGTCGGCGCCGGTGCCGTCGTCGTCTTCCACGAACGTCTGGTTGGCCGCGGGGGGACTCGGGATGACCGAGGCCGAGGCGGTCGTGATCTGGCTCCGGATCAGGCTGGCGGCGCCGAACCCGACACCGGTGAAGACCGCCGCCGCGGCCACAAAGGCGGTGACCAGGTATGCCTTGCGGCGTTCTCTTTCCGCGCCCTTGCGGCCTTGTGCCGGGGCATTTCCGCCGCCGTCAGCCGGTGCGTCATTGCCGGCGGATCCGGTGCTCTGCGGGGGCTCGCCGCCGGGCATGCCGTCTTGCATATCTACCACCTCCGGCCAGAAGATGCGGCGACCGGTGCGCGGTCCCCGCGAGATGATCGGGTCAGTTTCCGCTGTGCGGCTATATCATCCACAAGTTTCCGGCCGGGTGTGGGCGAATTGGGTTTATTACCCGGTGTTATCCGCTATCACGGAGCAATAACTTCTGTTTTCGCGCATGCGGGACGGGCCGCCCGCCACGACGGCCTCCTGCCTGGGAACACGGATCCGGGGCCGGTCCGGTTCAGCCCGGCCCCGATCGCAATGCGGCCCGGGCCGCCCGGGCCGCCGTACCTGACCATGATCGTCACGCTGGATGATCCGCTGACGATCGCGGCGCATCCCGGCCCGCGCCAGCCGGCACGGCGTCCTGGTCGGCCGCCTGCACACCACCGGGCTACTACGACCAGGCCCACCTGGCCCGGGAGTTCCGCGAGCTCGCCGGGTGCGCGCCCAGCCGCTGGCTGGCCGAGGAGTTCCGAAACGTCCAAGCCGGGGAGCCCGGCACGGGAGAAGGATCATCGGCATGACAGACCAGACACCACCATCCCAGGTATGGCCCTCACTCCGCGCCCGTGACGCCCTCGGGCTGATCAAGTTCCTGGTGGACGCGTTCGGCTTCGAGGAGACCGTCGTCTACGCCGACGGCGACCAGGTCCACCACGCGCAGCTGTCCTGGCCGCCCGGCGGCGGGATCATGCTCGGCTCGGCCCGCCCGGCCCGCGGGGACGACCCCTGGCCGCTGCAGCCGGGCGGTTTCGGCTGCTATGTCGTCACCGACGACCCGGACGGCCTGTTCGCGCGGGCCACCGCGGCGGGCGCGGACGTCCTGCAGGGCCTGCACGAAACCGACTACGGCTCCCGCGACTTCGCCGTCCGGGATCCGGAGGGTAACCGTTGGTCGTTCGGTACCTACCGCGGCGAGCCGCGTAAGGGCACCACGGCCTGACGGACGGCCACGGCCGGGGACCCGCGCGGACGACGCGGATCCCCGGCCGCGGCATGACCCCCGCCGCTCGCATTTACGGACCGAGGTCCGCATGCTGGTTACAGATCCGGATTATAGGGTAACCCGTAGTTACCATATTGGTCACGTTAAGTGATGATGGACTATCCGGCACCCGCGTGTTCTGCTGTACGTGCGCGGATCAGCGTCGAGGCGCAACCATCAGCGGTATCGCGAGAAAGGTGGGAACATGTCAGCCCAGATTTCGCCCACCGGACGAATCCTGGTGGGCACCGATGGCTCGCCAGCATCCCTCGCCGCCCTCAGGTGGGCGGGCCGCGAAGCGAAGCTCCGCGGCATGCGGGTGCATGTGGTCTATGTCCGGGACATGCGCCGTCCGCCGGCAGCCCCGTACGCGCCGCCGCCGCGGCCGGCCGAGCCAGCCGGCCCCGTCGCGGGCGAATCGGCGCTGAGACAGGTGGTCCACGAGGCCTTCGGCAGCGATCCGGACGGGGTGCAGGTGGAACTCGCCGACGGGGCACCCGCCCGTGTCCTGCTGGAGCGTTCGGTCGGGGCGGAAATGCTCGTGCTGGGCAGCACCCGGCCCGCCAGCGCGGAGGCGGCGTTCCGGGCCAGGACCTCGCTGGGCCCGGTCGCCCGGGACTGCCTGCACGCCGCGCCCTGCCCCGTCGTGGTGGTGCGCTCCAGCGATGTGCGCGCACTGGCCGAGCCCGCGCACGCCTAGCAAGCCCGCGCACGCCCGGCCAGCCCGCGCACGCCTAGGGAGCGTCCCATAGATCGTCTAGCGGCACGGCCTCCCCGGCGGGCGGCGCGCCGCCCGCCTCGGTAAACGCGCGCAGCGCCGTCACCAGCCCGGCCCGCTGCTGGGGTGGCATCCGGGCCACGATCGCGGCGATCTCCCGGTCGCGGTGCACCGTCACCTGGTCAACGATGAGCTGGCCGGCCCGGGTGAGGCGGAGCAGGACCTCGCGGCGGTTTTCCGGGTTGACCTCCCGGCTGACAAGCCCGGCCGCGCTGAGCCGGTCCACCATCCGCATCGCCGTGGACGGGTTGACGGCGAGCCGCTCGGCCAGCGTCACCAGCTTGCTCTTGGCGCATCCGGCGAGAACCAGCAGCATACGGAACTGGGCCACGGTGACGCGTTCTCCCGCGGCGCCCAGGGATCGTGCCGATACGGCGGCCAGCAGGCGGGAAGCGGTCAGGACGGCGCTGGTCACCGTGTGGACGTCCTCGGCGTCGACGTCGGGGACGCTGTCATGCACAGCCCCAGTATGGGGACGGCCGCTTTCGCACGCCATGACCGGCTCGGCGCCCGGTGCCGCCGGCCGGCGGCGGCCTGCGGGGGCTCGCTACGGCGGTTGGCTACGGCGGCACGCCGATAACGGCCCGCCCGGGGCTGGTTACGGCCCCCGCTGGGTTACGGCCTCGCAGCAGGGTTACGGCCCGGGCAGGGTTACGGCCCCGGAGGCTACTTACGGCCCTCGGGGCCGATTACGGTCGGCTGGCCCGCGTGCCGGGCCGGCCCAGTTCCGGGAAGTTCGCGTCCACCCCCGTGATTCGCATGATCTTGAGGATGCCGGGACGGGTCCCGGACAGGGAAAGCCGGCGGCCCGTCTGCCGGGCGTGCGCGGCCATCCGCACCAGCGTGCGCAGCCCCCGCGCATCGCAGAACGACAGGCCGGCCAGGTCGACGCGCACCGGCCCGCTGCTGCGGTCGAAGACCCGGCGCACGTAGTCGTAGGCCTGGTCCGCGGTGGCCGCGTCCAGTTCCCCGCTGATGACCGCGACAGCGTGCCCGTCCGGGTAGATCCGGTGCGTCAGCCCCGGCGGGACGACCGCCAGCCAGCCGGCCGCGGCCGGCGCGGGCCCGTTCCGGTCGCCCCCGGCCGGGCCGAAGGCCGGACCGGGCGGCTGGAAGTCCGATCCCCGTGCGTAATGAACCACCGTCAGTTCCTTCCCCTGTGGCGTAGCGCCAGTGAAAGGCCGCACCCTCCCGCGACCCTGGCCGGGGCCAGTGGCCGATGTGCCTTGCGGCGGGATGCCGATCCCGATATACGTGCCAGAACGTGAACCAGCGGTAATAGTCAAGGTGCTAAAACTTAGGCCGAAGCTCTGGCTTCCTGAATGATTGATGAACGTGGCGCCGTTGTCCACCTTGTACGCCGGCGTGCCGGCGTGTCCGTTAAGTCCAGCGGCCGGCGGGCGGCGTCCGGATGGTCAGCGCGCCGGGCCAGACGGTGACCGTCAGCGACCGGCCCGGCGCGATGACCTCGCCGTCGGCCTGCCGCGGCAGTTCCGTATCCGCGATGATCTCCACCCGTGACGCACGGAACCGCTCCAGGCAGCGGTCATCGCGCTGGTTGCGCGCCAGCACACGGTAACCCACGCGCACCCAGTCGGCCAGGCCCGCGGGCGCGAGAATCCCGACGTCGAGCCGCCCGTCGTCGGGCTTCGCGTCGGGCAGCAGGGAGAAGCCGCCCGGCAGCAGCCCCGCGTTCCCCACGACCACCGACCGGGCCCGCCGGCGCAAGGCCGTCCCGCCGTCCAGCCGGACGGTGAAATGGTGCTGCGCGCCGCGCAGCTGGCGGAGGCCGGCTTCGGCGTAGGCCAGCCACCCGAGCCGCAGCTTGCGCGGCCGCTGGGTGGCCCTGACCACGGCGGCGTCCAGCCCGATGCCGGTCATCGCGGTGAACCCCGCGCCGTCAGCCACCCCGAGGTCGAGTGGTCTTTCGTGGCCGCCGAAGCCCACGGCGAGGGCGGCGCCCAGCCGGTGCGGGATGCCCAGCGCGTGCGCGGTCAGGTTCGCGGTGCCGCGCGGGACGATGGCCAGCCGGACCGCCGTGCCGGCCAGCGCGCCGGCGCACGCGCGGACCGTGCCGTCGCCGCCGACGGCGAAGACCAGCCGCGCGCCGGCGGCGGCCGCCTGCCGGGCCAGGCCCTCACCATGATCTTCGCGGGTGGTCGGCAGGAACAGCGGCGCCCAGCCCCGCGCCGCGGCGACCGCCCGGCACCGCCGGCTGAACCGCCCGGGGTCGTGCACCAGCGGGCGGTTGATGACGAACGCGACCGTCGGCGGGACGCCGGCTTCGCCCGGCGCGGGCGTCCCCGCGACAGCCCCGGCGGCCGTCGCGTCCTCGGCCGGCATGGCGGTAACTCCGCCGGCTCGGCCGGCTCCGGGGCCGGCGCGGGCCGCGCCGCCACCAGGGCGCCGATGCCGTCCAGGATGCGTTCCAGCCCGAAGATGAACTCGTCATCCGGGCTGTCCGCCGCGTCGAACACGCCGGACGCGGCGAACACGGCCAGGGCGGGAAACCGCTGCTGGCCGGCCAGCTTGGCCAGCAGGCGGCCGTAGGCGGCCATCCACTCATCCGGCGGGGAACCGGACCGCGCGATGGCGCCCGCCACGTCGGTGCCCGTGCTCGCCTCGGTCCGGACGTACCCGCTGACCAGCATGATCACCGATGCCTTCTGCGCCTCGGTGAGGCCGGTGCCGCGCATGCTCGCCAGGGCGGACTCGAACCAGGCGACCTCGTTCGGCCGGGCCGGCAGGCCGCTGATCGGCACCCGCAGCGCCCAGGCGTGCGCGTACAAGACCCGGCGCATGCCCCACGCCCACCGGGTCAAGCCGTCCCGCCAGTCCTCGCCCGGGCCGGCCGGGGCGGGCGGCGGCCCGAGCACGGCGTCCACCATCAGCGCGACCAGCTCGTCCTTGGCCGCCAGGTACCGGTACAGCGACATCGGGGCGGCGCCAAGCTGGGCGGCCACCCGGCTCATCGACACCGCGGCCAGCCCCTCCGCCTCGGCCACCTGCACGCCCGCCTCGACGATCCGCGCCAGGCTGAGGCCCGGCTTGGGCCCCCGGTGCGGCCGCTCGCGCAGATCGGGGAAGCGGTGAGACGGGTCACCAGCCGCCAGCCGAGCAGGAACAGCCCGACGAACGCCAGGGCCGCCAGGATGAACGCGACCGCGGTGCCCTGGCCGGCGATCACCCGCAGCGCCATGCCCACGGCCACTGTGCCCAGCCAGGCCGCGGCCCCGGCCGGCCAGATCGCCGCGGGCCGGGCCCAGGCCCGCGCGGCCAGCCAGCCGGCGCCCAGCCCGGCCAGGAAGGGCCACGCCGTGCTGGCTACGCCGCCCAGCGTCTCGCCCCGGCCGTGGCTGGCCCGGCCGATCACCACGAACACCAGCACGCAGGCAATGTCAGCCATCGCCGCCCACCCGGCAGAACGCCAGCCGGCCCGGCTCACCGCAGCCATACCGGCCAGGCTAGCTGATTCGCCGATGCCTGCGGGCAGCAACTCCCGCCTCATACCAGAGACCATGCCGCCCGCCAGGCCGCCGCACACCCTCGGGGTGCTAGCGAGGACCTTCGCCGCCGCGGACAGGGCCTCTGGCTCGGCCGCGGCCGGATCGGCGTCGCGCAGGATCACGTTGCAGGCATCGTCGAGCACCAGGAGGTGATCTCGATGGCTGCTACCCAGGCGTACCCGGTGCGGGTGGACGCGTCGCTGGACGTGCCGTTATCGCGCGGGCTGTGGCTGGTCAAATGGATGAGGACCACGGCGTCATGCTCGCCCGGCAGGCCGGGCACCTCGGCCATCCCGCGCGCCCCGTCGTGCGCGGTGCGTGCCACCATTCTGGCCGACGCGCCGAACGGCTCCAGCCGGGCGCGCAGGTTGCGGCCGAGGTCACCGGCGCCGAGGATGAGCACCCGCTTGCCGTCGAGCGTCTCCGTCTCGCTCTGGTGCCATGCGTGCGCCGCCTGATCGGTGAAGAACCGCGGGAAGTGCCGGTAGACGGCGAGCAGCGCGGCGGCGGCCCACTCCGCGGTGGAGCCGCCGTGGGCGCCGCGGCAGTTGGACAGCCGCACCCCGGCCGGCAAGTGCCCCTGCCAGTTTTCGGTGCCGGCGCTGAGCGTCTGCACCAGCCGCAGCCTGGGCAGATCACGCATGGCGGCGAGCGTCCGCTGGACGCCGCGGATCGACACGACGAGGACCTCGGCGTCCGCGGCCTCCTCCGGCATCGGCTGGGCCGGGTCATAGACCACCAGGTGCACGTTGCCCAGGCCGTCCAGTGCCGACCGGCCCTCATTGCCCGGAACCAGGACCGTAACCGCCATGTGTGCTGTCCTCCATCCTCGGGACTGCGCCGCCGCGGGCCCCGGCGTCCGCCCGGTCAGCTGCCCGGCTCGATGATGACCTTCAGGCCGGTGCGGCGGGCCGCCGCACCGAACGCTGCGGCCGCCTCGCGCAGCGGGAACCGGTGCGAGACCACCGGGCCCAGGTCGGCCTGGCCGCGCGCGGCCATCCCGATCGCGCGCGGGTACACCTCGTTCATCCGCCGGACCATCGCGATCGTCAGGCCCTTCCGCCGGGCGACCGACGCGCGGAATGTGGTCAGGTCGTCGTCGGGGATGCCGGCCAGCACGACGCGGCCGCCGGGCCGGGCCGCGTCCACGGCCAGCCGAACGCCGTCGCCGTTGCCGGCACACTCGAACGCGACGTCCACGCCGCCGCCGGTCAGGCCGCCCAGGGTGGCGGGCCCCGCGAGCCCACTCCCGCCGCCGGGGGCCCTGGCCGCGCCGCCGGGTGCCGCAGCCGCGCCGCCGGAAGGCGCGGGCGCGGCGACCCGGTCCGCGCCGAACTTCGCGGCCGCCTCCCGCCGGTGCGGCAGCGGGTCGACCCCGACGATGGACCGCGCCCCGGCCGCGCGCAGTACCTGGATGAGCAGCACGCCGACCGGCCCGCAGCCGATCACCGCGGCGGTGCCCGCCAGCGGCAGATGCCCCAGGTCGTAGGAGTGGATGGCGACCCCGAACGGTTCCAGGACCGCGCCGTCGGCGTCGGACAGCTCGTCCGGCAGCGGGGGCAGCAGGTCCTCCGGCCACGGCATGAACTCGCGCAGCGCGCCGTCCGTGCCGCCGTGCCCGAGGAAGCGCACCCGGATGCACAGGTTGCGGTAACCGTCCCGGCATGGCCGGCACGCACCGCAGGAGATCGCCGGGTCGATCGCTACCCGCTGGCCGCGCCGCGGCCCGTCCGCGATGACCCCGGCGGCCTCGTGCCCGAGGATCAGCGGATGGGACAGCTGCGCGTCGCCGATCCCGCCCTGATCGAACCAGTGCAGATCGGACCCGCAGATGCCGGCCGCGGTGACCCGGACCAGGCACTCACCCGGCCCGGGCGCGGGGACCGGCTCGTCGCTGATCCGGATGTCGCCGATGCCGTGCAACCTCGCGACCCACATGCCGCTATTCTCTCCGGCGGCCAGGTCACCGCCTGCGGCCGCCCCGCAACGCCGGCAGCGGGCCCGGCTCCGGCGGGATGGGCGGCAGCGACGGGTCCGGAACCGGGCTGGGCGGCTCGGGCGCGGGCCCGGGGGCCGGCGGCATGGGGCCGGGCCCGGGCTGCGGCGGCACGGGGGATGGCTCGGGCACCGGCCCGGGCTGCGGCGGGACCAGGGACGGCTCGGCTACTTGTGTCGATCCCAACATCTGCATCGCGGGCCCCTTCCCTGGGGGAACAGCGTTCGGTACCTGGTGTCGCGGAATCGGTACCGGACACCCCTGCCCAGGAATCCGCGGCTTAACAGTCCCGGCCGGCCGTGCTCGACGCGCGGACCACGAGCCGGCACGGCACCGTGCGCACCCCCCGGGCCGGCTCGCCGCCGATGGCCGACAGCAGGTCCTCGGCCGCTGCCCGGCCCACATCCTCCAGGCACATGTCCACGCTGGACAGCGGCGGATCGGCGCCGAACACCATCGGCTCCCAGTTGTCGAAGCCGATGACGGCGATGTCGCCGGGCACCCGCCGGCCGGCCGCCCGCAGCGCGTCGCCGACCCCGCGCGCGATCTGGTCGCTGCCGCAGAAGATCGCGTCGGTGCCGGGGGAGCGGCGCAGCAGCAGGGCGGCCGCCTCCCGCCCCCACCGCTCGCTCCACTCCCCGTACAGCACGTCCCCGGCGGCCAGCGGGACGCCCGCCGCCGCCAGCACGCCCGCCAGGCCCGCGGCCCGCTTGCGCGCGGCCAGGAACCGCTCCGGGCCGGTGATGTGCGCGATGTGCCTGCGCCCGGCGGCCAGCAGGTGGCGGCCGGCCGCGGCGCCCCCGCCGGTGTCGTCGGGCAGCACGGCGGCCTGGTCACCGCCGAGCGGCTGGGTCATCGCGTAGACGACGGGGATGCCCAGCCCGGCGGCGATCGCGGGCCGGGGCTCGATCCGCCGCCCCGTGACGATCAGGCCGTCGACCCGCCGCCCGGCGAGCATCTCCACCTGCCGGCGCTCCCGTTCTGGGTCGTCACGGGTGTCGCACATGAACACCGAGATCCGGCCGGCGCCCAGCGCGTCCTCCGCCCCGAGCATGACCGGGATGCTGAACCGGCCGAAACTATCGGTCGTGATCATCCCGACGGTGTAGGTGCGCCCCGCCAGCAGCGCCTGGGCCAGCGGGTTTGGCGCGAAGCCGAGGCGGCGCGCGGCCTCGGCCACCCGCTCGCGGGTCTCCGGGCGCAGCCGGCCCTGGCCGTTCAGCGCCTTCGAGGCCGTGCCGATGGACACGCCGGCGTCCGCCGCCACGTCTCTGATCGTCGCCCGCCGCATAGTCCGGTATCCCTGCTCACCGCCGAATGGGCCCTTGAAGCCTTTGAGGCCCGTATGGGCCGGGACGGAAACTACTCCCGTCCCGGCCCGGATGGGAAGCGGCCGCTCCGGCCGGCCGGCGCCCGGGTGCACCGGGCCAGCGGGGCACCGGTCAGCGGACGCCGTACAGGTGCTCCAGCGCGAGCTGGTCCAGCCGCTCATATCCCATCCCGCGGCCGGCCAGCGCCGGCACG
>Ga0335078_10001600_pt1 | contig 34111 bp, 34 predicted proteins | sample Lox_Sample_32_FD_206711 | JGI IMG/M metagenome (GOLD analysis project Ga0335078, IMG submission 206711) | Soil microbial communities from Loxahatchee National Wildlife Refuge, Florida, United States - Lox_Sample_3.2 | ecosystem: Environmental > Terrestrial > Soil > Wetlands | place: USA...
CAAACGAGTACTATTTTCCTCGCGCCGCGCCAAGATGTCACTGCGCCAAGCTCGACCAGCCCGAGAAACGGTCTGCGGACTACGTGTGAGAAATGCGGGCTAATAATACGACTGCGGCAAGCCACCGCTTGTCATCGATTATTCAGTAAATCTTCGCCTTATTGAAACGCTCGGATCGTACACTCAAACATCAACGAATAACCAGGCCCTTTACGCAGCTCCAAGTCGAGGCATGAGTGTCTCCGTATAGGCCAAGGTTCTCGATTCGGACGGATTCGTTACCGGGAGGATTTTGATGAAACGTTACGCGCGGCTCGCGGCCGCTCTTCTATTCCTGTCCACTGCTGCGTTGGCGCAGTCGACTTACGGCACGATTTACGGAAGCGTCACCGACCCGAGCGGAGCGGTCATCCGGGACGCGTTGGTCGAAGCCAAGAACCCCAGCACTGGCGCTGTGCGATCGCTAAAGACCGGTCCTGACGGGCTCTATCGCTTTTTCAACCTGGATCCGGGTACGTACACCGTAACGGTCAGTGCGACGGGCTTCTCCACGGCAGAAGACAAAGACGTCAAAGTGCTCGCCCGCGAAGACGCGCCCGCCGATTTTCAGATGCAGCTGGCCGGGGCGGCGGCCACAACCGTCGATGTAACGGCGAGTGCCAATGAGGTGTCCGAGCAGCTTACGCTCTCCGATTCCAAGTCTGGCGATGCGATTAACTCCCTGGCGCTGAATTTCCGGGCCACTTCGGATCCCAGCCCGATCGGGGTGGCCGCGTTGGCCCCCGGAGTTCAGTCCGATAGCGGCGGGAACCTGACCATTTCCGGTCAATTGCCCACGGCCACGTCCTTCTCCCTGGACGGCATTTCGACACAACTCCCGCGTCAAGGCGGTCCGATACACGATCTGTTTCCGTCCGTAGAGGGAATCGCCGAGTTTCGCGTGAATACCGCCTCCAATAGCGCTGAATTCGCGCAGCCGACCGACCTAACTGTGATCAGCCGCAGCGGCACTAACGACTTTCATGGCGGCGCCTTCTGGTATTTTCAACGCGCGAGTCTGAACTCTACGGATCAAATCAGCGGCATCATCCCCACGGGTGACGCCAATACGTTTGGCATGTCGATCGGCGGTCCCGTCTGGATACCCCACGTGTATGACGGCAAGAACAAGACCTTCTTCTACTTCGATTATGAAGGCGTTCGCCTGAGTACCAATAGCCTGATCGACACCAATACGATTCCCACTCCGTGGCTAACCGGAAACTTTGCAGGCTCAGGCACAACCATCATCAACCCCTTGACCAACACTCCCTTCGCCAATAATGTGATCCCCCAGGCAATGATTAATTCCACGGCCTCCAAACTGATTCCATCCGTTTTCCCGGCGCCGACCAATCCCGAAACCGTCATCACCGTGCCGAACCTGGTCCAGTCCTTTCCCGGCACTTATAACAACGACGGATTCGATGGACGCCTCGACCAGAACTTCGGTTCGAACCATCGCTTGTGGGGCCGTGTCACGCAGAAGACCATCACATCCGTCGGTACCGACGCCGCACTCGGCGCAGGTGGAGCAGGCGATGCATCCTACAACCCGTTGATGGGACCCTTCACCCAGGGCTCCGATCTTACGAACGTAGCTATTTCCTATAACTGGGTAGTCAAGCCGAATCTGATTAACGAACTTCGCTTCGGTTACACCAGAGCGAACTTTACATTCAGCTATCCGGAAGCGGCGCAGGGTGACTCGATCGTTTCGAGCGCCGGTATCCTCGGCCTGCCTGGCCCGCCCAAGAATGGCCTGGGCGGCGTTCCCGTGTTCTATATGGGTGACATTCTGGGTGGCGAGACCAATCCGTACGGACATCCGCGCATCAATAAGAACCGCACCATCGAAGTAGGCGACAGCCTCTCTTGGATTCACGGAAGACACAATTTTAAGTTTGGTGGTGAATTCCGGCGGCTCGATTATTTGGACAACATCACCTTCAACCTGGGTGACGAATATGGCGACTATTATTATGTTGGGAATGATGCGCAAGCGTTTTCCACCTTCCTGCTCGGCATCGTCCCGGATGCGGTGCAGGCACAGAACGGGCCGAATGGAAAGCCCTTCGGATATCATTACGGCGGTTTTGCGCAAGATGAGTGGCGCCTGCGCCCGAACCTGACAGTGACGTTTGGCGTGCGGTATGAAGTCAACACGCCGTTCGACGATGCCACCAACCAGCTGGGTAACTTCGACACCAAGATCAAGGGAGGGGCTCTCATCATCCAGAACAACGAGCAGAGCCTGATTAACCCCTTGTGGAAAGTGGCCGTGGGGAACACTCCTTTCCTGCTTGCCAGCCAGGTTGGCTTGCCGAATACGCTCCGATATACCGATTTCAACAACGTGCAGCCGCGCCTTGGCATTGCGTGGAGTCCGGGACACGATGGCAAAACCTCGGTGCGTGTCTCGGGAGGCAGATACTCGGTGCCCGTCCTGGGTGCCGTCCTGTACTCGCTGCTGGGCGTCGACACCAGTTACTACGCGGACTATGGTACGACCTCATTTCCGGACGCGTTTCCGACCGGCGGCGCCGCTGCCGCTGTCTACCCCGGCTATCGCCGCGCCAACCAGTGGGATTTGGCGATGCCCACGGTCTTTCAGTGGAACGCCTCTGTCGACCACAACATCGGTTGGGGCACGGTGCTGCGGGCCAGCTATACCGGCTCCCACACCTACAATCTGATTTACAGCCCCGATCTCAACCAGATTGCGCCGAATACCTTCGGTTACGCGGCTCTAACGGCAACGCCGGCCCTCCGCCAGGAGTATCTGCCGTATCCCAACTTCCGCGAGGTCCTCACCCGCGCCAACGGGCCCATGGACAAATATGATTCGCTCACCATCGAGGCCAACAAGCGGTTCTCGAATAACCTGCAGTTCTTCAACAACTACACATTCGCCAAGAACATTACCAATGCGTTGGGTGCTGCACCCTCTTCGTCCATTCCGATCGGGGGCCAGGGCGATAACGGCAACAACGTCGAGAACATCTTCAACATCGCTGCCGACTCGGGGAATGCATTTTTTAATCCCAGGCACCGCTTCGTGAGCACGGTTGTTTACGAATTGCCCTTCGGCCGCGGCCAGCACTACATGGGAAATGTCAGCCGCGCCGCCAACCTCGCGGTCGGGGGATGGCACGTCACGGGTGTGACCCTGCTCCAATCGGGATCGTGGCTCACTCCTTATTTCCCGAGCAGCCTTTCCGACCCCTCCGGTACGTTCCCCTCCGATCGCTCCGTCAGCATACAGCGCCCGGATTGCAACGGCCAAAGCGGATACTTGTCCAATCCGACCACCACGGACTACTTCAACGTTGCGGCCTTTTCGGTGCCTGCCAGCAACATCGGCCGCTTTGGTAACTGCGGTGTGGGTATCCTCCAGGGACCCGGGACTTCCACCTTCTCGATGTCCGCGGGAAAGACTTTCGCCCTCACCGAGCGCATCGGGATTCAATACGAGGCGCAATTCTCGAACCTACTCAATATCCTGAACAAGGCCAACCCGAACATGAACATCGCCAGCGGTTCTTTCGGAGAGATCACGCAGAGCCAGTTGGTTCAGCAAGCCGGCCCCCGATCGATCACGATGCAGTTGCGCTTACGATTCTGACCCGCACCGGCGACAAGATCGCCAGCGCTACGTAACGCTGGCGGTCTTCGCCTCCGGCTCAGGTCGTCACCACCCTGTTAGAGCAACTGCTCCATCACGCCAACTAGGTAGTCCTGATCGAACGGCCCGGAGCGATAGGTCCGTGCGTCGAAAAAACGCCACATGGTTTTCTGAGTTTCAACCGTATAGAAAACCAACTGCTCCTCGATTCGATCCTTCTCCAGCAGTTGCTGATTGAAGGCCCGCACCGACCCCTGGAGCGTGTACGGGACTCGAAAATCTTCGGTCGAAATCAGCTCGGGTGTGGCTGCGAATTCGATCTGGAGAATGCGGCCGCGGCTGGAGATCTGCAGAAGGTTGACGCCGTCCTCCTGAAAAGCCTCTTCCGGAAACGTGGGCGGATCGAGCGTCATCTCGCTGCGCGCCAGAAGCCGGTTGACCGCCTGTACGAACTCCGCACAGATGGCATGCAACTCCGAGGCAGCCCGCCTCCGCAGGCCCGCCATTTCGCGGGCATGACTCAGCAGCGCCTGGTCCTTATCGGCCAACGCGTCAATACGGGCCGCCAGACGCTTCAGACGCACCTCGTCCAACCGAGCCACTCGGCTGCCGTTCCTCCCTCTCCAGCATACCGAAGTGTCCCGCGGCAGCCTCTCCCGTTCAGCTTACGGGCTGCTGATCGCTGGCCTCGATCAGATCCATCAGGTCGAGATGCAACTGGTGGAGGATCTGGTCGGACTTTTCGACAGAGAGAAATCGTTTGCCCTTGAGAACATTGTGAAGATGAGGTTGCGAAATGCCGGTCACCCTTGCGAGGCTGCGCTCGGTAATCTCACCGCTGCGCACGCGGTGCCGCAAGTGCACGACCAGCCGCGTCTGGAGCCCCTGGAAGTTAATCGCCATCGGTTGTTGTATTCCTTATCGAAATAGAGGAGTACCATATCCTCTTATAAAGAATTAGAAAACCAGCTCCCAATTTATTAATAAAAAACATCTATTTTCCCGATTTTAAGCGTCCTGAAATTAGCAGCTTAACACAAATTATCTATCTACCATAAACTTCTGTTAATTTCCATAGGATATTAGATTTTCTTGACGAATTTTTCGCACGGGCTAGATTTGTAGAAAGTTGTACCAGAAGGTTGCGGCCGCGCGCAGGAAAGGGCTGCCGCCAGGAGGAACATTCTCTCGATGCTATTCAATCGATCCACTAGAATTGGTCTAGCCAAAGTGTCGTGCACTTCCTGTCACGGTCACGGCTCCCGTCTTGTCCATAAAGGGAAAGAGGTTACGTGTCATTGTGTATTTCGGGCCATCTTTCGGGCTTGTTACAACCGCTTTCGCGAGTGCTCCAGCCAGTCGGGGCACATCAGCACCGTCTCGCTGGAGTTCAGTGGCGGCAAGGATGGCAAACGAGCCTACTCGCGGAAGCGCGAAGAGTACCTGGCCGATTTCTGCCTGGTCAGCAGGCGCGCTCTGAACGAGCTGGAATACAATATTTTCCGGTTCTATTTCTTACTCGGCGCCGATTGGAGGCTCTCCTGCCGCCGCCTCGGGATGGACCGCGGCAACTTTTTCCATGCCGTCTACCGCATCCAGCAGCGGCTGGGGCGGACTTTTGCCGAGCTCCGCCCGTATTCGTTGTACCCGTTGGATGAGTACTTCGGGGGTGTCATCCAGAAAGCGCCCCCGCAGCCGTTGCCGCCGATTACCCCAAGCAACCCAGCCAAGGCCCAGGTAGTCCGGCTCCCCATCTCAGCTTAACCGCGGAACGGGGAGCGCATTTCCGCGCCCCCCTTTCGTCCTTCCACTTACAATAGAGAATCCATTCACCGTGGATCCACTGACGCATACCGCGACCGGTCTGTTCCTGAGCCGGGCGGGACTCAATCGTCTCACACCGCTGGCGGCGCCAATCGTCATATTGGCCGCCAACGCACCCGATATCGATATTGTCACCGTGACTGGCGGGTCGCTGAACTACTTGCACTACCACCGCCATCTGACGCATTCCATCGCCGCCGCGCCCCTCATGGCCGCCCTGACCGTTGTGCTCGTGTGGGCAGTGGCCCGGCGCCCGATTCGCTGGGGAGGCGCATTTTTGGCGGCATTGGTCGCCGTCGCGTCTCACCTGCTGCTCGACTATACGAATGTCTACGGTATTCGCCTGCTGCTCCCCTTTTCGCCGGCCTGGCTGCGGCTCGACTGGACGCCGGTGGTGGATCCCTGGATCTGGAGCGCCTTGCTGCTCGGCGTCGCCGGACCGTTTCTCGCGCGGCTGGTGACCTCTGAAATCAGCTCGAGCCAGCGCCGATCCCAGCACCACGGCCGCGGGTTTGCCTGGTTCGCCCTGGTATTCCTGCTGCTGTACAACTTGGGCCGCGGAGTCTTGCATGAGCGGGCCAACGCGATACTGGAAGCCCGTCTGTACGATGGGGAGGTCCCCGCGCGCACCGCCGCGATGCCCACTCTGAATCCTGTCGTCTGGAGCGGTTTGGTGGAGACTCGCGATTTGTTTAGGATTCGCGAAGTCAATCTGACCGGGGAATTTGATCCGGCACGCGGCCCGGCGTTTGAAAAACCGCTGCTGAACGCGGCTGTGGCAGCTGCCCGTCAAACCGACACCTTTCAGATCTTTCTGGGGTTTTCGCAGTTCCCCCTGTGGCGCGTGAGAGCCGCTACCGATCCCCCTGGCAGCCAAAACGTCGAGGTTTTCGATTTGCGTTTCGGCACACCGCGCGAGCCCGGTTTTGTGGCCCGTGCGCTGGTTACGGGTCAGGACAAGGTAATTAGTACCTCTTTCCAGTTCGGAGCGGCGCGCCCCCGCTAAGGCGTTTCCCCCACGAATCTACGACCTCCGCCCGATTCCGAAATGCGCCCGTACGTTGCCAAAATGGAATAGTGGATGCCCTGAAAACAGACGTTTTGGACCGGGAACAACTCCGGGATGTGACTATGGATGACGAGGCTTTGATGCGCGAGATCATCGCGGCCCTCATCGATGACACCTCCCGCCAGATGGAATTGCTCAACGTCGCCATCGTGGAGCACGACGTTAGCCGGTGCATGCGCCTGGCGCACTATTCCAAGGGCGCTTGCGCGAACGTGGGGGCCAACTCCGCGGCAGCGGTTCTGAAAGATATTGAATCCAAAGCCGCTAAGGCCGATTTCGCGGCTTGTGGCGATGCGCTCACGCGCCTGGCTGGAGAGATCGATCGGCTGCGTGCCGTATCGGTCTGAACTTACGGAGTTCCCGCGCGCCGCAGCAACGCTTTGACACCATCGACGCAAAGCACCGCGGCATGCTTTGACTCCGCCGACAACCCTCCCACGGCTTCTTCCACCAGCGACGCGCTGACGGCCCTAATTTCAGAGCGAGTCTTGCCCACGATCCACTCTGTCAATGCCGATCCGGCAGCGATCGACGCGGTGCAACCGCGCACCTTATACCGCGCCTCGGCGGCGATCTCGCCCGCAAATCGTACGGAAAGCCTCAGGATATCCCCGCAGGCCGGATTCGACACCTCGACCGTCAGCGCCGGGGGCACCAGTTCGCCCACATTGCGGGGATTCTGAAAATGGTCGAGCAGCCGCTCCGAGTACATCCTGGCTCCCTCCCTAACTGCTTCATTCTACGTCAGCTTGAACGGTCCCAGTACTCCGGCAAACCTCTAGAACTTTTTCCCAAATTGGTTTTCCCGCAGAATCGAGTTGTCGGCGGAATCACCGCCAACAGAAAGATTTAGGGGGCAGGGTTATGAGTTTATCGATTATTCCAAAAACGTTGGCAAGCGCGCTTTTGACACTCGGGATCATCGCCGGTTTTGACATCGGCCTCACCGAAAGCGGACGGCAACTGGTGGCGTCAACCATCAGTCCCCAATCCGAGGCGCCCGCCAAGCCGGCTGTTTTGGTATTGGCCGCCAATCGCGCCGATCAACTGAGCGTGATCACCACGGTGGAACCGCGTGGTTACGATGTGCTTCTGGCCAGCAATAGCAAGTCCGGCATGCAGGCCCTCGGCAAAGCTGGCAAAGAGCAGCTTCGCATTGTCGTCCTCGACAGCTCTATCCCGAATTCCAATGCCGTGCTGCGACACGTGAGAACCGCCTACCCCAACGCCCGTATCATCATGGTCGATCACAACCACTCCGCGGTATACCTCGCGCGCCAGCTTCTGAACGCCATCGCGTAGTCCCCAACCCCCCACGGCGGCGGACAAATCCGGAAACGGATCCCGCCGCCGGCCCCCTCTGCAGTTTTCCCTTCCAGCTACCGATTACTAACCGTGCGCCCGAGTCCGAGGGTGCTCAGAAAAGAGCTGGAACGTTGCGACTTCTCGGTATCCTCTCGCTTCTACTGATATCTGTGAGCCACGCCTTTGGCGGCGCGTTGCCGGCGGAGCCGGCCGAGAGCCGCCCGGTATCGGAGGGAGGTGCTGCCCGAACCCGGCCGCCCCGCGACAAATGGCTGCGCGTCGGCATGATTTGGGGGGCCACCGCGTTGGATCTCGCCAGTACGCGCTACGCACTTTCGAGCAATCCGGCGACACGCGAGTCCAATCCGCTTCTGGGCACCAATGCCGGCGGCCTGCGAACCGGCGTGTACTTGGGGATTTCTCTGCCGCTCGATGCCTTGGCCAGTTACGCCAATCTGAAATATCCGCACAGCCGCAGCATCCGCGTTCTGACCTACGTGACGACCTTGGGGAAAATCGGCATCGGAGTACAAAACTTCAAGCAGGCAAAATAACGCCAGCGGCCCGCCTCCCAAGGCACGGCGGCATTGGCGACGGCGTGCGACTCTCCCGCGCTCGTGCTCCAATAGGGCATGGTTCAAGTCGTAGCGGCCATTCTGGAACGGGATGGCCGGATTCTGATTGGCCAGCGCAAGCCGGGACAATCGCATCCCTTGCAGTGGGAGTTCCCGGGAGGAAAGGTCGAGCCGGGAGAAACACCCGAACAGGCGCTCGCCCGCGAACTGGAAGAGGAGCTTGCGATCGGCGCCGCTGCCGGTGTCGAAATCGCGCGCTATCCATACCAATATCCGGGCCGCGATCGGATCGAGCTCATCTTCTTTCGCGTAGAGTCGTACACCGGACAACCGCAGAACCTGGTTTTTCAGGCGATGCGATGGGAGCCCGCGCAGGGGCTCGCTTCCTTCGATTTCGTGGAGGGCGACCGCGAGTTCCTCGAAGCGTTCACCGGCGGGAACCGTGCCGGTTCCCACTAAGCGGCCTGGTTCGCACCGCCTATACTGGTTGCTATGGGAACAGCGATCAAGATGGTAGATCCGCAGCAGGATGAGTTCCTGGCCGGCCTCGAAAGCAAATCGCACCGCGCGAACCATTTCTTCCGCACGATGGCGAATCGCCCGGAGGTGCTCAAAACTTTTGTTCCTTTGTATAGCGCGGTGGTGGGTCCGGGCTCGGTGGAGCGGCGGATCAAAGAGCTGGTCTACCTGACCTGTTCGTACGCCAATGAGTGCGCCTACTGCACAGCGTCCCACACGGCGAGCGGTAAGCGTGCCGGGATCAGCGACGACGAATTGCGCGCGTTACAGACCGAGCAGGACCACCTCTTTTCCGAGCCGGAGCGGGCCGCCATCCAATATGCGCGCGAATTGACGCACGACGCCGACGCTAAAGATACGCGCGCCGCGCTGTTCGCCCACTTCGATAATCAGCAGATCGTCGAGATTACGCTGGTGGCCGCCATGGCCAACTTCACCAACCGCTTCAACAACGGGCTCCAGCTGCAGCCGGAATCGTAAATGGCGGTTCTGAGCGGGATTCATCCGGTCACCGAAGCGCTGCGCGCGGGGCGTCCGCTGGACCGGGTGCTGGTGGCGCAGGGCGCCGGCGGGCCGAAGGTTCAAACGATTGTCGATCTGGCGCGTCAGGCCGAGGTCCCCGTTCGTTTCGAGTCCCGCGCTTCCCTCGACCGTGTAGCCGGAACGCCCGCCCATCAGGGCGTAGTGGCGCTTGGTGCAGCCAAGAAATATGCGGACTTGGACGCGGTTCCCGCGGCCGGCATCCTGGTCGTGCTGGACGGAGTGGAAGACCCGCACAACCTGGGCGCGATCATTCGCACGGCACACGCCGCCGGGGCTGCGGCCGTCGTCATCCCGGAACGCCGTGCGGCGGGCGTCACAGACGTGGTGGCAAAGGCCGCGGCCGGCGCGCTGGAACACCTGCCGGTGATTCGCGTGACGAACATCAACCGCACTTTGGAAGAACTCAAAGAGCGCGGCTACTGGGTTTACGGTCTCGACGAGCGCGGCGACCAAAGCTACGACCGTGTCGCGTACAACGCACCAACCGCGCTGGTGCTCGGCGCCGAAGGCAAAGGGTTGCACGAACAGGTGCGCAAGCACTGCGATGTGCTGGTGCGCATTCCCATGGCCGGCAAGATCTCGTCGCTCAACGTCTCGGTGGCCGCCGGCATCGTATTGTTCGAGTGGAAACGCCGCACGATGTCTGCATAGTAGAATCGAGGGTACTCCCGATGAATCACGTACTGTCCACGCACTTGTTTGTCAACCATCGCCTCACTACGACGATGTTGAGCAAGATCGAACAGGCGGGCATTCCCTTCGTCGAAATTTTTTGCGCGCGCCAGCATCTGGACTACTACAACAAGGAGCAGATCGCCGAACTCAGCCATTGGTTCCGGGACTCCGAGCTGAAGATGCACTCGCTGCACTCGCCGATGTACACCGACGAGATCTGGGGCCGCTCCGGACCGCACTCGATTATTACCATCACCGATCCCGTGAAAACGCAGCGTTTGAAATCCGTGGACGAGATCAAACGCGCGCTGGAGATCGCCGAGGCGATCCCCTTTCGCTATCTCATTCAGCACATCGGGGTGGGCGGCGAGGAATTCGATCTGCGGAAATTCGATGCAGCCTTCAGCGCCCTCGAAGAGTTGAGCCTGTTCGCAAGTCAACGGGGCGTGGAGATTCTGCTGGAAAATATCCCCAACGAGCTTTCCAGCGCCGAGCGCCTGCTCCAATTCAACGAAATCACGCACCTGGGGTTGAACTTCGTTTTCGACACCGGGCACGCCAACATGCGTGAGGGCGTGGCGTCGGCATTCGGCCTGATGAAGGAGCGCATCCGTTCCACCCATCTCCACGACAACAACGGCACTGACGATATCCACCTGTTTCCCTTCTTCTCGACAGGTGGAACCATTAATTGGCAGCGCACCATGGAACTTTTTCGCCGGTGCCCCGATCAGTTCCCCCTGGTGTTGGAACTGAAAGAACGCGCCGATGTTCCTAATCCGCTCGATCAAGTGAAGCAAATCTTCGAACGTCTGGAAGCGCAGGAATCGGAGCCGTGATCCTTCCCGGAGGCTACGTCCGGGACCTGCTCCGCGGAACTCCCGGAGCTGCGGTGACGGCCCGGGGATGGGTCAAGACGCGGCGCGATGGCAAGAACGTCCACTTCATCCAGTTGAACGACGGTTCGTCGCCGGTGGATTTGCAGGTAGTCGTGGATGAGGGTGTTGTGCCGGCCGAAGTGGTGGCCAGCATCACCACCGGCGCGTGTTTGAGCGTGGAGGGCGAGCTGGTGGCCTCGCCGGGCAAAGGTCAGGCGGTGGAACTCAAAGCGCGCTCGCTGGTGGTGCATGGCGCGGCGCCCCCGGAAGAGTATCCGCTGCAAAAGAAGAAACACAATCTCGAAACGCTGCGGCCGCTAGGCCATCTGCGCGGACGCAGCAACACCTTCGGGGCCGTGTTTCGCGTGCGCAACGTGCTCGCGCGAGCGATACACAAATTTTTTCAGGATCGCGGCTTCCTCTACGTGCACACGCCCGTCATTTCGGGCTCGGATGCGGAAGGGGCCGGATCGATGTTTCAAGTAACCGCGCTCGATCTGGATGAGACGGTGCGCTCCGCAAAGCCCGTGGACTTCGCGCAGGATTTCTTCGCGCGTCGCACATTCCTCACGGTGAGCGGCCAGCTCGAAGCCGAGATCCTGGCGATGGCGTTCGCCAATGTCTACACCTTCGGCCCCACATTTCGCGCCGAGAACTCCAACACGCCGCGCCACCTGGCGGAGTTTTACATGATCGAGCCGGAGATGGCGTTCTGCGATCTGAATGGCGATCAGGATCTGGCGGAGGCTTTTCTCAAAAGCCTGGTGGAGCAGGTACTCGCGGAGTGCCGCCCGGATTTGGAATTCCTTAGTAAGTGGTACGAGCCGGAATTGTTCCGGAATCTGGAAGGCGTACTGGCCGGCAGTTTTGAACGCATCTCCTACACCGAAGCGGTAGCTCTTCTCCAGAAATCCGGCCGGAACTGGGAGTTTCCCACCGAGTGGGGATCCGACCTGCAAAGCGAACACGAACGCTACCTCACTGAAGAGCTTTTTAAGAAGCCGGTGATCGTCACCAATTATCCGCGCGAGATCAAAGCGTTCTACATGCGGGCGAATGACGATGGGAAAACCGTGGCTGCCATGGACGTGCTGGTGCCGCGCATTGGCGAAATCATTGGCGGCAGCCAGCGCGAAGAGCGGCACGACCTGTTGCTCAGTAAGATTCGCGATCAACCCGGAATGAACGAAGAGGCTTACTGGTGGTACCTGGAACTGCGCCGCTTTGGAGGCGTGGAGCATGCCGGTTTCGGCATGGGGTTCGAACGCATGATGATGTACCTCACGGGAATGAAAAATATCCGGGACGTGATCCCGTTCCCACGAACACCGGGCAACGCGGAGTTCTAGGGAACGCGATTTAACCGCAGAGACGCCGAGAATACGAAAGAGGAGAGGCTCTGCGGTCTTACCGGCGGACGCCTCGGAATGAACTATGCCGATCGAAGAACAAGCGAAACAGCCCGAGCGCCGAGGAAGCCGCGGCCGCGGAGTAAATAGTTCTTTCGGATTTCTCTGCGTCTCTGTGTCTCTGCGGTAAATTCATATGCGATCCTCGCAAATCGCGATCATCGGCGCGCCGCTCGACCTGGGGCAGGGGCGGCGGGGCGTCGATATGGGCCCTTCCGCCATGCGGGTCGCCAACCTGAACACGCGAATCGCGGGCTTGGGCTACGATGTGGATGACCTGGGCAATGTGGAGGTGGCGCAGGCCGAGAACACGCCCGAAGGCGATAGCAGCGCCAAGTATGTCGCTGAGATTGCGGCCTCGTGCCAGCATCTCGCTGCAGCGGTGGCAGAGGCTCTCTCGCGCGGGCAATTTCCGCTGGCACTGGGTGGCGATCATTCCATCGCGGTCGGCACCATGACCGGAGTTTCGCAGTATTTCCGCGAGCACGGCCAAAGAGCCGGCATCATTTGGCTGGATGCTCACGCCGATATGAACACGCCCGACAGCAGCCCCAGCGGCAACGTGCACGGTATGCCGCTCGCCTGCATCGTGGGGATGGGCCCGCGGGCGCTGACGCATCTGTCCGGCTATGCGCCGAAGGTCGATCCACGTAACGCGGCTATTGTCGGCCTGCGGGACGTCGATCAGATGGAGAAGCCGCACGTGCGGGAATCGGGCGTCCGCGCGTTTACCATGCGGCACATCGACGAGCGCGGGCTCCTCGCTGTGATGGAAGAGGCCATCCGGTTAGCCTGCGATGGCACCGCGGGTTTTCATCTGTCGCTCGACATGGATTTCGTCGATCCGCAGGATGCTCCCGGCGTCGGCACGCCCGTGCGCGGCGGCGTCACCTACCGGGAAGCGCATTTGGCAATGGAAATGATCTGCGATTCCGGGCAAATGGTTTCCATGGAAGTAGTCGAGGTAAATCCCGTGATCGACGAAGTGAACCGCACCGCCGACCTCGCCGTCGAACTGGTGATGTCCGGACTGGGGAAGCGAATCCTATGAAATTGCGAGTGGCGATTATCTACGGGGGCCGCAGCGGCGAGCACGAGATCTCGATCCGATCCGCGAAAGGGATTTCGGATGGCTTGGATCCCGCCAAATACGACAAGATCCTCTATCAGATCGCGCTGGACGGCACCTGGAGCCCGCACCCGATATTGCCAGAACCCGGAGCCCAGCCGGAAATCGACGTGGTTTTTCCGGTGCTGCACGGAACCTTCGGGGAAGATGGCACCATCCAGGGTCTGCTGGAGTTGGCGGATCTGCCGTATGTAGGCGCGGGCGTAATGGCCTCGGCCATTTCCATGGACAAAGAGCTGACGAAACGTGTCTGCCTGGAACGGATGTTGCCGGTTGTCGACTACGTCGTCGTGACCCGCGACACGCCGGATCCCTGCCAGGTTGCGGCCAAATTGCCGTTCCCCATGTTTGTGAAGCCGGCGAATCTGGGTTCGTCCGTGGGAATTTCCAAGGTCCGAAACGGCGCCGAATTAGAGGCCGCAGTGCGTCTGGCGGCCCAATACGACCCGAAAGTCATCGTGGAGCGCGCCATCGCCGGCCGGGAGTTGGAATGCGCGGTGTTGGGCAACGAAGCGCCCGAGGCCTCAGTGCCCAGCGAGATACTTCCCTCGCGCGAGTTTTACGATTACGAAGACAAATACCTGCTCGACAAAGCGGAAACCAAAGTTCCCGCGGATCTGCCCGCGGCCAAAACCGAGGAACTGCGCCGGCTGGCGGTGGCGTGTTTCCAAGCGGTAGCGTGCGAGGGCATGGCGCGCGTCGACTTCTTTCTGGAAGCGGCCACCGGCCGGCTCTACATCAACGAGATCAATACCATTCCGGGATTCACGTCCATCAGCATGTATCCCAAAATGTGGGCCCACAGCGGCGTCCCGTTTTCGGCGCTGCTGGACCGCCTGATCGAACTGGCGCTGGCGCGTCACCGCCGCAAGAAGGCCACGAAGTTCACGCGATAAAATAGCTTACATGGCTACTCTTCCGAAGACGGGCACGGTCACGTATGAAGAGTGGCTGCGGATGCCCGAAACCAACCTCCGTGAGGAAGTGGTCAACGGCGAGATTCGCGTCATGCCCGCGAACAGGATGCCGCACGCGAGAGTCATTCAGAAGCTTACTCGGGCATTCGATAGGCAGCTGGATCCTAAGGTCGCGGAAGTTTTTGGCAGCACATTCGGCCTGGTGATCCGGAAGAGTCCGCTGACCAGTCGCGCACCGGACATTGCCGTATTCATTCGCTCCACGATGGTCGGGCAGGACGGCTACTGCCATTCCGCGCCGCAACTCGTGATCGAAGTCCTCTCGCCCTCGGAAACACGTAAAGGAATTCAGGAGAAGCTGCGCGACTACGAAAGCATCGGAGTTTCCGAGGTCTGGCCGGTCAGGCCGGAGCCCTCCCATGTCGAAGTCCTCCTGCTCGAAGACGGTAAGCTTCGCCGTTCCGTAATCCTGGCGGAAGGCGTTCTGAAACCGAAACATTTTCCCGCCGTCCAAATCGATATCGCCGAAATCTGGCCGGACTGATGTTGCGTCTCCCAGCAGCCTTGGTTTTCTGCGCGGCCGCTGCCCTGGCGGCTGACGATGAGATCGATTCCCAGATCAAAAGCGTCACCAGCGCCTTCGCGATCCTGGAGGAAAACGCGGCCGATCCGGTCACCTCCGAGCAGGCGTTCTACCAGGGCGCGATTCCGGGCCTGCTGCGGCGGCTTGACCCGCATTCGGTGTTCTTCGATCCCAGCCAGTTCGATCAGCTTCAAAAATTGCAGACATCCACACAGAAGGGCTTTGGCACCGTGGTGTCGCTCATGCCCGGACGCGTAATTATCTTACAGACCCTGGCGGGCACGCCGTCCGCCAAGGCGGGCCTGAGCCCGGGCGACGAGATCCTGGGCATCAACGGCTACGTCATCGCGCAGCTCGAACTCGAGCAGTTGCAGGAGCTGCTGTCGGAGGCGCGGCAGCGGCCGGCGCAACTCGACGTGAAGCGGCCCGGCACTTATGGCATCATGCATGTTTCGTTGACGCCCGAGGAACTGCAGTCTCCGCCCGTCGACCGGGCGTTCTTCGTGGCGGCGGGCATCGGCTACGTGCGCGTGGCCAGTTTCGAGGAGGGAACACCGCGGCTACTGCGCGAAGCCATCGAGAAACTGGGGGGCGAGCATTTGAGTGGCCTGGTGCTCGATCTGCGCGACAATCCCGGCGGGTTGCTGACCGCGGCGGTGGAGACGGCGTCGATCTTCCTTCCGCCGGGCGAAAAGGTGTTGACGGTCCGCGGGCGGAATGTGCCGGAGCATAGCGAGGTGGTACCCGAGAGCGCCAAACCCTACGGATTCAAGCTCGCGATTCTGCTGAACGAGAAATCGGCCAGCGCGTCGGAAATCGTTTCCGGAGCGATGCAGGATCATGATCGCGCTACCATCCTGGGCCAGACCAGTTTCGGGAAAGGGTTGGTGCAGAGTGTGTTTTCCATGAGCGCGGGCACGGCGTTGGCGCTCACCACGGCGCTCTACTACACGCCCAGCGGCCGCTCCATTCAGAAACCGCTGGACGCCGCGCAATTCGAACTGGCGGGAACCACGCGCCACCTGAACGGCCAGCAGAAATTCCGCAGCGACAAAGGCCGCCCGCTCACGGGCGGCGGCGGAATTCAACCGGACATCGTTGTTTATCCGGAGGCCTTAAGCCGGCTGCGCGCAGCCATGGAAACCAGCGGCTCGTTTACCAATTACGCCACCCAGTATCTGACGCACCATCAGGTAACCGAGGATTTTGAAGTAACCCCGCCAATCCTCCAGGAGTTTCGCGATTTCCTGGCCGCGCGCCAAATTGTGCCGGGTGTAAGCGAGTGGAGCGCCGAAGCGAGCTTCATCGAAAATCGACTGAAGACCGAGATCTTCGATCAGGCATTGGGCGTGGAGAAGGGCGACCAGGTGGAAGCGCAGCGCGATCCCGTAATTCTGAAAGCCGTGGAAGCGCTCGGCGGATGAGCCCGGCGCGATAATAATGAATAGAGGAAGGGATCATGTCGACGCTCATTACTCCCGCTTCCATCTCACTCGATAACGAAAAGAATCCGTGGCTGGCCGCCGCCGCCCGGTTCGACGAGGCCGCGATGCGGCTCCATCTGGATGACGGCATGTGCAAGGTTCTGCGCTCGCCGGCCAAAGAGATCACTGTGCACATTCCCGTGCAGTTGGATGACGGGCGTCTCGAAGTCTTCACCGGTTATCGCGTGCAGCACTCGATTGCCCGCGGTCCGTCCAAGGGCGGCATTCGGTTTGCTCCCGATGTGACGCTGGACGAAGTCCGCGCCTTGGCCTCCTGGATGACCTGGAAATGCGCGGTGGTGAACATTCCCTTCGGCGGCGGGAAGGGCGGGGTCATCTGCGATCCGCACGTGCTTTCCGATGCGGAGCTGGAAAAACTGACGCGCCGCTATGCGGCCGAGATCATCGACTTCATCGGGCCGGAACGCGACGTGCCCGCGCCCGACGTCAACACCAACGACCGGATCATGGCGTGGATCATGGACACGTACTCCATGCACGCCCGTCATACCGTGACGGCCGTGGTGACCGGGAAGCCCTTGGAATTGGGAGGTTCGCGTGGACGTCCCGAGGCTACCGGACGCGGTTGCATGATGGTCACGCTCAAAGCGCTGGAGCGTTTCGGCATGAAGCCCGAGAATTGCCGCGTGGTCATACAGGGCTTTGGGAATGTGGGCGGGATGGCCGCGCGCCTGATGACTGCTCAAGGTTTCCGCATCATCGGCCTGATCGAGTACGACGGCGCCGTATACAATCCGAAAGGCCTGGACATCGCCGCTCTCGAGGCGCATCGCAAGGAAACCGGATCGATCACCGGCTTTTCGGGCGGCCAGGACATGGACCGGAACGAGGCGATGTTCCTCGAATGCGACGTGTTGCTGCCCGCCGCTACCGAGAATGTGATCACGTCGCAGAACGCCGACCGGCTGCGCTGCAAGATTCTGTGCGAGGGAGCCAACGGGCCGACCACGCCTTTGGCCGACGAGATTCTCGCCGAGAAAAAAGTCTTCGTCATTCCCGACATTCTGGCCAACGCCGGCGGCGTCACAGTTTCCTATTTCGAATGGGTGCAGGACCGCCAGGGCTTCTTCTGGAACGAACAACTGGTGAACCAGCGGCTCGAGGAGATCATGGTGGCGAGCTTCGACGCCGTGGTGCACTACGCCGAGACGCACAACGTAAACAACCGCATCGCCGCCTACATGCTGGCGCTCGATCGCGTGGCCTTCGCCATTAAGCTGCGGGGAATTTACGCGTAGCACAGGCCTCCAGGCCTGTTTCTGGTGTTGTTCCGCCTGATTCCGCGTAAGATGGACACAGGCAAGAATGCCTGTGCTACCGATGTCCTCTGACGCCTCGACGCCGCTGATGCGGCAGTACAACAGCATCAAACAACAGGCGCCCCATGCGCTGTTGATGTTTCGCCTGGGCGATTTCTACGAGCTCTTTTTCGAGGACGCCGTAGTGGCGGCGCGCGAACTGGAAATCACCCTCACCTCGCGCAACAAGGAAAAAGGCGCGGCCATTCCCATGTGCGGCGTCCCCTACCATGCCGCCGAAGGCTACATCGCCCGTTTGATTCAGAAGGGTCACCGCGTGGCCATCTGCGACCAAATGGAAGATCCCAAGGTCGCCAAAAAATTGGTGAAGCGGGAAATCACACGCGTCGTGACACCCGGCACGGCCATGGATGCGGCCCTTGTAGGTCCGCGTGAGAACAATTACCTCGCCGCGGTCGCACGAGCCGGTGCCCGCTCGGCCGTGGCCCATGTGGATGTCTCCACGGGCGAGTTTCGGGTTACCGAGATGGAACCGGCCGAGGTTGCGGGCGCACTCGAAAACCTGGGCGCGCGCGAAGTTCTGTTCCCGGCCGATCTGCCGCTACTCAACGGCGCGGATCGCGCCGGCCCGCGTTTCGTGCGCACGGAACTCGAGGACTGGATTTTCACCCAGGATTACGCCGACCGCACTCTCCGCGACCATTTCAAGCTGCTGTCGCTCGATGGCTGCGGCTTGGCAAATCACGCGGCGGCCGTGGGCGCTTCCGGCGCCATCCTCCACTACCTGCGCGACACCCAGCGCGGCACGCTCGATCACCTGGACCGGCCGACCTACTACGATCGGGCCGAGTTCCTGGTGCTCGACGCGGTGACCGTCCGCAATCTGGAATTGGTCGAGCCGCTCTTCTCCGCCGACACAGGCAGCCAGACCTCAGCTACCGTGCTGGCCGGACTGGACCAGACGCAGACCGGCATGGGCGGCCGTCTGCTCCGCCACCGCTTGTTGCGGCCGTCGATGAACCGCGCGGAGATCGAACAGCGTCTGGAGGCAGTCGGCGAACTGATCCAGCAGACCATCCTGCGCGCCGAGGTGCGCCAACAGCTTGCCGGAATCCTTGATATCGAACGGCTGCTGGCCAAGGTGACGCTCGGCTCCGCCGGTCCACGCGACCTGCTGGCTCTGGGGCGTTCGCTCGAGAAGATTCCCGCGTTGAAGCGCTCCTTCGATACGCAACAGGCGGCGCGGCTCCGATCGATCCACGAGCGTTTGGATGAGCTGCCGGATGTCACCAACCTGATTCTCGAAGCCATCGCCGGCGAACCGCCGCTCAACATTGCCGATGGCGGCACTATCCGCCACGGATTTGACGCGCAATTGGATGAGCTGCGCGACCTCAGCCTGAACGGGCGGCAGTACATCGCGCAAATCGAAGCGCGCGAGCGCCAGCGCACCGGCATTCAATCGCTAAAGGTGCGCTTCAACAATGTCTTCGGCTATTACATCGAAATCACCAAGGCCAATCTCCATCTGGCGCCGGCCGATTACGAGCGCAAGCAGACGCTGGCCAACGCCGAGCGATTCACCACGCCGGAATTGAAGGATTACGAGCGGAAAGTGTTGGACGCCGAAGACAAGATTCTCGCGCTGGAGAAGGAACTGTTCGCGGGGGTGCGTCAGTCCGCGGCGGCGCAGGCGCAGCGGATTCGCGCTTCGGCGGCGGCCATCGCGGAGCTGGATGTGACGGCGTCACTGGCTCAAATAGCGGCCGAAAACCGCTACAGCCGGCCTTCGTTTTCCGAAGATGGCGAAATGCGCATCCTGGCGGGCCGGCATCCGGTGATCGAGCGTCTGGCCGAACAGGATGCTGGCCGCTTCATCCCCAACGACCTGTTTCTCAACGACTCGAGTGATTTGATCGCCATCATCACCGGTCCCAACATGGGCGGGAAGTCCACGTACTTGCGGCAGGCAGCGCTGATCGCCATCCTGGCACAGATGGGCTCGTTCGTCCCCGCCGAATCGGCGCGGCTGCCGCTGATCGATCGCATCTTCACGCGCATCGGCGCCTCGGACAATCTTTCGCGCGGCCGCTCCACCTTCATGGTGGAGATGACCGAAACCGCCGTGATTCTCAATACGGCATCGCCGCGCAGTTTTATCGTGCTTGACGAGATCGGACGCGGCACGGCGACCTATGACGGTTTGGCCCTGGCTTGGGCCGTGGTGGAACATATCCATTTCCGCACGCGCGCCAAGACGCTCTTCGCTACCCATTATCACGAGCTGACCGAACTGGCTGAGCAGCTCGAGGGCGTACGCAATCTGCGTGTGTCGGTGAAGGAATCAGGCGATCACGTGATCTTCCTGCACAAGGTGGAACCGGGGAAGGCCGACCGGAGTTATGGCATCGAAGTGGCGCGCCTCGCGGGACTGCCGCTTGGCGTGATCGAACGCGCCCGTGAGGTCCTCAAACTGCACGAGCGCAGCGAGCACGAAGTCAGCGAAGAGCTGGCTAATCAGGAAGCCGGCCCGCTGCAGATCCAGCTCTTTGAACCGGTGGGTTACCAGATCGCCGAGCGGCTGCGTGCATTGAATCTCGATCAATTGCGCCCCATCGAAGCGCTGCAACTGCTAAGCGAGTTACAACAGGAGCTCAAGCGCTCGTGAGAGTCGCCGGCGTGATGAGCGGCACATCGCTCGATGGCATCGATGTGGCCATCGTTGAAATTCGGGGACGCCGGATCGAGACGATCGGATTTCAATCCACGCCATATCCCGAAGCCGTACGGCGCGCCATCCTCGAAGCCCACAGCGCGCAGGCCATCTCCCGGCTGAATTTCCAGCTCGGCGAACTCTACGCCCGCGCGGTCGCGCGAGCAGTGCGCCGGTTCGGCGCCGTCGAGTTAATCGGCTGCCACGGGCAGACTATCTATCACGAGGGCGGCGCGCATACCTTGCAGATCGGCGAGCCCGCGGTCATTGCGGAGCGCACCGGCGTGCCCGTGGTCTCGAACTTTCGCCCACGCGACATAGCGGCGGGAGGCCAAGGCGCGCCCCTCGTTCCTTATGTGGACTACCTGCTGTTCCGCCACCCCACACGGGCTCGCGTCGCGCTGAATATCGGCGGGATCGCCAACATCACGATCATTCCGCGTGCGGCCCGGCCGCGGGATGTCATGGCCTTCGATACCGGGCCGGGGAACATGGTGATCGACGCGCTTACGCGCGAATACACGCGCGGCCGGCAGCAGTTCGACCGCAAGGGAGCCATCGCGGCTTCGGGAAAAATCGATCACGCGCTGTTGAAAGATCTGTTGGCCGATGCTTATTATCATCGCCGGCCACCCAAAAGCGCCGGCCGCGAACAATACGGCGCAGCATTTGTGGAACGAATGAAGAAATCGCAGCAGCCGCTTCCCGATTTGATCGCAACGGCCACGGCGCTAACCGCCGCAACGATTGCACGAAGTATGGCTGCCGTGCGAGGCGACCTCATCGTTTCCGGGGGCGGCGTGCACAACTCGCAGTTGATGGCACAACTCGCCGCGTTCCTCCCAGGCATGGCAATCTCTTCCTCGCGCCACCACGGAATCGACCCGGATGCCAAGGAAGCCATTGCCTTCGCGATCCTGGCATCCGAAACGTGGAGGCGCAAGCCGTCCAACCTGCCCTCGGCAACTGGCGCCGCACACGCAGTTATCCTCGGCAGCGTTACCTTCTAAAGAAAATGTTTTGTGCCCTAGCGCAGAAAGCTCGGTTGCGCCTGCGCTGATGGACTGCGCTCCGAGACGGGTTTCCCAACCCGCATCTCGGTCCAGTCGTAGGCCAGCTCCTTGCCGCAATCCAGACAGGTGACGTAGGTTCCCAGGCGCGCAGCGGCAGCCTGAAAACCACCGGTCTTGCGAGTGGGCGTTAGCGGGAAAGTAGTCCTCCGATGAGAACAACCAAACAAGCTGTTCACAAGCGACTGAAGCATGATCGGGATCCCTCTCTTTAATAGATACCAAAAATCGGCCAGGAGTTTCAGCACTAGTGATAACGGAAGTTAGTACTTTTTGTGTGGTTCGAGACAGCCTTAATTGTGAGAATGCTGTGGGTTTTCTGTGTAAATGGTGTCAACCGAATAAGTTGGACGCGATCGATTGAGCGATCGATTTCCCGTGGAAGCGGCCGTTCTCGATAAAGATTTCATTCGTGTGCATACCCGCGACAATCACGCCCGCCAGGTAAATCCCGCGCCGCTCGCTCTCCAACGTTTCGGCATTGGTACGCGGTCGAAGTGTTTGGGGCTCTAGGGTAATCCCTGTGGAATTCAGAAACGCTAAATCGGGCTGATAGCCAGTCAACGCGAAAACAAAATCGTTGCGCAACACGATCTCGCCTCCTGGTGTCACCACGCGTACCGAATCCGTCCGAATCTCCAGCAGCCGCGAATCGAAATACGCGGGAATCTCGCCGCTCTTAATACGATTTTCAATATTCGGTTTGATCCAGTACTTCACTTTATTGGAAATACCGGCGCCACGATGGATCAAAGTCACGCGCGCGCCGGTCCAAAACAACTCGAGCGCGGCAATGGCTGCCGAATTCTTCGCGCCCACAACCACCACGTCATGGTTGTAATAGGGGTGCGGTTCCTTGTAGTAGTGCAGCACCTTGGGCAAGTCTTCGCCGGGCACACCGAGCATGTTGGGGACATCGTAGTACCCGGTGGCTAGAACAATCTTGCGCGCGTGGTACACCTGCTGGCACTCGCGGCGGTCGGTGGTGAAGACCTGGAACGCCATGTCCTCTCCGGCGATCCGATCCACACGCTCGTATTGCCGGATATGGAGCTGATAGTGATCGGCCACGCGGCGGTAGTACTTCAGCGCTTCCGTACGGTTGGGCTTCTCGAACATGCTGGTCATGGGGAGGTTGCCGATCTCCAGCAATTCCGGCGTCGTGAAGAAGGTCATGTTGGTGGGGTAATGATAGAGCGAGTTCACCACGCAACCCTTTTCGATGAGAACGCAATTCACACCGCGCTGCTGGAGTTCGATGCCGCACGCCAGTCCGGTGGGACCGGCGCCCACCACAACCGCGTCGAACGATTCGCTCACAACTTGTTCTCTAATTCGGAGCGCAGCTTTTGGAGCTCGGAATCCAAAGCGGAGGAATCCTTCCCGCCGCCCTCGGCCATGTCCGGCCGTCCGCCGCCTTTGCCGCCCACTGCCTGTGCCAGTGCGCCCGCCAGCTTGCCGGCATGGAACTTGCCCGTCAAGTCTTTGCGCACGGCCGCAACGATGGCCACGTCGCCGTTCGCCGCGGATGCCAGCACGACCACAGGTATTTTCTGATTCCGCAAAGAATCGGCCACCACGCGCATTTGCCCGCGGTCCATCCCGTCCAGGCGTTCCACGACAGGCTGCTCCGGACCACCCTGCAATAAGAGCTGCGCGGTCGATACAGCCGCTTTGGTCTTCAGGTCGTCGATTTCCTTCTCAAGCGCACGCTCTTTCGCCAGCAGTTTCTCCACGTGCTCAATCAGTTCCGGCTCCGATGCGCGCACCAGGCCCGCCACGCGCCGCAGGGCGTCGGTCGATTCCTGGTACTGCTTCAAAGCGGCCTCGCCCGTAATGGCCTCGATACGCCGCACGCCCGAAGAAATGCTGCCTTCGTAGACGATCTTGCCGATGCCGATATCGCCCGTGCGGGTCACATGCGTGCCGCCGCACAGTTCGCGGCTGAAGCCGGGAACATGCACCACGCGAACCTCGTCGCCATACTTTTCGCCGAACAGTGCCATGGCGCCGGTGGCGATGGCCTGGTCGAGCGGCATCACTTGCGTTTCGACTTGCGTGTTGCGCAGGATCTGCTCGTTCATGAGCCGTTCGACTTCATCGATTTCGGCCTTGTCCATGGCCGCGTAATGCGTGAAGTCGAACCGCAGACGGCCTGGGTCCACCACGCTGCCCGCCTGTTTGACATGCGTGCCTAAGACCTGTCGCAGCGCGGCGTGCAGCAGGTGCGTAGCGGTGTGGTTGCGCCGCGTGGCGTCGCGCAACGGGACCGCGACTCTGGCTTCCAGCACGTCGCCAACGCGGATGGGAGCGTGCGCCTTAATCTTATGTACGCTCAAACCGGGCACGCCCGGGAAAGCGCTTTCCACATCGGCTACTTTGTCACCCGCGGCGGAATAGAGCGAGCCGTGGTCCCCCACCTGTCCGCCCGCCTCGGCGTAGAAAGGCGTGCGGTCGAAGACCAGTTCGGCGTTGGCGCCGGCCGGGACGGAATCCACCGGCTGGTGATCGAGCAACAGCCCGACCACTCGCGAGGTCGCTTCGAGTTCGTTATACCCGAGAAACTTGGTACGCCCCTGCTCGAGCAGCTTGTGATAGGCCGGGACCACCGTACCTTTCTCGGCGCCTTTCCAACTGGCGCGGGCGCGCTCGCGCTGCTGCTCCATCTCGGCTTCGAAGCCCTCGCGGTCGATGCTGAGATGATGCTCGCGCGCCATCTCTTCCTGTTCATCGAGCGCCAGCCCGTAGGTGTCGTAGAGCTTGAACGAAATTGAGCCGGGGATCAAACCTTTGACGGATTGAATGGACTCGTGGAACACCTTCTCCGCCACCAGGAATGTCGAGGCGTAGCGGTGCTCCTCATCTTTGACCACGCGCGCGATGCGCTGCGCGTTCTCCAGCAGTTCCGGATAAGCGGGGGCCATCAGCTCCGCCACGAAGCCCGTGAGCTTATAAAGGAACGGCTCCTCCACGCCGACCATGCGGGCATTGCGCATGGCGCGCCGCATGATCTTGCGCAGCACGTAACCGCGCCCTTCGTTGGAGGGCAGCACGCCATCTTGAATCAGGAAGGCCGTAGAGCGTGCGTGGTCGGCGACGATGCGTAACGTCGTATCCGCGCGTTCCTCGCTGCCCGGTGTGACGTTGAACAGATCGGCGGCCTGGGTGATGATCGGATGCACCAGGTCTGTGTCGAAAACCGATAGCTTGCCCTGCATCACGGCGGCGATACGGTCGAGTCCCATGCCGGTATCGATGGAAGGCCGCGGCAGCGGGGTCAGCACACCGTACGCATCGCGGTCGTATTGCATGAAGACCAGGTTCCAGATCTCCACGAACCGGTCGCCGGCGTCGCCAGGAAACTCCACGTTTCGGCGCTCGGGCGGGGCGGCATCCACGCCCATGTCGTAATGAATTTCCGAGCACGGGCCGCACGGGCCGGTCTCGCCCATTTGCCAGAAATTGTCTTTTTCGTCCAGTCGGAAGATGCGGCTTTTGGGAACCCCGGCTACTTTCTGCCACAGTTGTTCAGCGTCATCGTCTTCGCGAAAGACCGTTACGTACAGCTTGTCCTTGGGCAGGCCGAAATCCTTGGTGATCAGGTCCCAGGCGAACTCGATGGCCTCGGCTTTGAAGTAGTCGCCGAACGAGAAATTGCCCAGCATCTCGAAGAAAGTGAGGTGGCGGCGCGTGTAGCCGACATTCTCCAGGTCGTTGTGCTTGCCACCCGCCCGCACGCACTTCTGGGAACTCGCGGCACGGTTATAGTCGCGCTTCTCCAGGCCCAGGAAGACGTCCTTGAATTGGTTCATGCCGGCATTGGTGAACAGCAGCGTGGGGTCGTTCGCCGGAACCAGCGGCGAGCTGCGCACCACGCGGTGTCCCCTGGCGGCAAAGAAGTCAAGAAAGCGCTGTCTGAGCTCGTGACCGGTCACGGAAATCCCTTCGAGAGAGTTGGAGTACTACTCAATTGTAGCGTGGGGCAGGAGGAAACCGACGCTCCTGTAATAGGTTCCGACCCTAGCCGCGACCGTAAGGGAGTGTCCTCATGGCCCTGCTGGCCACCAATAGCGATGGAGGCGTTTGTGGAGCAGGCCTTCCGGCCTGCCGCCGGCTTTCCAGCCGGCGCGCCGAGCGGAAACTCGGCGGCGGCCCGGAAGGGACGCCCCACGAACGCGTTTTCAATGGAGCTTCTGTGACTCTAGAAATCCAGTGACTCAAGCCGGTTGAGAATCTGTTGATCGATGGGTTTCATCGTTTCGAGAACATGTCCACGGATGGCCGCCGGCACGAGCGCTTCGATGGTCTCAATCGGTTTGGTCTGGTGATCCTGGCGCGCGATGGCGGCATAGCCAAGATCCACGGCCAGCCGGCAGGCGGTTTGCACCACCGAGACGAGGTCTTGTCCTCGAGGGGATTCCAAATGATGGGCGACCACCTGCTGCAGCTCGGTGGGAAAACGCCACGACTCGCTCAGTAACTGTCCCGCTTGGCAATGGTCCAGCCCGAACTGCGAGCGCTCCGCGTCCAGGATACTCGCGGTGTTCTCATGCGTACGCACGGCCAGTTCGGCATACCGTTCCGGATAAGCCGCCAGCAACGCCACCCGCCCCACATCGTGCAAAATACCGGCGACGTTCGCTAGGTCCTTTGATAGGCCGTAGGATGGCGCCAGGACTTCCGCTATCACTGAAGTGGCGATACCGTGGCGCCAGATTCGCCGTAGGACCGGTGTCTTGGGGGCGTTGCTCAAGAAGCTGCGCATGGCCAGCGTGGTGGCTAACGACTTGGTGCGGTCGATGCCCAATACGGTGATGGCGTGTTGCAGATCGCGGATCGAGGTTTGCACGCCAAAGAGCGGCGAGTTGGCCATCGCCAGCAGTTGCGAACTGAGCGCGACATCCGCGGAAACCAGCCGCACGATATCGTGCATCTCCACGTCGTCCCGGTCGAAAAGACGCATCAGGCTGACGGCCACCGGACCGAAGGGAGGTAGCTTGGCCAGTGCTCCCAGCTGCGATGTCTCCACCTCGGCTTTTTCGAGCATCTCTTGCGCGGCTGCGCGCTCTTCCGTTGCCACGGCGCTGGCATCTGCTTCTTCGAGGATGCGCCGAAGTCCCTGCTTCGACGCTGGAGTCTGCTTGAACAGTTTCATGTGAACTCTCCCGGTGATTTTGCCGAGGGCAGCGTGGCCACTCAAATACTGTGGCTTGCGCGCAAGATTACCCTGTGCGCCATTGGGGAGTCTAGCATCTAATATTCCCTCTGGCCGCTTGGGATCATTACCAATGCTGAAGGTTATAAATTCCGAAATGAAATCGGCCCGATTTGAAACCGTGCCGCGCCAGACAGACGGCAGGCGCTGGTACGAATCGGGCTTTTCCCGGTACGAATTGAAGTTCTTTTTCGGCAGCTCCAGTGGAACTCTCGCCGAATCCTCATTAACCTGGGGACTGGCCATGAAGTATCCGGTACCAGGGCTGTTGCTGATGATGGCGTTGACTGCCGGGATCGCTCCCGCGTCGATGATTTATGGCAATATCCCCCCGGACTTCAGCACCCTCGGCGACACGGCTTCGGGGATTGGCCCGTTTGCTCCAGGCATCCCTGGCAATGAAACCGCCTTAGCCATGGCGTTCACGCCGTCCGTTTCGGGGCAAGTGGGCAGCATCGACATAGCGCTGGGGTTGTGGTTCGGAACTCCGCCGGTTCCCATCGAGATAACCCTATACAGCGATTCCGCGGGTCTCCCCGGAGCCCCCATTGAGACGTTACCAGTGTCAGCCGATCTCCTGTTATTCGTTGCGGCCCCGGCACCGATCTCGGTCGATTCTGTCGGTCATCCGTTCCTCGAGGCCGGTCAGCAGTATTGGCTGGCCGTCCAAGACGATACCGAGGACGCCGCACTCCTGTGGTTTTGGGCGCCCGGTGCATCCGGACCGGTGGCTGAATTCAATACCGCCGCCGCTGGTTGGGTGAGTGATGGGTCACAGCAGGGTGCTTTCGAAATCGATAGCGTCCCGGAACCCGCCACGTTCGGCTTGTGGCTTTTCGGGTTGGCGACGATGCTAATCGTGGGGCGCCGCCGGCTGATTCGAACCCCCGCTCGCTGACGCTCGCGGCTCGGACCTTCGCTCAAGGCACTTCTGCAACCACTTAACCCGCCCTCGCATCCATTAGCTGAGCAATCTTGACTAAGAAGTATAGATTGGCTAATCTGATGATACACTAGTAGTTAAGAGGAGCACAGCTTTGAGCAGTTCCCCCGACACCCTGGAAAATCTGGCGACTCAGGAGTACAAGTGGGGCTTCGTCACCGAGATCGAAGCCGATGCCATCCCACGCGGCCTGAATGAGGACGTGATCCGCCTCATCTCGGCGAAGAAAAACGAACCCGATTGGCTGCTCGATTGGCGCCTAAAGGCGTTTCGCCACTGGCGGACCATGAAGGAGCCGACGTGGGCCAACGTACACTACCCGCCCATCGATTACCAGGACATCATCTACTACTCCTCGCCGAAAGCCAAAAAGGACCGGCCCAAGAGCCTTGATGAGGTGGATCCCGAATTACTGAAGACGTACGAGAAGCTTGGGATTCCCCTAAGGGAGCAGGAACTGCTGGCGGGCGTTGCCGTGGATGCGGTGTTCGACAGCGTCTCCGTGGCGACCACTTTCAAAGAGAAGCTGAAGTCGCTCGGGATCATCTTCGGTTCCTTTTCCGAAGCGGTGCAGGAGCACCCGGACCTGGTACGGAAGTACCTGGGATCGGTAGTGCCGTCGTCGGACAATTTCTTTGCGGCCCTCAATTCGGCGGTCTTCAGCGACGGTTCGTTCTGCTACGTCCCGAAGGGCGTGCGCTGCCCCATGGAGCTGTCCACCTACTTCCGCATCAATGCCAAGGACACGGGGCAGTTTGAGCGCACGTTGATCGTGGCCGATGAAGGCGCCTACGTCAGCTACCTGGAAGGTTGCACCGCGCCCATGCGCGACACCAACCAGTTGCACGCAGCCGTGGTCGAATTGGTGGCGCTGGATAATGCGCAGATCAAATACTCCACCGTGCAGAACTGGTATCCCGGCGACAAGGAAGGCAAGGGCGGCATTTATAACTTCGTCACCAAGCGCGGTGCCTGTCGCGGCGTCAATTCCAAGATCTCGTGGACGCAGGTGGAGACCGGCTCGGCGATTACGTGGAAGTATCCGAGCTGCCTGTTGATGGGCGAAAACTCGGTGGGCGAGTTTTACTCGGTGGCGGTGACCAACAATTACCAGCAAGCCGATACCGGAACGAAGATGATCCATATCGGCAAGAACACCACCAGCACCATTGTTTCGAAAGGTATCTCGGCCGGCCACGGACAAAACACGTATCGCGGTGGCGTGAAGATCCTCAAATCGGCGACGGGCGCGCGCAACTACTCGCAATGCGACTCCATGCTAATGGGCGACCAGTGCGGCGCGCACACGTTTCCTTACCTGGAAGTGAAGAACACGTCCTCGCAGGTGGAGCACGAGGCTTCGACTTCAAAGATCGGCGAAGACCAGATTTTCTACTGCCGGCAGCGCGGTATTTCGGCCGAAGACGCGGTCTCCATGATCGTGCACGGCTTCTGCAAAGAAGTGTTCCGCGAGCTGCCCATGGAATTCGCCGTGGAAGCGCAAAAGCTGTTAGGGATCAGTTTGGAAGGAAGCGTAGGATAAATCGAAACCTGAACCCCCGCTCCCTAACGGTCGCGGCTCGGTAACGCGGTGACACTGGATACTGAGCCGCTACCGTTAGGGAGCGGAGGTTGTGAATGACATGGCACTTATCGAAATCAAAGATCTGCACGCCCGCGTAGGCGAGCGCGAAATTCTGAAGGGCATCGACCTGGCGGTCAATCCCGGCGAAGTACACGCCATCATGGGCCCGAACGGTTCAGGCAAGAGCACCCTGGCAGGCGTGCTCGCCGGGCGTGAACTCTACCAGGTGACCGCCGGCGAGGTGACATACATGGGCAAGAATCTGCTCGAAATGTTGCCCGAAGACCGCGCCCGCGATGGCATCTTCCTGGCGTTTCAGTATCCGGTGGAGATCCCCGGCGTCAGCAACATGTATTTTCTGAAGGCCGCGCTGAACACCGTGCGCAAGCATCAAGGCCTGCCCGAACTCGATGCCATGGACTTTCTGAACCTCGTGCGCGAGAAGATGAAGCTCATGGATATGGAGCAGTCGCTGCTCAATCGCTCCGTGAACACGGGCTTTTCCGGCGGCGAGAAGAAGCGCAATGAAATTTTTCAAATGGCTGTGTTGGAGCCGCGACTGGCGATTCTGGATGAGACCGATTCGGGACTCGACATCGACGCCTTGCGGATCGTCGCGAATGGCGTGAACGCGCTGCGCAACACCGAGCGGTCGATGATCGTGGTGACGCACTACCAGCGCCTGTTGAACTACATCGTGCCCGATTTCGTGCACGTGCTTTCGGAAGGGCGGATTGTGAAATCGGGCGGCAAGGAACTGGCGTTGCAGCTGGAAGAGAGCGGCTACGCCGGGCTGGGAATCGAGGACGAAGAGGAGACAGTCAGCAAGCGATGACGGCCGTTGCGGAACAGATCGGATCGTGGCTGGAGCAGTTTACGAAGCAGCCGAAGGCGGAGCCGTGGGTTCAGGAGTTGCGGGAAGCAGCGTTCCGGCGCTTTACGGAACTGGGCTTTCCGACGACGCACGACGAGGAATGGCGCTTCACGAACGTAGCGCCGATCGCGCGGGTGAGCTTCCAACCGTTCCTCGAGAAGAGCAACATCCCCGCGGAGGCACAGTCTCATCTTGCCAGGCACGCCCGGATCGAGAGGAACGCCTTCGTCGCGCTCAACACGGCCTTCCTTGGAGAGATTGCGTTTCACCGTATTCCGCGCGGCCTGGTGGTCGGACCGATCCAGGTCAGGCACAGCCACCAGTCGGCCACGCCATCGGTGGTTCATCCGCGGACTCTGATCGTTGTCGAACCGCAAGCGCAGTGCTCCATCATCGAAAGCTACGAAGGAGTCGGGAGCTATTTCACGAACGCTGTCACCGAAATCGTCGCCGGCGAAGGCGCGGTTGTCGATCACTACAAGATCCAGGAAGAATCGCGCGAAGCCTTCCACATCGCTACCATGCACGCCACGCTCGGCCGCGACGCCAACTTCACATCGCACTCCATCTCGATCGGCGGCGCGCTCGTCCGCAACGATGCCAACGTGACTCTCTCCGAAGGCACAGAAGCCACGCTGAACGGCCTCTACATCGTCAACGGCAACCAGCACGTCGACAATCACACCGAAATCGACCACGCCAAGCCACACGGCACCAGTCACGAGCTGTACAAGGGCATTTTGGACGGCCGGGCTTCGGCGGTTTTCAACGGCCGCATCATCGTCCGCAAAGACGCCCAGAAAACCGATTCCAAGCAGACCAACAAGAACCTGGTGCTTTCCGACGACGCCGTCATCGACACCAAACCCGAATTGCAAATTCTGGCCGACGACGTGCGCTGTACGCACGGCGCGACCATCGGCCAATTGGACGCGGAATCGCTGTTCTACCTGCGGTCGCGTGGCATCGGAAAGAACGAAGCGCGCGACGTGCTGACGTACGCCTTCGCGCAGGATATCATCGACCGCGTCAAAGTTCCGACATTGAAGGACCATTTGGAAAAGGTCCTGTTCGAGAAATTCCATGAGCGCACTGAGTAGTGTGATTTGGCGAGGATTCGACGTGGAGAAGGTGCGGGAAGACTTTCCCGTGCTGCGACAGACGATCCACGGCAAGCCTCTCGTGTACCTGGATAACGCCGCAACCGCCCAGAAGCCGTTCGCGGTCATCGATGCCATACGAAAATTCCACGAAGTGGATTGCGCCAACATCCACCGCGGGGTTCACGAGCTAAGCCAGCGGTCGACGGCGGCCTACGAAGAGACCCGCGTCAAAGCCAAGCGCTTCCTGAATGCCCGCAGTAAGAGCGAAGTCGTATTCGTCCGCGGCACTACCGAAGGTATCAACCTGGTGGCGAGCACCTGGGGCCGCAAGAACATTAAGGAAGGCGACGAGATCATCATTTCGGCGCTCGAGCATCACTCCAACATCGTTCCTTGGCAGATGCTGTGCGAGGAGAAGAACGCTAAGCTGCGCGTCATTCCGATGAACGACCGCGGCGAACTGATCATCGAAGAGTACGAGAAGCTGCTCAGCCCGCGCACGCGGGTGCTGGCGGTCGGGCACATTTCGAACGCGCTTGGCACGATCAATCCCATTCGCGAAATGATCGAGATGGCGCATCGTGCCGGGGCTCTGACGCTGATCGACGGAGCGCAGGCCGCGCCGCACGTGAAGATCGATGTGCAGGCGCTGGACGCGGATTTCTACACCTTCTCGGGTCACAAGGTCTTCGGGCCAACGGGCATCGGCATTCTCTACGGCAAAAAGAAGCTGCTCGAAGCCATGCCTCCGTATCAAGGCGGCGGCGACATGATCCGTACTGTGACGTTTGAGAAAACCACATTTAACGAGCTGCCGTATAAATTCGAAGCCGGCACGCCGAATATCGCGGGCGGTATCGGCTTGGGCGCGGCGCTCGATTACGTGAATAAGCTGGGACTCGACCAGATCAGCGCCTACGAACACGAACTGCTGGTCTACGGCACCAAGGCGCTCTCCGAGATCCCCGGCCTGCGGATCATCGGCACGGCGCGCGAGAAAGCCGCGGTGATCTCGTTCGTCATGGAGGGCATCCACCCGCACGATATCGGGACGGTGCTCGACCAGCAGGGCATCGCCGTGCGCACCGGGCACCATTGCGCGCAGCCGGTGATGGACTGGTTCCACGTTCCCGCCACCACGCGCGCTTCGTTCGCGTTCTACAACACCATCGCCGAGATCGACGCGCTGGTCACCGGTCTCCACAAGGTGCAGGAGGTCTTCGGCGGATGATCGACGACCTATACCAGGAAACGATTCTCGACCACAGCAAGCGGCCGCGGAACCACCATCCGATGGACGATGCCAATCGCCGCGCCGAAGGCTACAACCCGCTATGCGGGGACAAGCTCAAACTGTATTTGAAGCTGGAGGGCGACATCGTGCGAGACGCCAGCTTCGAAGGCGCGGGCTGCGCCATCTCGACAGCTTCGGCGTCGCTGATGACCGAGAGTTTAAAAGGCAAGACGCGCGAGGAAGCGCTGAAGCTGCTCGACAAGTTCCACGAGCTCTTGACCACCGATACTCCGGCGAGCCACGACTTGGGAAAACTGGTGGTTTTCTGCGGCGTGCGCGACTATCCCGCGCGCGTAAAGTGCGCCACCTTGGCTTGGCATACGTTGAAATCGGCTCTGACCAACGGCGATGAAACGGTGACCACGGAATGAGTCTCCAAGACCAGGTGATGGCCGCGCTCCGGACGGTATACGACCCGGAGATGCCGGTTAATGTTTACGAATTGGGACTTATCTACGGCGTAAACGTCGACGAGACTGGTCGCGTGGATCTGCAGATGACCCTGACCGCTCCGAACTGCCCCGTTGCCGAGTCGCTCCCCGCCGATGTCGAGCGGGCCGTGCGTGCCGTGCCTGGCGTCACCGGCGTGAATTTGCAGCTCGTCTTCGATCCGCCGTGGACCAAGGACCGTATCTCCGAAGCCGGCAAGCTGGCTCTTGGTATTGAGGAGATCATCCCGATCGCGAGGCTGCGCCGATGAAGCTAAGCGCGAACGAAGAATACGGCCTGCGCTGCCTGGTGCGCCTCGGCTATGCCGGGACCGGCGGTAGCCTGACCATTCCCGAGATCAGCCACGCCGAGGGCGTTTCTCCGGCCTACGCGGCCAAGATCCTGCGCGTGCTTCGCAAAGGCGGCTTCGTGAAGGCGGCGCGCGGCAAAGAGGGCGGCTACACGCTGGCGCGGCCGGCGGAATCGATCGTGATCGGCGATGTCATCGACGCGCTGGGCGGCCGCTTGTTCGAAACCAAATTCTGCGACAGCCACGCCGGCCAGGCCGCGGTCTGCACGCGGTCGGTGGATTGTTCCGTGCGCTCCCTCTGGCGCGCCGTGCAAGTAGCGGTCGATCACGTTCTCAGCAAAGCCACCCTCCGCGATTTGCTGCAGAACGAAGAAGAGATGAACTCCTGGGTGCGGACCATCCCGGGCCCCAGCGGGCTGCGTCTGCTGCAATAGCATCCGCGATACCCAGATCGGTTTCACCGCAGAGTCCTCCTGCTCCTCTCGGGTTGGCCCGCAGAGGTGGCAGAGGGAACAAGTGCTCGATGAAGCGCCCGCGAAACTCGGAAGAAAAAGACAGGACCGTCGCCACATTCTGTTCCAAGACGTGTTCCCTCGGCCACCTCTGCGCGCCAGCCCGAGAAACCAGCCGCTGCTCCGAGTTACCGCAGAGCCCATCCTAACGAACTCGGCGTCTTCTGCGACTTAGTGAATTCACCCTCTCCTAGCTCTAAATGGCTGAA